>Ga0265298_10005347_pt1 | contig 16162 bp, 12 predicted proteins | sample AusTroGonzalo_MG_3_FD_193486 | JGI IMG/M metagenome (GOLD analysis project Ga0265298, IMG submission 193486) | Bovine rumen microbial communities from tropical cattle in Woodstock, Queensland, Australia - Gonzalo_01 | ecosystem: Host-associated > Mammals > Digestive system > Stomach > Rumen ... | reverse complement strand
CTAATTTTGCAGGTTTTTGAGGCCGAGAGGCCGACGCTCTTACTCTTCGGTTACATCTTGCCAAGTGTAGTTCGTCACTCCCGCGCTGCTGCTTCTGTCGCTGCCAGCCAGGATGTGGCACTGATGCTTCAACTCCACCACCTGCATCGCAGGCTTCATGTAATCTCTTCTTTTCATTGTGATGTTTATTGTTTATGTTGTTTACTTCCTTTTACGTTGACGACTCGCCGGGAATGTCGTCCCGAGTGAGTTTAAGGGAGCCTGAAGGCTCCCGAAGTCGGATTTGGGGGGTTACTGCGCAACGTAGCGCACGCGCGTCCAGCCGTTGGGGATGCCGTTGATGTCAGTTGACCAGCCCGTCGTGGATGGCGTGGTGAACGTCTTCGTGCCCGTCACTTGAGTGCCGGCATCCTTGAGCCAGTCTTTAGTGCACTCGTATGCGCTATTGTTGGTGGCCAGGCAGGTCACGGCGCTCAGATTCGTGCAGCCGTAGAACATGTTACTGTAGCATCTTTCGGCCAGCGTCTTGGCGGGCAGCACGGGGGCGTTTTCCAGGCTGGAGCAGTCATGGAACATGTTAGCGTAGCAGCCTTCGGCCAGCGTCGTGGCGGGCAGCGCGGGGGCGGTGGTCAGGCTGGTGCAGATGGAGAACATGGCGTGGTAGCAGCCGTCGGCCAGCGTCGTGGCGGGCAGCGCGGGGGCGGTGGTCAGGCTGGTGCAGCCTATGAACATGCCTTGGTAGCAGCCAAAAAACATCGTCGTGGCGGGCAGCGCGGGGGCGGCGGTCAGGCTGGTGCAGTCGAGGAACATGTTGTTGTAGCAGTATGGGGCCAGCTCCGTGGCGGGCAGCACGGGGGCGGCGGTCAGGCTGGAGCAGCCCCAGAACATGCCGGTGTAGCAGCCTTTGGCCAGCTTCGTGGCGGGCAGCACGGGGGCGGTGGTCAGGCTGGAGCAGCCGAGGAACATGTCGTTGTAGCAGTTGTTGGCCAGCGTCGTGGCGGGCAGCAGCAGGCCGCTTGCGTCGGTCAGCTTGGTGTTGTTGTAGAATAAGCCATAGAAAGTATACTCCGCAGTCAACTCGGTGGCCGTGGCGAAGCCCTCCTCGTCCACCAGGCTCATGATGTTGCCATACACCTTGCACTTGAATCCATCGCCGCTTCCAGCAATCGAGGTGCAGCAGAACACGTCTTCGTCGTCGACATAATAACTGGTGATGCTGGTGCCGTTGCCGTAGAACTGCACCTTGTCGCCAGCGCTGACGGTGATGGTCGCGGTATTTGTTTCGTCGTCTACCAAGTCGTCCATGTTCGCCTTCGCCCCGCCGTTCAGCGAGTACTTCATGCCCGGCTGCGGGTCGAACACCCCGATGGTGCCGCCGGTCAGCGCCTCCATGGTCAGCGGCACGGGCGTCATGTTCGTCATCTTCCAGCTGACGGGGTAGCCGTTGCTTGCCTCATAGGTCTTGCCCGTCAAGGTCTTGACGTAGTAATTTGTGCCGTCGGTGGTGGTCACATTGAAGATAGCGCCGGTCGTGGGGCGGATGGCCACGTAGATGGGGCCTGCTGCGGCCTCGCGCGTGACGTTGTAGGTGTAGGTGCCGTCGCTGACGGTCAGGCCCTTGATGCTGCTGGTGATGTTGCCGCTGGTGGCGTCGTTCTTCAGCGTGAGGGCGAGGATGGCCAGCTGGTTGGCGAGCGTGCCCTCGGGCAGGTTGCCGCCGCTCCATGCGCCGCTGAAAGTAGCCAGGTCGAAGCTGCTGGCCAGCGTCGCCAGCGTGCCGTCCTGCTGCGAGTAGAGCGCGTCGTAGTTCTCCGAGCCGCCGTCGTTGGCCATCGCTGCGGGGTAGATGTAGCTCACGCTCTTCGACTTGTCGGGCGCCTCCGTCAGATGGAAGGTGAACGTGGCCGACTTCTTGTTGGTCGCGTCGTCGCCCGTGGTCACGATGTCGCCGTCGGTCAGCTCATCGCTCACGGCCTTCACGGTCTGGCCGCTCGTGTTCTTGTACACCAGCGCCATCGTCTCGCCCGCCTTGAACGTCTTCACGCCGTTGGCGGTCAGCGCGCGGGTCTCGGCGCCGTTGTCGAATCCGACGGTGGTGGTCAGGGTTACTACTTTGCCCGTGTTCTCCGGCTGCTGCGGGGTGTCGGCGATGGTGTCGTCGCTGCTTGAGCAGCCTGTGATGATGGTGCCCATGAGTGCGAGGGCTGCCATGCTGAGATGTCTGATTATTTGTTTCATAAAACGCATAATTTGTGTTGCTTTCTTAAAATTCGGCTGCAAAGGTACGAATAAGCGAGCAGAATACCAAAAGAAAAAAATTAATTTTTTCCTTTTGTATTCTTGAGCGAAAGATTGCAACGCCACACTCTCAAAGAGAGAACTTAAACAACTTGTTTTATAATGTTGTCTTTGTTGTCCTTGTTGTCGTTTTTAACTCATCAAGGTGGCGCCACCGTAAGCGCCGAGGATGAGACTGATGATGTAACCGAGTGCCTGAAGCAATGAAAAATAGTAGATTTTCCCTGAATAATTTGGAATATTCAAAAAGACTTCGTATCTTTGCAACGTGAAAGGAGAAACCAGGTAGAGCCACGATGTGCGGAACGGTGGCATCTGTGTGATGATGAGCAATTCGACCTTGCCGCTTGGTTTCCTTCACTCTCATAGCCGACAGTTTCACTTGGTGTTACTGTCGGTTTCTATTTTTACATAACGTTTGCCGTTGATTTTTCGTGTGATGAGTTTAACATAGTAGTCAAGGCCGAAGATGCTGGCGACGAGGAGGAAGGCTTGGGCAACATAGACCAGCAGGCCGTTGGAATTACAAAAAAATATCGAGAAAACCAAATGTTTTCCCGATTATTTTCAATAAAAATGATTATAGGAAGCCGTGATTCTATACGGCTCGAACCTCCGTATAATGATCAGAAGTTTTCGACAAGTCGTAATCCTTGCTTACGATAGAACGGAAATTTTGTGTCAGAACTGACAAGTGTCATTTTGTGTGAAATGGCCTGAGCAATAATGATATGGTCGAAAGGATCCTTATGTTCCTGGGCTTCGTTAACTTGTAATGCGGCAAGAGTCCGGATGACATTAACGTCGGTATTGTCGATTTCAACAGATGGGTCATTGAGAACGAATGAAATCATTTCCGCTTCCGTCTTCCATATGTTAGAAAGGAGTTTCTTCGTTCGGAATGCTGTAATCAGTTCTTGCAGACTTACAATACTCAGATACTTCAGATTCTCTGGGTCTTCAAGATATGTGCAAACATCTTTAGTCAACGACTTACGGTCGCTGACCATATATACATAGATGTTGGTGTCGAGTAATAAGCGCATTAGTCAAGTACAGCAGGATCAGTAATAGTAATAGTGCCCTGTGTAGCCTCGTAATACTCCCAGAACTCTTTAGCCTTTGTTTCTTTTTCTTGCTTACTCATATCAATGTGCATTTATATCCGCTGCAAAAATACAATGTTTTTCCGGTACTTCCAAATTTTTTAGCAACTTTTTTCTATAATTCATGAATTCTTCCGGCAAAAAACACCTGCGGGCCAGCGAGTGTCAGAGGGCGAAGAAGAATGAGGGAAAGGACAAGAAAAAACGGAAGCCGAATGACTTCCGTTTCCTGTTTGATTCTTTAAAAAGTGGATCACTGGGATTGCGTAGCTACACTCTCGAAGAGAGGCCCGAATTTTTATATCTAATTGCAATAAGAGACACTGCATTATTTCGGGAAAGACATCATTTTTGTATCTTTAATATTACCAGAAGTATCCTTTACTATAACTTGTATAGAAAAATTTTTTTCATAGTAATATACATCATATTCTAACATAGCCCTCACTATATATGTACATACATCGGAATAACCTTCTGAAATAATAGGTTCTACTAACTTTTCAGTTGGAGCATTATAACTTCTATGTACAGAATTGCAGACTGATATTATATGATTTCTATAGGAATAAGAATCCAGAGAAGGCTGATTACGATATCCTCCAGATGGCCAATTAAATGAAACCAATTCTGCAGTAAACACAAATGTTTGTTCTCTTTCTGTTTCATCTTTTTTGCAAGAAGCAATTCCTATCACAAATATTACCACCAAGATAATGGTAATTAGATGCATAAAATTCTTTTTATTCATAATTTTTTTACATGATTAAAGTTCGACGTTTGCATGAAACAAACATCATAACATGAAGTTTCTTCTATAATACAGTGTCAAAAATGATAGCAACGTCACGATTGTTTATGCTGTCTTCTGTAATTCGTAATTTCAGTTCATCGCTAAAGGGTCTTAAATCACGACAAGCATCAAATACATTTCCTCTAACATGGAATACTGACCCATCCAATCTTCCACTTGCAATCACCGTATGGTTTGTTCGAGGAATACAAACCCCAAGTTGTTCTGTCTCAGGATAATACACATAACTAAAATCATCAATATCACTCATAGACTAAATTGTTTTGCCAGTGACTCCCAGTTTCTGGAGTTAGTATTATATGTACTTTGCTTATATACAAAAAAGAAGCGTGGGAGTCTATCTGTTACTCGTCCCACGCATCGAGGCTCTGGCATCGCCCTAGTAGTTGAACGAGCAACGCCGAAGCCCACGCCTGTATGTAGATACCACAATAATAGCAGGGAGCCAATAATGGCTAATAGCTATTAAAGATACGGATATCACATACCCATGAGCGTCATTGTTGCTTTATTCTTGACTACTAGTATGGAACTGCCAGATTCCGATGCGTCAAGCACAAAGCGCAAGATAACGCTTTTCCCTATATATAGGTCTCCACCCTCATTAGCACCGCCCGCAAGCAGGGCTTCAGTATGAAGACGGTGCAAAGATAGTGATTATTTTCTAAATTACAAAGGATTTCCACTTTTTCTTTTATATAATTCTGAAAGATGACTTCCCCATTATTCATCGTAGAAAAGCGGTGCCACTTTGAACAGCACCGCACTGGCGTTCTGTTTTTGAACCGCGTGTTTTCATGGTATTAGATTGCGGCTCGTTTCACGCCCTCCTTACATCATTGTAGCTCCACCAGCAGCACCAAGAAGCAAGCTAATGGCGTAACCAATGATTTGAAGAATGATTTTCATGGTCTTACTCATAATTCTTTACTTTTTAAAACATTAATAAATCGGGTTAATTCCGTAGTATTTTCACGGTGAGACACCGCTTCTCAACTACTATGCAAAGGTACGAAAAAATCTTGAATTATGCAAGTTTCTGGATAATTTTCTTTAATAAATATTGTAGAAAATCATTCAAATTCGAATAACTTTTCTGCAAAAACATTTGGAAGTTTATTACAAATGTTATACCTTTGCACACGATTCCAAATAAGAATCGGCGTTCTTTTTTTGAGGGACAAAATGCTTTAACAGTAAAAGCGAATACGAGACTATCAAAGCAAGTGTTTAAGCTTTCTATTGTTAATGCCAGTAATGGCATAACATAAGAATGACTGCATTGCTTTGAGGTCTATTTTTTTGGACTTGCTCCAAGAAACTGAAGATCATCGAAAGTGGTAGTCAGTTTCTTGGAGCATTTTTTGTTTGGATTCAATCGGGAGTAAACCCGAAAAACAAAAATCAGCTGATCATGACAGCCAAAGGGAATAAAAACCTGAGCACGGGTTCCCGCCGATTGTGAATGCATCCATCATTGATATCGGTAGTGCTAGGATGCTCATTATAAATTCCAGAAAAATGAAAAAGGAATTTAATAACGTGAGCGCAAACGTTCAGCAGCCTGAACAGCTGACTGGACAAGTAAACAACCAAGCTGAAGCAAAAGGTGAGGTTGTAAACAATAAAAATGTCGACATTGTCGACGACATCGTGGGCGAGGCGGTCTGCCAGCCTACAAGTGATGAACAACAGCGCACGGAACGGTTGGCTGCGCTCAGTGCCATGCGTGTGGCCAGCGGGACGGAGGTGCCGCCCGAGGAGCCAGCGCTGACGGTGGACGAGGTGGGCGTGTTCGCCCTAGGCGACATCCACGGCCTGAAGGGCAAGCAGAAGTGTGGCAAGACGACGATGCTGAAGGTGTGTCTGGCGGCATGGATGCAGGGACGGCAGTTCCGCGTGGTGTCGCCGCTGGAGGAGCCGCGTGTGCTGTACATGGACACGGAGCAGAAGGCATCGGACGTGAAGCTGATAGTGACCGACGTCATCCAAATGACGGGTCTCGCGGCGGAGTATGTGGACGACCACCTGCAGGTGTATGCCCTGCGCCGTCGTGACTTCAACCTGTTGTTGGACGACATGCGACTGCTCATCAGCGACTTCCGGCCGACAGTAGTGGTGGTCGACGGCATCGTGGAGTTCGTAGCTTCGTTCAACGACGAGTCGATGGCCAAACAACTGATCCACGAACTGCTGTGCATCAGCGAGGACAACCGGCTGGCGATGGTCTGCGTGCTGCACACCAACAAGGCTGACGAGGACCATAACATGCGCGGCCACCTCGGTACGATGCTGGCTCAAAAGGCTGGCACGGTACTGGAGTGTAAGAAGGACAAGGGCTCGAGCGTCATCACCGTCATGTGCTCTGATGCGCGCCATGCGGAGATGCCCGAATGGAGCATCATGTTCAACGAGGAAGGCCACATCGTCGATGCCGACGAGCGTCGCCGTCAGGCCCTTGAGCAGCGCCGCCAAGACTTGCAGCAGCGTCGTCAGGAGGCTGCCGCCGAGAAGCAGAAGGAACGTCTGGACTATGCCCTACTCTGCATCCGCGACAATGGCGGCAGCATCAGCCGCAAGCAACTGACGGAGATTCTGATTAAGAAGTTTGAGTTAAGACGTCAAACTGTATCCAGTTTCATCTCACAGTGGCTAAATGACGGTTCCGTCATAGAGGTTAATGGTATGATTCATGCCTCCGACAAGACCGCGTTAGCCTTCTGACCGCGGAAAGATTTTTGTCCGTTTGTCAGAACCACCTATTTATATAGTGGTTCTGACGGACGGACGAGAATCCGCCTGAAAGAATCATAAAAACAACACGATGATGAATAAAGAATATCGTTATCAATTAGAGAGTAAGCGCCTCACAGGCCACCAGCCCCGTAAGCTTACCTGTCCGCACTGCGGCAAGAAGAAATGCTTTGTGCGCTACGTCGACACCAAGAACGGCAACCAGTACGTGGCCGACACGGTGGGCAAGTGCGACCACCAGCACTCCTGCGGCTACCACTACACGCCGTCCGACTACTACCGCGACAACCAGTGGGCACGCCCCAATTCTCAATTATCAATTCTCAATTCTCAATTTACACGAAGTGTACAACTGCCACCCTTCCAACCGTTGCCGATGGCCTACGTCACGCGCAGCCACTCGCCGCGGAGCACCTTCTGGCAGTGGCTATCCAACGATGTGGCACGGCGACTAGCCATCAGTCCTGAGCGACTCCTTCAGGTCTACGACGACTCTCTGCTGGGAGCCACGCGCCAGTCGGATGTCATCTTCTGGCAGATTGACCACCACGGGCAGGTGCACGGCGGTCACATCATGCAATACCACGCCGACGGCCATCGCGGCGGCTATCAGGGCTGGACGCACGTGAAGCTGATCCGCGACGGCCTGCTGCCTCAGGACTGGCAGCTCTACCAGTGCCTGTTCGGTCAGCACCTGCTGGCCCGTCGCCCCGATGCCCACGTCTGTGTGGTCGAGAGCGAGAAGACGGCCCTCATCATGGCCGCCGTTCGTCCTGAGCACATCTGGCTGGCCACCTGTGGCAGCGGCGGACTGTCACCCGAGCGCCTGAACGGCCTGCGAGGTCGCCGCGTCACCCTGTTCCCCGACAGCGGCTGCTACAAGAAGTGGAGCCATCAGATGCAGCTCACCACCGGCATCGACTACAACATCTCGCCACGCCTGGAAAGTTATGCTCCCAACACCGACCTGGCCGACCTCGTTCTGGGTGACGCCCATCCGCCGTAAATTTTCCTCCGTCGCATCGTAGAAATTTCTCCGTCGCGATGCAGTTTTTTCTACGACGCATCATAGATTTGAAGACCCCTATAAGGGGGCTGGCGTAAGCCAGGGGTATTTCTATAAAGAGCTGATAAAATACAACATTTTTTACAAAAATAATTGATGAAATATTTGGATAATTCAGGATTTTTTCGTAACTTTGCAAGGTAATAAAGAACGTATTACGGGCGGGAAGCGGCCACCCGATGTAGCTGGTCGTGCGATAGTTTAATACCATGTAAAAACACAACAAATTATGGCATTAAAAGTCAAAGCAAGGGAGAAAAAGTTGAAGTTCTCCAAAGAGTCTGAGGGCGAGTGGCGCTACGTCATGCAGCCCGAGTTGTACAGTTCGCTCACTCAGAGCAAGGTCATCAAAGAAGCTGCCCTGCGCAGCGGTGTCAGCGAAGGTGTCATGCAGGCGTGCTGGGACGCTGCCGGTGAGGTCATCAAGGCTTGGCTGCCTGAGGGCCACTCGGTGCCGCTGCCTGGTCTGGGCACGTGTCGCTTCGGTCTGTCGGCCACCAGTGTCGACGACGTGAACAAGGTGAAGACCAGCCTGATCAAGGTGCGTCGCATCGTCTTCACGCCCGCCGTCGAGCTGAAGGAAGAGTTGCGCAACACCGCAGTGATCATCAGCTGCTACGACCGTGACGGCAAGGAGGTGAAGCGTGTCACCAGCACCGACGATGCCGAGATTGACGACGGCACGGGCACGAACACTGGCACGAACACTGGCAGCAACACTGGAGGCTCTGGCACCGGCGGCAACTCCGGCGGTAACTCCGGCGGTGGTGACAACAACGGCGGCGGTGGCGGCGGCGGTGAAGACGGCGATGCTATCTGATGGCTGAAGGCTGAAGGCTGATGGCTGAAGGCTGATGGCTGAAGGCTGAAAAGAAATCGGGCTGACTGCATGGTTGGCTCGATTTTTTGCTGTACCATAGTGGCCGTATTTGTCACTTTGTAACGAAATGGCAGGTTTTAAGCGCAAAGTGAAAACAAAACGAAAGGAGAAACGGGTAAAAAGTTTACAAAGTGTAAGTTTGACAAGTTTTTAACAAACAAAGCGTAAGGAAATATTGCTGTTTTCTGGCATTAAGCAGTACCTTTGCAGGCGCAAACATGTGACAACCGCAAACTTACAAACAATTCATATATATAAAAAAAGGTAAAGAGATATGAAAATCAAGAAGCGTTGGATAATCCTGATGACGGCCATGACGTTGATTGCCGTTGCAGGTCTTTGCGTGGGGGAGCCCACGTTTGAGTGTGACTGGTCGGTAATTTCCGCGGCTGACGTGGCCTGGCTGATTACCGCCACTATTTTTGTGCTGATGATGACGCCCGGACTGTCGTTCTTCTACGGCGGCATGGTGGGAGCGAAGAACGTCATCTCGACGATGTTGCAGTCGTTTATCGCCATGGGCCTGATATCGGTGCTGTGGGTGGTCATCGGCTTCTCGCTGTGCTTTGGCGACGACATTGGCGGTGTGATCGGCAACCCGTTGACGTTCCTGATGTTCCACGGTGTAGGCGGTGCGGTCTATACCACTCCGGCAGGTAATATCCTGGGCGGTGCAACGATTCCGCTGGCGCTGTTTGCCCTGTTCCAGATGAAGTTCGCCATCATTACGCCGTCGCTGATTACGGGCTCGTTTGCCGAGCGTGTCAGGTTCTCGGCCTACATGTTCTTCATGATGTTCTTCTTCTTTGTCATCTACTGCCCATTGGCTCACATGACGTGGCATCCTGAGGGACTGTTCATGAAGTGGGGCGTCATTGACTTTGCAGGCGGTATCGTGGTGCACGCCTCCAGTGGTGTGGCAGCGCTGGCGGGTGCCATATTCTTAGGACGGCGCAAGGCGGAGACCCGCAAGAGCGAACCGGCCAACATCCCCTTTGTACTTCTGGGTGCTGCCATGCTGTGGCTGGGTTGGTTCGGCTTCAATGCGGGCTCTTCGCTGCATGCCGACGGACAGGCCATCAAGGCATTCCTGAACACGAACACCGCCTCGGCAACGGCCATGATGACGTGGATATTCTTCGACTGTCTGCGCGGTCGCAAGCCGTCGGCCATGGGTGCTGCCGTGGGTTGCGTGGTCGGTCTGGTGGCCATCACGCCATCGGCAGGCTACGTCACCGTCGGTCAGAGCATCTTCATTGCCTTTGTCATTACGGTCATCTGTAACATTGCCGTCTATTGGCGTTCGCACTCACAGATTGACGACGCCCTCGACGTGTTCCCCACGCACGGCACAGGCGGTATCTTCGGCACGGTGCTGACGGGTATCTTCATCCAGGAGGGATTGATTGCCGGCACGTGGGACGGCTTCGTCATCTTCCTCTACCACCTGCTGGCCATCGTCATCGTGTTTGTCTACACCTTCGCCATGAGCTGGCTGGGCTACAAACTCATCGACAGCCTCATCCCCATGCGCGTATCGGCCTACAGCGAAAAGGTCGGACTCGACTTCTCGCAGCACGACGAGCACTACGGGCTGGCACATATCGGCGAGCGCGAACTGGCGGAATACGAGGAGCACATCCGCGAGAAGAACGCCAACAACATTTAATCACGGAATCTCTAAAATCGCCGCAAATGACAAAATGTAAGCAATTGGCGTCGTATTATGGCAAAAAGGAAAGAATTTCGGGTCTGTCAGCCCTTGAAACTTTACAATTTGTCATTTGCGCGCGATTTTAACAATAGAAAATACGTGCATACGTGTAATATTTACGATTATAATCAGTAATTTTGCAGTCCATAAAAATACGATTTGTTTTATGGATACATTACAAAGCCACAGTATGACTACGGGTCAGAGAAAATACATCTTCGTCACGGGCGGTGTGGTTTCCTCATTAGGAAAAGGCATCATTTCCGCCAGCATCGGTAAGCTGTTGCAAGCCCGTGGTTACAAAGTCACCATTCAGAAGTTCGACCCCTATATCAACATCGACCCCGGTACGCTGAACCCCTACGAGCACGGCGAGTGCTACGTGACGGAGGACGGCTTCGAGACCGATCTGGACCTGGGACACTACGAACGCTTTACGGGTATTCGCACCACGCGTAACAACAGCATCACTACAGGACGCATCTACAAGACCGTCATCGACCGCGAGCGCCACGGCGACTATCTGGGCAAGACCATTCAGGTAGTGCCGCACATCACCGACGAGATAAAGCGGAGAATGCTGAGAGAAGATGAACAAGGGGAGGCTTTTGACTTTGTGATTACAGAGGTGGGCGGCACCATCGGCGACATTGAGAGCGCACCGTTCATGGAGGCCATCAGACAACTGCGATGGCAACTGGGCAGGAACGCCGTCTGTGTACACCTGACCTATGTGCCATACCTGAAGGCAGCGGACGAACTGAAGACGAAGCCCACGCAGCACAGCGTGAAGGAACTGCAGGGGATGGGTATCCAGCCAGATATTCTTGTCCTTCGTACCGAGCGCCACCTTGATGACTCTATGCGCATGAAGGTGGCGTCGTTCTGTAATGTCGACTTGGAATGCGTGGTACAGAGCGAGGACATGCCGAGCATCTACGAGGTGCCCGTCAACATGCAGAAGCAGGGACTGGACGCAGCCATCATGCGAAAGAGTGGCATCCCCGTGGGCGAGACACCAGCCATGAAGCCCTGGCACGACTTCCTGGACAAGCAGCACAACGCCACACGCGAGGTACACATCGGACTGGTGGGCAAGTACGACCTGCAGGACGCCTACAAGAGCATCCGCGAGAGCCTGAACCTGGCCGGCATCTACAACGACGTGAAAGCCAAGCTGCACTTCGTGAACAGCGAGGACATCACCAAAGCCAACGTCGCCGAGAAGCTGGACGGTCTGCAGGGCATCGTGATTTGCCCGGGCTTTGGACAGCGCGGCATCGAGGGCAAGATCATTGCCGCTGAATATACCCGCACCAACGACATCCCGACGTTCGGCATCTGTCTGGGAATGCAGATGATGGTCATCGAGTTTGCAAGGAACATCCTGGGTTACAAGGATGCGAACAGTGCCGAGATGAATCCGGACACGCCGCATAACGTCATAGACATCATGGAGGAACAGAAGAGCATCACCCAGATGGGCGGCACGATGCGACTGGGAGCCTACGAGTGCGAGCTAAGAGAGGGAAGCCGCGTGTTTGAGGCGTATAACCCTTGCAGCAAAACCATAAGCCACAGTACCATCAGCGAAAGGCACCGCCACCGCTACGAATTCAATAATGCGTACAAGGCCGAATACGAGGCAAAGGGCATGCAATGCGTGGGCATCAACCCCGCTGCCGACCTCGTGGAAATCGTAGAGATACCTGAAAAGCGGTGGTATATCGGCACGCAGTTCCACCCAGAGTATTCATCCACGGTGCTGCACCCGCACCCGCTGTTCATGTCGTTTGTCAAGGCATGTTTGATGTCGAAATGACAAAATGTCGAAATGTTGAAAAAGAGTTATGGAACAACTGAAGCATGAATGTGGTGTGGCGATGATACGCCTGCTGAAGCCGCTGGACTACTACGAAAAGAAATACGGTACATGGGCCTACGGGTTCAACAAGCTGTACCTGATGATGGAGAAGCAGCACAACCGCGGTCAGGAGGGCGCCGGTATCGCATCGGTGAGTCTGAACAAGGAGCCAGGCACGGAATACATGTTCCGCGAGAAGGCTGAGGGCAAGGACGCCATCACGGAGATTTTCTCACGCGTAACACGAGAGATGAACGGCGAGCTGCTGATGGGTCACCTGCGCTATTCTACGACAGGAAAGAGCGGGTTGCAGTACGTGCATCCCTTCCTGCGCCGTAACAACTGGCGCGCCAAGAACCTCTGCCTGTGCGGCAACTTCAACATGACGAACATCGACGAGGTCTTCCAGTTCCTGACCGCCCAGGGCCAGTCGCCACGTATCTTTGGCGACTCGTACATCACGCTGGAACTGATGGGACATCGGCTGGACCGCGAGGTGGAACGACTCTACCAAGAGGCTCGAGAAAAAGGCCTGGAAGGAACGGAGATTACCGATTATATAGATCATCATGTAGAGATGGCCAACGTGCTGCGGACAACGATGAAGCACTACGACGGCGGCTACGTGATGTGTGGATTGACGGGCAGCGGCGAGATGTTCTCTGTACGCGACCCGTGGGGCATCCGTCCGGCATTCTATTATCAAGACGACGAAATTGTGGCTTTGGCCAGCGAACGTCCAGTGCTGCAGACCACGTTTGACCTGAATGCCGACGACATCTGCGAGCTGAAGCCCGGTCAGTCGCTCATCGTACGCAAGAACGGTGAAAGCCGTCTGGAACAGATCATGCCTGCCCAACAGCTGAGTGCCTGTTCTTTCGAGCGCATCTACTTCAGCCGCGGCTCCGACCGTGACATCTATCAGGAGCGTAAGCGCTTAGGCGAGCAGTTGACACAGCCCATTCTGAAAGCCATCGATGGCGACGTTGCCAACACCGTATTCTCATATATTCCAAACACCGCCGAGGTGGCCTACTACGGCATGACGGACGGTTTCCGAAAGCTACACGGCGAGGTGCGCACAGAAAAGGTGGTTTGGAAGGATATAAAGATGCGCACCTTCATTGCCGACAACAGCGAGCGTAACGACCTGGCTGCCCACGTCTACGACATCAGCTACGGCTCGTTGCGTCCCTACGAAGACAACCTCGTGATTATCGACGACTCGATAGTCCGTGGTACGACATTAAGAGAGAGCATCTTCAAGATTCTGGACCGCCTACACCCCAAGAAAATCGTCATGGTGAGCTCGTCGCCGCAGATTCGCTATCCCGACTACTACGGTATCGACATGGCCCGACTGGAGGAGTTCTGTGCCTTCCGTGCCACGATGGCATTGATTGAGGAGCGCGGCATGTGGCAGCTGGTGAACGATGTGTATCTGGCATGCAAGAAGGGAGGCGACAACCACGTCCGGGCATTGTACGAGCCGTTCACCGTAGAGGAAATCAACGAGAAGATTGTGGAGATGCTGCGGCCGAAGGACATGCAGGCTCCCGTGGAACTGGTGTTCCAAAGCATTGAGGGACTGCACGAGGCATGTCCCAACCATCCAGGCGACTGGTACTTCACGGGACACTACCCCACCCCTGGCGGCACGCGACTGTGCAACCAGGCATTTGTGAACTATATAGACAGCAAACAGAAAAAGAACAATAGATGATGAAGAGAGAAGCAAAATTGATACTCAGCGATGGCACGGTATTCAGCGGCTGGTCGTTCGGCTTTGAGGCCGATACGGTCGGCGAGGTGGTATTCAACACCGCCATGTCGGGCTACCCTGAGAGTTTGACAGACCCCAGTTACGCAGGACAGATACTGGTAACGACATTCCCGCTGATAGGCAACTACGGCGTACCTGATACAGGCATCGGCAGCAACGGTCTGCCCCTGTTCATGGAGAGCGACCGCATCCACCCCAAGGCCCTGATTGTGGCTGACTATAGCGAGACCTATTCACACTGGAACGCCAAAGAGTCGTTAGCCTCGTGGCTGAAGCGCGAGAAGATTCCAGCCATCACAGGCATCGACACACGACGCCTGACGAAAGTACTGCGCGAACACGGCGTGATGATGGGCCGAATCGAGATCGGCGGTTCCGTATGTCGCTGTGCCACAGCGACAGGCACAACCGAAGATTACGGCTCCGTGAACTGGGTGGAAAAGGTGAGCTGCAAGGAAGTGATTACCTATAGTCCCAAAACTAATCTCTCACCTCTCACCTCTCACCTCTCACCTCTCACCTCTCACCTCTCACCTCTAAAACGTGTCGTCCTTGTCGACTGTGGTGTGAAGGCTAACATCATTCGCTGCCTCCTCAGACGTGGCGTAGAAGTCATCCGCGTACCTTGGGACTACGACTTCAACCAGCTGGAGTTTGACGGTCTCTTCCTGGCCAATGGTCCTGGTGACCCTGAACGTTGCGAGAAGACAGTAGAACACATCCGAACGTTCCTTAATAATAAAGAGGTCCGGCCTTGTATGGGCATCTGCCTGGGCAACCAGCTGCTGGCACGTGCCGCAGGTGCAAAGACCTACAAGCTGAAATACGGTCACCGTTCGCACAACCAACCCGTGCGCGAAGTAGGCACAAACCGCTGCTACATCACGAGCCAGAACCACGGCTATGCTGTCGATGACAAGACGTTGCCTGCCGATTGGGAAGCGCTGTTCGTAAATATGAATGACGGCTCGAACGAGGGCATCCGCCACAAGACGAATCCCTGGATGTCGGCACAGTTCCATCCGGAAGCCTGCTCAGGTCCTACGGATACGGAATGGATGTTCGACGCGTTTATTAGTACCATTGTCCCACCCAGTCAGTTAATCGGGTGCACTCAGTTAATCAATCGGGTGCACTCAGTTGATCAATCGGGTGCACTCAATCGAACAATCGGGTGCACTCAGTTGACCAATCGGGTGCACTCAGTTGACCAATCGGGTGCACCCGATCAGAAAACCGTACATAAAGTGCTGCTTTTAGGTAGCGGCGCACTGAAGATTGGTCAGGCTGGCGAGTTCGACTATAGCGGTGCACAGGCTTTGAAAGCCCTGAAGGAGGAAGGCATCCACTCGATACTCATCAACCCCAACATCGCCACCGTTCAGACCTCGAAGGATGTAGCCGACACGGTGTATTTCCAGCCAGTAACCCCCGAGTTCGTTGAGCGTGTCATCGAGAAAGAGCGGCCTGACGGCATCCTGCTGTCATTCGGCGGCCAGACAGCCCTGAACTGCGGTGTGGAACTCTATGAAAAAGGGGTATTAGAGAAATATGGCGTCAAAGTGTTAGGCACACCCGTTCAGGCCATTATCGATACTGAGGACCGTGACTTGTTTGTGAAACGCCTTGACGAGATTGGCGTGAAGACCATCAAGAGCGAGGCCTGCAGTACCGTAGAAGAGGTACAGAAAGCAGCCCACGAACTGGGCTTCCCCGTGATACTGCGCGCTGCCTATGCTTTAGGCGGTTTGGGTTCCGGCTTCTGCGATAATGAGGAGCAACTACTTGTTCAAGCCGAGGAAGCCTTCTCGTTCTCCCCACAGGTCTTGGTTGAGAAGAGTCTGAAGGGCTGGAAGGAAATAGAATACGAAGTGGTGCGCGAC
>Ga0265298_10005346_pt1 | contig 16163 bp, 9 predicted proteins | sample AusTroGonzalo_MG_3_FD_193486 | JGI IMG/M metagenome (GOLD analysis project Ga0265298, IMG submission 193486) | Bovine rumen microbial communities from tropical cattle in Woodstock, Queensland, Australia - Gonzalo_01 | ecosystem: Host-associated > Mammals > Digestive system > Stomach > Rumen ... | reverse complement strand
TGATGATCCACGCGCGGCTCCAGCCGGTATGACCGCCGCCGCTGGATAAACGCCGGGTCAATGTCACACGGGCGGCTTCCGCCAGTTCCGGTGTCTCGTTCACACTGATCTGATGACCCGGATGCAGAGCGAAGAGATGGGAAACATGGCGGTGACCCGGTTCCGCTTCGTCGAAGTCCTCGATCCATTCCTGCAGCTGGCCATGCCTGCCGATCTTGAGCGGAGCCAGACGGCCGCGCGCGATCTTGAGCTGCTCCGCGAACTCCGCGTCCTGACCCAATGTTTCCGCGGCCTGGATGCAGTTGGTGAACAGGTCGTAGATGATCTCCATATCCATGGTCGGCGCGTAGCAGATGCCGCCGCGCACGCCGTCAGCGGTGATGAAGGAATTCTCCGGCGAGTTGGACGGACCCGAAACCAGACAACCGGTCTTGGGATCCTCGAACAGGTAATCTAAGTAAAACTCCGCCGAGGCTTTCATGATCGGGTATGCCCACTTGAGATATTTGAGATCGCCGGTGAAAGCGTAATGCTCCCAAAGATGCTGAGAGAGCCAGCCGCTGGCCGACGGGAACAAGCCCCAGCCCGCTCCCTCGCCCGGCGCAGTATAACCCCAGAGATTCCCCAGAGTGTGAGTGACCCATCCGCGGGCACCGTAATGGATCTGGGCCGTGCGTGAACCCGGCACCTGCAGTGAGGCGATATAGGCCAGGAACGGGATGTGGCACTCGGAAAGTCCGGTCACCTCCGCGGGCCAGTAATTCATCTGATCATTGATGTTGTGATGATAGTCACCGTTCCAGGGTGTTTGGAATGTATTGGCCCAGATGCCCTGCAGGTTGGCCGGCAGTGTTCCCAGACGGGAAGAACTGATCAGCAGATAACGGCCGTACTGGAAATAAAGTGCGATCAGAGCGGGATCGTATTTCCCCCCGGCAAAATTTTTCAAACGTACATCTGTGGGATCCTTTGAGCCGGATACCTCGCCCAGATACAGACCGCAGCGGTCATACAGGGCGGAAAAATCATTCACGTGCCGCTCCCAAAGTGTCTTATAGGGACGGTTGAGGGCAGACTTCAATTTCTGTGCAGTCTGCAATTTGTAAGGATTGCCAAGATAGACCGGTTCGCCGTGGTGCATGGGCTGCCCCACTTTTTTCCAGTCATTCCTCTTGAGCAGAACAGAAGTATTCGGCCTCAGATAATCGGTCCCGGCGGAAAGGATCAATGTTACCGAGTTGGCATTGAGGATCTTTATCGTGTCATCCTGCACTTCGAGGAAACCGCCGTCCAGCTTCGCGCCCAGACGCACCATGTACTCCAATCCGTTCACGTCTTTTCCGCTGCGCAGCTGACCTTCCATGTAGATCTCACCTTGCTGTTCAGAGCGTTTGTTATACACGCCTTTGGCCGCCGCGCATTCTCTGCGTGAGAGCTTGACATCACAGGTGATGGCGTTTCTGTGGTTCGAGTCCAGCCGGACGACCATCACATCATCGGGATAGCTGCAGAAGACCCTGCGGAAGTACCGGATGTCACCTACGGTATAGGTGACATTCGCCACACCTTCATTCAGCACCAGCTCGCGCTCGTAGTTTGAAAACTTTTCGTGACCACTGAACTGGATAGTCAGGTCGCCCAGTGTCTGATAGCTGCCGTACTTGGCATGACTGCCGCCGCCATGACCGCTGCCGTCGCCTTTGCAGACCATGTATCGCTGAGTGAGATCATTGGCTTCTTTGTATTTGCCTTCCAGCAGCAGTGCGCGGATCTCCGCCTGATGCGCCAATGCCTCCGGGTTGTCATTGTCCGTGACACCGCCTGTCCATATCGAATCCTCATTCAGCTGGATCCTTTCCATCGGGACACCGCCGAAAACCATTCCGCCCAGACGGCCGTTGCCGACCGGCAGCGCTTTGACCCAGTTGCCGGTATCCTCCGTCGGGATGCCGTTCTCGATCTGGACCGGTACCGGCTCAAGATACCAAAGTTTGTCCACGGCCTCTGTCTGAACAGCCAGCAGAGTACATACCGCCAAAACGGTCCCACACAGGATCCGATTCAAATAATGCTTTTGAGTTTTCATAAAAAAATCTTTTTTCTTCACTGCTCTATCTTTCACAAATTATCCCACATCGCAGATGCGTTAAAACTTTATTCCAAACCGCTTGCCAACTCAAGAATATTTTCGCGCGGATAATGCGCCGCACCGGGCAAATCATTCATTCTCGAAATCGGAAAGCTCGGTAGCGGCTTCTTCCCATTGCTGATTCAGCGTTTCCAGCTGCGACTGCACATCCCGCATCTCATTATTCAAACTGACCACGGCAGCGCTGTCGCCATACAAGGCGGGATCTTCCAGCCGGGAGACGATCTGCGCGTGCTGTTCCTCCAGCCGGGCGATCTCCCGTTCGATGCGGTTGACCTTCATGGTCAACTCGCGTTTGCGGTTGGCGCGGGCGATCCTCTGCTGAGTCGCCAGACGCTTCTGCTCGCGACGGGAGAGTTCGTCATTCCCGGTTGACTCCTCCGGGCGGGCGTTCAAAGGTGCTCCTCCAGCCACCAAACCGGCACGCTCGGAAAGGTTCTGATTCTTTTGCAGATAATAGTCGTAACCGCCGGCATAAGGTGTCAGGTGTCCGGCATGGATATGAAGCACCTTCTTTGCCAAACGTCGGATGAAGTTGACATCGTGACTGATGAAAACAAGGGTCCCCTGATACTGTTCCAGCGCGTCTATCAGCACATCACAGCTGGCAATATCCAGGTGGATGGTCGGTTCATCCATCAGGAGCAGATTCGGCGGTGACAAAAGCAGTTTGACCAGCGAAAGACGGGATTTCTCTCCGCCGGAAAGGACTGAAACTTTTTTGAAAACGTCATCATCCTTGAAAAGAAAACTGCCCAGGATCGTGCGTACCGTCAGTTCCAGCGGAGGCTCCGGGATGCTCATGGCCTCCTCCAGGACAGTATTCGACGGCGTGAGCATATCGATGCGGTTCTGACTATAGTAACCGCAGCTGACCTTCAGACCCAGACGGCGTTCGCCCTGCTGTACCGGCAAAACACCGGCCAGAAGTTTGAGCAAAGTAGATTTGCCGGCGCCGTTGGGACCGATAAAAACGATCCGCTCCCCGCGTTCGATCTCCAGATCGATGCCGCTGTAAACCTTCAGATCGCCATAGGCATGATGGACACCATGCAGTGTGATGACGCTCTGACCGCTGCGTTCAGGCTGAGGAAACTCGATGTGCATCTGCTGCTCTGCCCCTTCCGGAGCTTCCACCAGTTCCATGCGCTCGATCTGCTTGAGCTTGCTCTGCGCCTGGGATGCCTTGGTTGCCTTGGCACCGAAGCGATCCACGAAACGCTGCAAAGTCGCGATCTGCTGCTGCTGATTGCGGTAGGCCGCCCACTGCTGGGCTTCACGCTCGGCACGCTGGCGGCAGTAGTCATCATAATTCCCCCGATAGCGCTGGAGACGACTGTTGCGTATTTCCATGATGCTGCCACGACCTTCACTGCCCAGAAGCGCGTTCAAAAAGGAACGGTCATGCGAGATCACAAAGACAGCGCCGGGATAACTCCGCAAGTAATTCTGAAACCAGATCAGCGTCTCCAGATCCAGATGATTCGTCGGTTCATCCAATATGAGCAGATCCGGCTCCATCACCAACAAACGCGCGATATGCGAACGCATCACCCAGCCGCCGCTGAGGGCACTCACCGGCTTGAAAAAATCGCTCTCCCGAAAGGCCAGCCCTTTCAATATCTTCGCGGCCTTGGGTTCCATTTCATAACCGCCCAGCTCTTTATATCGGGCACAGGCGGCACGGTATTCCTCCGAATCAGTCTGACCTGCACGCTCCAGTTCGCTCAGCACACGGCGCAGTTTGGAATGCTCCAATGTCACGCCCACAGCGATCTCCATCACGGTGCGGTCATCAGCTTCGCCGGCTTCCTGAGGGAGAAAACCAAGACGTGTTCCGCGGTTCAGTGAAATAGTACCGCTGTCCGATTCTTCCAATCCCAGAATGATATCGAACAAAGTGGATTTGCCCACACCGTTCGCGCCGACCAGTGCCGCACGATCCCCTTTGACGATACTGAAACTGACATCGTCAAACAAAACGCGCGCCCCATACGACTTGCTGATGTTGGAAACGGAAAGCATTTCTGTGTCTATTCGCCCTTGATGTAAAGCGTGTGCGTCTGCGCTGCCTTGCCGGTCAAGACCAGCCGCGGTCCTCTCCTCAGCGTTCGGAAAGAAGGTGCACACAATCCACGCATATCCTCCGGTGCTTTGTGGAACTCGCCGATGCTCTCCGGTATGAAACAGTCTATCTCCTCCCAGTCATCGCCCACGGTCAGAGTGATCACCGCGCCTTCGGAACGGATGACCTTGAACACGCGTTCACTGATTCGCTCGACCCGGCACTCCGGCGCGAACTGCCAGCAAGTCTCCAAAGGTGGTACTTCCGATCCATCCGTGTCCGGTGCAAAAAGGTCCTCGATCTTCCAGGTGTTTTCAATGGGGATCATGATGATGCGGCGTGTCATCGTTCCATTCGGGAGCTTCAAAGTTCCCTCCATGCAGAGATCCGATTCTTTGTGGAACACGGGTTTCTCATGGATCTCGCCCCACAGGAACGGTCCTTTGCGCGCCGGATAGGATGTCCCTTTCAGATGCGGGCCGTTGTGGGCTTCCCAGCTGGCCAGATAGCGACGAGCCGCCGCGTCACCGTAATAGGCACCGGTTCCGGGATCCACCAGAAAAGCGAACTCACGATACCAAAGCGAAAAGTGGAGCGCGTCCAAATGACCGTGCGCTGCTGTCCGCAGATATCCCAGCGGTGACAGATCCCAACGCCCCATCCAGATGCCCTGCCAGCAAGTGGCGATGCCGGTATCCGGGAAATAGAGCCAGCCATTGCCCTGATCATCACAGGAAGGCTTGCCGTTCTCCGACATCGGCGGCGGATCTCCCAGCCAGTACTTGATCAGGGTCGTGTTGTCGGCGGACTCCATCCAGCGCACCCACTCCTGCGCGATCTGATTTTCACGCTCCCAGAACGGTGTCACGAACGCGTCATCGGAATCCCCGTAGTCCCAGGGCTCGCGCCGTGTCTGCGTGATGACAAAAAAGTCCGCCGCGCGCTGCAATCTCTCATAGACCTCCGGACGGACTGTACGGCCGCCCTGTTTCAAAGCCAGATAACTTTGCCAGCAGAGTTCAAAAGAAAAGAGATGGTAGTTGAGAGCCTGCTCGCAGTTGCCGCCATCGGGCGCAAATTGCTTCAGTACTTCTTCCTCCCATAGCGTCTGTATCTCATCAAGCGGAGCCGCCCAGCGTTCCAGTTGAGGCCAGCGCGACAAGGCGCATATCAGCCCGGCCAGTTCACCCAGCAAATGATTGTTTGCTGAGGAACCAAAACTCTTGTAGCGCCAGACGAACCAGACATGCGCTGGCAAAACCATCCGTCCCAGCTTGCTCAGCGAAGTATCCACTTCCTCACTGATATCGCCCAGGATCGTCTTGGATGCCGTGGCACGGGTCAGCGCGTCGATCCAGCAGTAATTGATCAGACGCAGTCCCCCTTCCAGCGCGCTGGTCCAGTTATAACCGGTCAGCAACGGATTCTGTTTCGCCCAGTGATATACCCGGCGAATGGCCGTTTTCATCGTCCAGCGGTCATTCAGGATGTATGCCTCTTGCGCCAGACGCGCCAAATGCGTCCAGCGATTGATCTCCCAGATCATTTTGACATCAGCACCATCGGGCAGTTTGCGGTGGTTCAGATGAGTGGAACTTCTGATCGTCTTCAGATCCACATCGGCCAAATAATCCTTTTGCCAAAGCGGATGGTGATCTACCTTCAAGGTGATCTCCTTGAAAACCGTCCACGAACCTGACAGGATGCGGTCAGAATCAAAGCGCAGCGCGTTCTTGAGCTCGTCCGGCGCCTGCTCCGATGGCGGTAAATGTGGAAAAGAATCCGGCTTCGGCTCCAGGCTGACCGCGTTCAGCCGAAAATCCGGTACTGTCCACCAATCTTTCCAGCGGCGAAGCTGCTGACGCAGACGCTCCTTGCGTTCCGCCTTGTCCATCGCCTTCCAGCGATCTATGTACCACTTTAAACCCGCCATGAATCCAATCTGTTTGAAATTTTTTTATTCTAATTGTGTGAACTGAAGATCATACAGCCGCTTGTAAACACCGCCGTTCTTCAGCAGCTCCTCATGTGTTCCCGATTCCACGATCCGGCCCTGATCCAAAACCAGGATCACATCGGAATCATAAATAGTGGAAAGCCTGTGAGCAATACTGACACTGGTGCGTCCCTTCAAAAGCTCTTCCAAAGCCGCCTGAACGATGCGTTCGGACTTCGTATCCAGCGCACTGGTGGCTTCGTCCAGCAGCAGGATCGGCGCGTCTCTCAGCAAGGCACGCGCGATCGCCAAACGCTGACGCTGACCGCCGCTCAGCATCACACCGCGCTCACCCACCAGCGTTTCATAACCATCCGGCTTTTGCAGAATGAACTCTTCCGCCAACGCCAGCTTGGCTACCTTTTGGATCTCCTCAAAGCTCGCGTTCTCTTTTCCATAGGCAATGTTGTTGCGGATCGTGTCATCAAACAAAAAAGTGTCCTGTGTAACGATCGCCATTTTTTCGTGCAGATCGTGTGTCGTCACCTCCCGGATATCCGTTCCGCCGATCGTCACACGCCCCGATGTGGGATCATAAAAACGCAAAATCAGATGCAGCAATGTACTCTTACCGGAACCCGTCGCACCCACCAGCGCGACACGCTGTCCCGGTTTGATGGTCAGATTGATATCCGACAGAACCATGCGGTCACCATAGCTGAAGGAGACATGATCGAAAACGATCTCCATATCCTGCGAAGGCAGTTTTTTCGGGTGCACCGGTTCCGGCACATCTGTCTTGACCTCCAGCATTTCGTAGATACGGTCACTGGCCGCAGCGGCCTGCGCCAGTTCCGAATAAATCTTGCTTAGCGATTTGATGGGCTGATACATGAGGAAAAAACTGCCGATAAAGGCCAGAAAATCCGCCGGCGACATTTCTATTTTCCCCATCAGTTTGATATAGACCAAAACCAGCGCCGCACCAATCGCTCCCAATATCTCAATGAGGATACTGGGCATTTCATCCGCTCTGACTTGACGCATTCTCAAGCTGACCTGCTCACGCGAATTTTTCCGGAATTTCTCATTCACCACATTTTCCAGATTATAGGATTTGATGATGCGTATTCCACTAAACGCCTCCTGCATGATCTTGCCCAGCGAAGCCAGCATATTCTGCAAGCTAACCGTCGCTTTGCGGATCTTGATTGCGTAAATGCGAATCGGCACTACACATAATGGAAATATGATCAACGTTACTCCGGTCAGCGTAGGATAATTATACAAAAGATATGCCGCCAGTGAAATAACCGTGATCGGATCTCTGACGATCGTTGGCACAGCGTGTGTAATTGAATTCTGAATGCTCTGTGTATCATTAAAAACACGCGAGATCAATTCACCACTGTTGCCCTTGGTGTGGAAATGGATAGAATGCGACATGAAATGTTCAAAAAGCCGGTTGCGCAAATTCATTACACCGCGCGTCCCAACCCACTTGATCATGTACACATTGAGATAGGTGCAAACTCCCTTGAGAATCATCACGCAGGGAATGCTGGCAATGATCAGCAGCAACCCGGCTGTGGGAACAGCACCTTCTCCCCTTGGCAGATGATCCGCAATCTTTTGGATCATATCCTGCACAAACTGCGGCGCCATCTCGATCTGTGTTGACATCGGCACATCATACTGCGAGGGGAAAATGACACTGACAGCAAGCTTAATCGTGATCATCAATAACGGCACCACTAATCCGCTCAGTACGCCAAACACGATACCCAGCACCAACCGCCTTTTATAGCAGCTGATCAATCCCCAAATTCTTTTGAGCAATACTTTCATTTTTATCTGCTACTTTTGAAAATTCAACTTTAGTTTATTCATGACCTCATCCATTATCCGGCGGTGATCCGCTTGTTCCCAGCCATGCGTTTTTTTCCAGTGGAGATATTCTTCATAAAACCGCTCACAACACGGAACGGGTGAGACTCCCTTTCGGCTTAGTACGGCGTAAATGCTTTTCAATATCTCCCAAAACTCGTTTGAAATATACCGCTGCGGAATCTCTCCCTCATACACCTTAGCATCCAGAAAATCACAAAGTCCGCAGTGCTTATTTCCCTGATCATCTATGCGCAGATAGATATTATCAAAATGAAAATCACGATGAGTGACTCCGGCTGTGTGCATTTTTCCCATCATCTCTGCCAGCGCAGGGATCATGTCGTTCAGATTTGATTCCGGGTCGTCTTCACTTTCCAATACCTGATTCAAAGTCCTCAGATTCGGCAGATAATCTGTCACCATGTATTCCGACTCTAAGAACGACCCCATCCGCTTTTCCTCGATGTATAAATGAGGAGGAATATCAACGCCACTCCTACGCATCCTTTCCGCGGCAATGGCTCCTCGGACAGACCCGGCATAGCGGAACAAATAATGCGCACTGTACACACAGCTTTTCCGAATGACCTTCTTAATGAATATTTCTCCGGGCATCCCTTTCAATCGGGCTTTCACACTGGTGACGATCCGGTAACTTTGTGATGAATGGCGAAGGACTTCCCCTTTCGCGAAGATCTCATCCAATCGCGAATCCAGCACCATAGCTTTGATTTGCGCTCCATGTTCACCGGGAAAGAACAGACGAAAACACCCATCTGAAACAGAAACCTCCACGCCGGCACTGCTTACACATTCTAAGAGCGCTTTTCTTTCAGGGAACGGGATCTTTCGCCAATCCATATCTGCGTGCCTTTAGACTAGTTGTTGAATCTTTTGGCAAAACTCGACTTCAGCCTGTTCACCATTTCATCAATATCTATCTTGTAATCCATCTTTGAATCGTGATGATTTTTCATTGCCCGCTTATACGTGTCGTAGAAACTCTGAACATAAGAATCCGGAGAAACTTTTTTGATGCAGGAATTCTTGATTATATTCCCAATCATTCTCTGGACATCATTATACACATATTTCTGCGGTATCGCCTTGGCAAAAAAAATTGCATCTAAAAAATCGCAGATACCGTAAGAACTTGACGAATTCCTGTCCTGAGATCCTTCTTCGTGGATATAGATATTCTCAAGATGGAAATCACGGTGCGCCACACCTGCCAGATGCATTCGGGCCGCCAGCTCTCCAATCTGTGTAAAGATCTCATTCAGCATTTCCTCCCGGTCTTCTTCCATAAAGACATCGCACACCGTTTTCATGGCCGGGATGAACCGGATCACAAGATACTCATTTTCTAAAAAGATCCCGTTCCGTCTTTCGCCTACCAGCAAATGCTCCGGAGTATGGATCCCTGTCGCTTTCAAGCGTTCCGCAGCGATCTCTCCACGTATCGAACTTGCGTATCGAAAAAGATTATGGGACCAATACAATGGAGATTTTCTGCAAATTCTTTTGATAAAATAGACCTCTCCATTTTCGTCTTTCTCCCGAAAGCTATAAATACTCCTGTAACTTTGCGAGGAGGTGTGGATCAATTCGCCAATGTCACCTGTCCCCTCCAGGAACACTCTTTTTATAGCTTCTATTGTCTGATCATTATTGATTTTAGGAGAAAGAAGGAAAAAGCACCCTTTTAGAACCAGTACTTCGGCTCCTGTATCTTTGATACAATCTAAGAGTGCTTTTCTTCCTGCAAACGGGATCTTTTGCCAATCCATATCTGACGTTTTCTTTGAGCGCGTCAGCTCACCGCGGAGCTAGATCGTAACGATCTGGCCGGTTTGCACCGATTTTTCTTCGGCTTCGCAAACACGCAGAGAATTTACTCCGTCCTGCGGGGTCAGTATGGACGGCTTGGTGCCTTTGGCCACAGCTTCGGCGATATGACGCAGTTCGCCCACGTACCCATCATCGCCTTCGGGGCGGATCACCAGCGCGGGCTGTCCCGGTTCATACAGCTTCAAGGCATCCGCGCCACGGGTCGTATCCATTTCCAGCGTCGCCTTCTCAAAGTTGACTGTGAACCCGGCCGCGAAACCAAATCCCTTCACCATGGCCCAGCTGCCTTCAGCTGTCACCACGGGACCGTTCTCATAAATGTAGTTGGCCATCACATGATCCACCGCACCGCTGGCATAGGTCGCTCCGCGCGCGAAGACCGCCTTAGGCATTCCAAAGCAGTACAGCACAAAATCCAGATCATGCACATGCAGATCATACAGCGCACCACCGGATTCCTGGCCTTTGAGGAAGCTGGAAACACCCCAGCCCGGTGCCTCGGAAACACGACGGAAACGCGCCGCAACGACCTTGCCATAACGGCCATCATCGATCAGACGTTTCACATAGCTCCATTCGGGGAAGAAGCGCACACACTGAGCCGGCATCAAAATCTTTCCGCTGGCTTCCGCGGCTGCTTTCATCTCCTCTGTCTGCGCCAGAGTGCGAGCCATCGGTTTCTCACAGATCACATTTTTGCCTGCTTTCAGCGCGGCGATGCTCACATCTTTGTGCGCCATTGTCGGCAAACAAATATCCACCAGGTCGATTTCCGGATTGCTCAGAAGATCTTCCACTTTCTGGACGACCTTTGTTTGTTTATAGTCGATCTTCAGACCTTCTCCGGAACCCAGGTTTCCGGCAAACAGTTTGGACAGGTCACCATCCTCCGGCAGAGGACGGGCTTCGCAAACCATCGTTACTTTCGCATTCGCCACCTTTTGCCAGGCGCGAAAATGGGTCATTCCCATGAACCCTAAACCGATAATTCCAACTTTTACCATAATTGAATTCTTATTGTTTTACTTGATCTCAGCCATCAGTTTTTCTGCCAGCTGACGACCTGTATTTAAATCAATGATACGCTGTTCTCCCGCTTCACGTTCCAGCGAGAAATCACCATTGAAGCCGATCTGATTAAGTTTGGTGAAGAATTGTTTCCAATCCACTTCACCTGTTCCCACGGCCACTTCCGTTCCCCATGTTCCGGGAACCTTCGTGCGGGTCGCGTCTTTCAGGTGACACTGCACGATATAACCGGACAGAGTCTCGATCACCTTGATGGGATCCCCGTTGCCGTAAAGCAGAATGTTGGCCGGATCATAATTCACACGCACATTCGGACAGTTCAGTGAATCCAGGAACATCTTCAAGTGCGAAGCGGTCTCCTGACCGGTCTCCAATCCCAGATTCATGCAGTTGTCTCTAAATAGTTCGCTCAACTGCAGCATCCGATCGCGCAGCTTATGATAGGTGGGATCTTCCGGTTCATGCGGAACGAATCCGGCATGGAACGTCACCAGCTTGATGTTGAATTCTTTCGCTACTTCCACGATTTTCTGGAAGTGTTCCCAGTTTGCTTGCCAGTTCGCATCGGGAACGATTCCACCCGTGCGTCGGATGGATTCCAGCGATGTATAATCTTCACCAATCGTTTCCGCCATTCCGGAGATCACTTGGATCCCGGCTGCTTTGAACAGATCCGCCAGCCCCTTCCAGGCTTCCGGATCTTTGATCAGCGGCGAGAGCGCCAACTGGACATAATGAACGCCCACTTTCTGGATTCGTTCTACCAATTCTTTCGCGTTTGTGGCCTGCAAAGACCAACTGCACACTGCTAAACGGTTTTTCATATCTATAATATCTTATAAACTCCAAAGGGATACAAAACTGTATCCCCTTGAATATTCAAAATCAACTATGCTCCTAACGCGGCCAAAGCGTCCTGTGACTGTTTCTGTTTCTGCTGCCATTCGGTCAGGCGCTTCCGGTTTTCTTCCAGCACCGCGGCCGGAGCCTTCTGCGAGAAATTCGGATTGTTCAGACGGTCTTCGATCCGCTTGATCTCCACCTCGCATTTTTCCAGGAGCTTCTTCAGTTTCGCGCGCTCCGCTTCCACATCGATCAGGCCATCCATCGGCAGATAGATTTCGCCCAGCGCATTGCGTCCGGACGGTGTTCCTTTGGCCGGTTCATAATTCTCGGCAACTTCCAGCGGATCGGCGTTCAACAGAGTCTTGATCACGTTCAGATCACGCTCGTCGAACTTCGTCAGCGGCTTGAGCACGAACTTCACTTTCTTGTTGGACGGGATATTCCCCTCACGACGCAGATTGCGTCCCTGCACCACCAGGTCATACTTGGCTTCCGTGAACTTCAGCGTTTGCTCATTCAGACCGTAATACTCACAGAAATCTTTATCGAACGGTTTCGGCCAGGGAGCGTTCATGATCGTTTTGCCGCCTTGTGCTTCCGGCATGTCCTTGCTGTAGCCCATTCCCTGCCACAGTTCCTCTGTGATGAACGGCAGGAGCGGATGAAAGATCCTCAGCGTATTGCTCAGGATAAAATCGATTACGGCCACGGTATTGGCCTTCAGCTTCTCGTCACCACTGTTCAGTGACGCCTTGGCCGCTTCCACATACCAGTCGCAGTACTCATTCCAGAAGAAACGGTACAGCACGTGAACAGCTTCCGCGTAGTTGTAATCATCAAAAGCCTTGTTGACCTCGCGGATGCACGTGTCCAGACGCGACAGGATCCATTTGTCATCACCGGTCAGCAGCGCCGGATTGATTTCACCCTCGACTTCACCGCCCTGCATCTGGCGGAAACGGCAGGCGTTCCACAGCTTGTTGCAGAAGTTGCGGCCCAGCTCGACTTGCTGTTCATCAAACAGCAGATCTTGTCCCAGCGGTGCCGCGCGCATCACGCCCATGCGGACCGCGTCCGCGCCGAAGCGCGCGATCAGATCCAGCGGATCGGGTGAGTTGCCCAGAGACTTCGACATCTTGCGGCCCAGCTTGTCACGAACGATACCCGTCAGATATACATCCTTGAACGGTTTCTTGCCGATAAACTCGAAACCGGCCATGATCATACGCGCCACCCAGAAGAAAAGGATCTCCGGTGCGGTCACCAGCACCGTTGTCGGATAGAATTTCTTGAAAGTCGCCTCATCCATCGTGGCGAACGGCCACAGCCAGCTGGAGAACCAGGTATCCAGCACATCGTGATCCTGCTCCCAGCCTTCACCGGGTGATGCCACCTGACAGCGCATTTCGCCATCCTTGTACCAGACCGGGATCCGGTGTCCCCACCAGAGCTGACGGCTGATGCACCAGTCCTGGATATTAACCATCCAATGTTCAAAAACTTTGGCCCAGCGGGACGGATAAAACTTCAGCTCGCCGCTGTTGACCACATCACGAGCCTCTTTCTGGCTCGGGTAACGCAAAAACCACTGCTCAGACAAACGTGGCTCGATCGGCACATCCGCGCGTTCGCTGTAGCCCACATTGTTCTGGTAAGGTTCTTCCTTCACCATCGCGCCCAGATTAGTCAGCACTTCCACGCTCTTCTTGCGTGCCACGGAACGATCCAAACCTTTCAGATCGTTGCCGGCCAGCTCGCCCATCGTCGCGTCCGCGTTGATCACTTCGATGAACGGCAGATGATGACGCTTGCCGATCTCAAAGTCCACCTTGTCATGTGCCGGGGTCACTTTCAGCACGCCTGTGCCGAACTCAAATTCCACAGCCTCATCTCCCACCACCGGGATCAGCTTCTGCTCGCGCGGCAGCTCCACCGGAATCGGACGGATCACATGTTTGCCGATGAACCGGCTGAAGCGCTCATCCTTCGGATTCACCGCCACCGCCGTATCGCCGGGGATCGTTTCCGGACGTGTCGTCGCGATCGTCAGGAATGTACCGGGTTCCTCCGCTACTTCCACCTGGAAGTAATACAGCTTGCCGTTCTGAGGTTTCATGATCACCTCTTCATCGGACAACGCCGTCAGCGAGACCGGACACCAGTTCACCATTCGCTTGCCTTTATAAATAAGACCTTTGTTATAAAGATCCACAAAAACCTCGGCCACTTTCTTGGAATAGCGCTCGTCCATCGTAAAGCGCTCGCGTGTCCAGTCGCAGGAACAGCCCAGCTTCTTCAGCTGATTGATGATGATGCCGCCGTGCTTTTCTTTCCATTTCCAAACACGCTCCACGAACTTCTCACGACCCAAGTCATGGCGCGTCAGATGTTCTTCTTTCTTCAGACGCTTTTCGACCACCACCTGAGTGGCGATGCCCGCGTGATCCGTTCCCGGCAGCCACAAAACCTCAAAGCCCTGCATACGGGCACGGCGAGCCAGAATATCCTGGATCGTATTGTTCAGCACGTGTCCCAAGTGAAGGATGCCCGTCACATTCGGCGGCGGGATCACCATCGAAAAAGCAGGCTTGCTGGATGCCGCATCCGCGGTAAAGCATCCTTCTTTGTTCCAAAAATCATACCACTTAGCCTCCACACTCTGGGGCTCATACGCTTTAGGTATCTCTGTCATGTCAATTCTCTTTAAAATTCTGCGTTACTCCGAAAAGCAGCGCGGCCGTCCTTAGTCTATCCTCCTTTACCGCAAAAAACAACCCTATAAAAGCGCTCTCCGCTTGAAAACCTTCTCCGATCCCGTTATTCTTCTTGGGAAACCCGACCACTGAATCGGGAACCGCAAACAAACTTGATCGCGCTATGAATACGACTTTGACAAACAGCCCTCTTTCCCGCGCACGCGCCGCCGAGATCCTGAACGCGCTGACTTCCTCTCATATCCTAGTCATTGGCGACATCATCCTCGACCGCTACATCTGGGGCAGTGTCAAACGTATCAGCCCGGAAGCTCCTGTCCCCATTGTACATATCAATAAAGAGACATCCGTCCCCGGCGGTGCCGCCAATGTCGCGCGCAACCTGGCCGAACTCCGCGTTCCCGTCACTCTGGCCGGAGCTGTTGGTCGTGACGAGATGGGAGCCTGCGTCAAACGTCTTCTGGAACAAAACAAAGTCCAAACCAACATCTTACAGGAGATCCTAGACTATCCCACTTCCACCAAGACCCGCATCCTGGCCTCACGGCAGCAGCTCCTTCGTCTCGACGCTGAAGCCCCTCTCTCTCTGGATCCTTTGACCCTGGAGCAAGCCAAAGCGAATATCCTCCGGATCCTTCCTCAAGTCCGGGCCGTCATTGTCGCGGATTATAACAAAGGTCTTATCAATCAGGAATTTCTCGATTTTATTAAGGCTCAGTGCTCACAACATAAGATCTGGCTGAGCATGGATCCCAAGCCCTCTCATCTGCTGGATCTCAGCGGTGTAAATCTGATCACGCCCAACCGCAAAGAAGCCTTTGAACTGGCACAGATCCCCGACACAGCCTCGCCCGCGCAGCCTCCGCTTCAGGACACAAAACTCCTCCAGGTGGCACAGATCCTCCTTCGGAACTGCGCACCGGCTAATATTCTTATTACCCTCGGCGAGCACGGAATGCTCCTCTGCCGTCAGGATCAGCCTCCGATCCACATACCCACCTTTGCCAGAGAAGTTTTTGACGTTTCCGGTGCGGGAGATACCGTCATCGCCGCTCTGACCGCTGCCATCACGACCGGCGCTTCCCTCCAGGAAGCCGCCATCCTGGCCAATCATGCCGCCGGGGTCGTTGTCGCCAAAGTCGGCACCGCGACAGCCAATCCCGAAGAGATATTGGAAACCCTTCCGCAAGAATAAAAAACATGAGACCTGCCGTTTTCCTGGACCGCGATGGCACCATCAACGAAGATCTGCACTACCTGCATGAACCGGAGAAAGTTATCCTCTGTCCACATGCCGGTGAAGCGCTCCAGCAACTCCAGCAGGCCGGCTACGCACTCATCGTCATCACCAACCAGTCCGGAGTAGGCCGCGGCTACTTTCCCATCGAAGACGTTCACGCCGTCAATGCCCGACTCTCCGAACTCCTCCAGCCCTGGGGCGTTCAGATCCTCAAATACTACATTGCCCCGGAAGCTCCCGACCAGCCTTCCGTCGGACGCAAACCCCAGCCCGCCTTCATCTTCCAGGCCAGAGACGAATTCGACCTGGACCTCGCTCGCTCCTACTTCATCGGCGACAAACAAGTGGACCTCCAAACCGGATGGAACGCCGGACTCAAAGCCTCCATCCTCGTCCGCACCGGCAAAGGACGCCGCGAAGAGCAAACCTATCCCGAACTCGCC
>Ga0265298_10005344_pt1 | contig 16168 bp, 20 predicted proteins | sample AusTroGonzalo_MG_3_FD_193486 | JGI IMG/M metagenome (GOLD analysis project Ga0265298, IMG submission 193486) | Bovine rumen microbial communities from tropical cattle in Woodstock, Queensland, Australia - Gonzalo_01 | ecosystem: Host-associated > Mammals > Digestive system > Stomach > Rumen ... | reverse complement strand
TGTCCAAACTCGCTATCAGTATAAATGCTCTCGTTTAGCATTACGGGCTTATCATATCTTGGCCTTACATGAATATGAATGTGAGGATTCGGTGCTGCCTCTTTATAGAAATTATTCATCAAGCAACTCCAATTACATAGAGTTGCGCCTAAAACAGTCTTTAAACACGCCTCCACTTTACAAACCAGATTGCGAAGCTCTTCCCATTCATCGTCTGTCAGCTCTGACATTGAACCGCAGTGACGTTTCAAGACCAAAATACATCGTCCAATATAATCCTGTTCATCTGAAAGGAAAACAGACCACGATTTACTTTCGTATAACTGAAACTGTTTTTCTTCTTCAGACAGGTTGCACCAATCACAATTCCCCATTCTTTTCACCTCACAAATTCCGATTTGTCATCGTCTATAAAACTGATGATATTACATACTATTTCTTCATTTCGGAAATTTAAACTTTCGATCAGTTTTAAGCATCTGCTCACATTTATACGATCTGCAGATCAAGTTCCCCTTCATATTCCATCGAGCGCATTTTGCATGTGCCGTCAAGTTTTTGGAACTGACCATAGCGAACAAAGTGAAGTCCGCATTTTTCCATAACATGACCTGAAGCCCTGTTTTGCTCAACATGACTGGATGCAAATTTAGTTATCCCGAACTCTTTCTGCGCAAACCGTATCATAGCTTTAGCAGCTTCAGTAGCATATCCGTTCCCCCACTGATCCTTACGCAGATTATAACCGAAGCCCCATCTTTCAAAATCTCCGTTATGAGGACCGATACTCCCGCAACCGATCAGATCATCTGTGTCTTTTCTGACAAAGCCGAAAAGATAATCATCATCTTCCTCCAAAGACTTCAGCCAACAGACAACCTGTTCTTTGGATGTGTATGTGTTGTAGACCATATATCTTGTTACATCTTCATCACTGACCCATTTATATACGGCATCACAATCGTCTAGCGTCAGCGGGCGGAGTATAAGTCTTTCTGTCTCCAATATAAAGTTATGCATAGTATTATTACCCCGGTAGTGTTTATCCCTTTATCCTGCTGATATATCTGACTCAACCAAAATGTTTAATACCTACAGCAGTTCCGAAGCTTGTTGAAATGAAATAAGTTTCAAAGGATACTGCGGTCACATCATCCCAGTTTTCTTTTATCGTTTTGCCTAAGCTCTCCAAAACCGGTAAGTCTGCACCATCCCAAATTATAAGATACTGCTCTTCATCGCACAGATCTGCTTTTTCATTGTATTCATACATCTTTATCTCGGACAGGCTGAGTGCATGATAAATCTTCTGCATTTCATTTTCATCTTTAATGATCCTGAAAGGTTTGACCGCCGCTACACATTCCTGATATAAAGCATTGTGCATAAGTTCTTTCTCTTTCAGTTTCACTTCATTTTGTTTTTTCAGTTCTTCTAATCTTGCTCTCTGTTCCGGATCCACGTTCTCTTATCCCGTTTGTTCTAACTCTATACTGTTTATTTTCCACTCCAAGGATTCCCCTTGAATAAAGTCATTATAGCATGATTAATCAACTAAACCTGACATTCCCATCTTTACTGTAAGAACGACAAGACTCTTGTCAAACTGAGCCTTAGATATAGCTCCTCTCTGAATATAATCCGAAAACAAATCCTGTTCTCTTGTCGGGATTGATCAACCTCGAATGGTATAATAACCTTGTCTGAAGGAGATATTCATTTTGTTCAGATATTTTACAGAAGGCATTTACTTATTTTGGAGGATACCAAAATGAAAAAGATTTTAGCAATAATCATTTCAGCCACGATGCTTCTGTCGCTATCTTCATGCGCTAATTCGAACGGGACATCAACAGCTGACAAGGAAACCACAAATGATGCCGTTTCCAGTGAAGATGACGGCGGTAATTCTGATGCAACAAAGAATAATAATTCAGCTGCAGGTGCCATCGTGCTGCTCCCCGGTGAGCTCTATCAGTTTGATAAAGATGCTGACGGCGGCCCTGTTATCAAGGGCTTAACCGTGAAAGGCAATCAATTTGGTTCTTCTGAATTCAATGAGAAGGATCCGGACGTAAAGGGCATAAGATGTATTTTCGGGTTGAATGAGTGGGTCGAGTTCTATCCTGATACGAGCGTCAACGATGGTTTATGGGTATACGTATATAAGCACGCAGACGATGCTAATGTTTATACGGATATGGGCTTCACCGAAGAAGACACCAAAGTGCTCGCAACATGCACTTTGGAAAAAACCGAGGAGGCAGGCTATCAGTGGGGTGCTCTCTATCTGAATCCTGATTATGCGGATCCCGGTGTCTACGATATCGTATTCGTTAAGGACGGAAAAGCTGTTGCGGTCATGGAGGCCAAGTTCTTCGTCGAGTCGTCGCTCCAGGATAAATCAGATGATGAGCTCAGAGCTATGATGAAGGATTTCTGATCTTTAACCTGAAATTATTCAAATGCAGCCCGGAACGATCCGGGCTGTATTGATTTGACTGATTGGATTGATTACGATAATCAATGCCGGATTAGGGGATGCTCTTGAACTATACCGGGAATATCACGGCTGAGCGGAGCCCACGTAACTTTTGTTAACATATAACCCACCGAGATGTAAGTTTTCGTTGGTGGACACCATATGCTTTTGAGCCTAGACTGATGTCAACAATAATTGCATAGGTGGGAAAGATATGAGAAAACACTATTTAGACAACATCAGATGGGTGACGATCGTTGTGGTCGCGCTCTATCACGTTCTTTACATGTACAATGCGGAAGGCATATCAGGCGGCGTCGGAAAGATCACAAGCTTAAGCATTCAGCACTACGACGCTTTTATGTATCTCGTTTATCCGTGGATAATGCCGGTGCTCTATATCGTTGCAGGAATCAGCTCGAGGATCGTGCTTGATAAACATACCGCGAAGGAATTCATAAGAAACAGAACCAGAAAGCTCCTGGTCCCTTCGACTATCGGTGTTCTTGTCTTTCATGTTGTTCAGGGTTATGTCAGCATGTCGTTTGGTGATGCGTTTGCAGAGCTGGCTAAAGCCGGAGTTCCGGCTCCTGTCATATTCATGATAATGGTTGCTACAGGCAGCGGAGTGCTCTGGTTCTGCCATCTCCTGTGGATCTACAGTCTTATCCTGGTACTAATCCGCAAGATCGAGAAAGGACGCCTTTTGAACCTTGGCGCAAAGATGCCTGTATGGCTCGTCATTCTGCTCCTTTTCCCGCTGTGGGGAGCAGCGCAGATCCTCAATGCACCGATGATCTCGGTGTACAGATTCGGGTATTATCTTGCTTTCTTCCTGATTGGATACTACGTGTTCTCAAACGATCAGGTAATCGAAAAACTCAAAAAACATGCAGTCTGGTTCATAGCTGCAGGTGTGGGTCTATGCACGGCATTCACGATCATATACTTTTTTGTAAAGGGCGGAATGAGTTTTGCGGATAAGCCTGTAAACACAGGTCTCTTATATGTCGCATGCTCTTATTTCGGATCTCTTGCCATGATCGCCGGTTTCGCAAGATATGGCGATGTCAGCAGCAGGTTCACCGAATGGATGAGCAAGAGGAGCTTCGGGCTTTATGTTTTCCATTATCTCGGCATCTCGTCGATGGCACTGATATTTGCGAAGCATATGTTGTTGCCTGCGCCTCTTTGCTATATCATCAGTCTGTTGGCGGGGTTTGTTTTCGGATACGGCCTTTACGAGATCATTTCGAGGATCCCGTTCTACCGCTGGGCGGTACTGGGCATCAAGAAGGAGAAAAAGCATGTTCAAAGATAATCTTATCCATCTGCGCAAGATCAGACAGCTTACTCAGGAAGAAGTTGCCGACAGGATCGGAGTCACCAGGCAGTCCGTAGCAAAGTGGGAATCGGGCGAGACTGTTCCCGATCTTGAGAAATGCAGGCTCCTGGCTGAGATTTTCGGCGTGTCTTTGGATGATCTTGCGAACTATGAACCTGACGAGAATATGGGAATGGCATTGCCTCCGAAAGGCAAGCACATGTTTGGGCTGGTCACTGTCGGTGACAAGGGCCAGATCGTGATCCCTGCCAAAGCCCGCAAATTATTTGATATTTCAACCGGAGACCAGCTCATCATAGTTGGCGATGAGGGGCAGGGACTGGCTATCTTAAAGCCGGAGTACTTCCTTTCGCTGGCCCACATGATCGAAAAAGAGAAAACAGACAACAGATAACGCTCACCATTCCTCTTAGGCTTTATTCTTCAGACAGTACCTTTTCCCATATTCGTCTTTATTACTGATCATTTTCCCGACTAAGAGATCTCTCCCTCAGACTTAGAGACTATTCGAGTTCATAAATCCATTCTGAATGTCCAGTTTTCAATAGATTTTGCATTGCATTCAAGCGTTTCTTCTTTTACAAGCTTGAACCCGTTATTAATATAGAAAGCCACGTTATTTTTAGAATTGGTGGTAACGGTGATCAGATTTCCACCATTGGATCTTACCAAAGGGATAAGAAAATCCTGTATCGCGCCCGATCCGATGCCCCGCTTCTGATATCCCGGATCAACTGCCAAGAAATACAAATGCCAACGGGGTTCAGGGATGCTTCTTACAACGATTTCCGTTCTATCTGACATTTCCATAAATCTAAGCGTGTCTCTAATCCCGATCCTCGCTATGATACCTGCCATTCCGCTTACAGCATAATCCCAAAAACCGACCGGTTTGTCTGATGGTTTCTCTACGATTACAATAACTTTAACTTTTCCGTCCGCAATACCTATATAGCAGTCATCCTTGCGGACAGTAGCTCTGAATATCCCCTTCATCAGACGCTCATAAAAACTGCGCAGCTCTGTCTCTGACTTGAACCGGTCCTCGAAAACTCCCCAAAAAAGAGGATAGTTAACAAAAGATGCTGTGAAGACCTTTAACACCTCGTCTTCATAAGATCTGTCATAACGCTTATACTCAACCATAAGATCAGTTTTCCCCGACCTTGACCATATCAAAAGCGATCGTCGTCGGGACACCGTGAACAAATGCTTTCTTTGTCACTTCCCTGTTTTGATCGATCTTTTCCATACTGTTGCGTTCGCCAAAATAGACCTTAACTATGGTCTCCGGATCCAGCTTGTAAACAATGCCGTTCCCGCCTTTGCCGAGCACTTCGCAACCCTCTATCGAGATCTCGCGCATGGGTCTGTCAGTCATGAATATGTCCTCCGATCCAGGTGCTGATAACCGTTTTATTTATCAACAGGTCCCTTATATTCCAGACAAAGCATGGTAAGATCATCAAACTGCGGCGCATTCTGTACGAATCCGTCAACCGCATGCCTCATATTTCCGAGAAGTTCCTTGGCGGTATCTTTGGAGTTAATGTTCAATGCTCTTACCATTCGCTCAACACCGAACAGTTCCTCGTCATGGTTCGTTGCTTCAGGAACTCCGTCTGTATATACGAATATCTTGGAACCGGGTTCAAGCTGAACCTCATATTCCCTATATTTCACGCCTTCCATTCCTCCGACTACGAGACCGTGCTTATCCTTAAAGAGCGAGAATGTGCCGTCAGGCGACATTATTGCCGGATATTCATGGCCTGCATTTGCAGCAACGACCTTACCGGTCGATATCTCGAGGATGCCAAGCCATACCGTTACAAACATATTGTTCTCATTGTTGCTGCAGATAGTGTTATTCGTGTCCTCAAGTATCTGCGCAGGGGATTTGCCCGACTTTGCATTGTTGGCAAGGATGATCTTCGAAGCCATCATGAAGAGTGCGGCAGGAACGCCTTTGCCGGAAACATCTGCTATAACCATGCAAAGATGGTCATCATCTATAAGGAAGAAGTCATAGAAGTCTCCTCCGACTTCCTTGGCAGGATTCATCGATGCATATATCTCGAATTCTTTCCTCTCGGGGAATGCCGGGAAAAGATTCGGGAGCATGCTGTTCTGGATGTTCGATGCCATATCGAGTTCTGCTCCGATCCTTGCACTGCTCTCGGTAAGTTCCTTCTGCTTCTGCATGACATCCTGGCAATGTCCGACGAGCTTGACTGCCGATACGGCAATAATGACATATTGCATTAACTTGACGAAATAATTGGATATCATCGTGTTCTGGATCATCAGCATCCCGTCATACGGAATGTCCCTTACAGCATCATCAAGCCACATCTTATCATTTGCAACTATTGTTGTTCCGGGCTCATATTGGACAAAATTCATGTCGAGCATGCCGTGATTAGCGCCGTAAAGATAAGCTATGAAGAACACCACGATCGATAACACAGCTATAAACATCGTATATCTCTTGCTGAAATACCTTATCGAAAGGATGATGGGGATCGCGATAAGTAATGCCACATTGTAAGTAAGTGCAGAGGTCGTACCGGCATATACGAGAGTAAGCGTTCCCATCAGCAGATATTTGATCCATTTCTTCTCATACTTAAAGTACCGGCTGATACCACTCGCAATGCCCATGATAACAACGTTGAAGATCATGAGAGCCCTGAAATGAACACGTATATAGAAGAACCCGCTCTCGAACAACAACCAGGTCAGAACGACAACCAAGATCGTAACGTTTAAGATCAGCGTCAGCATACGGTTCGCTTTGGTCTCGTTCTCTCTAAAGACTCTTTCAGTGTTGGCAGATACAGCCTCTTTGCTCATAAACGCCTCCCTGGTACTTGAAGATCTGAATAGATTAATATACAGTCTGCGTTCTTCCTGAAAACAGTAAACGCTAAGTTTATAGTACTATCATTCTGTTTTCAGAATATTGTGTAAGTGTAAACCTATAGAAAAATCTTATTGATTCAGCTCTCTGAAATTCGAGGCATCTATATTCTACATTGACTCTAAATATTCAAAAAATTGCTTAATCTCGTTCGGCTCCATATCGTAAAAGGAAATATCAGGATCATCATCGGAATAGTATCCGTATTTATCTTTGCAATAGTTTACATATTCAACATATAAATCGCATCCGTAATCATAAGTGAGTTTGTCTTCGCCGCCCTTATATACAAACCATTCGCCAAAACGAACCAGAGGTTCTTGCGGGCCTCCAACCATCGCCATTTTTATTTCGTCTTCAGTGATCATTTCCGATGGATTTTCTTTATTGAATGCATATATACCTATGTAAAAATCTGAATAGTTGTCTATTTCCACATCCGACAATTGTTGAGTGTATTTTCTTTCTGAATAAACCCCCAAATTAAACATAGCATAAGAAATCATCGCTTCTTTTTCGGTCAGATCTTCATCAAGTTTGGGTAATTTTCTGAAAGGTCCGTAATACCAGCTAAGGTAATTCTCAATTTTCTTCGGGAGATTATTGATTGTGGGGTTCCCGTTTTTATAATTCTCACTGCTGTAAAAATCGAGAACTTCATCCAACGAAAGACAATCCTCTAACGGCTTCCCTTTTTCGATAAGATAATCATTATAAAGGTTAATAAACCAAGCAGTTTTTCTTAAGTTTTTCCCGTGTACGCGAGAATTCATGTCCACATACTGATCATTGTTTCCATCATGAGCACTTATCCAAAAAGCATCATTTATCTGTGCATAACTGTAATTAGGCTTCCTCAAAAAAATACAAAATACTGTTGTTAGGACAATTAGTACTATTGCAGAAATAATACCTAATGCTATCCATAATTTTTTTGATTTCTTCTTGCAATCTGCCATTGATTTATTCATTATCAGATTCCACTACTCTGTAATTGCGGTATACACTTCTATGTGATTTCCTTCGGAATCAACAAATTCCGCAACCCAGTTTTTTCCTATCTTCATTAAAGGAAAACATATCTCCTTGCCTTCAAGTTTTTCTTTCATTTTCTCTAAAGTATCAAAATGCAAACTCGGAAGACAGTTGCTGCCATATACGTGTGTTTCATTTACCATTTTATAAGCAAATAGATTGAATCGAAAACCGTCAACTTCAAAACAGCTTCCGACTTCCCCTTTTTCTGATACTTTTTGTTCGAAAAAATCTTCATAAAAACTAATCGCTCGTTCCATATCGTCCACAATAATATATAGTGAATCTACTTTACAAAACATACTCTATAACCCCATACAATCAAATTAAAATTTCATCGACAAAGGAGAATTCCTCAACCTCAAGTATTATAGCATTCAAAACAGATTACTTTCTTCCGAGAATATTAAAGCCGTTAAATCTCTTTGGAACATAATCAAAGAGTCATTTTATTGCAAAAACAAACGAGCTACCAAACTCGATAACTCCTCTATGGCGGAAAGAAATTGACCGGGTACGAATAACGTAACCCGGTTATTTTCATTTTTGTTAAGAAAATCATGCTTGGACTATTATTTTGCGATTTATTATTCAGAGCCCCGGTTCCTCAAAACCGGGACTCTGTTTGTCAGACTATTCCATGATCTATTGCATAAGTGATATCATCGCCGTTAACTACGGTAAGTATCTTGCATCCGTATTCATCCGACAGGAGTTTTGCTCCGTTGAAGCAGTTCTCGATGTTTTCTTCATGGTTGTCCACAATGGCCACTATGGCAATAATCTTCACGTCAGCTAATTGATTAAGTCTTTCAATCCGTTCTTTGATAGTCTTTCCGCTTCCGATCAGGTCATCGATGATTATGATCCTCTCGCCGTCTTCCGGAGTGTGTCCGCAGATAAACCTGTCTTTGCTGTCCGGCTGCATCCTGTCGTGACAGTAGTTGACTGTCAGACCATACTTATTTGACAAAGCAACTGCTGTGGCAGCTGAGATGCTGATACCGTGATATGCCATTCCGACTATGCAGTCGAACTCAAGGTGTTCTTCCATTATGAGATCGGCGAAGTGCTCTCCGAGTTTGGCCAGGTGAATATTTGTCGTGAAGTTCTCTGATTCTATATAGTAGTTTTTATCTACGCCTTTAATCTTGTATTGCCCTTTTTTCAAAACACCTGCATCATCCATCAATTTGATAAATCTTTCTTTGTTGGTGTAACTGTTAAGCTTGAACCCCATAAGTTCGTCTATCGTTACACCGAATGTGTTGGCTAATGAAGGAAGTATCTCGAGATCAGGTGCACCGCCGTTTTCCCATTTGCTTACAGCCTGGAAAGATACATTTACCGCTTCGGCCAGTTCTTCTTGTGTCAAACCCTTGGCTTTGCGCAGTTTCTTGATGTTTTCACTTATAATGCTCATAGTTCTCCTCCGCTTATAGATTATTTTGCAGTTACTCTATATTCCTTGCAAGGAGTTTTACTGTGAGATCATCTTAACTTACGCGGGAATCTTTCACAATCGATGCTGTTTTTAGTTATTTTCAACCGGTGGTTGAAGTGATGCTATAGAGGGGCTCTTAGGCAGGAACAATTAAACGAAATTAAAAGTTAACTGCCTACCGTAAATAATCTACATCGGTTCTGTAACCATATATTGATATGATACCATCATGTTCTTCACCAGGCACATGAATCTTTCTAAGAACATCAAATACGAGATCAGAATTATCCTTTGTTAGTTCAATTTGCAGATAGTCGATCTTATCCCACTCGCGAGGTTTACAACCGAAATGAGTCCAGGTACCGTCCCAATTACTTATATAACCATTCTCAATATCTTTGGTTCTCCAACGAACAAGAGGAGCATCTTGCGCACACTCGTTTTCATAGAAAGCTTTAAATATCTCGTTCCATTTAGTGGTATTCATGTTTAAAGTAAAACTCTCTTGTCATTAGATTTCTGTATTCTTCATCAGAAATTACACCTTTTATGCTTTTAATATCATCTTCTGATAGTTCCAATTTGCTAAGAAACAGTTTGATTAAGCCTTCAGAGTCAAATTTGGCTTTTTTGCTTTTATTACACTTCTCTTCAATGACTCTTACTTCATTGACACCATTTTGACCACTTTCGCGTAATAACGCAATAGAACGCAATATAAAGAATTAAAGATAACTACTGTTGGACTGCCGAAATAATAGAAAGTAAACTAAACCAATATAAACTATGCCTATGATGGAGGCGCCGTCCCTACAATGAAACCCTTGGGTTAAAGATGCCCTAATCTATTGGCTTTGCTGCCTAAAAAGAGCTCTCTTGTGACGACTGTGATGATGTGACGATAATTATGATATAGGTATTATTTTTTCCGTCGTCACAAGACATGAAATAGGACCCGTTTTTACACCGGGTCCTTAGCAAAGAAAATTGCTATTTTTCAACATGATACATCATTCTCAATCTCTGAGCTTCATTCGCTGAAAAACCGAATTTTTCATAAAACGGTATTTTATCCGGCATTGCACAGAGCTCTACAAAGATATGCGTATCAGATACACCATGCTCATTGATATACTTTAACAACTCATCTATTAATAACCGTCCGACACCTTTTCCCTGATAATCAGGATGAACGATAACATCTTTAATATAGTAACACAATCCCATATCGCCAATAACTCTGGCCATAGCAACGATCTGTTCTCCGTCAAACACTGAAACTCTGAATAACGTATTATCCATTGCAAGCTTTGTCTGTTCATAGGAAGGTCCTTGTCCCCATACTAATTCCCACATATATATAAATTCATCTGCAGATAATTCATTATGTTTTACAGTTAATTCACTCATGTATTTCAATTCTCCTTCACACTAAAAATTGCGATCTTGATTACCAAAGTCCGTATGCTGATGATTTAATTATCGTATTTACTGATTATGTAATCAGGTCTTTTTGCATCATCATTGACATTCCAAACTTCATCAGCCATAAGGTATCATTATTCATTTAAAATTCCAGATTAAACTATCCCCATAGTGCGTTTTGTTAACACATTCCCGACAAACTGGAATTTAGCGATTTATTGAATACATCTGTATTGTTTCTTCAAATGCTTCACTATAGAATTCTTTCTTTAAAACGCCACCACACTTTTTAATCACTTTTGCAGAAGCAATATTTTCCTTATCGCAAGATACCAGTACTTCTTTTATTCCAATCGTATCACATACTGTTAATGCATCAGAAAGCATATTGGTTGCGTAATGTTTTTTCCTTTCGGCTGGTCGAATACAATATCCGATGTGACCTCCTTCATTCCTTAAAAAATCATTTAACGCAAGCCGAATATTAATCATTCCAATGATTTCATCATCTTCTTCACGAATATAAAAATATGTTATTGCTGGAACTCTGGGCTTTTCTATGTTCGCAATATCAATATCCGCTAATACTTTCTTAATCCACTCTTCATATGTTGAATCTTCTAAATATCCATCAAGTCCACCACTTCCATTGATATCTGAATTATTGTCATAAAACTCTTGTATAAAATCTATAGCTTTCTCTTTGTACTGCATATTCGGAAATACAAGTCTCATCTTCACACCTCTAAATTTCCATACAACATCGTTCAAGATTATCGTATTCTGATGTCTTTATAAATGGCGGGTATAACTGTCTCCGCAATCTCTGACAGATGTTCTCCTGCAAAGGTTATTGTGCCTTCATGAGAAACATATATGATCCAGGATTCACTTTCATCAAAATAATACACTTCATCCAGCCAGGGAAAACAGTAACCTGTATCATCCTTCTCATAGAGATAAGATTTCATATCGGGAATTTTTCTCCATTTTGAATCACGTGAGTGTTCATGCCAATAAGGGTGAAAACAGGTAGTATCAGCAATTCCGGCTTTCGCAATTATACTTTCAATCAGATCGATCCTGTTATCTCTATATAACCTGTCAAGCGAATACGCCACTGGTTTCATTGCGGACTCTTTGATGCTTAACGGATACCAATATCCATTACCTGACAAGATTGCTTTTTTAATCTCGTTAAAGCAGGGAGGCAACTTGGCAAGGTCAGTATTTAATTCCTTAATCTGGTTTTCACTTAATCCGTTTAACATAGCTTTTTCTCTATCATTTTGTAGTAATCAGGTTGGGATTGTTGGTTTCTTTTGTAGTGTTTTCGATGCATTCACCCATCGTTATGCATTCTTTGATGAGCTCATCTATTTTGCTGATAACTTTAGACTGGACTTGCCAGAATGAACTGCGGTCTATGGATCTTGTGACATTTTTATCACCCGAGACCGCACTGTCATCGAAAGTAAATGTCATATATGAAGAGGAAGAATAGTCCGTCATGGTGAAAGGAAACGGGATGGATTTAATCTGAGCCATCTCAGCGATGCGGCTTTCTGCAACATATGCACGGAGTTCGGCTGCAGCTTCGCTTCCAGCGATATGTTTCTCACAGGTTTCTTTTTCATAGCTGCTGTTTGTACGTTCAATCAGTACCGTGCCGTCATCTTTCCAGATCACGGATTCTCTTCCTGACGAACCGCTGTTCATTGCCATGCCGTGGCTTGAATAACTGGTGACGATGCTGACAACAGGTCCGTGAGTTTCAGGTGTCAGGTCATCCAGAGTCGGCTGGTCTTTCTTGTAGGGAGCCAAAATATCACTTGCCTCTGAAGCATTGTATATTTCCTGGGATTCATCGGTCAGAGCAAATGAAGTTACGTCCACAGTTGCCGTGATTCCCATTTCCTTGAAGCTTTCTTCAAAAAAGCTGTTCAAAAGCTGTCTGTTTTCCGATCTGATAATGCTGTCAGTAGGCCAATGCTCAAAGCTGTCTTTTGCGATGGGAGAAATATTTGACCTGACAGCTTTCTTAAGATCATCCTCAGTTGCGTAAAGAGATGTGTCATATTCAAAAATATTAACTCTGCCGCAGATTACTGCTTTAAGAAACCCGTCTACTTGAGGTTCTGTAAATTCAACAGGCTCATCCGTTTTAAACGGAATTATAATACTCATGGAAGAAACCTCCCGAAAGTTTATTCTATTATAGCTTTGGATAAACTTGAAATAAATCTTCCCTTATTTCCTATGCCATAACGATATATCTTAAAATATCCCTCTAACAGAATATATTAAAAGTTAATCGACAAAGAATTCCTTCCCAACTATGCCGTCATAAGGTAATTATACCATCCAAGTAAAGAACTCACGGATATTTTTAACACCTTCACAAGTGCTTTTCACATCAGTTTTTTGCGGCCGCGGAGCTCAAGGATAAGGCAGATCAGAACAAACGGGATAACCATACACACTATCTGCTTAAACAATGAGACTTGACTTAGTTTTTCTGCATTCATAAACGCAGCAAGGATACTTGGCGATGCGTTGTTTACTCCGTGAAGAAAAGCTGCAGGCCAGACAGATCCTGTCTTCTCAGTTACATAAGTAAGTATGCCTCCGAGCAAGATACAGTAAAGGCACATAATTATTATTCCGACGTAGGGGAAGCCCGGATAGTCAGTGCCGAAGTTATGACCGATGCATGTTAACGGTGCATGCCAAAGTCCCCAGATCACTCCTCCGACGATAAGCGCGGGATATCTTCCCATAAGTGCTTTGAGTTTTGGCATCATATAAGCACGCCAGCCGAACTCCTCACCGAAAGCCGCAAACGATACGATAACACCATTCGATACGGCACTAACCGGAATAAGTATTGCCATGCTGTTCGGCATTCCCGAATCAGGAAGGACACTCGTATCAAACAATCCGCGGGTCGTTAAGCAGAGCAAAAGATCAGCTGCTGCAGAGTATGCTAGGGGTATCAATATTGCGAAAAGAAACACTTTCCACTTACCGTTATCGATATTAATGCCAAGCATCATGGAATCTTTTCCGGCAGGCTTAAGACTCTCTTTGGTGAATACCCTTGTAAGAACGTGCGCGATTGCAGGCGCCAGCATTCCCAGGCTGACAAGACTTATCAACCGCACACTGTCAGGATCTTTCATATCCCAGACAAAGCCGTTTCCGATAAATATGAACTCATAACCCCAAGCCAGACCAAATGCCAATACCAGAAAAATGATCAGCCTTTTCAATTGAACTTTCTTATCCATATCAATATGCCCCCTTATCACAGAAATGGCAGCTGATCCTGTAGGAAAGATAATAGATTGAAAGAACTATAAAAGGACCTGTTACTTCGACCAGTAATAACTCGAACTGATGTGCCATTATCCAGTTGGCAATTATTTCCAGGCTCACGTCTTTGACATCACCGAAAAAGAAGTACCACAGGATCGCTGTGCACAGAAGCACGATCATCGCAACACGGACCGCTTTGCCTTTTGAAGAACCCAGAGAAATAAACGCTCCAAGATCGATAGCAGCACATAAAATACTAAATAAGACAAATGAAAAAACAACCAGTTGTGTAATGTTCCAGAGCGGATTTATCTGCTCTGTTCTGCATAGCGAAGAACCGATCACATACCAGATCATGCTAAACGAGAAAACAACATAAGCCATGATTCCTATAAAGATGTAGTGAGAAGCTATGTACTGTTTCTTTGTTACCGGAAGCGAGCTGTAATAATCGATTACTCTTCCTCTGGTCTTATCGTCTTCAACGAGTTTTGTCGGACAGGAGCATATAACCGTTCCGAACATCATGGTAAACAATAACATGCCGATAATCCAATATAATCCGTCCGCCATCATATCTCCCATATCCAGATCTGCATCCGGCAAAGAAGAGAAAATATACGGCATCAGAATTCTTACTGCTATCATAACGGCAAAGATAACCAGAAACGTTATAGTCAGTTTCTTGCCTTTAACGGATATAAAATCCTTGTAAAGCAGGCCGGACATCAGATCACCTCCCTTTTCTTTGCCGCAACTGCGACAGTAACAAAATAAGAGATGAAACCCAGGACGCAGGCAATGCTCAAGAACACATAGGCTCTATCCAAAACAACAGCAGTTACATTCTTTGCCTGTTCAATTATCACACTTGCGAAATTATCTCCCGCCTTGATCAAAGAAATAATGTTTTTTATGTTCATACCGAAAATGGCCAGGAGTATGATCAGCAAAGCAAAAGTTTCTGAATACATCTCAGAACCGTTAAGGATGATCCCGATATCGAACATCAGAAAGGTATATATCAGGCTGATAGAAAAACCAATGATAACTACCGCAAACAGCTGTCTGAATGTAACCAGATCGCTAAACAGCGAGACCAAAGAGGATATCACTATACTTAATACCGCACCAGCTAGATAAAGCCCGCAAATGGTTATGATCTTTGACAAGACCCTCTGTCTGACAGTCAGAGGAGTAACGGAAGCAACTGCCGTAAAACCGGATTTTCTGTCCTCGAAAAGCATATTCTTTGCTGTATCACCGACCGCACCCATAGGCAGGATCATAAGTACCATAAAGGCAAATGACATTACTTCTTTTGCATACTCAGCTTCCTGTTCAGTCGTGTCAGTTCCCGGGATAGTCATCTGGTATAGATTGCCGGATTTGGCACTGATACTGAACATGACCGCCATAATAAGAACAGCAACAGTAACAAATACCACAGTGGCAAGCCTCTTTCGAAAGCTCATCAGATCTTTTATTATCAGTCCTCTCATGGCTTTATCCTCGCTTGGGACTGCTTACATATCCGAGCATGATCTGCTCTATCGTAGCAGGCTCGATAACGGACTTCGGATAGAGTTTCTCACATGCCGTTCTGTCATTAACAAGGAGCTGTATTCCAAATGAATTATCCTCTTCACTTATGACCAGGGAATCGCTTATCTTTCTTCTCTCATCCTTCTTGCATTTCAGGATCCCGTGCCTCTCGATCAGCTCATCTTTATTACCTTTGAGTACGATCTTACCTGCATTGATAAACACTATCTCATCAGCGATCTGTTCAAGGTCTGAAGTAATATGCGTGGACAAAAGTATCGTATGGTCTTCTTCCAGGACAAACTCTCTGAACATCTCCAGGATCTCATGACGAACGATAGGATCAAGTCCGCTCGTCGGCTCGTCCATGACCAGAAGTTTTGCATTGTGAGAGAGTGCTACGGCTATCTGAAGTTTCATTCTCATACCGCGTGAGAAATCACCGCAATTTTTCTTCGTTGGAAGAGCAAATCTCTTAAGGTAATCGAAGAACGCTTTCTCATCCCAATTCTTATATATATTTTTCATTATGATGTTGATGTCTTTTGCAGTGAGATATTCATTGAATCCCATCTCATCGAAAACAACACCTATATCTTCTCTGACAGCAGCACTTTCTTTGGACATATCCCTGCCGAAAACAAATATCTC
>Ga0265298_10005343_pt1 | contig 16170 bp, 10 predicted proteins | sample AusTroGonzalo_MG_3_FD_193486 | JGI IMG/M metagenome (GOLD analysis project Ga0265298, IMG submission 193486) | Bovine rumen microbial communities from tropical cattle in Woodstock, Queensland, Australia - Gonzalo_01 | ecosystem: Host-associated > Mammals > Digestive system > Stomach > Rumen ... | reverse complement strand
AAACCGGAATATGTGGAACGGTTTATGCTTTTTATCGCGGAGCAGATGCGGGAGATCATGGCAAAGCTCGGCGCACGCACCGTGAACGAACTGGTGGGCCGCAGCGACCTGCTGACCGTGAAGGGAAATGCGGTGATGGATCTGTCGGATCTGACCGGGTTTGCCAGGAACACCTATTTCCAGCCTGCCGCGAAGCATGATTTCCACTTGGCGGAACGGACGGACGCACGGCTGTATCAGGATCACGTTCATCTGATGACCACGGACCGGGCCTTCGGGACGATGCTGAAAGGGAAGAAGCAGATTCAGGCCCAGGGCTGCGGCGGGCAGTCATTCGGCGCCTTCCTGCCCAGGGGACAGGAGATTACGCTGTACGGCGTGGCGAATGACTATCTGGGCAAGGGACTTTCCGGCGGCACGCTGGCAGTCTGCCCGCCGGTGGATTCCGTGTGGAAGGCGGAGGATACCCTGATCGGTAACGTGGCTCTGTACGGCGCGACAAGCGGATACGCGTTTGTGGCCGGTATGGCCGGGGAACGCTTCGCCGTGCGCAATTCCGGCGCCTGGGCGGTGGTGGAAGGCGTGGGCGACCACGGCTGCGAATACATGACCGGAGGCCGGGTGGCCGTGCTGGGACCGGTAGGGGATAACTTTGCCGCGGGAATGTCCGGCGGCGTGGCCTGGGTACTGGATGAGGAAGGGCGGCTGGAAAGCTGCCTGAATAAGGGACATGTGAAACTTTATCCGGTGGCGGAAGGACAGAAGGATGAACTGTACCGACTGCTGGAGATGCATGTGAAAGCGACCGGCTCGTCAAAAGCCGCAGATATTCTGCAGCATTTCGAGGATTACCTGCCGAAATTCAGAGCGGTCATCTCAGACGAATACCTGAACTGGATGAAGGGAGCGTGAGACTGTGGGCAGCGCAACAGGATTTTTGGACACAGTGAGAATCGAGAATCCCTTCCGAAGCGAGACGGAAAGACTGGGAGATTTTGAGGATCTGCATACATGGCAGCCGGAGGAGGCGCGGCGTGCGCAGGCTTCCCGATGCATGAACTGCGGCGTTCCCTTCTGCCAGTCGGATTTCGGGTGCCCGCTGCACAACCTGATTCCGGAGTGGAACGACCTGCTGTACAGAGGACTGGAGCGGGAAGCGCTGGACCGTCTGCTGCAGACAGCGCCGTTTCCGGAGTTCACAGGGCATGTATGCCCCGCACTGTGCGAGAAGGCATGCAACCTGGAAAATGACTGCGTAACCAACCGGGACAACGAGCTGTATCTGATTGAAAAAGGCTTTACGGAAGGATGGATCAAACCGCGGGTTCCCGCCCGGCGCACGGGGAAACGTGTGGCCGTGATCGGCAGCGGGCCCTCCGGTCTGGCTGCGGCGGATCTGCTGAACAAACTGGGGCACACCGTGACCGTGATCGAAAAGGCGGACCGGGCCGGCGGCCTGCTGATGTACGGGATTCCGAACATGAAGCTGCCCAAGGCTGTGGTAGAGCGGAGGATCCGCCTGATGGAAGCGGAAGGCATCCGCTTTGAACTGAACCGGGAGGCGATTCCGGAGGAACTGCAGGAATTTGACGCGGTGCTGCTGAGCGGCGGCGCGCGGAAGGCCCGCTCCCTGAACGTGGAGCATATGGACGCGCAGGGCGTGATGTTTGCGGTCGATTACCTGACGGCGGCAACGAAAGCCGTACTGAGCGGCACGGGTTCCGCAGCATCCGCGCAGGGGAAGCATGTGGTGGTCGTCGGCGGCGGAGACACGGGCAATGACTGCGTGGGTACCGCGCTGCGGCAGGGATGTGCCTCGGTGACGCAGCTGGAAATGATGCCTGCCCCGCCGGCGGAGCGGACAAACGGGAATCCCTGGCCCGAATGGCCGCGGATCCTGCGGACCGATTACGGTCAGCTGGAAGCAATCAGCCGGCAGGGATGCGATCCGCGGATCTATGAGACAACGGTGAAGCAGATTCTGACGGATGAAAACGGATGGATTTCCGGGCTGGAAACGGTGCAGCTGCGGCGGACACCGGAAGGCCGCTTTGAGCAGATGGCGGGAACGGAAAAGGAGCTGTCCTGCGGACTGCTGCTGATCGCGGCGGGATTTGTCGGCTGCGAGGACAGGACGCTGGAACGGTTTGCCCTGAAGGCGGACGGCCGGGGACGGCTGATGCCGGAGGACGGAAGCCATCACCTGAGCGGCAGGCTGTTCAGCGCAGGAGACATGCGCACCGGCCAGTCATTGGTGGTGCGGGCTCTGGCTGACGGGAGAAGGGCTGCACAGGAAATCAATGATTTCCTGTCATGAACAAGAAAAACATTGAAAAAACCTGCAATTTCCTCTTGACAGGAGACTGAATACTGTATACAATACACGCAATCCAGCAAGGCGCAAGGGTGTGCAAAGCACCCGGCGCCTCTTTTTGTTGGAAAAACAAGGAAACGGAAGTGATCTGTATGACATTCTCTGCAGCGAACACCATCTGGGTACTGCTGGGCGCAGCCCTGGTCTTCTTCATGCAGGCAGGTTTTGCCATGTGTGAGGCCGGCTTCACCCGGGCCAAGAATACCGGCAATATTCTGATGAAGAACCTGATGGACTTCTGTATCGGAACTCCGCTATACTGGCTGGTCGGATACGGCATCATGTTCGGCGCAGGAACAGCGCTGTTCGGCTGGATCGATCCCTTCATCATGAAGGACTACAGCCATATTCTTCCGGCCGGTGTGCCGCTTTGGGCGTTTGCGATTTTCCAGACAGTGTTTTGCGCTACCTCCGCGACCATTGTTTCCGGAGCGATGGCGGAAAGAACAAAGTTTTCCGCCTACTGCATTTATTCGGCGGCGATCTCCCTGTTCATTTACCCGGTGAGCGGCCACTGGATCTGGGGCGGTGGCTGGCTGGCGGAAATGGGGTTCCATGATTTTGCCGGTTCCACGGCGGTGCACATGGTCGGCGGCGTCTGCGCCCTGATCGGCGCGAAGATCCTCGGGCCCCGCGTCGGCAAGTATGGCAAGGACGGAAAGCCCCGGGCGATTCTGGGCCACAACCTGTCGATCGCTGCGCTGGGCGTATTCATCCTCTGGTTCTGCTGGTTCGGCTTCAACGGAGCTTCCACCGTGGGCATGGACAGCGACGAACTGATCGGCAGCGCTTCGCTGGTGTTCTTCAACACGAACCTGGCAGCCGCAATCGCAACCCTGACGACCATGATCTTCACCTGGCTGCGGTATGGCAAGCCTGACGTATCGATGACCTTCAACGCGGCCCTGGCCGGTCTGGTGGGAATCACGGCAGGCTGCGACGCGGTCGATCCTTTCGGCGCGGCGATTATCGGACTGATCTGCGGCTTTGCGGTTGTGTTCAGCGTGGAGTTTTTCGACAAGGTCGCGAAGATTGACGATCCGGTCGGCGCGATTTCCGTCCACTGTGTGTGCGGCGCGTTGGGTACGATCCTGACCGGTTTGTTTGCTACGGGCAGTACCACCATGAAAGGCGTTTTCTACGGCGGCGGGTTCAAATTCCTGGGCGTTCAGACCCTCGGTGTTCTGGCCGTTATCGCATGGACGTCCGTGATTATCACTGTGGTATTCCTGTTGATCAAAAAGACGATCGGACTTCGTGCGGATACTGCTGATGAGGTCATGGGCCTGGACCGCAGCGAGCACGGACTGCTTACAGCCTATTCCGGATTCCCGATTATGCCTGAGGACGGCATCGATACCACGGGTGCGGCGCCGGTTCCGGCGGCTGCGGCGGCCCCGGTTTCCGAAGCGGTGCCTGTGGCAGCGAAGAAGATGGAAAAAGCACCCGGCGAACCGGTTTATACACGGGTGCAGATTATCTGCCGTCCCGCCAGCCTGGAAAGCCTGAAGAAGGCGATGAACGGCATCGGGATTACCGGCATGACGGTTACAAACGTTATGGGCTACGGCCAGCAGAAGGGCAAGCCCGAGTATTACCGCGGCACTCCGGTGGAGGTTACGCTGCTGCCGAAGGTCCAGGTGGATATTGTGGTCAGCAAAGTGCCGGTGAGCGAAGTGGTCGATACAGCCCGCAGCGTGCTCTATACCGGACATATCGGCGATGGCAAGATCTTTGTGCAGGATGTTGAGAACGTGATTCGGGTGAGAACCGGCGAGGAGGGATATGACGCGCTGCAGTCAGATGAATAAAATGTATTATAACGTATTGACGATATGATGAAATCATGATATGATCCTTCTGAACATGGCAATGGGGCCAGGTATGGACCCCATTGCCTGTTTTTGAAAACCGGGGGGCTTTCCGCAAGGAAACGCACGCGCACCGCGGCCGGTGTGCCGGCTCGCGCACCGCGCGCGTCAGCGCCCCCGGACCTTCGGCCATTCTCTGGTTAGTTGAGGAGGATCATATAAGATGTGTGGAATTGTCGGATATACGGGACATCGGCAGGCAGCGCCGATTTTGCTGGACAGTCTTTCCAGGCTGGAATACAGAGGATATGATTCCGCCGGCCTGGCCGTGCGAAACGGGACGGCGCTGGCAGAGGTGGTGAAAGCCACCGGAAAACTGTATCACCTGGCGGACAAAACGGACCAGGGACGCGCGATGGCCGGGTGCTGCGGCATCGGGCATACGCGCTGGGCAACCCACGGGGATCCGAGCGTGGTCAACGCCCATCCGCATGTCAGCGGAAACTGTTCCGGATCAGGCAGCGGGGCGGTGGAATCGGATGTTGTCGGGGTTCATAACGGCATCATCGAGAATTATACGGAACTGAAGGAAAAGCTGCTTCGCCACGGATATGTGTTTTACAGCGATACAGACACGGAAGTCGCTGTGAAACTGGTGGATTACTATTACAAAAAATATAAGATCGGCCCGGTGGACGCGATCACCCGGTGCATGGTCCGCATACGCGGGAGCTATGCACTGGCTTTGATGTTTAAGGACTATCCGGATGAGATCTTTGCCGCGCGCAAGGATTCCCCGATGATCATCGGCATACAGGACCAGGAATCGTATCTTGCTTCCGACGTTCCGGCAATCCTGAAATATACCCGGCAGGTATATTATATCGACAACCTGCAGGTAGCCAGGGTCTCCCCGGGAAATGTGCTCTTCTATGACCTGAACGGCGATGAGGTCTCCATGCCGCTGACGGAGATCACCTGGGATGCCGAAGCGGCGGAAAAAGGCGGCTTTGAGCACTTTATGCTCAAGGAGATCCATGAGCAGCCCCAAGCGGTCCGGGATACGCTGAACAGCCTGGTGAAAGACGGGCGGATTGATCTGTCGGAGACAGGACTGACGGAGGAGGTCATTCATGAAATTGAGCAGATCGATATCGTTGCCTGCGGTTCCGCATGGCACGTGGGGATGGCGGCGCAATATGTGATCGAAGATCTGGCGGGAATTCCCGTACGAGTGGAACTGGCTTCGGAATTCCGATACCGGAATATCCCAATGGACCGGAAAACACTGGTGATTGTGATCTCCCAGTCCGGGGAGACAGCCGACAGCCTGGCGGCCCTGCGAGTGGCCAAAGAGCGCGGAACCGTCACACTGGCAATTGTCAACGTGATCGGGTCGACGATCGCAAGGGAAGCGGACCATGTGCTTTACACACTGGCGGGGCCGGAAATTGCCGTGGCGACTACAAAGGCCTACAGCGCACAGCTGGCGGCCGCGGATGTGCTGGCGATCCATCTGGCCCGGATCCGGGAAAAGATCACGCAGGAGCGCGCGGAGGAGATGCTGGCCGAACTGGCACTGCTGCCGGATAAGATGACCCGGATTCTGGAGGAGAAGGAACGGCTGCAGTGGTTCTCCTCCAAGATGGCAAACACGCACGACATCTTCTTCATCGGCAGGGGCCTGGACTACGCGATCAGCCTGGAAGGCAGCCTGAAAATGAAGGAGATCAGCTACATTCATTCGGAAGCCTATGCCGCCGGGGAACTGAAGCACGGTACGATCAGCCTGGTTGAAGCGGGTACGCTGGTGATCGGTGTGCTGACCCAGAAGGAACTGTATGAAAAGACGGTTTCCAACATGATGGAATGCAAATCCCGCGGCGCGTATCTGATGGGGATCACGACCAACGGGAATTTCTCGGTGGAGGATTCGGTGAACTTTACCGTTTATATCCCCAAAACCGACGAGCATTTTATGGCGTCACTGGCAGTGATTCCGCTGCAGCTGCTGGGGTATTACACAAGCGTTAACAGGGGACTGGATGTGGATAAGCCAAGGAATCTTGCCAAAAGTGTGACGGTTGAGTAAGGTCAGAGCGGAGAGTTAAGAGTTGAGAGCGGGGAGTTCCTGCAAGGAAATCAGAGTTCATCGGAGGAGTTGTTTGCGCATGGGTTTGAAGCCGAATGAGAATTACCGGAATCTGAAGGAATCCTATCTGTTTTTCCATATTGCCCAAAAGGTAGAGGCATACCGGAAGGAACATCCGGATCTTCCGCTGTACCGGCTGGGAATCGGGGATGTTTCGCGGCCGTTATGCGACGCGGCGATCCGGGCACTGCACGCGGCGGTGGATGACCAGGCGGAGGAGAAGACCTTCCGGGGTTATACTCCGGAATGCGGCATTCCGGAATTCCGGAATGCCGTGGCGGCCTACTATGCGCGGAGAAATGTGACGCTGGATCCGGAGGAAATCTTTGTTTCCAGCGGCGCGAGCGACGAACTCGGGGATATTCTGGATCTGTTTGATGCTTCCTCACCCGCACTGATCACGCAGCCGGCTTATCCCGCCTATGTGGATGCCAGTATCATGGCGGGGCGGGAAGTGTTCTTCCTGAAGGCCGGTCCGGAAAATGATTTTCTTCCGCTTCCGTCGTTTGAGATTGAACCGGAGCTGATCTACCTTTGCTCCCCGAGCAATCCCACGGGTGCGGTATACAACCGGGAACAGCTGCAGGAGTGGGTGGACTACGCCAACAGCCGGGGCGCCGTGATCCTGTTTGACGCGGCCTACGAGGCATTTGTCGAAGGGGATCTGCCCCACAGTATTTTTGAGATTCCGGGCGCCGGGACCTGCGCGATCGAGATCTGCTCTTTCTCCAAAACGGCGGGCTTTACCGGGACGCGGCTGGGGTATACGGTCATTCCCAAGGGACTGGAAAGGGACGGGATGAACCTGAACGCTATGTGGGTGAGGAACCGCACGACCAAGACGAACGGAATTTCCTATATCCTGCAGAAGGCCGGCATTGCCGTATTTACGGATGAAGGGCTCCGGCAGATCCGGGAAAACATCGCCCATTACAAGGAAAATGCCCGGGTGCTGATGAGCGCGCTGGATGAGTGCGGGATCAAATACTGGGGCGGGAAAAACGCGCCGTATATCTGGATGGCGTGCCCGGGCGGGATGAAGAGCTGGGATTTCTTCGATCTCCTGCTGAACGAAATCCAGGTGATCGGGACGCCCGGAGAAGGGTTCGGCAGCGCCGGGGAAGGGTTCTTCCGGCTTTCCTCCTTCGGAAATCCCGAAGATACAAGAATTGCAGCAGAGAGAATGAAGAAGTTGCTGAAATAAGGGGGCTTTCCGTAAGGAAACGCACGCGCACCGCGGCCGGTGAACTCAACACATAATGGGCCTTCATCCGCCACTGGCGGCGGCCCAATATGTGCAGCTCGCGCACCGCGCGCGTCAGCGTCCAGTCCCCTTCGGCCGGTAACACATAGAAGATATTAGAATTACAGCCAAGAGATAGAAGAGGCTGTTGGTGAGGTAAAGTATGGCAAAGTATATTTTTGTAACAGGCGGTGTGGTTTCCGGGCTGGGGAAAGGAATTACGGCTGCTTCAATCGGGCGGCTGCTGAAAGCCCGCGGACTGAAGGTGGCGGCGCAGAAGCTGGATCCGTATATCAATGTGGATCCCGGTACGATGAGTCCGTATCAGCACGGGGAAGTGTATGTCACAGAGGACGGCGCGGAAACGGATCTGGACCTCGGACACTACGAGCGCTTTATCGATGAGGACCTGAACAAATACTCCAACCTCACGACCGGAAAAGTCTTTTCCAACGTGCTGCATAAGGAACGCCAGGGCGGGTATCTGGGATCGACGGTTCAGATCATTCCGCATGTCACGGATGAGATCAAACGGTTCATCTACCGGGTCGGCGAGAAAACAGACGCGGACGTGGTTATTACCGAGATCGGCGGCACGATCGGCGATATTGAGAGCCAGCCGTTCATCGAAGCCATCCGGCAGGTCGGCATCGAGGTGGGACGGGAAAACGCACTGTATGTTCATGTGACGCTGGTTCCGTATCTGAAAGCCAGCGGCGAGCATAAATCCAAACCGACGCAGCACTCCGTGAAGGAACTGCAGGGCATGGGAATCAACCCGAACATCATTGTGCTTAGGGTGGATGAAGAAATTACGGATGAATCCGTCTTTTCCAAGATCGCTCACTTCTGCAATGTCAAGCAGGACTGCGTGATCGAAAACATGACGCTGCCGATCCTGTATGAGGCGCCGCTGATGCTGGAGGAGGCGAACCTCTCCTCCATCGTCTGCCGGGAACTGAATATCGAAGCCCCGATGCCGGATCTGACGGAATGGCAGGAAATGATCGAAAGAATCCGCCATCAGAACAAAACCTGCCGGATCGGTCTGGTGGGAAAATACACACAGCTGCATGACGCCTATCTCTCCGTGGCGGAAGCGCTGCGTCATGCCGGATACGCGCTGGATACGCGGGTGGAGATCGAGTGGATCGATTCCGAAAACCTGAACGGGCAGAATATTGAGAGCACGTTTGCCGGTGTTCAGGGCATCATTGTGCCCGGCGGTTTCGGGGGACGCGGGATTGAAGGGATGATCCTTACCGCGGAATATGCCAGGAAGCATCATATTCCATATTTCGGGATCTGCCTCGGAATGCAGATCGCGGTGATCGAATATGCCCGGAACAAAGCCGGCCTGACAGGGGCGAATTCGGGAGAGTTTGACGATATGACGCCCTATAAGGTGATCGACTTCATGCCGGGGCAGAACGATGAGATTGACAAGGGCGGAACGCTGCGGCTCGGGAAATATCCCTGCATCCTTGCGGAAAACACCGTGATTGCCCGCTGCTACGGGAAGACGGAAATCAGCGAACGGCACCGGCACCGCTATGAGTTTGCCAATGCGTTCCGGGAGGTTCTGCAGGAGAACGGCCTGTGCCTGTCCGGGCTTTCTCCGGACGGACGGCTGGTGGAAACGATTGAGATTCCGGGCGAAGCATTTTACGTCGGCGTTCAGTTCCATCCGGAATTCAAGAGCAGGCCCAACAAGCCGCATCCGCTGTTTATGGGATTCATTGCTGCGGCAGGAGAGAAAATGGTCACATGTGAGTGAGGGATGAAGGGAGAGCAGGGGCTTCCCAATCACGTAAAAAGGTCTTTTCCGGGAAAAGATGCTGTGTTATACTTTTGCAACGAAGACCGGAGTAAATACAGCAACAGGAGGACCTTATGAGTCAGCATTTTGAAGCGAGCTTTGATTCCCTGCGCACTTATTCCGCACCCGAATGGTTCCGGGACGCGAAGTTTGGCATCTGGAGCCACTGGGGACCCCAGAGTGTGCCTATGTTCGGCGACTGGTACGCCCGGAACATGTACATTGAGGGGACACCGCAGTATGAATATCACCTGCGGCATTACGGGCATCCGTCGAAGTTCGGCTACAAGGACATCTGCGCCCTGTGGAAGGCGGAAAAGTTTGACCCGGATGCCCTGATGGCAAAGTATTACAGGGCCGGCGCGCGCTATCTGATGACCCAGGGCACGCACCATGATCACTTCTTTAACTATGATTCAAAGCTGAACCGGATGAACAGCGTGAATGTCGGGCCGAAGAAAGACATCCTGGCGATGTGGAAAGCGGCGGCGGACAAGTACGGTCTGCGCTTCGGAATCAGCGAGCACCTGGGCGCCTCCTTCTCCTGGTGGCGGGTGAACAAGGGCTGCGACAAATACGGGCCCTATGCCGGTGTACCGTACGACGGCAACGATCCGGCATACCGGGATTTTTATCATGCCAACGAGGAACACGGAACGGAAAATCCGGGGGATTTCTCTCCCTGGTATACGGGGAACAAGGCGTTCCGTGACTACTGGCTGAACTGTGTGAATGAGATGATTGACCGGTTTCAGCCGGATTTGCTGTACTCCGACGGCGTGCTTCCTTTCGGGGAACACTGGCTGGATGAGCAGAAGGGCATCGATGAGAAGGACTATGAGCTTGGCCTGAAAGCGGTGGCCTGGCTGTACAATACCTCCATTGAGAAACACGGGGAAAACCAGGCGGTTTATCTGCAGAAAGACCGTCGGAGGGAAGTTTTCAGCGTCGGCGTGCTGGATATTGAAAAGAGCCAGCTGCCGGGAATCATGCCGGAGCCGTGGCATACGGACACCTGCATCGGCAACTGGTTCTATGACGTGCATTCTCCCTATAAGCGGCCGGAGCAGATCATCGAGATGCTGGTGGATATTATCTCCAAGAACGGCGTAATGCTGCTGAACATCCTGCAGCTGCCGGACGGCTCCATCGATGATGAGGCTGAATTCATTCTGGACAAGCTGGCGGAGTGGTTCGCCATCAACAGCGAGGCGGTCTACGGCACCCGGCCCTGGCGGGTCTTCGGCGAAGGGGAGACCCGCGTGAAGATCGACGGCTTCACCGAAGAAAAGACCGAATGGAACCGCAGCGATTTCCGCTTCGTTCAGAAAAACGGCACCGTTTACGCGTTTGCGCTGGGTGCGGCTCCGGGGGAGACGCTTGTTCTGCGCAGCTTCGCGGAACAGGAAGTGCGGGCTGTGGAATTGCTGGGCGCCGGGCCGGTTCAGTTCAGGCAGGAGTACGGAGTATTGGTTGTGCAGCTTCCGGAGAAACTGCCGTCCATCTGTGCCAACACACTGAAAATCAAATAAGGGAACCCGGAGTTTTGCATCCGGAACGTTTTTAAACAGAAAAGAAGATCCGGCCGTTCATGCCGGATCCTCGGTCGTTATGGGTTTGCCGACGGATCAAATCCGTTCGGCGATTTCTTTGTTCAGCTTGGCGATGAGATCATCCAGGGACATGGAAGTGGTCTGATCCGTTGCGCGGTCACGTACGGCGACGGTTCCCTCATTGATTTCCTTCTCACCGATGATCAGCATGTAGGGAACTTTGTCCTCCTGACGGGCATAACGGATTTTGTAACCGATTTTTTCATTCCGTTCATCCAACTCAGACCGGATGCCCTGCTCCATCAGCTTGCGGTTGATTTTTGCCGCGTAGTCCATGCTTTTGTCGCTGACGGGCAGCACCTTCACCTGCACCGGGGCCAGCCACAGCGGGAAGGCACCCTTGGTTTCTTCGATCAGGTAAGCCATGAAGCGGTCGATGGAACCGAGAATGGCGCGATGCAGCACAACGGGGGTCTTTTCCGTGCCGTCCTGGTCGATATACTTCAGATTGAATTTTGCCGGCAGGCAGAAGTCCAGCTGGCAGGTGCTCAGGGTATATTCTGCACCGACGGCCGGCTTCACATTCACGTCCAGCTTCGGGCCGTAGAAGGCAGCTTCCCCGATTTCTTCCGTATAGTTGATGCCAAGCTGGTTCAGCACGTCGCGCAGAGCGGACTCTGCCTTGTCCCACATTTCATCATCCTGATGATACTTGACCTTATCCTCCGGATCCCGCAGACTCAGCACGCAGCGGTAGTCCGTGATATGGAAATCCTGATAGACTTCGCGAATCAGGTTGACCACGCTGGCAACTTCATCCTTGATCTGGTCAGGCGTGACAAAGAGGTGGGCATCATTCTGACAGAAGTGACGGCCGCGCTCAATGCCTTTCAGGGTGCCGCTGGGCTCAAAACGGAAATCATGAGCCACTTCACCGATGCGGATGGGCAGATCCCGATAACTGTGGAGCCGGTTGGCATAGATCATCATGTGGTGCGGGCAGTTCATGGGACGGAGAACGAAGCTTTCGCCTTCCACTTCCATGGCGGGGAACATGTTCTCTTTATAATGGTCCCAGTGGCCGCTGGTACGGTACAGGTCCACTGTGCCGACGCAGGGCGTCATGACATGCTGATAACCCAGCATACGCTCTTTTGCCTTGATATAATTCTCGAGTTCCATCCAGATGGTGTAGCCCTTGGGCAGGAACATGGGAAGACCCTTGCCGATCAGATCGTCCGTCATGAAAAGACGCATATCCCTGCCGATTCTGCGGTGATCGCGCGAACGGGCTTCTTCCTGTTCCTTTTCATAAGCGGCAAGCTCATCCTGATTCCGGAAAGCAACGCCGTTGAGCCTTGTGAGCATCTTGTTATTCTGGTTGTTTTTCCAGTAGGCGCCGGACAGGGTCGTCAGTTTGAAAGCCTTCAGCGCCTTGGTGTAGGTAAGATGCGGGCCGACGCACATATCGATATAATCGCCCTGCTGATAGAAGGTGATGACGGCATCCTCCGCCAGGTCGGCAATATGCTCGACCTTGTAGATCTCACCGCGGTCCTTCATCAGCTGAACCGCCTCATCGCGGGGCAGGGGATAGACCTTGAAGGGAAGATTCTCCTTCACGATCTTCTGCATTTCCGCCTGAATGGCGGGCAGATCCTCTTCCGTCAATTTGATGTCGCCCAGATCGATGTCATAGTGGAACCCTTTTTCGGTAGCGGGACCGTAGGCAAAGTGGGCGTCAGGATACAGGCGCTTGACCGCCTGGGCCATGATATGAGCAGCGGAGTGCCGGAGCACTTCAAGCTCATCCTCCGCGGGACACTCCGCGACATGGCCGTCGTTGTAGATGATTTTCATAGGGGTACCCTCCTTCTTTATTCGGGCCGGAGCAAATCAAAAAGCATCCGCCCTGCGTTGTTTGCCGGGACGGATGCTGTAAAAGCATTCGCGGTTCCACCCTGCTTGTTCTGAAAACCACTCATTGTGCCGCGGTATCGGGCGGCGCCCGCTCTTCATCCGGGAATGGTATCGGCTCAGGTTCCGCTGCGGGTTTGCACCTGACCCCGCTCTCTGAAAGCCGGAGCTCCTGACCGCATGTTTCCCTTCATCTGAAAAGGATAAGGGAAGTATAACCTCTCTTGAAGTTAAACGCAAGAGTTTTTTTATGGGTTTTGACACAAAGAGATTGGTATGTTATGCTTTTTTTCTCCCCGGAGAGGGGAGATACGGAGGATGAAATGCGCAGGATTATTGCCGTTTTATGTTTGACTTTTATGCTGTTTTCCGCTGCTTCGGCAGAGGACTTTCTGCTGGGCGCGGAACCGGAAAAGACGGATATTACCCCGGCTTACCGCAGCGAATACAGACCGGAGCATGAAAACTGCTACTGGTGCACGCCGATGGACCTGACGGACGAGGATGCCATATGGAAAATGCTCACGGCCCCGATGACCGTGGTCGATCTGGATATGATGAAACAGACGGTCTGCTATAAAGAACCGGATGAAAACAGCGAGGCGATCGGTATGATCACCGGGAGCAGCCAGGGCCTGCACGTGCTGGAGACGCTGGACAACGGATGGACGCTGATAGAAACTTATTCCACAAGCTTTCATGACAGCAAGGTCAAGAACTTCAATGCCTTTGTAACCGGCTATATTAAAACGGACAGGCTGAAGACCGTAGAGGTCAATCAGAATTACGGCATCATCATCGATAAGCTGACCCAGCGGCTGTATTTTTTCATGGACGGGCATCTGGAAACCTCACTGGCCATCTCCACGGGACTGTATAACGCAAAACAGCCGTACAACGAAAGCCGCTCCGGCGAGTATATGATCATCTATACCAAGACCGGGGCCCTGATCGACGGAAACATGCACTGCGATTACGCGCTGCGATTCAATGCGGCGGATTATCTGCATGAGGTGCCATACATTGTCCAGAACGGGCAGAAGAACTACAAGGGATATGAAAGCAAGCTGGGCTCCAGGGCCAGCCACGGCTGCCTGCGGGTGCAGCGCAACAAAAACTCGCAGGGCTACAATATGCGCAGGATCAGTGAACTGGTTAAAAAACGGAAGGATAAGAACTGTGTCAAACTGGTGGTCTGGGAAGATTATCAGGGACGGCAGGTAAAGATTCCGGACGATGACACGCCGCTGTATTACAACCCGAAAAAGGGGACACAGTACCACGCCGTGGCGAACTGCGCCAGCATCCGGAAAAAGTTCCTGCCCCTGACAGCATTCAATTACGGGGAACTGGAAGAAAAACCTTTCGCGAAACTGGACGCCTGCCCATACTGCCAGCCTTCGCCCCGGAAAGCCGTGCTGGAGGAAATCAATCAGGTTCACCTGGAGACCTCGCCGGGAGAGGTTATGAGTTACTGGCCCGGGAAAAAATGACTCAGACAGACATCAGCAGCGCCCTGCACGGCGCGCCGTCGGCTCCGCCCAGGTTAATCGGTGCGGCGTTCAGGAAATATACTCCGTCTTCCACATCGGCAAGCCTGATTCCCTCCAGAAGCACGATTTCGCTGCCCAGCAAAATCAGATGAACAGCCATCGGGGCATCTTCCGGGCCGACTGTCTGGGATTCATTGCCCAACAGGAGAATCCGATGATCCGCGAAGACCTTCGCAGCGTCTTCGGAAACGACTGCCTTTCCCCTGATCAGTATTCTGCTGAAGCAATCACAATCCGGTATGCCGGAATCAGCGGCGGCCCTTTCGGCCTTCCAAAGAATTTCTTCCGCATCTTCCGCGGATACTTCCCCGACATGGGAGACGACATAAGCATATCCGACAAACCGGTGCAGATCGACCCGGTCGATTGTCTTCCCGCTGTCAATGAAATGATACGGGGCATCCACATGCGTTCCGTTGTGAGCGCACATCTTCAGGGCTGTCAGATTGCATACCGCACCATCGCGGATGCTCATCATGACCGTTCTTTCCGGGGAAGGATCCCCGGGGAAGACCGCGCAGCCGAATACTTCCTGAGAGATGTCATAGATCTTCATGCTGTTCCTCCTTCGCGATTTCAGGCTGTTCTGCGGGAAACCGAAAAAAACCGTTTGACGAATAAGGCTTTAAGCTGCTTTAACTCCGTTCAGTCGTTTCATTCGTTGCGCTGACAGTCTTGCAGCCACTGAACAATATCCGGTTTTCCGTTTTCCAGGATAAAACGGATGACATCCTGCTTGCGCATGAGGCGGTTAATGAAGGATTCATCCAGGGAATTCATCAGTTCCACCGCGGATTTCTGGGAATGACGGCGGATGTTTTTCAGGATCACGGTATCCCTGAGCTTTCTGGCAGCATCCTCCTTCGGATATCCCTGACCGAACGGTTCGGAAAAAAGCATCGCGATTGTTTTTTTAAAATTACCGTATCCAGCCCAGGTATACTTTTCTCCCAAAGGAAGAGAAACGGCATTTCCGTTATTGATCTGTGCAAACAAATAAGCATCCATCGGCGACGGCGCGTATCCGCAGAAAACGCCGGGGAAGCTGTTGCAGGCAAGCATCATTCCCTGACCGGAAGAACAGCCGGTTACAACGAAATCGACTGCCGCGCCGGCAAGGAGGAGACCCGCGAGCATGGCAATCTCCACATAACTGTACTGTTCCGGTTCATCTGCCCTGCAACCGAAATTGATTACCTCATCATCGGCTGCGTACCTTTTCACCGTGTTGAAAAGCAGAAGGTTTTTATCTGCCTGTGAGCTTGCCTGAATGATTCCGATTCTCATAAGTTCCTCTTTGCTGCCTTTTTTCTGAAGATGGTGCGTACATCATAACGTATCTTCCCGGCGGATCGTGGTTCTCCGATTCAAAGCCGCTCATTTTTCGGCAAGCTGTTTCAGATGTTCCAGAAACTCGGGTGTCCGGGACCAGTAGCGGATTCCCCAGTTTTCGAAGTTCCATTTTTCCGAATAGTCGTTGCATTCATAATCCACATACCAGATCAGGTTATCCCGAATCACGAAATTGGTTGGAAAATAATCGATGTTCAGACCGGCAGCTTTTGCCCGCGCAGCCATTTCCCGTGCCTGATCCAGATACGGGTCGGCTGAGCCGCCATCCCGCACAAGATCAAAGACTGTACTTCCCGGGATATATTCCTTTACGACAATCTCAGCCGCTTCGTCGATGGCAATCAGTGCCGGAATTCTGATCCCTGTCTTCCGCAGCCGCTCATAATCCCATTTTT
>Ga0265298_10005342_pt1 | contig 16170 bp, 15 predicted proteins | sample AusTroGonzalo_MG_3_FD_193486 | JGI IMG/M metagenome (GOLD analysis project Ga0265298, IMG submission 193486) | Bovine rumen microbial communities from tropical cattle in Woodstock, Queensland, Australia - Gonzalo_01 | ecosystem: Host-associated > Mammals > Digestive system > Stomach > Rumen ... | reverse complement strand
ATGATTTTGAACAGTTTAATCAGGGTATGGCCGTTTATCACGACGACATCGGTGACTACGCCAGCAACGAGCCCACGATGGACGGAACAGCCGGGCTGGTCGCCTATGCAGCAGCGCTCGAGGCTCGCGGAAAGGCCCATCGCACCGCTGTGGAAAAAGACCGTTTCGGCACCATCATCCGCGTTCATCCCGACCAGAAGGTCATCTATCTCTGCTTCACCGCAGACGAGAATTTCAACGGCGCGGAGACCATCCTCAAGACCCTGCAGAAGCAGAAGGTCAAGGGCAATTTCTTCCTGACCGGCAACTGCATGCGATACGCGCCGAACCAGGATGTGATCCGCCGTATCGTGAAGGAAGGACACTATGTGGGCGGACATTCCGACGGTCATGTGCTCTATTGTGACTGGGGTGCCGCCCGGCCGAACCTGATGAGCGCCGACAGCATTGCAGCCGATTTGCGCGCCAACTATGCGGAACTGGCGAAATTCGGCGTGCAGCGTTCAACTGCGCGCTGGTTCCTGCCGCCGTATGAGCATTACAACGATTTCAGCGTGGACGTCCTCACCGCGATGGGCGTCTGCGTAGTCAATTATACTCCGGGTATCGGCACGCCGGCCGATTACACGACACCCGACATGAAGAGTTACCGCCGGGCTCAGCCGCTCATCGACGGGCTCTGGAAGTTCGAGCGCGAGCAGGGCCTCAATGGCGCGCTGCTGCTCATCCACCCGGGCATCCATCCGGACCGTCCGGAGAACGAGCGCCTCTACAACCGCCTCGACGAGATCATCCGCTACCTGAAGAAAAAAGGATATCGCTTTGAAAGACTTCCCTAAATGACTATGTACAAGATAACCAGAAAGAATATACTGACTCCCACCATCTGCCTGATGGATGTGGAGGCGCCGCGCATTGCCGCTGCGGCCATGCCGGGCCAGTTCCTGATCGTCCGGGCCCGGCCGGAAGGAGAACGGATTCCCCTGACCATTTGTAACTACGACCGTTCCGCTGGCACCGTCACGATCGTGACCCAGCTCATCGGCGCTTCGAGCCGCTTGATTTGCGCGCTGGAAGAAGGCGATTGCTTCACCGACGTGGTTGGTCCGCTAGGCCGTCCTTCAGATTTCGTGGAAATGCCCGATGAGGCGCTGCGTGGTCGCCGCTACCTGTTTGTGGCGGGCGGACTCGGCACGGCGCCCGTCTATCCGCAGGCAAAGTACCTGCACGAACGAGGAGCGAAGGTCGACGTGATCGTCGGCGCCAAGACGGCCGATCTGCTGATCTTGCGCCAGGAGATGGCCTCTGTCTGCGACCATCTGTATGTCTGTACCGATGACGGCTCGGAAGGTCATCACGGGCTGGTTACCGAAAAGATCAAGTTGCTGCTGGAAGCGGGGGAGACCTACGACCAGGCGGTGGCCATCGGCCCGATGATTATGATGAAGTTCGTGACGCTGACCCTGCGCGATTCGGGCATTCCCTTGGTGGTGAGCCTCAATACGCTGATGGTCGACGGCACCGGTATGTGCGGCTGCTGCCGCATCACGGTGGGCGGCAAGGTCCGTTTCGCCTGTGTGGAAGGGCCGGAATTCAATGCCTATGAGGTGGACTTCGACGAGGCCTTGCGCCGCCAGACGATGTACCGTCCGCAGGAGCAGGAAGCAGATCATAAATGTAAAATCGGGAGGAACTGACATGGCTGAAAAGATTGGACGCGTTCCCGTGCGGGAGCAGGACCCGAAAGTGCGGGCCCACAATTTCGAAGAAGTCTGCTACGGATACAATGAGGAGGAGGCACTGCTGGAATCGTCGCGCTGCCTGAATTGCCGCAATCCCCGCTGTGTACAGCACTGCCCGGTGGGCATCCATATTCCTGCATTCATCGCACAGGTGAAGGCTGGTGCCTTTGCCGAGGCTGCTGCCGTGATTGCCCGCGACAGCTCGCTGCCTGCGGTCTGCGGCCGTGTCTGCCCGCAGGAAACCCAGTGCGAAGGCAGTTGCATCCTGGGCGTGAAAGGCGAACCGGTGGCCATCGGCAAACTGGAGCGCTTCGTGGCCGACTGGTCGCGTGCGAACGGCGGTGTGCCGGTCGAGAAAGCCCCAGCCAACGGCAAGAAAGTGGCCGTGGTGGGCAGTGGGCCTTCGGGCCTGGCCTGTGCCAGCGACTTGGCCAAGCTTGGCTACGACGTGACCATCTTTGAAGTCCTGCATAAGGCGGGCGGCGTACTGCAATACGGCATTCCGGAGTTCCGCCTGCCGAAGGAGCGGGTGGTGGAGCCTGAGATCGACAGTGTCCGGGCGCTGGGCGTCAAGATCGAGACCAATGTGGTGGTCGGACGTACGCTGACTGTCGACGACCTGCTCGACCGTGAAGGTTTCCAGGCGGTGTTCGTGGGTTCCGGCGCGGGTCTGCCGCGTTTCATGGGCATTCCCGGCGAAAGCCTCAACGGCGTATTTTCCGCCAATGAATTCCTGACCCGCAGCAATTTGATGCGGGCATTCGACCCAGCCAGTGATACGCCCATCTTTGTGGGCAAGCGCGTGGCTGTGGTCGGAGGTGGCAATGTTGCCATGGATGCGGCCCGCACAGCACTGCGCCTGGGTTCTAAAGTGACCATCGTCTACCGGCGTACGGAAAAGGAACTGCCGGCTCGCGCCGAAGAGGTTCACCATGCCCGCGAGGAGGGCATCGAGTTCCGGATGCTGACCAATCCGGTGGAGATTCTGGGCGACGAGAATGGCTGGGTCCGTGCACTGCGCTGTATCCAGATGGAGTTGGGTGAGCCCGACGCCAGCGGCCGCCGCAGTCCGATTCCTGTGGCCGGATCTGAATTCGATATTCCGGTCGACGAAGTGATTATGGCCTTGGGTACGTCTCCCAATCCTCTGATTGCCGGAACGACGAAGGGGCTGGAAACCGAACGTCACGGCTGCATCGTAGCCGACGAGTCCGGTGCGACCTCGCGTCCGGGTGTTTTCGCCGGCGGCGACGCTGTCACAGGTGCCGCCACGGTCATCCTCGCCATGGGTGCCGGCCGCCGTGCCGCCGCCGCCATCGATGCGTACCTGAAAGGTTAATATGCAGATCGGGCAAAGTCTCCACGCAAAAATGAGACCTTGCCCGATTTACTGTTGGACCTTTCCCAGAAGGAAAGACTACGGAATAATCTCCAGCTTCTTGAATACCTTCGTCAGCTTTTCGATAGCTTCGTCGAGCTGTTCGAAGCTGTGCGTCGCCATCAGGGCAAAACGGATGATGACGGAGTCTTCAGGAACGGCCGGCGGGATGACAGGGGTGATAAAGACGCCCTCTTCCAGCGCCATCTTGACGGCTGTCAGGCATTTATTCAAGTCACGGACGAAGAGCGGGATGATCGGCGACTGGGTATGGCCGATGTCGAAGCCGCGTGCTTTGAATTCTTCGTGGGCATGACGGGTCAGGGCCCAGAGATGTTCGAGACGCTCAGGCTCCGAAAGCATGATGTCGATGGCCCTGCTGACAGCGGCTACGTTGGCCGGCGGCATGCTGGCACTGAAGATCAGCGAACGGGAGTTGTGCTTGAGGAAGTTGAGCACCTCGTGGTCGCCGGCGATGAAACCGCCCAGCGAGCCGAAGGACTTGGAGAAAGTGCCCATGATGAGGTCTACCTTGTCGGTCAGGCCGAAATGATTGGCCGTGCCGCGTCCGTGATCGCCCAAAACGCCAAGACCATGTGCGTCGTCAATCATCAGGGAGGCATTGTATTTCTCGCAGAGGGCCACCATTTCCGGGATCGGAGCGATGTCACCTTCCATGGAATAGACGCCGTCGACGACAATGAGCTTCGGCGCATCGATCGGTGCCAGTGCCAAACGTTTCTCCAGAGACTCGACGTCATTGTGGGGGAATTTCAGCACCCGGCTGTACGACAGGCGGCTGCCGTCGATGATGCAAGCATGGTCCAGGGCATCCAGAAAGATGTAGCCGTTACGGAAGCCCAGGCAGGATACAACACCCAGATTCACCTGGAAACCAGTGCTGTAGGTCACAGCTTCTTCCTTGCCGACCAGTTTGGCCAGTTTCTCCTCCAGCGCCAGGTGGATGTCAAGGGTACCGTTGAGGAAACGGGAACCGGAGCAACTGGTGCCGTATTTGCGGATGGCCTCGATGGCAGCTTCTTTCAGACGCGGATCGTCGGAAAGGCCCAGATAAGAGTTGGAGCCGAACATCATGACATCTCTACCCTGCATCTTCACGACGGGATCCTGTCCCGATTCGATGGGACGGTAATACGGGTAGATTCCCATAGCCTTGACTTCGTCGGGCAGGGTATATTCAGCGCAAATCTTATTCAAGAGGCTCTCTTTCATGGACATTCAATTGTTTTTAACGCGCAAAAATAGAAAAAAAAGGCTGTCGCTGTTCTTTCGAACCGCAACTACTTGTCCGTATCGGTATGCCGGGCTCCTTTCGTCGTGATCAAGATCACGCCGTTGCCGCCCCGGACGCCGTAGATGGAAGAGGAGGCATCCTTGAGCACATCGACGGAATAAACATCATTCGGATTGATCGAGCTCAAGTCATTGACCTCCACGCCATCGACCAGGATCAGCGGCTCGGTGGAAGCATTGATCGAGTTGATGCCGCGGATCGTGATCGAATTGCCCGGGCCGACGATGACGCCTGGAACCCGTCCGCGCAGATAGTCATACATATTGCTGTACGTGGCAATCTCCTTATCAGACACCTTGACCGTCGAGACGGAATAGTTCACGTTATCTTTGTCGGCCGTGCCGTATCCGACATTGACCTGATTGTCCTGCTTCATGTCGGACGTTGCGTTGCCAGCTGCACCACAGGCGGCGAATAGGAAGGAAATCAGCAGGAGCCCTGCTCCAGGAAGCCAGTGCGTTTTCATGATGTCAGTATTTAATCCTTACAAAGATTGCCATATTTTTGTATATTTGCAAGAGAAATACAACACACTTACCATCATGCGGATTAAAGTTTTTCACCTCGTTTTCCTGGCAGCCACCGTGCTGATGACCGCTTCCTGCGGCGATTCCCAAACGGTAAAGAATCTCTATGATGACTGGTGGCCGGTCCATGCCAGCGGATCGCAGGAAAATGACTATTTCAAAGCCACTTGGGATGGTGACCTGAATTCGAACGGTGGCATCGAGGTCACGTTCGTCGACAAAACCAATCCGAGCATCCGCTATACCCAGACGGTTTATTACAAAGCCCTCTCTTTCAAGAAGGACCACAAGCATTTCACCTACATCGACATTTCCTCGATGGACTACTCGTCCAGCAAGCAGCTCCTGTTCTACGTCAAGGACAAGAAGATTTACTTCGAGAAGATGAACAATGCCGGCCGTGGTTCCGGTGAATATGAGGAAGGAAAGGATATCAATTTCGTGAACGACGACCACGTCAAAATCGACAATGTGACCTACGAGCGTTTCTCGGTGTACTACGAAGCACACCGACCGTACGGAGACAAGTCTGCCATTCTCACGGAAATCCCGATCGCAGTCTACGAATAACATGGCCCAGAAACCCTCCATCCCCAAGGGAACCCGCGATTTCGGCCCGGCCGAGATGGCCGGCCGCAACTATATTTTCCAAGTCGTACGCGGCGTTTTCCAAAAGTACGGCTACCAGTGCATCGAAACCCCCTCCATCGAGAACCTCGGCACCCTGCTGGGCAAATACGGTGAGGAAGGCGACAAACTGCTGTTCAAGGTGCTTAACTCCGGCGACTGCTTCAGCGGCATCGAGTTTTCAGACTACTGCTGCACCGATGCGGAAGGCAATCCTCGTTTCAACAGCAACGGCTTGTCGCTTAAAGTCTGCGAGAAGGGTCTCCGCTATGACCTGACCGTGCCTTTCGCCCGTTTCGTGGTCCAGCACCAGAACGAGATTTCCTTCCCCTTCAAGCGCTACCAGATCCAGCCGGTCTGGCGCGCCGACCGCCCGCAGAAGGGCCGCTACCGGGAGTTTTACCAGTGCGACGTCGACGTGATCGGCAGCAAGTCACTCCTGAACGAACTGGAACTCGTCCAGATCGTGGACGACGTGTTCGGAGAGATGGGCATCCGGGTCTGCATCAAGATCAACAACCGCAAGATCCTCTCTGGCTTGGCTGAAGTGTCGGGCCAGCCTGACAAACTGGTCGACATCACGGTGGCCATCGACAAGATCGACAAGATCGGCATCGACGCCGTGAAGCAGGAGTTAGTGGAAAAAGGCCTTACGGCGCAAGCTATCGCATTCATCGAGCCAGTTCTGACCTTGTCGGGTACAACGCAGGAGAAAATCGCACGAATGCGCGAACTGCTCGCTGCCTCGGAAACTGGTATGAAGGGCTTGGAAGAAGTGGAGACACTCTTCGGCCTGATTGCTGAGGCGGGCATCCACCAGCCCGTCGAACTGGACCTCTCGCTCGCCCGCGGACTGAATTACTACACGGGCGCCATCTTCGAAGTGAAGGCCCTCGATTTTGCCATCGGCAGCATCTGCGGCGGCGGACGTTACGACGACCTGACCGGCATCTTCGGCCTCCCGAACATGTCGGGTGTGGGCATCAGCTTCGGCGCCGACCGCATCTATGATGTGCTCAAAGGCCTGGATCTCTTCCCGAAAGACGGCGCGGCAGCCGCTACGGTCCTCTTCACCAACATGGGTGACCGCGAGATCGCCTACTCGTTGCCCATTGCTGCCAGCCTGCGGGCCGGAGGCGTGGCCTGCGAGGTGTATCCCGACAACACGAAGCTCAAGAAGCAGTTCGAATATGCCGACCGCAAGGGTATCCCTTACCTCGCCATCGTGGGCGATCAGGAGGTGTCCGACGGCACCGTCACTCTCAAGAATCTCGCCAGCGGCGAGCAGCGGAGTGTGCCGAAAGGCGAACTGCTTTCCTGCTTCCGGTAAGCATAATCAACTCACTAACAAATAGAAACCATGAAAAAGCTGATACTCTCAGCCATCCTGCTTTGCTCCTGGGTGGCCGCGTTCGCTTGCACGAACCTGATTGTCGGAAAGAAGGCTTCCGCAGACGGAAGCGTCATGTGCACCTATAACTGCGACAGCTTCGGCTTCCTGCAGCCGCTTGACTTCTTCATGCCGGGCCGCCATGCGGAAGGCGAAATGATCACCATTCGTGGCTGGGGCCCGCAAACGGCAGATCGTTTCGTGGCTGAAGCACCCTACACTTACAAGGTAGTCGGCCTGATGAACGAGAACCAGGTATCGATTGTCGAAACGACCTGGGGTGGCCGCCGCGAACTCATGAACCGCGACGGATACCTCGACTACTTCACGCTGATGCACCTGGCGCTGCAGCGCAGCACATCTGCCCGTGAAGCCATTGTCGTGATGCATGAGCTTGTGCAGGAATACGGCTACAGCGCAACAGGTGAATCGTTCGCTGTCTGCGACAAGGACGAGGCCTGGATCATGGAACTGGTAGGCAAGGGACCGGGTCGCAAGGGTGCCGTGTGGGTAGCGCTCCGCGTGCCGGACGATTGCGTCTGTGCCTACGCCAACGCCAGCCGAATCCAGCAGTTCCCGCAGGTGGCCAAAATGAGCAAGGCCGACAAGAAGCGGGGCTACTGCGAGATCGAAGGAACCTGCATGTATGCCGCGGATGTGGTTTCACTGGCACGTGAACTGGGCTTCTACGAAGGAACGGATGCTGATTTCAGTTTCCGCGAAGCCTATGGCCCGCTGGATTTCAGCGCCATCCGTTATTGCGAGGCCCGCGTCTGGAGCTTCTTCCGTCACCACTACGATACAGCCGAAATGGACGCTTATCTGCCCTTCATCAACGGCGAAATTTCCACCATCGACCACCTGCCGCTTTGGATCAAGCCCAAGGCACCCATCTCCGTCCGCGAACTGATGGATGACATGCGCGACCATTATGAAGGCACGGCTCTTGACATGACGGCTGACGTCAGCGCGGGTCCCTACGCATCCCCGTACCGCAGCCAGTCTGTCAACTTCTTCAGCAGTGACTCCACCGCCATGTTCCGCGAACGTCCGATTGGTTGCCAGCAGAGCGGTATGACCATGGTCTGCCAGATGCGTTCCTGGCTGCCCGACGCTGTGGGAGGTGTAACCTATTTCAACATGGACGACGCCACGACCTCAGCCTATGTGCCCGTCTACTGCGGCATTACCCGCGTTCCGGAGCCTTTCCGCGCCGAGAACAACGACATCCGCGTCTTCAGCACCGAAAGCGCGTTCTGGATGAACAACTTTGTGGCCAACATGGTCTACCCGCGCTGGAGCGCCATGATCGGCGACCTGCGCGACGCCCAGAAAGAGTTGGAAGACTACTATGCCGCCGATCAGAAAGAGGTGGAAGAGAAGGCTGTGAAGATGACACCGGGCGACCGGGCCGCTTTCCTGACGGCCAAGACGGAAGACTACACCGACAAGATGATGAAACGCTGGGACAAATTGGCGAAGTTCCTGATCGTCAAGCACAACGACCAGACCATGCAACCCAGTGAGAATGGTGAGATCGTCCGTGGACGCCGCACCGCTCCGGCCTATGCACCGGCCTTCATCGACGCCGTCAAAGCTCAGACCGGCCAGCGCTATGTAAAGCCAAAGGAGAAGTAGAATCTATTTCGGAATCCCGAACCCTCGGTCAGTTATTTCTCCTTATCCCACAGCACTTCGTTCTGGATGCGGACGCTTTCTTCGTGGATGACACTGAAGAGGGCGCGGAGGAATCGTTCGTCCAGGTCTTCCTTGCGGCCTTTGCGGACCATGTTGTCGAGGAGGGCGTCCCAACGGCCCATCTGCAGGATGGCGATGTTGTGTTCTTTCTTGTAGGCACCGATCTTTTCGGAGACGGCCATGCGTGAACGAAGGATGGCCAGCAGGTTCTCGTCGATGACGTCGATGCGGGCACGCAGCTGGTCGATGTTTTCGCGGTAGTCGGAGGCTTCGCTGTCGGCGTCACGCACGACGATCTTCTCGCCGAGCATGACCCGGAGTTCGTCGGGCGTAAGCTGCTGCTTGGCATCGCTCAGGGCCCGGTCGGGGTTGCAGTGCGACTCGATCATCAGGCCCTCGAGGCCGAGGTCCATGGCGCGCTGGCTGAGTTCCAGCAAGTATTTGCGGTCACCGCCCATGTGCGAGGGATCGGCGAAGAAAGGCAACTCGGGGAAGCGGGTGCGGAGTTCGATGGCGACGCGCCAGCCCGGGTCGTTCCGGTAACCTCCGGTCTGCATAGTGGAGAAGCCACGGTGGATGACACCCAGTTTCTTGACGCCGGCCCGGTTGAGGCGCTCCAATGCTCCGATCCAGAGCTCAAGGTCAGGACTGACCGGATTCTTGACCAGCACGGGGATGTCGGTGCTGCCCAGCTTGTCGGCGATTTCCTGCATCATGAAGGGGTTGGCGGACGTCCGTGCGCCAATCCAGAGGATATCGAGTCCATGGTCGAGGCAGGCCTGGACGTGGTCTTTGTTGGCCACTTCCGTGCAGGTGAACATGCCGAATTCCTCCTTGACACGCTGGAGCCACTTGAGGCCCGGCGTGCCGATGCCCTCGAAACTTCCCGGATGGGTGCGGGGCTTCCAGATACCGGCCCGGAAGACATGGATGCCGAAGCTGGCCAGGCCTTCTGCCGTTTTCATGACCTGCTCTTCGCTTTCAGCGGAGCAGGGGCCCGCGATGACCATCGGGCGGGGGAGGGTGAAGAACCCCCATTCGGATATCGGAATCAAATCGAGTTTGTCTGCCATGGTTTCTGTTGCTTAGCGGATGATTTTCTTGATGCGGTTGGCCTCTTCGATCAGGGCACGGATCTTATCCTGGTCGTAGTCGGCGATGGCGTCGCGGAACGCCTTCATTTTCTCAATATACGTGTCAATGACGTGGAGCACGTTGTCGTGGTTCTGGGAGAGGATCGGAACCCACATGTCGGCGCTGCTCTTGGCCAGGCGCACCGTAGATGAGAAACCGCCGGAAGCCAGGTCGAAGATGTGCTTCTCGTCTTTTTCCTTGTCGAGCACGGTGAGGGCCAGGGCAAAGGACGTGACGTGCGAAATGTGCGATACGTAGGCAGTGTGCACGTCGTGCGAGGAGGCGCTCATGAAAATAAGACGCATGTTGAGCACGTTGTAGAGCTGTTCGACCGTCTTGAGGGCTTTGGGTGAGGATTCCTCCTGGTTGGCGATGATGCAGGCCCTGCCGTCGAAAAGGTTGGGCATAGCCGCCCAGGGACCGGAATACTCGGTGCCGGCCATCGGGTGGGTCGAGACGTATTGTGCGCGCCGCGGGTGATACTGGGTCGACAGGTTGATCTGCTCCTTGGTTGAGCAGACGTCAATGACAATCTTGTCGCTGGCCCCGGCGGCCTGGAAGCGGTCCAGGATGTCGGAGACCATTTTGACCGCGGTTCCCACCGGAACGGCGACCACTACGATGTCGCTGCGCTCAATGCAGTCTTCATACGGGACGATCTCGTCGCAGAGCTGCATCTTGAGAGCAGCTTCCGCATGGATGGGATCAGCTTCCACGCCCAGCGTGTGCTGGGCGAAGCCCCTTCGTTTCAGGTCGATGGCCATCGATCCGCCGATGAGCCCGAGTCCAATGATTCCTATCGTCATATGCCTGTCGTTTATCGGTTCAAAATACCCGCTATCTGCCTGCGGGCCTGCTCCAGGACTTCCTCCTTGGCACAGAGGGAAATCCGGACATAATTCTCTCCGTTCTTGCCGAAGATGAAGCCGGGCGTGATGAAGACGCCGCTGCGGTACAGGACCGTGTCGGACACCCGCTCGCCGAGCGACTTGCCTTCCGCCGTCGTCAAGGCTGCGTAGGGGTTGTCCGCCGCAACCTTGCCCCAGAGGAATAGTCCGCTCGAGGCCGGGTCATAGCGGACGCCCAGCAGGTCGAAGATTTTGCCTGCCAGGATTTTGCGTCGTTCATAACCCGCATTCAGGGTGCGGAACCACGCGGGACCTTGCTTGAGCGCCTCGACCGCCGCCAGTTGCAGGGGCTTGAACATGCCCGAGTCCATCTGCGACTTGACTTTCAGCACCTGGGCCACCAGTTCCCGGTCGCCCGCCACCATGCCGATGCGCCAGCCCGACATATTGTGGGCTTTACTCAGGGAGTTGAGCTCCAGGCAGCATTCCTTCGCACCCGGCGTAGCCAGGATCGAAAGCGGATGTTCGTTGAGGATGAAGCTGTAGGGATTGTCGTTGACCACGAGGATGCGATGCCGCAGGGCGAAGTCCACGATCTTTCGGTAGAGTTCCGGAGTGGCCGATGCGCCGGTGGGCATGTGGGGGTAGTTGACCCACATGAGCTTGACGCCCGAGAGATCCATCTGTTCCAGTGCCGCGAAGTCGGGCTGCCAGCCATTCTCCTCGCGGAGGTCGTAGCGCACGATCTGCGCCTGGGTGAGCAGGGAAGCGGAAGTATAGGTGGGATAGCCGGGATCGGGCACCAGCACGCCGTCACCTTCGTTGAGGAAAGCCAGGGCGGTCAGCAGGATGCCCTCTTTGGAGCCCACCAGCGGCTGAATCTCGCACGCAGGGTCGAGTTCCACGCCGTAGTAGCGACTGTACCAGTCCGCGAAGGCCTTGCGCAGTTCCTCGATGCCCACGTAGCTCTGATAAGCGTGCGTATCGGGGCGCAGCGCGCTTTCCGTCAGAGTGTGGATGGCTTCGGCGGGCGGCATGCCGTCCGGGGCGCCGATGCCCAGGTTGATGACGGGCGCCTGGCCGGAAGCAGCGTTCTGCCGGTTGATCTGGGCGATTTCCTTCAGTTTCCGGGAGAAATAGTATTCCTGGACCGAGGCGGTCCGTTTGGCGGGCGGAATGATCATAGGGCAGCGGTGTATTCGCCCAGGACGCGCAGGTCGTCGATGAGAGGCCGTACGGCGGAGAGCGCCTGGTTGTAGCGTTCGTAGCTGTCGAACGTGATGTCGATATAGAAGAAGTATTGCCAGCGCTTGCCGGGAATGGGCAGCGACTGGATACGGGTCAAGTTCATGTCGTAGAACGACAGAATGGTGAGGATGTGGGCCAGGGAACCGGGTTTGTGCGGCAGTGTGAAGCAGAGTGACACCTTGTTGATGGCGTCCTTCTTCACCCGGATAGCGTCGTCGAGGATCAGGAAGCGGGTGAAATTTTCGCGGTAGGTTTCGATCTGCGGCGCGAGGATTTCCAGTCCGAATTCCTCGGCGGCCAGGGTCGAGGCGACAGCACCTACGCCTTGCAACCCTTCGCGAGCGATGTCCGCGGCGCTCTTGGCCGTGTCTTCGCTTTCGACCATCTTGATCCAGGGGCACTGTTTCTCAAAAAAGGCGCGGGTCTGGTTGATGGCCATATAGTGTGTGCGGACTTCCCGGATGTCTTTCAGTTTCTGGCCCGGTAGCGCCATCAGGTTTTGGTGAATCTGCAAGTAGACTTCACCCTTGATCTGCTGGGGGTTCTTGCGCAGCAGGTCGAAGTTGGGAATCAGACCGCCGGAGATGGTGTTCTCGATGGCCATGACGGCCGCATCGGCACGACCCTGCGCCAGGGCGCTGAACAGGTCGTCGAAAGTGGCGCACTCCACGATCGAGATGGGCTCCGTTTCATTGGGACGGTAGAATTCACGTGCCGCCTGCTCATGGAAACAGCCAGAAAAACCTTGGATGGCTACGTTTTTCATGCCTGTTTCTGCTCGGCCATTTCCCGGGCTTTCCGTCCGAAAATCACCTTGACGTCTTCCGAAAGGGCCTCAGGCGGTACCATCATCTGGGTAGGGTTCTTGAGCAGACGCTCCCAGAACTTCATGGCGCTGACAAAGTAGAAGCCGTCACAGAAACGTTCGTCGGTTACGATCTGGACCGGCATACGCTTGCCCACAACGATCTTGCCGTCTGCATTGACCACAGGTACTTCGGACTCCTTGCCCATCGCCATGAAAATGCCGGTGGTGCCGAAATTGTAGAGGTGGTGGAAGATCGAGGGTCCCTTGATGGATTTGAGGTTGGTAATAAAGAGGGACGTGTGGAAAGGACTGACATTGATGATGGCCTTGGGCAGCATACCGTGTTTGTCCAGGAGCTTGATGAAGCCGACAGACAGCTTGATCAGGAAGTTGGGCGTCATCGTTAGGATCCGGGCAATCTTGTCCGTTCCGTTGTTCGCTTCGATATTGTTGTTGGCTTCGATGGCATCGTCGATTTTCTGCTTGACTTCCTGCAGGGTTTCCATGCCGGTGAAGTTCAGCTTGACCAGGGCGTCCGGCGCATCGGGGCTCAGGTTCTTCTTGACCACGAAGGAAACCTGAATCTCGTTATGTTGGAAAATGCGGCCGTTGATGACGAAGCGGTTGAGGCGGGGGAAGCGTGCATAGACCCGGACCATCGCTGCGATGATCATGTGCATATAGCTGTATTCCACGCCTTTGTCCGACTGTTCGATGATGAAGGCGTCCAGGGGCTCGCAAGGGCAATTGTATTCCGTCATGTTCTGCGCATCGTTGCGCGTCGGCATGATATGGGGAATGATTCGCTGAATAGGGTCAATATCTTTGACTTTCTTTCCGTCAGGTCTGAATCCGAACATAAAAAACGCGTAAAAATTGAAGCCGCTAAGGTATAAAAAATATGAAAAAAGTCAGCCTTTTCGGCCGACTTTTCTACAATTATTTTATGCTTTCTTTTTCCCTGTCCCCGCTGACAATCAGAACTATTTCGCCTTTAGGCGGCGTCTGTGAGAAATAGGTGAACAGTTCCTGCAGCGTGCCTCGGTGCGTGGTGTCGTGGAGTTTTGAGATTTCACGCGAAACGGAGGCGGGGCGGTCGGGGCCGAAAGTCTCCACAAACTGGCCGAGGGTCTTGACCAGCCGGAAAGGGGATTCGTAGAAGATCATCGTCCTTTTTTCGGCGGCGAGTTCGGCGAGTTTCGTCTGGCGGCCCTTCTTCACCGGCAGGAATCCCTCGAAGCAAAAGCGGTCGCAGGGAAAGCCTGAATTGACGAGCGCCGGCACGAAGGCGGTGGCGCCGGGCAGGGTTTCCACCTCGATGCCCGCTTCGACACAGGTGCGGACCAACAGGAACCCAGGATCGGAGATGCCGGGCGTGCCCGCGTCGCTGATCAAGGCGACGGTCTGGCCGGCCAGAATGCGCTGCTTGACGCTTTCTACGCGTTCGTGCTCGTTGAACTTGTGGTGCGATTCCATCCGGGCCGAGATCTCGTAGTGCTTCAGCAGCACGGAACTCGTGCGTGTATCTTCAGCCAGGATGAGGTCGGCTTCGCGGAGGATGCGCAGCGCGCGCAGCGTGATGTCTTCGAGGTTGCCGATCGGCGTCGGGACGATGTAAAGTTTCGCCATTTTTTCTTACCTTTGTTCCTGCAAAAGTACGAAAAATGTTCATAGAAAGTGCCAAAAACCCCGGCTGGATCGAAGTCATCTGCGGTTCCATGTTTTCCGGAAAGACCGAAGAACTCATCCGCCGGCTCAAACGCGCCAAATTCGCCAATCTCCGCGTCGAAATCTTCAAGCCCAAGATCGATACCCGTTACTCCGAAGAATCCGTTGTGTCCCATCAGGGGAACTCGATTCTCTCCACCCCGGTCGATTCTGCCCGGAGCATCCTGGAGAAGGCGGAAGGCGTCGATGTCGTTGGTATTGACGAGGCCCAGTTCTTCGACGATGCCATCGTCGACGTGGCCCGGCAGTTGGCCGAGCGCGGCGTCCGCGTCATCGCGGCCGGCCTGGACATGGACTATCTGGGCAAGCCTTTTGGCCCGATGCCGGCCTTGATGGCCACGGCTGAATATGTGACCAAGGTGCACGCCATTTGCGTCCGCTGCGGGGATATTGCCCACCACTCCCACCGTCTTTCGAAGAGCGACCGGCTGGTGGAACTTGGGGAAAAGGATATTTATGAACCGGTCTGCCGCCACTGCTTCAAGCAGTTGCGCGAACAGGACATTCAGTCCGGCACCTTATTCGAGAAATAGATTCAGTCTTGCAGCACCAGCTCCACCGGACAGTGGTCGGAGCCGAAAATGTCGTTGTGGATGTCGGTCCCGGCGATACGCGAAGCCATGCCTTCTGAAACGAGGAAGTAGTCGATGCGCCAGCCCACGTTCCGTTCACGGGCGGCCATCCGATAGGACCACCAGGAATATTTCGCCTCGCCCGGATGAGCATCGCGCCAGCTGTCGCGGAAACCGGCGGCCAGTAGCTCGCTCATCTTGGCCCGCTCCTCATCGGAGAAGCCGGCGTTGAAATGGTTGGTGGCAGGGTTCTTCAGGTCGATCTCCTCGTGGGCCACGTTCATGTCGCCGCAGATTACCACGCCCTTGCGCGTAGCCAGTCCTGCAACGTATGCCCGGAAAGCATCTTCCCACTGCATGCGATAATCGAGGCGGCGCAGGCCGTCCTGCGAATTGGGCGTATAGACGTTGACCAGATAGAAATCGGGCATTTCGAGCGTCAGCACGCGCCCCTCGTGGTCGTGTTCCTCCACGCCGATACCGCGCGTGACGGAAAGCGGGGTATGGCGGGTGTAGGTGGCCGTTCCGGAATAGCCTTTCTTCTCGGCGTAGTTCCAGTAGGACTGGTAGCCCAAGAATTCCAGATCGATCTGGCCCTCCTGCAGCTTTGTTTCCTGCAGACAGACAAAGTCGGCGTCAAGCGCCGTGAAAATATCGGCAAAGCCCTTCTGGGCGACCGCCCGCAGGCCATTGACATTCCAGCTGATGAGTTTCATGTTGCGAAGATACAAAAATAAAATTTTGTCATTTGAAAAAATGTTCCTACTTTTGCCTCCCCAAACACCGCGGAGTAGAGCAGTTGGTAGCTCGTCGGGCTCATAACCCGGAGGTCGCAGGTTCGAGTCCTGCCTCCGCTACTACAGAGGAATTATCTAACGGATGATTCCTCTTTTTTTGTTAACTTTGCGAGAAGTGGTTCTGTGATAATGCTACACAAGGATTTGGATAAAGGCCTTCCTCGAACGAAACCTCACGGAATTAGCGGCATTCAATAGATACCTTGACCATTATGCACAGGTAGCGTAATGATATGGCTTGTAACCCCGATTTCGTTCAATTCATAATCGACCAGTGCTCCGGCGCCGGCGAGATTGCCGTGAAGAAGATGATGGGAGACTATTGCATCTACTGCGATGGCGTCCTGTTCGGCCTGAT
>Ga0265298_10005341_pt1 | contig 16173 bp, 13 predicted proteins | sample AusTroGonzalo_MG_3_FD_193486 | JGI IMG/M metagenome (GOLD analysis project Ga0265298, IMG submission 193486) | Bovine rumen microbial communities from tropical cattle in Woodstock, Queensland, Australia - Gonzalo_01 | ecosystem: Host-associated > Mammals > Digestive system > Stomach > Rumen ... | reverse complement strand
CACCACGCCCAATTCGGCTTCGACGGCGACTCGGCCCACTGGGTAATGACACCTTTCTACAACGACCACACAGCCTATGGTGCGGCTTTGGCCATCTACCTCATCCTCGCCCTCACCTATGTCTTCTTGCCGGGTGTGAAGAAGAGCCGCCGACTGATCATCATCGGTGTGGTCTTGCTGCTTGGCGTGGCTTTGACGCTTTCTAACTGCCGTGCGGCATGGCTGAGTGTGGTGGCGGCTTTGGCTGTTTTGATTTGTGTGCTGCTGAAGATCAAGTTCCGCTGGATTGCCACCGTGGTGGTGGTCTTGATCGGCCTGTTTTTCGCCTTCCAAAACCAAATTATCGACGCCTTGGAGAAGAACAACCAAGATGCTTCGGGCGACCTTGTTGAAAACATCCAGTCCATCACCAACATCTCCACCGATGCCTCCAACCTTGAGCGCATCAATCGTTGGCAGTCGGCCTTCCGCCTGTTCAACGAGCGTCCTGTGTTCGGTTGGGGGCCTGGCACCTACCAGTTTGTTTACGCGCCCTACCAGATGTCGAAAGAGAAGACCATCATCAGCACCAACGCCGGTGACGGCGGCAATGCCCACTCCGAGTATTTCGGTCCCTTGGCCGAGCAAGGTCTGGTGGGCTCGCTCCTCGTGCTGGCCTTGGTCATCGTGACGGTATATTGCGGCTTGAAGACCTACAGCCGCTGCAAGAACAAGCAGGCCAAGATCTTGGTCTTGGGTGCCACACTCGCCTTCATCAGTTATTTCGTCCACGGTTTCCTCAACAATTTCATGGACACCGACAAACTAGCCATCCCCGTGTGGAGCCTCGCCGCCTTGATTGCCGCGGTTGACGTGTTCTATGCTGATAAGGAAGAGTTTGTGGAAGAATGACGTTTTCCCGTACCTTTGCACTCATGAACCGTTTCGTTTGGATAGGAATTCTGGTTTTGCTGGCCTTGACGGGGTGTATTAGCCCTGACAACGATTTTCATGGTACGTCTCTACAAACCATCGTATCACCAGAACTCACCGCTATCGACAGCCTAATGTGGCAGCAGCCCGACAGCGCGCTGATGCGTCTTTTGCCCTATTTCGACACCTGTAGAGACGTTGCGTGCAACGTCTACCCAGAAAACAACGACGATAATTCGAAAGACGTAGCACGCTACGTCTCTACAAACTCGGAATACAACCGCCATTACGCCCAGCTGTTGCTGGCAGAATTGCTGTACAAAAACGATTACACACAGACCAACCGCTCGGAATTGCTGCAGGCGATAGATTATTTCGATTCGTTGGTGAACATGCCTGGTGCAGACACACGCGGTGTGTCCCTACGAAGACACAACCGTAGGGACGCATCGCATGCGTCCGCCACAATGTCCAAATCTATCGCGTTTTTGGACGCCCGCACACATTATATTAATGGTGTGGGGTGCTACGAAAATGACAGCGTGGTGGAGGCCTGTGCGGAATACCTGAAGGCTTTGGAGGTGATGGAAAGCAGGTTTGGAGAAAAGGAATTGGTGGGGAAAAAGGCAAAATTTATGGCATATACCAACAACAGGCTTGGTGACATATTTTCGGAGCAGTTTATGATGAACTCAGCAATCGAACGCTATGAGGATGCTCTCATGTATTGCAAAATAGAACCAACTTCGCCTCAATGTATTTCCAATACACTTTTCCGAATAGGCAAACAATATGACAAAAAGAACGAAATAGCAAAGGCAAGGTTGTATTTTGAACAAGCAATAGAAGGAATGAAGAATAAAGACAACTTTCTTTATAGAGACATCGTATCAAGTAAAGCATTGTGTGATTATCAGTTGGGTGTGAACATAGAACAAGTTATGGACGAATTGAGAAAAACTGTTGCACAAGCTGCTTCAGAAGAAGAAAGACTTAACCGTTTCTTGACCATTGCCGCTATTTATAAGGCAGAAAGGGCTTATGATTCAGCTTTGTATTATTTTATTCCCGTCTTTCAGAATGAAACGAGCCTAATTAAACAAATCCTAGCTGCCGAGAGTATGCGTGACATATACGACAGCATAAACAACAGAGAAAAATTCACTGAATGTGCGAGTTTTTTAGCTGGACACAAGAAATCAGAGGGTGAGAATAAGGCTCTGGTCTCAGTACTTGAGGGCCTACATCAAACTTACATTACGCAAAAGCAAGAAAACGAGGCTAAAGCAAAGCAAAAAACTGCAATCAAAAAAGTTTTTAGTGTTTTTGTTCCTATTGCTGTTGCATTAACTATGACCATTATCATTCTAATGAGACGCAAGAGAAAGAAGCAGGTGGAGTTTGTGCGGCAAACTCATAAGATGCAACAGTCTGCACTTTCTGGTCGTTTGAAGCAAAGCAACCAAGAGGTGCGCAAGTTGAAAGAGCAGATAAAGAGACAAGAAAATTTGGTAACAAAAGTCGAAATCGCCGAATCGTTTGACCAAGAGCCCATTTGCCGCCTTATTCTGGAGCGGGTGAATGATGGACAGTTCAAGTCGAAAGTGAATTATTTGAATTACAAGGATTCGGCATTAAGCAAACAACAATTATTAGCTTTAAGAACGGCGGCCAACCAACATTTTGATCAGTTCACGATTCGACTCAAAAACGCCTATCCTCAACTCACCAATAGCGACCTAGACTATTGTTGCCTTTATCTACTTGGTCTTAATAATGCCGAACTTGCCGCATTGATGCAGCGCGCCTATAGCACGGTTAACGAACGCGATAACAAACTAAAAAAGGTTTTCGGCAACGAAAACCCGCTTCCCATTACTATGATGAGCATAGCTAGTAATATTTGCATTTAGCTGATTTACAAGACGTTGTTTAAAAACCCAAGACAATCCGAACCATCTTTTTCTTGACACGACTATCATCGCCTGTTTATTTTTAGGGCGTTTTCTAAAACCACAAAGCGATGAAAAAAACAACAACCTTGGTTCTGATGCTCTGTTTAATTCTTTCGGGAGCATTATGCTACGCACACAGTGAGGCCAGAACAAAAGTGAAAGAAGACGGTATTCCGATAGGTATCAAAGAAAGTACGGGCTCAATGAGCGGAACTGACAAGAGCGGTTCCATCATTCCTACAATTGTTGACCACACACTCACCATCATTTTCAGCGAGAACATTGGTGTGGTATATGCAGAGGTAATCACCGATGCGAATGCACCTGTTGATGCCGCATTGACCATTACCCCCAACAGTATCCAATTCTTCATCCCCAATGCAGGCAACTACATCATCAACTTCACCCTCTCCAACGGAGACGAATATTACGGAGAGTTTATGGTAATGGATTAACAAACAACAAATTAACTAACCTTTAAATCATAAAAACAATGAAACACACAAAATCACTCATTGCCATCACAATCATGGCAATCCTAGCCACAACAGTGACCATCGTGTCCTGCAAGAAGGACAACCTAAACACTTTGTACCAAAAGGGCTACACCATCCAGCAAGCCGCCGACATCCGGCAAATAGAAGACCCACAGGCCTATATGCTGGACTTCAAAAAGAAATTGTCGGAAAGCAAGGACTGCGAAGCCTTCGGCCTCAACGATGCCGCCTGGCATCTCGCCTGCTTAGCCAACCTTGATTTCTGCAATATCAATGTGCAACTCGATGATTTCCAATTTGACACAGTTGAGATGAAGGTCAACGTTTCGGATGGTATCATCCTGTTGGACGACCTCCGCTCGGCCTACCAGCAGATGTGCACGAAAATACGGCAATTCCAGAAAGTGTTCAACCACTGCGACCAAAACCTCTATTATATTAATGTCTCCATCAGTGCCGACGGCAATGCCAAAATCGCATTGATGACCTCGTTCAACACCTCATCGAAAGACCTGGAGCATCACCAATGGTATTTCTCTAACCTTGGGGCTGTATTAACGGCTTGTGATGAGTATTTTAGCGATAATTCAACGTATGTATGGAATGGCCTTGCCGCTACTGAACTTCAACGTATACTCAACATTTATGAACATCATGAGTATCAAATCCCAGTGCATGGTGGGTATCAAATGGTTTATTTCCCAACGCGAAACCACACTTTTGATTTTACCAATACTTCCCCAGACCCATACGGCTCTCCTTTTTATGAAGATTCTAGAGTCTTTAGGATGAAAGGCAGTAATTATGCCAATTACTGTTTGGAAGATATAGAAATGTGTTATTGCCTTGATTCATACCTTGGTTTGGGCTATGATTACATGAACGATTATTTATATACCAATGAACATCCGGTCTGTTGGAGCGTTAATGATACAACTATAATTCACCTTAACAATCTGAAGACTCATTATCATCGACTCTATGTTGAATATGGCAACCCTATCTCTATCAACCCTCCTGGACCTTTTAATTGATTAAATAATAACAACCGAAGAGAGTGACTCTTTTTTTTGTCCCTCTCTTCAGTTTTTTCGTATTTTTGCTCAAACTACAAACACATAACACTATGAAAAAGCACCTGTTACTATTAGTCTTTGCATTAACGGCCACGATTATGCAAGCCCAAAACGCAGAATGGTACTCAATCGTGTTCCATGAACAAGCAGGGGGATTCGCTCATTCTCTTGGATTAATCCAACAACATGATGGTGGCGACTTTATCCTTAACACACACGCTTATGAGCATTCCGGAAACTACACGGAGATACCCTTAGGATATAAACTTTACAAAATATCTCCCGATACTTTTACCATCACCGACTCACTGTTCTTGGAAGACACAGCCCGATATTGGTCCCTCGTCCATAATCCGAGAGACAACGGCAACATCATGTTCAGTTTAGAGTATCATGAGGATTGCGACAGCACGTTCCTTCGCATCTGCCATCTTAACGACACTGACCTCAGCATCAACCACGATGAGGATATTGTAGTGCCCATTTGCGATGAACTTGCTATTTCCGGATACTGGGATCAACCACTGATCGATTGTAATGGCGACCTGATTATGAAATATTACAAGGAAGTGTCAGAAGACGTTTATGATTGCTACATGACCCGCATCGGTACCGAAGGCACGCTGAAACACCAAGCCCTGTTCACAGAAAACACGAACCAGGCCATCCCAAGATTTCGGGTATTAAAGGATTCGCCGCTGCAATACTACCAATGGAAAGGCTACAATAACGAAAATCTGGCCGTCTACGTGATAGATTCACTCTTTAATAAAAACATTGTTGTCATCAATAAGATCTTGCACGAAGAGCCCATCAATCCTTATCTAACAACGTATGAACGTCTGGCTTTTAACGACGACACCGAAGTGATTCCTGCCGATGGAGATGATATCTTGGTGGCCGCACGCTATGTTTATGACACGAACAATTATTCCGTAACAGCAGAACATGGCGTCGCCGTTGCAAAATACGACCTCCGCACCATGCAACTGAAAGACTATATCGTGTTCAACGACTTTACAGGGACTTACAACCAAGCGCGATGCATGGGGCTCAAGAGGATGTCGGATGGCACCGTCTACTTAATCTTTAAGGAAACTCCGTATCCCGACGTGAGCGTCATCATTGTGAAAATGGACACCGACCTGCACGTGGACTGGAAACGCTTCTGCAAAACCGACGCCATCAACATCTATTCGCCGCTTGAACTCCCCATCTTGAATAAAGACGAACACGGGACAGAAATAGGCGTAGTCTGGGCTGGGTATGGCAACAATACAAACACCGAACAGGATGTCAACATCTGCTTCCTCCTCAACCACGACGGTCCAGTGGGCATGGATGAAAGCAGCATAGTAGTGCGCCCCTACGGCTTCTATCCCAACCCAGCCAAAGACCAGCTCCACATGGAGTTCTCGCCAGACGTGCAGCCCACTAAAGTGGAGCTCTACGACCTGCAAGGACGTTTGGTGCACACTCAGCACAGTGGCCTCGAAAGCATCGACATGGGTCTGCTGCCCGCAGGCACCTACACGATGCGAGTCATGCTGGAGGATGGGAAATCCTATTCGGACAAGGTGGTGAAGGAGTGAATTTTGTATCTTAGTCCATAACTTAAAAATATAAGCCTATGAAAAAGACATTCTTATTATTTGTTTTTGCTGTGACAGCCTCTGTCATGCTAGCCCAAAAAAGCGAGATATACTCACTTATGTCGCACAACATGATTGAATATAGATTCAACATTGAAAACTTTATGCGGCAGCGCAACGGAGATTTCGTCTACTGTACCTTTGTCGGCCTTAACAGTGGATCTCCCTATCAGCCACCAATCAACGTGGGAAACATATTCTACAAAGTGTCACCTACTACCCTCGCCATCATCGACTCGCTGTTTGTGGAAGACCCCAGCGCCCCCTATTATCTTTTTGCCCCAAACCCAAGCGGCGAAGGCAATATTAGAGCTAACTTCGAGTATCATGAGGATTGTGACAGCACCTTCCTGCGCATCAGCCATTTCCCCGACGATGACCTCCACGTCAACCCCGACGAGGACATAGTATCGCCTGCATGCGAAGGCTATGTGTTTGGCAACTATGATAGCCATTTTGTCGATTGCCGAGGCGACCTGATTTTGAAATACTGCAAGATACGGTCAGACGGAGGTTACGACGAACACATCGCCCGCTTCGGCGCAGACGGCACGTTGAAACATGAAGCCCTGTTATATGAAAACCAAGTAGTTGTGATTCCCAAACTGCGTGTTTTCAAGGAATCACCACTGCAATACTACCAATGGAGCAGTTATAATGATGATAATCTGGTCTTTTTTGTGATAGACTCTCTTTTTCATAAAAACCCTATAATCATCAATAAAATCTTGAGCGAGGAGGTTATCGACCCAATAACAGGTACTTCTGTGTACGAAGACCTCGAGTTTAACAGTGATACTGAAGTGATTCCCATTGGCGGGGACGACATACTGGTTGCCGCGCGTTATTCAAACGACACAACTGGGCACTATATGGGTGAGCACGGTGCGGCCGTAGCAAAATACGACCTCCGCACCATGCAACTGAAAGACTATATCGTGTTCAACGACTATGCAGGGTATTACCGCAGAGCACAATGCGTAGGAATCAAGATGATGACGGATGGCTCAGTTTATTTCATATATAAAGAAGAAGGATACCCTGAAGAAAGCATAATGATCGTGAAGATGGACACCGACCTGCACGTAGACTGGAAACGTTTCTGCAAAACCGAAAACAATGTCATTTCAATGCTCGAGCATCCCATTGTTTTCAAAGACGAACAAATGGAAGAGAAAGGCATCTCATGGATTGGACAATGCTATAATTCCAATTTTGACCACTATGGGCTTTTATGCTTTCTCCTCAATCACGACGGTCCAGTGGGCGTGGATGAAAGCGGCATAGTAGTGCGCCCCTACGGCTTCTATCCCAACCCAGCCAAAGACCAGCTCCACATGGAGTTCTCGCCAGACGTGCAGCCCACTAAAGTGGAACTCTACGACCTACAAGGTCGCCTGGTGCACACGCAAAGCAAGACCTTTGAAAGCGTCGACATGAGCCAACTGCCCACAGGCACCTACACGATGCGCGTCACCATGGAAGACGGAACGGCTTATTCGGATAAGGTGGTGAAAGAATAATTGAGATAAAAAAGCAGAAATTATCCGCTTGAAACGGAAATATCATTATTTTTGTGGCATGATTTGATTCCAAACACCTCATGAGAAAGCTCTGTTTCTTCCTTTGCACCCTTCTCGCAGTGCTGTCATCCGCCTGCTCAACCGACATTGACCTCTATGCCGACTACAAGCAGATGCCCGTCATCTATGGACTCCTCGATGCCAAGGCCGACACCAACTATGTCAAAATCACCCGTGTCATGTCGGTGCAGGGCGATGCCTATCAAGTGGCCGCCAACCCCGACTCAAGCAACTATCCTGGCAAGCTCGACGTCCGCATCATAGAATACTGCAACGGCGACTCTCTCCGCGAAATCATCCTCGACACCATCACCATCCACAACAAGGAGAACGGCGTTTTCTACGCACCCAGCCAACAACTATACTATACCACTGAACAGCTCAACCTCAACGGCAAGAAAAACAAATACAGCTACCGCCTCAAAGTCGCCCTCCCCGACCGCACATTGACCACAAAAACCGATATAGTGGGCAACAACAGTTTCGGTGTGCAGAGTCTAGCGGTAAACTTCTCAAAAATGTATTTTGGAGCGGTACCTCGCCAGTTTCTGTTCAACCCCGCCATCAACGCCACCTTCTACCAAGTCGACATGGCTTTCACCTTCTTGGAACAGCGCACACCCGACGGCGACTCCGTGCCACGCACCATGCAATGGAACATTGGAACCTTCACAGAGAGCCACCTCTCCCACAGTACCGACGGCAATACTTACATCTTCTACTATAGACCCGAGTTATTCTACGACAAAATAAAAGAATTCATTGGAGGCGACACAGCTGTTGTCGGGCTTAGACGCTACATCAGCGACTATCCCGTCGAAGTCACCATCACTGCGGGCGGTGAACATCTGAGGCAGTACATCTACAGCAATGACGCATCGAACGGTTTTCTCATGGGTGACCCTGAGTTTTCCCTCATCGATGGAGGTTATGGAGTGTTCTCGTCACGCTCGACAATACGGCAATCCGTAAGGCTCGCCGGCGAGACACTCCCCGACCTGGAGGCGATGACCAACTATGGCTTCAAGTTTATTGGCGGACTTCCACCAGCTCAAGATCAATGACCAGCGGAGAATAAGGCGGCAACAAATCACCCAAGTCATAGTCGGCGAAAGCCAAAGCCGAAGGTACAACCAAAGTGACTTTGTCACCCTTCTGCATGGTCATCACAGCCTCTTCGACGGCAGGAATCATCTCTCCCGCACCCACCTTGAACGGTACAGGCTGACCATAGTCGTAGGTCGACTCCAATTGCTCGTCCTTGATGTTCTTGATGATGAAGTGGATGGTCACTTCGTCGCCCCATTTTGCCACATCACCCTCTCCTTCTTCCTGAGGAATGATATAAAGCCCTGATTCTGTGGGAGCCACGGTAATGCCCTTAGCCTTGATGTACTCTGCAATGTTCTTGCTTTCCAGCGCCATCAAACGCTTCTTTTCCGCTTCTTTCTCAGCAGCTTTGGCTGCTTGAAGCTTATCAAAAGCGGCCTTGTCCATCACACTGTTCATCTTCATCTGAACGACCATAGGTGTATAAGGCATGATAAATGGCTCATAACCTACGCTGTCGAACGCCAAGGCAGAAGGAATCACCAAACGCATGGTGCCACCTTCGGGCACCATGCCGATGGCCTCATTGAAGCCCTCGCCGATGAACTCCTCGCCATATTGCATCTCAACAGGCTCGTCACCCAAGAAAGACATGACGGTGTCGCCCGTGGGCGAACACATGACAAAATCGAAATTGACATACTCGCCCATCTTGGCTGTCTTCCCTTTGCCCGTGTTCTCCAGAATGATGATACCGGATTCGGTTATCGTATTATTCGGGTCGTCACGGAAAGGAGCCAAAAAAGCCTCTTCTGCACTTTTCAGACTATCCAACAATGCCCTGCGCTCAGCCTCCAAAGTCTCGAAAGGCTTCACGGAAAGGAGCTTCAGATCGTAATAGATGGGCTTGCCCGCATATTCCTCAGGGATCTCATTCATCTGCAACATGACGGTGAAGACCGAATCGGCCGACATCGCCAGACGTGCCGAGTCACCCACATGCATCATCAGCAGTCCGTCAACCACGTCGCCCTCGAATTCGGCCTCTGTCAACACAATGGTCATGGGCTTTTCACCGACAGTGGTAAACAACAGCGAGTCGTTGAAGTACTGGGCCATCTCTATGGTAACCTCGTCCTTCAATCGAGGCATCAACGCAGAGTTGTTTTTGTTGTAGAACTTCATGTAGGCGCCGTTCTCCATCTTCTTGAATCCCGGGAAGGGGGAATCATCGTTGCACGATGCCATCACTGCAAGAAGCAGAAAAGCGGAAATCGCACCAAAAAACTTCTTCATCTTATTGGAAGTCAATAAGTTCAACTTCAAACATCAGATTGGAGAAAGGAGTGATTTTATCACCAGCCTGTCTGTCGCCGTAGGCCAAATAATAAGGGATGTAGAGCACACCCTTTTCACCTTTCGACATCATCATGATGCCTTCGTCCCAACCAGGAATGACCTGACCCACGCCAATCGGGATGGTGATAGGCTGGCCTCTCTCAATGGAAGAGTCAAACACTGTACCATCGAGCAGCTTGCCGGTGTAGTGCACCTGAACCATCTGTCCGACCTCGGGCTTCTCGCCGTTGCCTTCTTGGGTCATCACATAGTAAAGACCAGAAGCAGTGGGCTGGGCCTCAATCTTGTTGTTGGTCAAGTATTCCGTCAGTTGCTGTGCAGCCGTGGCAGTTTCATCGGGATGATCCGCCTTCATCTTTTCGATTCTGGCTTCCGAATCCTTCTTGATTTTGGCAGCCAAACGAGCGGCATATTCGCTTTCGGGATAGAAGTCATCCAAACGGACCTCAAAACGCATCACGTCAGTCGACTTGAATTCCTCGGGCAGGCTAGGTTGATGGAGCATCTTGATGAAAGTCGAGTCGATGTTCACGATAAACGAGGCAGAATCTCCCTTGTGCATCATGGCCAGACCCTCATAGAAGTCACCGGCAAACATGGGAGCCTCCAAAGGCAGGGTGTTCACTGTATTAGGAACAATGATCATTGTGTCGTTCACCGCGCAGAAAATGCCTAAATCCAACAGGTCGCCCACTTTAGGCTGCTCTGCCGCATTGTCCTGCTTGAAGAATTGGTAATTCAAACCCGTGGCTGACAACTCATAGCCCGGATAAGGTGACTTTTGGGAGCAAGCGCTCATGGCGCCTAACAACAGCATGGCCAGAGTGGCCAGCGATAAGATGTTTCTTTTCATTTTAAGTGTTATTAAGTTATTGATTGATAATTTATTATTTATCCAATATTTCCAGAAGATCCACATCGAAGACGAGGTTGGAATAAGCGGGAATGTTGCCGAAGGCTTGTTCGCCATAAGCCAACGTATAGGGCAACACAAAACGAGCCTTCTCGCCCACATGCATCATGCTGACGCCTTCCTCAAGCCCCTTAAGCACTTTGCCTTCCCCGATGACCACATCAAAAGAGTCGCCCAACTGGTCGGAGTCGCCCAAAGGTGTGCCGTCGAGAAATGAAGCCACGAATTTGATGCGCGCCCGCTGTCCCTTCTGGGGCTGGGCGCCACCGGTGGCCAACAACTTGGTGAAAAACAGTCCAGAAGCGGTGTTTTCCGTGATGTTGTTGGTCTTGATGTAGTTCAGAAAAGCCGTCTCTGATTCAGCCTTCAGGGTTTGCATGGCCTTTTCCTTTTCAGCCTGCAACTCTTCTGCCGTGGTGATTTTCAACAACTTGATCTCGTACACTAAGTTGGCGTATGCGGGAATCTCACCTACTGAATGTTCACCATAAGCCAAGTCAAACGGAATGATAGCCTTCACTCGTTCACCGAGGTGCATTTTCGGTACAATCTCTTCCCATCCTTTGATGGTAAAGCCTTCGCCCAAGACAAAGGAGAACTTGTCAGGGCTGTCGAATGTGGAACCCATCGGCTGTCCGTTTAACAAAGAAGCCGCAAAGTCAAGTTCGACCTTCTCACCCTTCACAGGACAACGGCCCGTCCCCTTTTCCAACGGGATGATATAAAGACCTGAAGGTTCTGGCTTGATGTCGATATTGTTCTCAGTCACATAGTCTTCCAATGCCTTTCTCGAGCTTGCCATCATCGATTCTTTCATCCTCTCGATGTCGGCCATAAACTCCTCCTCCGATTTCACTTCCAGAAGCTTCACCTCGTAGCGGAAATAGTCTTCAGGCTTCAGCCCCACCACCTTCGGATTCTGTTCATAATACAACACTGCCACCGAGTCTGCTTTCACATAAAACGACGCGGAATCGCCGATGTGCATCATGGCATAGGCCTCTTGCAAATCCCCCTTAAATATGGGTTCCAGCAACTGGGTGTACACCTCATGCTGCGTGCCCTGCCAGTCATAATACAGGGAGTCGTTCAGATAGCAGGTCATGTCCACTTTCATGAAATCCGTCAACTTGGGCTGAACAGCCGAAGCATCCTGGCTGTAGAACCTATAGTACAAGCCGTTTTGCGTCTTCTTGTAGCCCGGAAACTTCTCCGAACAGGCCGTAAACAGCATCATTACCGAAAGGCAACCCAATGCTAATAAAACACAATTTCTCTTCATAACTTATTGATTATCTATTATTTTAATCGTATAAACCAAAGTCGCATACTCGGGAATGCGTTTGTCGTCGCCATGCAGGCCGTATGCCAAATGGAAAGGAATGATCAGCTTGGCCACATCCCCCCGATGCAGATAGTTCATGGCCTCTTCTAACCCTGACTCCACACCACCTTCGCCCACGACAAACGACTTAAGTCCATCGTTTTCAGACGAATAGAACACATCACCTGCAATAGAGCAGACCTCATACTCCAAGGTCACCTTCTCCCCTTTCTCAATCCCTTTCTCTGAGCCTTGTTTCACAATCTGATAACGCAAACCCGTTCCCGTGGAGGTCATCTCCAAGCTATGCCGCTTGATGTAGTTCGCGATGTCCTCCTCTTCCTCGTTCAGCAAATAGCGGTTGGCCGTCTCCATGCTGTTTTTCATCTCGTTTTTCGAAACAGGAATCTGTTGTCCTTTAGGTTTCTCTTCGCAAGAGAAAACCGAAAGCAAAAGCAACAATATCAGATATTTACAATACTTCTTCATTCCGCTTGATTCAACATTTCCTTATACTCGGGCAGCACTGATTTCAACTGCGCCACCGCTTCTTCAAATGAACAAGTCAAGGTGCCGCCAGCGGCGTTGGTATGGCCACCGCCTTTGAAATGCTTGTTGGCCAACTCGTGCACCGAGAAAGAGCCTTTCGACCTAAACGACAGTCTGATCTGGTCTTGACGCTCGGTCACCAACACCGCCATCTTGATTTTCTTCATCGAAAGCGGGAAGTTCACCACGCCTTCCGTGTCACCAACCTGATAGTTAAACGCATTCAAATCGCTCTTATTCAGTGCGATAATTGCAGTTGAATAGTCATCAAGCACTTCCATCCTATTGTTGATGGCAAAACCCAACAGACGCAACCGATTTTCCGACATGGTGTCGTAAACCAGTTCATGAACATAGCAGTATGGCATGGATTTCTCCACCAACAGGCTCACCAGTTCAAACGTACGGGGATGATAGATGGAATGCGCAAACGAGCCCGTGTCCGTCATGATGCCTACCAAGAGATTGGTGGAAATGCTCTCCGCCAAGTATTCCTTCCCGTAATGCAGGATGATTTCCGTCACAATTTCCGATGCGCTCGACACGCAAGTGCTTGAATACATGCAATAAAACTGGCTTTCGTCAGGGTCTCTGTGATGGTCAATCAGCACTCTTGGGCAACGTGTCTTGCCTATTTCGTTATGCAAGATGCCACTACGCGACAAGTTGTTGAAATCCAACATCATGACACACTCAGCTTCCGCGATGGCAGTTTTGCATGCCTCAGATTGTTGCTCAAAAACTAAAATGGCATCCGAACCCGGCATCCAATGCAAAAACTCCGGAAAGTCGTTGGCCACCACCATCTTCACTTCGTGTCCAAAACAGCCCAAAAACTCCGACATCGCCAAAACCGAACCGATGGCATCGCCGTCAGGATTGACATGGCAGGCCAACACAATGCGTTTAGGTGACTGAATTACAGCGTCAAAGCGTTCAAAAAAGCTGTCCACTTGCATAACTTTAGTAAAAGTTTGCAAAGGTACAACTTTTCTTGGACTTACACCTAATTAATTAATAGAAACACATCAACGCGGCAAAATTTGCTCGAAAGTGTTGTCGGAATAGACCAAAATAATCTGTTTTAAAGCAGCAGAAGGGGAAGGAGCAGGCAACTCCGCAGGAACTTCCGCTTCATCGGGTTGGTCGAAAAGCGTCCCAGAGGTCATCGTTTCAACGGGATTTTCCATAACGGGTGCCGATACACTCGGCGCCGTAGGAGAGAAATCTGGGAACGGCTCCGACACGGTAATCGGTCCGCGGCCAAAAATAATCCATTCCAAACTATACTCCGGGAAGGTCTCCTTAAGCTTCTTGACAAAGTCCAAACTCGGGTTGTTGCGTCCCGATAAGAGGTGGGAAATATTCGATGGCTGGATGCCAAGCCGAAGGGCAAATTCTGCAGCGGTCATATTTTTTGCCCTGATGATGTGTGCAATTCTGTCTTTCATTTCTGAGTTTTCCATAGCTGTATCCTCCAAAAAAATTCAGTTTTCACTCCATTTTCAGTTCACAAAAGTAAACAATTATTGGTTACAAAACATAAATTGGAAAAAATTATTTCTGTAAACAAAAATAAAGCATCTAACTACTTGAAGTATTATTCTAAGTATTTTAATTTATTATCATAATATTCAATAATTTAAATACTCATATAATAAAGTGTTATTATTTATGGATATTTGAGCATATATTTCCTATTTTACTTTAAATAAATCATATTAAAATACTGAATTTTTGTATTTTATATTAAAATTACAATGATTGCTTCGTGATTGTATCAATTTAAATTCTTTACACTTGTGTATTTAATGTGTTTATTTATGTAAATAATGTATAAATATTTGTTTTTCAATATTTTATAATTTTCGCGTTGATTTCTGTAAACTTACCATAGTGGACAAATAAGCAAAAGGAAATGTCTCGGATTTCGCGTTTTTCTCTTTCGGTTGGACTCTGGAATCATCCAAAATGCAAACGCGCTCACAGGGCTTAAAAATGCCTTTTCACATTTTTAGGATTTCTTCCCCACTCCACTTTTTCCACCTCCAAGCAATCCTTTCCCGATGCTCTTTTTCTTCCCTTCGACCTACACCTTATTAATAAAGTGCCTCTCCCGCTTCGAAAAAAATCGTTATCTTTGCACGCTGTGAGAAAAAAAGAGCACCATATCCAGAACCTGATTTCGGAAGGCGAGCACCAGATGCTCGATTTCAAGTTCGAGATTTCGGACAGTCGACGCATTGCCCGTTCCCTCGCCGCATTCGCCAACACCGATGGCGGTAGGCTTCTGGTGGGCGTCAAGGACAACGGTGCCATCGCAGGCGTACGCTCCGACGAGGAAATCCACATGATCCAGGCCGCAGCCGAGATGTATTGCCAGCCCAAAGTGGAATACACTACTGAGGAATGGGAGATTAATGGAAAGACCGTGCTTGAGGTCATCATCCCGAAGGACAAGCACCACAAGCACAAAGCCCCTGACAATCAAGGCAATTACAAGATTTTTGTCCGAGTGAAGGACGAAAACCTGGTCGCCGACAGTGTATTAATAAAGGTATGGAAATCCGACAAGTTCTCGAAACCCGCCAAAATCTCGTTCACCGAGACCGAGACTCAGCTCCTCCACTACCTTACCGAGCATGAGGAAATCACGCTTCAGCAGTTCCAGGAAATCGCACATATTAATAAAAGGAGAGCTGAGGCTATCCTCGCCGATTTCATCCTTGTGGGCACCATCGAGCTCATACAAACCAGTCAAAACACGGTTTTCCGGCTCACTCAACCCTCAGAAACCTAATAAATTCACTCTCATTTCTCTGTTTTTCACTCCAAATTCTATGTTTTATTAAAAATTATTTATCTGATTATCAAAATAATACAATATTTTATCAAAAATAATTGAATTTTTTGATTGCCAATATCAAAAAAGGTCGTACCTTTGCAATCCGCTTCGCCCAAAAAAGAGGGGTTAGGTTGAAGGGATGACGAAGCGATTAGTTCTTTGAAAGCTTGAGGCCAGCACAAGAAAACGTTTCGCGTCAGTCGTGAAGATGTGACGCGGATACGGGAAAAGGAACCAAGAGAACGAAAGCGGAACCCGAGATTCAGAGTAAAAACATTAAGAAAGACAATAGTACAACGAAGAGTTTGATCCTGGCTCAGGATGAACGCTAGCGGCAGGCCTAATACATGCAAGTCGTACGGTAAATCCCCTTTCGGGGGGATGAGAGTGGCGGACGGGTGCGTAACGCGTATGCAACCAGCCCCCTGCAGGCGGACAGCCGGTGGAAACGACGGATA
>Ga0265298_10005340_pt1 | contig 16174 bp, 12 predicted proteins | sample AusTroGonzalo_MG_3_FD_193486 | JGI IMG/M metagenome (GOLD analysis project Ga0265298, IMG submission 193486) | Bovine rumen microbial communities from tropical cattle in Woodstock, Queensland, Australia - Gonzalo_01 | ecosystem: Host-associated > Mammals > Digestive system > Stomach > Rumen ... | reverse complement strand
TCCGCTTTCGTCCGGTGTCCGATCCAGCATGAACAGATACATCATCTGGATGATTGTCTCGGTCGGGTACCTCTTCGCCGTAAACTCGTCGCTCTCAATGATCTTGCTGATCACCTGCGCGCCGCCGGCCTGACCGGCTTCCAGCTCCTTTGTCCATTCTTCCAGGCCCGTAGCATCCGGCCCGCGTCCCAGCAGCTCCTGATAGCATAAATTCACAAACTCCGCCGCGTCGTCCGCTGCCTGAGCTCCTTGGATCCCTGGCGCCAGCTCCACCCCCAGAATAATAACCAGCACCAGAGCAATCAAAGCTTTCCCGTACTTTTTCATCATTATCATGCCCTCCCTCGGCTTGTTCTATTCCCCTAAGCCTTCTGAGACCTTAAGTATAAACGGCTTATTACGTCTTTGTCAATATTCTGTAACAATTATATTTCTCCCGGAATACTCCTCAACTCCAACGCTTCCCATCAAACATCATTTTCTTGCTATGGCAACTCCATATCATTCCTTGCTTTCGCCCTCAATCTATGATAGCATTGCATTTGAAAGCGAGGCAGTAATGTTTTCATGAACGTCAAGCAATTGATCTTATTATTCAGAAGAAATGCCCGTGCACTCATTGCAGCCGGTATTCTTTCCGTTCTGTCCACCGGAATTCCGTTTGTTCTCCGACTGATTTCAAAAGAGCAATCGGTTTCATACCCTTGGAAATCCACTCTCCTCTGTGCTTTTGTATTTGTCCTGCTGTTTTTATTCTTGTCTGAAAAACACCTGATCACTCGTGAAAAAGCATTGTTTATTTCGTTGGTAAAGAGTGGAAATCGCTTTTCTGTTTTGCTCGAAGCCTTCTTTCAGTTGCTTCTGGCCGCTGTAGTTTTTCTTTTTCTCTGGTTGTTAGGAAATAAACAGTTGGATTTCTTTAGGACATTCTTCTATATTGTAATCTCTTTAGTCTGTTCAGTTGCGGTCACGCATCTGAATATGCCGAAATTCATTCAATGTTTATTACCATGGGTTGCTTATGCTGTATTAGTCGCATACTCATATTGTGTCCTAATTATTTACGGTTATACTTCTCTGACAGAAAAAGGATTGCCTCTTGCTGCTTTGGCTAACCAGGTAATCCCTTGGGTACATCTGATCGGGTTGCTGCTTGTTATCGCGGAATTCAAAATTGACCGCACTCGTGCCTTGCTGCTCTGTCTGACTGGTATACCACTTTATTTTGCTTATCAGGCCGCCGGTTTTTCTCTTTTGTCAGAATTTTGCGGGTTTATTCTGCTGGGCAATTTATTTTCTTCTCCTCGCAGTACCGTTAAAGTTGTTTTAGGAGTATTACTGTTATATATTGTGTTTTTATGTATTGGGATATTATGCCACTGGATTAATAATATTGAATTTTTTGTTTATTACGGAGGAATAACCTATACTATCGGTATGGCTCATCCCAATCTTGTTGCTCTTGTTATAATGTGTTTCTTGCTGCTTATATGGTATCTATGGCTCTCTGATCATCCATTTCTGACTTTTTTAATATTTTTTCCTTTCGTTATAGGTCTATGGTTTTTCACATATTCCAGGACAGTCGTTATCAGTCTGGTTTTATTCCCTATAGTTAATCTTATTAAATCGCAGTTCAGTAAAAACAAATATCGTTTTCCTTTTTTGCTTTTAGCTTTACTGCCTTTGATCTTTTCCGCTATTAGCATTATCTTAATGAATATGAATGGAAAATACTTTCCTGTTTGGAGTAATTTTTTCGCAAGATTTACAATTCCATACAGTGCTGCCTCTGATTATGGCCTTCGTTTGTTTGGCGGAGCACCGCAAACATATATTATTGATAATCTCTTTTTACATATTCTGGTTTATTATGGCATTGTTCCGACAATCATCATTGTCGGCTTGCTAACCTGGATTGGCTTGCTATATTTTAAAAACCAACAGTATAATGAATTGGTTCTGCTGACCATTTTTATGGTTTACAGTTTAATGGAAAATGCACTTATTCATATGCCTTTCGGTTTCGCTGCATTACTCGTAGCGAATATTTGGTCAAAGTCAGTCAAAATTGATAGCCAAAATAAAAAGGGAGAGATTGGAATCTCCCCCTTAATTAAGTAGAAGCCGTTTCATTTGTTCAATTTCATAATCAGTAATCAGATCAATTCCCTTCGGGTTCGGATGCAGTCCGTCCATATAATATATTCCATTGTTGCTCTTTGTATCCGTCGGTGCATGAAACATCGGTTCTTTGTCCATATCAAAATGACACAACTCATACAGATCCAGGCACTGCACCCCGTTTTTCCTGCAGCATTCGAGAATAGCAAGCCGCTTCCGCTCCCAGTTTTCCTTTTTGCTCCATTCGCTGTCCTTGCTGTCCCGCTGCTGTGGAAGATCTGTACAGAAAATCATCTTCGGATCGTCATCGTCACCATACATCATCTTATACTTCCGCATGATGTGATCCACAGCTTGGATGAAGGTTGTTCCATTGTAACCCGCATTCACATCCGTTTCAGTGACTACTGACTCTCCTGTTTTCCCCAGTTCGCTATCTGTAGAGAACGTTCCGACACTTCCCACACTTCCTTCGTCGTTTCCGCCGACCAGCCAGATGGAGAAGTCATGTGGCTGCCTTAAGCGTTCAAAATACTCATTGCTTGCGTTGTATGCAGTCAGGCATCCGCTGACTCCTTCCACCAGCACCTTCGCTCCGGTCTTCTTCTCCAGGATCTCTTTATAAAAAGTATAGTCCGAGGAACTTCGGCTGTCCCCCGCCAGAATGATCACCTTCCCTCGCAACGAAGAATCCAGTCTCTCCGGTTGCAGAAACACAAAATATCCTGCCGTCAGGAAAGCAACCATCACAATCGTGATGAAAATAATCCGAACTCGTCTGTTTTTCAAAGGAGTTCCCTTTCGTCTTCTGTAGAATCCATCTCTCTTACCCGATAGACTCCCATATTATTGACAACCGTATAGTTAGATTATGAACATGTCTTCTGGTCGTTGATATTTTGTTTGAAATGTTGGGTTTAAGTATCGGAAGTCATTTCCTCCATACCATCTTATTAACAACGCCGACATATGACTGGATGATCTTAACAACCTTTGAACTGACGTTTGTATCTACATAATCCGGAACTGGTATTCCATTATCAGCATTATTCACCATATCAACTGCTAGAGCTACAGACTGGATCAGGCCTTCCGAATCAATCCCTGACAGCACAAAGCATCCCTTATCAAGAGCCTCTGGCCGTTCGGTACTTGTTCTGATGCAAACAGCAGAAATCGGATGCCCGATGGAAAGATAATAGGAACTCTCTTCAGGCAGTGTACCGGAATCAGAAATAACGCAGAACGCATTCATCTGCAAGCAGTTGTAATCATGGAATCCAAGCGGTTCATGCTGAATGACACGCATGTCTAAGTTAAATATCCCAGCTTCCTTCATCACTTCTAGTCGCTTACGAGATCTCGGATGACAACTGTACAGTATCGGCATATCATACTTTTCGGCAATCGCGTTGATCGCATTGAAGAGAGACAGGAAATTCTTCTCAGTATCAATATTCTCTTCCCGGTGAGCAGAGAGTAGGATATACTTGCCCTTTTCTAGGCCGAGGCGAATGTGAATATCAGAAGATCTGATTGCATCAAGATTATTGCTAAGAACCTCCGCCATAGGAGAGCCCGTTACATAAGTTCTTTCCTTCGGCAATCCACAGTCGGCAAGATATCTCCGGGCGTGCTCAGAGTAAGCAAGGTTGACATCAGAGATAATATCAACGATTCTCCGGTTCGTTTCTTCCGGTAAGCACTCGTCTTTGCAGCGATTCCCTGCTTCCATGTGAAAGATCGGAATATGTAGACGTTTTGCACCAATAACAGAGAGGCAGGAGTTGGTATCGCCAAGAACCAGAACCGCATCCGGCTTTGTGGCAACCATAGCCTTGTAAGACTTATCGATGATATTCCCCATCGTGGCTCCTAGGTCATCACCAACGGCATCCATATAATAATCCGGATCATCCAAACCCAAATCATGAAAGAAAATACCATTAAGAGTGTAATCATAATTCTGCCCCGTGTGCCAGAGTTGAGTGTCAAAATATATTCTACATTTATTAATCACCGCAGCAAGTCTGATAATCTCGGGTCTCGTGCCAACGATAATCGCAAGTTTAATCTTTCCATTGTTTTTCCAATTTGGATAGGTAATTAACGTAGAGGCCATATATCCGCTCCTCAGTTCTCTTGTTGTAATTGGGTAGATCTGATTCTTTGTATCCTGATCAGCAATCTGGATTCTGATATCCAAATGCGTTCATAGGATCTGATTGGTTTATGGTTTAATCAGTGAGCCGGATCAACGATTATGCCGTTATCCACAAGGTGACGCAACAATTACACTAGCTCGAAATATGTATCCGGTCGATCTTTGTCCAATGTTTCAGACGCGAACATAACTGTAACTAAATCATCGGTCTCTGAAAGGTTGATAATGTTGTGCGTCCAGCCAGGCTTCATATAAACGCCCTGGATGTGGTGACCATCAACCTCGTATTCTTCGATGGTACCATCCTTAAGATCCCGCATCTGAATCAAGCCATGACCATGGACAACAATAAATATCTCCCACTTGCTCTGATGCCAATGCTGACCTTTTGTGATACCAGGCTTGCTGATGTTGATTGAGACCTGCCCGCGATCAGAAGTTTTGATCAATTCTGTAAAACTACCACGTTGGTCGACATTCATGTGGTAATCGAAGATGGTCTGTTCTTTCGGTAGGTATGACAGATACATCGCATGAAGCTTCTTTTCAAAAGATCCCGCAACTAACTGTGGCATCATAATATCCTGCGGAAAATCATGGAACCGATGTAATAACTCTACAATCTCCCCGAGGGTGGCGCGGTGCTTCACCGGACAGTGGCAGTAACGACCGTCAGGATCACTCACCGCTTCCACGCCGTCGTAATGACATCTATGTGGATGCCCTTCCATAGCATCATAGATTTCTTCACAAATATCATCAAAGAAAACCATCTCAAGTTCCGTATTTGGATCATTTACTGTAATCGGTTCGCCACGGGCGATGCAATAGCAAAATGTAGCCACTGCAGAATTATACCTCGGTCGGATCCACTTTCCTACCATATTCTCAAAACGGTAGACATAAACAGGAGCACCCGTTGATTCTCCATATCCAAATATCAACTTTTCTCCGGCAAGCTTGCTGCGACCATACTCAGATTCACCAAAGCGACCAGACAGCGTGGCCTGGACAGAGCTTGTAATCATAATCGGTGATTTGTTTTTATAAGCTTGCAGAGTTTTCAGTAGCGTGTCAGTAAACCCGAAATTCCCTTCCATAAACTCAAACTGTTCCTTTGGCCGGTTCACACCTGCAGCGTGGACAACAAAGTCACAATCAACACAGTACTGTTCCAACTGATCCTGCGTGCTGTCAATATCATATTCAAAGATAGAATTAATGTTGAGATTCGGTCTCGTCCTATTCTTCCCATCTCTTAAGGCCTTAAGGTTCTCTACAAGGTTTCTACCAAGAGCACCTTTTGCCCCGGTAACTAATACATTCATAACAAGCTCCTATGGATATTGTGTAAAATATTAAGCCTCCACCAGATGTGGCCGACCTTCGAGTTCTTCTTTCACATAGTCAGTCGTTAGAATTTTCGCCACAACCCCGTCGACATCAAGCCTGTTTGTATTATGGCTTGTATACGCCTCATCGCCCTGTGTTCTCACAGTTCCCTTGACATAGAACTTATCGTAGTTCAAGCCACGAGCATCCGGAGTGATCCTGAAATACTGCCCCATGTCCACCGATCTCAGCATCTCTTCACGTGTGACCAACGTCTCGTACAGCTTCTCACCATGACGAGAGCCGATCACCTTCTTCTCCGTCTGACCAAACAGCTCCATCACACCATCAGCCAGGTCGCCAATTGTGCTCGCATCTGCTTTCTGAACGAACAGATCACCCGGTTCAGCGTGCTCAAAAGCAAAAGCTACAAGTTTCACAGCTTCATCCAGATTCATCAGGAACCGCGTCATATTTGGGTCTGTGATTGTGATCGGAGCCTTACGTTTGATTTGGTCTATGAACAGCGGGATAACTGAACCGCGAGAACACATAACGTTACCATAGCGTGTACACGCAAGAACAGTTCCAGATCTGTCAAACGCTATCTGCGCCCTGGCTTGGACAATCTTCTCACCGACCGCCTTTGTCATTCCCATCGAGTTTATGGGGTACGCAGCTTTATCGGTTGACAAGAAAACAACCCGTTCAACTTTGTTCTCCATAGCCGCAGTAATCACGTTATCCGTACCGAAAATATTAGTTCTTACAGCTTCCATCGGGAAAAATTCACAAGAAGGGACTTCCTTCAGGGCAGCAGCATGAAAGATAAAATTTGCTCCATAAAAGGCATCACGCACTGAGTCCAGGTTCCTCACATCACCTATAAAGAATTTGACCTTAGAGGCATACTCTGGGTAAGACGCTTGCAGCGTATGTCTCATCCAGTCCTGTTTCTTTTCATCACGGCTGAAGATGCGGATCTCGCCGATGTCTGTCGATAAAAAGTGCTTAAGGACTGTGGAACCAAAGGAACCAGTGCCACCGGTGATTACCAAGGTTTTATTCTTGAAAGATTCCGTTATGTTCATAAAATTGTCTTTCCTTTCCAGCTCATATTGTCATGATTGTATTTCCAGCCTATGAGCTGGTAATATTTTTTTCTGTCTAGCTGCTGTCCCAAACTTTCAAAGCTTCCGTCAATTCATAAGTAAATAATAATGTGCATGCACTACATTGTTCCAAAGTCTCTGAACCTTGAAGAATTCTTTTCTCAGTGTGTATTTTTTTCCCTTAAACCCCCAGCCTCACACGAAGTATCTCTTATTAATTCCCAAATAATTACAGACCAGAATCTTATCCATTGGTGTACCTTTTTTAAACATGTTTCTAAGATCTATCTGCAATTGTTTGTTTTCGACCGCCGCTATATTATTATTAAAATAATTATCTATATAATTCCTTAGTTCTTTGTTCTTGCAATACCAAGTATATGTTGGATTCATATCTGAAATTCGAGAAAATTGGAATTTAATATTTGCTTTTCGAAACACCCCATTTATCTTTTGTTTCGAAAAATCTGTCATGTCCAACAGATAATTATGATCAAATTTTTCTCCTGTCACCCAATTCTTTACAGGAATACCTTTGGCCTGCCACACATACTCTGCCGCCTTAGGATATTTCTTCATCATCCATGTTGTAAGATATTTATAATTCATTCTGTATTTCAGTGGAACTTTGAATATAAAGTCTATGTAGTCAACATCGAAAAATGGCGATGTTACTTCCGTTATCTGTTGACGTATTATAGTGCTTGAAATAAATAGTTGAAGCGAATGTTCGTAAATATTCTCTTGCTCATAGTTTTCGTATGGTTGATGTATTTCCTTCGATAGTTTTAGCGGATAAAAATTCGAAAATCTACTGCTACTTCGAATATAATTCGCAGGAGTGTGTTCGTTTCCTTCAATCCAGTAAGCATTTTCTAGTTCTCCAAGTAATCCTGTGCAACACATGCCAAGATTGGAGGTGTCAATTTGTTCTAACGACCTACGAGAACCTGTGCCCACTGAATAAATTACTTGACCACCTACCAAATCGACGTTTTGATCAATATCCATAAGCACATTTCCGTCCATGTTTAAAAAGGAATAACGATTACCAAGATCATGAGCAATTTGCTTAGATATTATATTGTCAAGATTTCCTTCAATGCAATAACACATATTCAGAATAGCTTCATATCCAAGCTCATGAGCTACATATGTTGCCATTCTGCTATCCAAGCCTCCAGAAAGATCACATTCTGACTCATAGCCATACTCTTGATTCTTTCCATATATTCTTTTTTCTGCCTGACGAAACAGCTTATCTCCTTCCTCTATAAGATCATCCAAAGATTTTTCCCATTCTGGCACATTACGGAACATATGATACCATAATTCTTTTACCCCTATCGCATTTGCTTCAATATATTTACCTGCCGTAATTCTAAAAATGTTCTCAAATGGAGTATTGTTACCCAAACATGATCCCGTCGAGAGTAGCATGTATGCCGATTCAATGCTCGGAATAAGCTTCTCATTTTTCGATTTTATGAAACCTTCCATAAAATTTACATGACTTGCAACCAAATCACATAATCCATTCGCATCTTTGTGATAATATATTGGACGTTCGCCTGTGTGATTTGAAAATGCATACAATGTTTCTTTTTGCCTTTGATCGATTATAATTCCGCAAAAACTTCCGCGCAATAGATCAATGCAAGTAATGCCATATTCATCATAAATAGCATCAAATGCGGTTCTCCAATCAATTGAATGATACTTTTCAATAAGATCTTGTTTATTGAATATTACCCCATCCAAAAGAACTAATCTGTCTTTATTATGATAAAACAGCTTGTCATTCTCAAACTTGGGCAATGGGTTATAGTGTACAGAATACCCTTCCCAGACGATCCTATTCATTTGGGATAGTTGTTTTTCTTCCACATTATTATCATGATTTTTTGCAAGAACAAATCCATATTTCGTCATCATGTGCTGTCTCCCTCCATAACGTGAAGTTAAGATTTTAATAGTTTGTTACCAAGGCCATTGGGTGTACAATATTTGTCAAATGATTCGACGTCTGTAGAATTGGTCCACTAGCAAGTATTGTATTCATTCCAATAAATGGATTTTCCTCTGTAATACTCCCCCTAATAGTAACGTTTTGCTTTTTCTATCTCCAGTTTGTTCTTTTCAGAAGAGATATTTATATGTCATATATTTTCATCCTCTCTCAGATTTTTAATCACCTTTGCCGGATTTCCTCCGATTACACAGTAGCCGTCTGGATAGCTTTTTGTTACTATGGAGCCTGCTGCAACTACCGTATGATTTCCTAATACTACCCCAGGAAGAATGACACTATTCATACCAATCCAGCATTTTTCTCCAATAATAATATCTTTTCCAGGAGCATGTATATCCGGATTTAACAAATCATGATTCGTTGTTATTATTCCAACATTAACAGCTATGTATGTGCCCTTGCCAATTGTTATTGTTCCATCCATTGTCTGAAAATAGCAACCAAAGCCTTGCATGTTATTCAAATCGTCCGGATCAAAGTTTATTCTATTTCCTACGTGTATATCTGGTGAAACAGGCCATCTAATCCCTAGATTTCTCCCGGTATGAATTCGAGAATGAATGTCTCTCGCTGCCCATTGTATTCCTAAAGAATAAATTCCATCTTGAAACCATTTCCCTCGCAAATACTTTTTTTCATAAAAAACCCCTCCAAGAATATGTACATAAAGCCATTTCCAACATAGAATTATTGCCTTAATGAATTTCATTAATCGTTCCCTTTCGAATCAAATATATTACATATGCAAATGCAATCATGCCCGTAATAAAATCGACAACAAGAGTCGCATATGCAGCACCAATCATCCCATTAGAAATAATAAAATAGTAATTCAAAATAACATCTAATCCACAGGAAAGAATGCTAATAAACAATCCAAATTTTACCCTTCTAAATGCCGCAAGTAAATTGACACTTAGATTTCGAAAAGTACCAGAAAAGAAATATCCAAGTGTCAGAATCCGCAAAACACTTGCTGATTCTATATATCTTTCTCCCGAAAAAAGGTTAATAATATATGGACTAAGTGGAATAATAATAGCTAGTATCACAATATTCAGTAAGCAAAGTCCTATATATACTTTTCTAATGTTCTTTCTAATATAGTCAATATTATTCCTGTTATATACGATATTCGGAAGCACTGAAATAATAACGCTAGTAGGTATAAATTGCATAGCGGTTGGTATCAATGTTCCGACACGATAAATACCAATCTCAATTGCACTTTGATCCAATGCGGCAATTAAAGTAATATCTAGTACATATACTAAGCAATTCATTGCTGAACTGGCACCTGTTAAAGCAGAATAGTGCCAAAGGTCCCCTCGTTCTTTTTTGCTTAAAACGTCTGCATGAATAATTTCTCTAATATTACCTCGTATAATTATTTGAGTATATATGACAGTGATAGCACTTGCTAAGTATCTTCCAATAACTACACCATACAAGCCAAAAAAAGCTCCACCACAAGTTCCTACAGCAGTCGTAATTGATCCAACATTTAACACATTGGCATATTCTCTTATCCGATTCTGTGAGCGTAGAACACTCTGCCCCATAGCAATCAGGTATTCAACAAGCAACATTGGTGCAACTATTAAAATAAAAGGTTTTGCTCCTTCAATTGGAAGTTCCAGTACAGCTATTATAATACCAAATACTATTAGTATACATAGATTAATAAACAGTCCATTCTTTGTACAATACTTAAAATAATTATATGCTTTCCCAACCCCTTTGTTTTCTGTTCCAAATTGCAATGCTCCAGATATTAGACCAAACCCTGTTATTAAACCAAGGTAGGAATACATATTAAGCACATAGCTCCAAATCCCATAATCATTCTGGCTAAGTAGCCGCGTGATTACCATCGAACTGAGAAATCCTACTGCTTTATTTATCACATTCGCACTAAACATTCGTAGGATATTATCTTTTATCCTATTGTATAATGCGATTATTTTATTCTTTATATTCATTAATTCGTACACCACTATGCATTGATGAGTCCACAGATAGTCTTCAAATATTTTCTGTTTTTATAAATTTCCAGAGAGTATTGCAATAATCAAAGCCTCCAAACTTTCATACCACTAGCCCTAAGTTCATCCATTCGATACAGACTTTTTACATCCACTAGAACTTTCTCTTCATCAGGTAATTCAGGTTTAAACAATTCTTTCAATTGCATTACTGACATGTTTCGATATTCCCTATGGCCAACTGCCACGATAACACAATCAGCCTTCGGTATCTCATTCCAAGCAACGAGATCTATCCCGTATTCGTGTTTAGCAACTTCTGCATCAGCCCATGAATCGGTGATAATTGGATCGATATCATATTCCTTTAACCGATTAATTATATCTACCACTTTACTGTTCCGCGTATCAGGGCAGTTCTCTTTAAACGTCATGCCCAAGATTACCACTGTTGCCTTCTTTGGTGCCATCCCTACTTCAATCATCTCTTTTATAGCAGCATCCGCTACAAAGGCACCCATAGAATCATTTACCCGACGACCATTAAGAATAATTTGACTGTGATAACCCAGTTTTTCAGCCACATTTGTTAGGTAATATGGATCCACGCCGATACAATGGCCTCCTACAAGTCCCGGCTTGAAACCCAATGCATTCCATTTGGTATTCATTCCGGCCAACACTTCATCAGTATCAATCTTCAGCTTGTCACATATAATAGCGATTTCATTCATAAATGCGATGTTAATGTCACGTTGGCTGTTTTCAACGACTTTGACCGCTTCAGCTGTTTTGATGTTTGATACAGGGAATGTTCCAGCCTTGATCACTATATCATAAACTTTTTTTATCTCTCGAGCTGACTCTTCATCCATGCCGGAGACCACTTTACGTATCGTTGTCAGCGTATGAATACGATCACCAGGATTAATACGTTCAGGACTGTATCCTATCTTCCAATCCATACCACATTTCAATCCAGATTCCTTCTCAATAATGGGAACACAGATATCCTCCGTAACTCCTGGATAAACAGTAGATTCAAAGACAACAATAGAACCAGGGGCAAGATTCTGACCGACTATTCTTGATGCTCCCTCTACAGGTCTCAGGTCGGGAGTATTATCCTCATTTACAGGAGTCGGAACAGCAACTACTAAGAAACGTGCTTCTTTAAGTCTAGCTGGATCAGCAGTAAAATCTACAGTCGTGTCCTTAATAGCATCACCCACTTCATTAGTCGCATCAATGCCATTAGCATATTCATTCACTCGTTTCTCATTGATATCAAATCCGATAACCTTAATATGCTTTGCAAATTCTACCGCAATGGGCATACCAACATAGCCGAGTCCTACGAGTGCCAGCTTCTCTTTACCAGATATCAATCCATGATAAATGTTGCTGAATTCCATAATCCTTGCTCCTTCTTTATTTGAATTTGTGAGTAGATGTACATCAAAGGCTCACTGTTACACCAAAGCTTTCTTCAGCTCCATAACTACGTAATCTATATCTTCTTTCGTCTTATATGGATCCAGAGGAAGGCTAAGAACTGTCCGACATAGCTTAACCGTCACCGGACACTCCGCCTCTGCGCTGTCACTTCCAGCAAAAGCACCTTGTAAATGCATCGGCTTAGCATAATAGACCATTGATGGAATGTTAACAGTCCTAAGCTTTGCTTGTAATTCTTTTCTGTCCACATGTTCTGGCAACTGTACTGTATATTGTGCCCAGGAACTATAGAAGCCATCTCTAATCTCCGGAAGCACAAGATTCGTGTCCTTTAATCCTTCAGTATACCAGCTTGCAACCTGGTTGATATCCGATAACTCGTATTCCACAAACGCCTTGAATTTCGGAAGCAGAATCGCTGCCTGCAAAGTGTCCAAGCGACTATTCTTGCCAAGGCGTATATTATTGTACTTTGCATTTGGATCATTCGGATTGCTTGTGTCTTTTCCATGGACGCAGATGGAACGAATCAGATCAGCCCACTCATCGTTATCCGTAAACAAAGCTCCTCCATCGCCATAGCAACCCAGAGGTTTTGCCGGGAAAAAAGATGTTGTGGAAATATCACCAAAGCTGCACGCTCTCTTTCCTCTGATAGATCCACCAAATCCTTGTGCACCATCTTCTAAGAGCAAGAGATTATACTTGTCACAGATTGCTTTGATCCTGTCATAATCAGCAGAAAGGCCAAATAGATCGACCGCCACGACAGCCTTGGGTATATACTTTCCACCCTTTATCGTCTTCTCTACTGCCTCTTCGAGCTTTTCCGGATCCATATTGAATGTTCTCGAATCAACATCCACGAATACTGGAGTTGCGCCTTCATCTGCTGGACACTCACCAGAAGAAAAGAATGTAAAATCTGGAACGTATACTGCATCACCCGTGCCAATTCCCCAGACTCTCATTGCTATAGAAATAGCATCCGTCCCGTTAGCACAAGTAATACAATGCTTCGCTCCAACATACTCGGCAAGCGTTTTCTCTAATTCCTTAACCTGTGGTCCTGAAATAAAATATGCTGTCGAAGCAACCTCAACCATGGCTGCATCAATCTTTTTCTTCAGTATCTCATACTGCTTCGGCAAATCTCTGAACTGCACATTCTCACTTCCTAATTCATTTGTCTGGGAAATAAAACGTATTCGATATCAATGATGATAACTCTTCGATTTCCCAACGAAAAAGCTTTTCCCTTAGCACTGTAATCTCCTGATAAACTAGATCACTGTTATCCTTCTAGACATTTGCCGAATAAGATCATATCCATCCCAGATTAAGGCAAAATCCATAGATTTCCCCATAGGAACAATCCGATCGATGCCTATCGGTCTACTGTTTTCAAGAAATGCTTCAAACTCTATCTTCTCAACACCATAATAAGTCAAAGTCTGACAGCGAATATCACAGACATTAATAATCTCGGATAGATTCTCAATATCCTTCTCAAAATAGAATCCGCTGTTGTATTTGTAGTTCATCAGATCCTTATCGATCTCATCTACATTCAACCTTGTAATGAGCATATCCTCACTATCTTCAAGACTGACTTTTTTATTTACTGCCACTGTGTACATCGCATTCAATTTTCCGACAGCCTGTATCGCAGTTATACTGTATTTGTTTTTAACCAGTTCATGCAATCGGTTCCAGAAATCCACCTTTGCTTCTTCCTTCTGTTTACCTTTCCAAAAAATGATCCGAGGAGATGTGCAGGCATTCTGATCAGTATAGTAAGTATCGTTATAGAAGTTCTGGATGATGGTATCTTTTCTTTCTGCTTTCAGATATTCATCCGCATCGATCACTGCAATGGAGTGTCGGTCAGCAAAGGTGATCTCCGTTGTCCGTGCCATAATCTTTGATTGACGCAGTTCTGCCACCGTCAAGTCTCCGCCCCAGATGACGCGGACATTGCACAGGGTCGAGAAAGTATCCGTGATTTCCCTTACAGGAGGGAACTTCACAAACACGATGTAAGGTGCCATATTCTGATGCGTAGTTGTAAGGAGCTCCTTGACTGCTTTTGAGATGATGTCTACCTGTTCAAATGGTTTCCCGGGAAGACGCACGATGTTTGCATTGCCGGCCAACAGGCCAGCTGCAAAACTGAATGCGAAGTTCACTGGCACATTAGAGGGTGTGCTATGAAAAACAATGCCCTTTCCGACGCGCTCGTTGATGTCGTCGTATTTTGTTTTTTCCTGAAGCAGTGCTGCCTTCCGGCACCAGAAGCCGAAGGTAGCAACGTCCGGGTATTCCCGGTTTTTTCGCAGAACGGAAGAAAGATCGTTCAGGAAAGAAATGACTTCGTCATCAAAGGGACGAAGGCCTCTGGCTTCCTTCATCTGTACGATGGTTTCTGGGGAACCGACGATATACTGCAATTCCTTAAAACTTAGCTGCATAGGTATCGCTGCACCCCCTGATTTCTGCATTCTTGATTCTTCCGTTAATCTTGAAATATTTTCCCTTTCGCCCACAGGGGCAGTCATCCTCTCCCAGGATGGAACCCTCGTCTTCTGTCAGCAAGCTATGTCCGGGATAGCTTTCCGGGATCGTGGAAACAACCTGAATAATACCAATCTCTCCGATGTCTGCTTCCGAAAAGTCCAGTGGTCTGCGAATGATGACGTCTGAAAAGTTGCTGGCGTGAAGGTGCCCGCATTCGCATTCCATGTAGATACAACCAGTCTGTTCCACCATGCCGTAGTAGTCATGAATATCTTGCAGACTGCAGATATCTTTGAGACGTTTGTGGAACTCATCGTGGCTGACTGCTTCAGAAATCAGTTTTTTCCAACCTCCACCATGAATCAGAATTCCATTGGAAAGATCAAATGTAATTCCTTCTTCCTTCAAGCGAAGCAGTTCTTTATAGAAATGCTGCCAGATCATGAACGTGAATCCGAAAAGTAGAATCTTCTGGTTCCCGTACTTTCCAAGGAATTCCCTCAGTCCTTCCACGTCCAGCTTCATCTCATCGTTCAGGGCATAAATCTTCTTGGATCCAAACATAGAAAAACCAAGGATGCCCGCTCCGCGGGCGGAGAACATCGTCCGGTTCTTGATCACGCTCGGGCAGTCTATGATAATCATCGGCATACGGTTGGAGCCGGTGAATTCAGAAACAATCTTGACCATCGTCTTCTGCTGGTTAGAAGATGTGGTGCGATCAAGATAAATCTTTGATACAGCCTGCCCCGTAGTTCCAGAAGACGTCATGGTTTTTACAACTTCTTCTTGACCTACCGATTTCAGATCCATCTCCTTAAAAAGACGCACCGGGAGAAACGGAAGCTCGGCAAATGATTTCACCTGATCTACATCAAAATCAATTGCCTCAAGCATCCGCTTATACTCCGGACATTTTTCCTGATGAAGTTTTGTTAACTCCACTAATCTTTCTGTTAGCAGTTTTTCCTTCTCCACTTTGCTTAGAGAATAGGGAGAGATGCTCAATATTTCATCAAATGTCATTAGTTTATTCTCCCGTTTATTTTTGTTTCTATCTCTGCGACTATTTCTGTGTGGTGATTTGATTAAAAATATATGTACCCTCGTACTGATAAAACTCACAACCACCCATAAAGTACTTTTGTTTTGCTGGATATTCCGATGCAACGGAGCCGCCGGTGGCGCATTCAGAGCCAGAATATTCATTTACCAAAGCTTCATATTGAATGATACATAATGAAAAAAACAGAATGAAAGAGCGTTCAGATTGCCAAAATTCGCATTCGGAACCCACAGATATTCAGAACTATATGTCTTCAGTTGATTATTCCGGGTCGTGAGACCCGGTTCCAGTGACCGTTGAGAGCAACCCTTCCACCGATTGAGTCCACCTTTCCGCCGTTTAGATCCGCTTGCGGATCAATTTTTTCGTTTGCGGATAGTTAGC
>Ga0265298_10005339_pt1 | contig 16175 bp, 11 predicted proteins | sample AusTroGonzalo_MG_3_FD_193486 | JGI IMG/M metagenome (GOLD analysis project Ga0265298, IMG submission 193486) | Bovine rumen microbial communities from tropical cattle in Woodstock, Queensland, Australia - Gonzalo_01 | ecosystem: Host-associated > Mammals > Digestive system > Stomach > Rumen ... | reverse complement strand
GAAGTGTTCTTCATGGCCTCATCGAGGGCATTGTTGAAGATCTTCTCAACCTGATTGCTCTGCAGGGCCCCCTCAGCTGTCATATTCACCATCGTAACTTCCGCAGCACTACGGATGGTTGAAATGACATGACCGAGTGTTTCCGGATTAATAGCGCTAGCCAGACCAGAGGGAACATTCATGCTCAGTGCCAACTCGCAACTTTGCAGCACAACCATCTTAGCGTTAAGGTCGCATTTACCTACAGCAGCAAGGGCCTTTTCGCCACTGAGCAGGTTACCTTTCTTGGCCAAAGCCTCAGCACTTGCCTTGTCACCCTCAAGGGCTGCAGTCATCTGCTGATACTCCAACCACTGGTCGCGGACGAACTTCAGCTGATCATTACCCTGAGCTGTCTCCAGATACTTGTCGGTGACCTCGATGAATTGGTCAGCCAACTTGTTCTGTTTCTGAAGAGTGGTGTAAGCCAGTGAGGCATTGATGGTTGTCTGGGCCAAGTCGGGGCACTCCTCACCACCAAGGGCGGCATTCAGATTGTCGGCTGACTCTACCAGCGAATTAGTAACGTTGTTCACCACCTCACGGTTGGCGTTCATCTCCTTGAGTACCTCGGCAAATGCGGGTATGTTACCGGCTACCTCATTTGACATGTCAACCAGCGTGCCGAACTGGGCTGCGCGTGTCTGCATCACCACCTGGGCTGCCACAATACCCTCCTTGAAGTCACTGTCATTCTGTAGAAGTTCCTCCATGTTGGTGAGTTTCTCGGATGCCTGTTTGCGGGAAAAACGGGCTGATTTCTGTATGTCACCGCTGGCCTGGGCATCATCAACTGACCAGTTCAAATAACGTTGAGCGACAAAACCGCCCAGACAAAGCACACAAATTACAATCACGGAAATCGTGATGTTTCTCTTTTTCTTCATAATTTCATACCATTTATTTGACAGCAAAATTAACTCATTTTGAATTATTATGAAAAGCTGTAGCCAAAAATGAATAAAAAAACGGGCAAAACCTGGAAGGTAATGCCCGATTGATTATTATTCCAACTTATCTTTTACTTCTTGAAGTTCTTCTGCGCAATGGCGGCCTTGGCATCGGCAGCCTTGTTGGCGGCTTTCTTCTTTGACTTGTCGGCAGCATCCTTCTCGGCCTTGGTGGGAGTGAAGTCACGAACCTTGTAGTAGGTATCCTTGGCGTTTGCGTCCCTGTCAAACAGCAGCGGATAGTTGGATACGCCTACCCATGAATCGGCATCGGTAACGTTCCAGAAAGTAACCACGTCTATAACGTCGGCATGACGGCGCAGAATCTCAAAGAAACCGGTGTATTTGTCATCAAACATCTTCTTTTTCTCAGGGGTAAGTTCCTCACCCTGACGGTTCATGTTAAGCTGGCCGCCCATCTCACGGTTCAGGCGTATGTCAAGCTCAGTGAACTGGATGTGGTCAACAATCTCCGAATACTTCTCGATTGCGGCCTCGATATCCTCCAGTGAAGGCTCGTAAACGTTGAAATGCCCCTGCATGCCGATACCGTCAATGGGTACACCTGCCTCCTTCATCTCCTTTACCATGTTGTAAATCTTGTCGCGCTTGGCGGGAACTGCGGCATTGTAGTCATTGTAGAACAGAAGTGCATCGGGATCAGCCTCATGTGCAAACTCGAAAGCCTTGCGAATGAACTCGTCACCACCCGCAATCTGTTTCCACTGTGAATTACGCAAAGGATCTGTACCGCCATCGGAAATAGCCTCGTTCACGACATCCCAGCAATAGATGATGTCCTTGTAACGTTGCATTACAGTAGTGATATGAGTCTTCATCCTTGCATACAGTTCTTCTTTGGTAGCCTGGCCGCCGTTGGCGCCCTGGAACATCCACTGGCCTACCTGGCTGTGCCATGCAAGGCAATGGCCACGCAGCTTTATACCGTTTGCACGGCAGAAGTCGGCAATTGCATCAGCGTTTCTGAAATTCCACTGACCTTCCTGAGGCTGTACTGACTGGGGTTTGAAATCGTTCTCGGCTGTAATGCTGTTGTAATTGTTCTTAATTATAGCCACATGCTTATCGTTGCCCAGATTTCTCATGTTGACGGCAACTCCTACCGAGAAATAGTCTTTGTAAGCATCTTTTAGGCCTTGCGCCTGGACACCCATACCCATGGCAATGGCCATGGCACACAATGTTGTCTTGTAAAGTTTCATAATGTAAGTTGAATTAGTTAGTAAAATGCACTTTCACCGTTATCCGGAACCGCAAAGACCGTTCCGGAACACGCAAATATAGGCATTATTTGTCATTTGCCAAACATCAGTTCCCCTTTGTGGAATACTGGCTGGCCTTTTCTATAAGTTTCTGCAGATTGCGCATTCTCTTCTCGTCACTGGGATGAGTGCTCAGCGCCTCAGGCACCTGGGTAGTGCTGGCATCGGCCATACGCTGCCAAAGCAACGGGGCCTGATTTATGTCAAACCCGGCTATGGCCATAATATACAGGCCTATCTCATCAGCCTCCAGTTCATGCTTGCGTGAGTACGGAAGCAGATAGCCGTACTGGCTGCCTATGGTGTATGCCGTCTCGAATATGGCACGCCCGTTCTCCGATGTCTTCTGCTCTATTATCTGCCCTGTCACCGCACCTACAAGGTTTGTCAGTGTCTGCTGAGTCATGCGTTCGTTGCCGTGCCGGGCTATGGCATGTCCCATCTCATGCGACATTACGACAGCAATCATATCAGGGGTGGTAAGTACCGGCATAATGCCCTCGTAGAACACAACCTTGCCGTCGGGCAGGCAGAAAGCGTTTGCCTGCCTGTTCTGAACCAGGTAAAACTCCCATTTTATGTCACTGAGTATATTGCTCTGTCCCTTGGAAGCCAGATACTTGTCCAATGCACGGGCCAACCGGTTGCCAACATCACGTATCATGGCTGTCTGCACCGCATTTGTGGAAGGAGCGGACGTGGACATGAATTCATAATATGATTGCGACGACAGGGATGATATTTCACTGTTGGAATACAGCAATACCCTTCGCCTCCCTGTAAAAGCCACAGTGCTGCAGGAAACCGCTATGGCAACCGTCAGCAGACATAAGCACCACTTGATAATCCTCTTCATAAAAAACCTAAGCTAATTATTGTCCGCAAATAAAGCGGAACAAATATAGACAGAATACTTACAAAATCCAAGAAGAATGTCAATCCTCTGCCTCAAGGATCTTCTTTATCTCCTCATCGGTCTTGTAGAGCTTGTCCTTGCAGAACCTGATAAGCTCACGCGCTTCCTTTATGCTGTCACCTATCTGGTCTATGTCCATCTTGTTCTCCTCTATCCTGGAAACTATCTCCTCCAGGCGTTTCATTGCTTCCTCGTATTTCATTGTCTTGGTTTTATCAGGTTTGTAATCAGATGATCTCGCTCTCTACAGTGCCATCGGCGAATGACGTGGTCAGGCGGTCGCCTTTTTTCAGTCCGGACGCACTCCTTACAACCCGTTCTCCTACCCGGGTAAGAGAATAGCCCCGCTTCAAAATGATGACCGGATCGGCGGCGGCAAGGCTCTTTTCCATTATCTCAAGCTTATGGTTCTGCACCGTAAACATATTACGCACGCCGTTCTGCATTTTTATGTCAAGTTTTTCCAAAACCTGCTCCTGGCGTGTTCTGAGTACCGCGAATAGAGATGGGAGCTTCTGTGACAACCTCTCTATTCTCATGTTTTCGGCATTCATGCGGCCCGATACGGCATCACTCATCCTGCGGGTCTGCTCTTCAAGCACCGAAGCGGTATCAAAAATCCTGTTGACAATGAACTCCGCAGCTGCGGTAGGAGTCTTTACCTTGGTGTGTGCCACCACGTCGGCCACCGTATCATCACGCTCATGTCCAATTCCCGTTATTACAGGCAACGGGAAATTGGCAATGTTGTATGCAAGGTTGTATGAGTCAAAGCAACTCAGTTCACTTACGGCACCGCCACCTCTTATTATAACCACAATGTCAAAGTCATCCCGGCGTGCGGCAACCGCATCCAGAGCCTGTATCACGCTACGTTCCACATCATCACCCTGCATAAGCGCCGGAAACAGCCTCACATAGAAACAGAACCCGTAAATGTTGCCGGACAGCTGGTTACGGAAATCGCCCCATCCGGCAGCTGTGGCAGATGAAATGACTGCTATCCTGTTAGGCAAGACCGGGATTTCAAGTTCACGGTTAAGTCCTATCACACCATCCTTGGCCAGCTGTTCCAGTATCTCCTTGCGGCGACGTGCCATATCGCCCATAGTATATGTTGGGTCAATATCCTGAACCACAAGCGAGTATCCATATACCTCGTGGAAAGTGACAGTAACCTGCAGCAGAACCTTCATGCCCACTTTCAGGGTCTCGCCCGTCTCTGCCTCGAAATATGGCTTAAGCTTAAGCCAGGTGCCGCGCCATATATTTGCCTTGGCTTTTGCCAGGAATGTTCGGCCGGACGCATCTTTCTGCACAAGCTCCAGATAACAGTGTCCCTGGCCCGAAGGGCTTATGCTGCTTATCTCGGCCTGAACCCAGTATGCATCAGGCATTTCAAACTGCAGCGTGCTCTTGACACGCCCGTTCAGTTCCAGTAATGTGATTGCCTCCATAATATCAGATTAAAGATTATAGCCTTCACGCTTTATTTCCAGTACCTCCAGGTTCCTGAATGTCTTGCCGTCCACCTCCAGACGGACCAGTGTACGCACTTTCTGCCACCCTTGGAGGCCTGCGGCACCGGGATTTATGAAAAGCATGTTGAACTTCTTGTCATGCATTACTTTAAGTATGTGCGAATGGCCGCATACCAACAGATCGGGAGTCTCCATTAGCAACTGTTCCCGTACAGAACCGTCATAGTGGTCCGGCGAACCCCCTATATGCTTGATCATAATGTTGGCGTCCTCTACCTTGAAACGGTAAATTTCTGTAGTAAAACGGCGCACATCCTGACCGTCACAGTTACCGTATACGGCCCGCAGGACGGCAATCTTTGAAAGACGCTCCAGTATCTCATACGAACCTACGTCACCGGCATGCCAGATCTCGTCACATCCGTTAAGGAATGTGGCGTAACGGTCATCCCAGTATGCGTGGGTATCGGACAGGATTCCTATGCGTTTCATATTCCAAGACGCTCCCTGGCAAGTTCCACTATTATCTCGGCGCACCTGTCATATCCAAGTGTGGTGCTGTTAAGGCAGATATCATAAAACGCCGGATCGCCCCAGGTCCTGCCGGTAAAATAGTTGTAGTACGATGAGCGCTTGCGGTCAATGTCTTCAATCAGAGATAAAGCCTTGGGCTGCGTCATACCGTCATCGGCATGGCGGCATACGCGCGCCACGCGGTCATCCATGTCTGAAGCTATGAAAACGTTCAGCAGACGGTCACTCTCACGCAGCACATAATCCGCGCAACGGCCTATGAACACACAGTCCTCCTGCTCATGGATCCTGCGTATGGCATCGCTCTGCATATTGAAAATGGACTCGTTGCTCAGGTAGTTGCTTGAGAGCCCACTGCCTGTAAAGTGACTGATGAAAAGGGAACGCAGACCCTTGCGGGTTTTCTCCTCATCGGCCTCATCAAAGAACTTCTCGCTGAAACCCGTATCCTGGGCAGCTTTTTTGAGAAGGTCCTTGTCATATACCCTTATGCCTAATTTTTCAGCAACGATAGCTGCTACGTTACGGCCTCCGCTGCAGAACTTACGGCCTATGCATATACAGTAGTGCTTGTCCATATCATACCATTTTTTTGAGTTTTCGTACCTGTGGGATAAGAAGGGAAAATCCCAATATGACAGAGAGTATGTCCGATGCAGGCATGCTGTACCAGATACCGTTTATACCGTAATAACGCGGCAGGATGATCAGGAACGGTATGAGCAGCAGCAACTGTCGGGAGAGCGACATGATTATGGATTTTCCGGGCATTCCTATGCTCTGGAAAAAGTTTCCAATAACCATCTGCGAGCCTATAAGCGGGAAGAATATGAAGTTTATCATCATTCCGTTCCGGGCTATCCCGGTCAGTTCCGGGTCATTGGTGAATATGCGTATGCATGCTCCGGGCATAAATTCGGCAATAACGAATCCCAATGTAGTGACACAAGTCCCGAAGAACATGGTCAGGTAGAGGACCCTTAGTACGCGGTCCATCTGACGGGCACCGTAATTGTAACCGGCTATGGGCTGCATGGCCTGGTTGAATCCCATAACCATCATCACTATCATGAATCCTATGCTGTTGATGATACTGTACGCTCCGATAGCCACGTCACTTCCGTATTTGAGCAGACCGCGGTTTATAAGCAGAACCACAAAACAGGCGGCAGCGTTCATGAGACAAGGTGAAAGGCCAATGGTAAGTATGTTCTTTACCAGGTCACCGCGCAGGCGGAAGGTTCCGCGCTTAAGATGTATCAGCTCACTCTTGTCCGACAGTTGGAAACACTGCCAGGTGAATGCAAGCACCTGTGATATTACGGTGGCTATTGCGGCACCCTTGATTCCCCAATGGAACACCATTATAAAAAGGTAATCCAGGAAAGTGTTGAGCAACACCGTTCCGATGGTGGCTATCATAGCCTTGTTCGGATGACCGGCTGCCCTAAGTATGCAGTTTATACCTAAATAAAGGTGAGTGAAAGCATTTCCTGCCAGAATAATGATCATATACTCACGGGCAAAGCCTATCGTAACCTCAGTGGCACCGAACAAAGTGAGTATGGGATTTATGAATATAAGTGACAGTGCGCCGAACAATACTCCTATCAGGATATTCAGGGTTACGGAATTACCCAGCAGCATCTGTGCGCTCTCATGGTCTTTCTGTCCCAGCTTGAGTGAGATCATGGTACCGGAACCCACACCTACCATCGATCCCAATGCTGCCGACAGGTTCATGAGAGGGAATGTCACGGCCAGTCCCGAAAGAGCCATGGAACCCACGCCATGACCTATGAAAGCACGGTCCACAATATTATACAGCGATGATGCCAGCATGGCAATCATGGCCGGTACGGCATATCTGATGAGCAGTTTTCCGATTCTTTCCGTTCCCAGTTCCTGGGGTGTTTTCAATTCAGCCATCTTCCAATGTAATTTCCTGCTCACAAAGATACATCATTTCCGCGCATCCTTCCCGTCCCGAAAAACCAAAAAATCTAATTTTTATCAAGACACATTAAACTTTTGGATTTTCCGAATATCTTAAATAAGACTTCACCGATGGAGACGGCATCAGCCGTATTACCCTGAAGTCCTTATTATTGAAAAAACTAGTATTAACCAACAAAACAACAATGAAAAAGATTTTATTCGCTATCGCAGCTCTAATGGTTTCAACCATGAGCTTTGCACAGGGATTTGGCGGCGGTTTCGGCGGCGGCCAGGGTATGAACATGAATCCTGAGGATATGGCCAAGCGTCAGGCTGACCGCCTCAAGGAGGAGCTTTCACTGAACCAGGTTCAGTATGATTCAATCTACAATTACTATCTTAAGAGCAGCAAGGAGCAGGCAGCCCGTCGTGAGCAGATGCAGAACGGTGGCCAGCAGGGTCAGGGCGACATGCAGGCCATGATGGAGCAGATGCAGAAGCAGCGTCAGGAGCAGGAGGCTAAGATCAAGTCATTCCTGACCGATGACCAGAAGAAGAAATATGACGAGGCTCAGGAGCAGCGCCGTCAGCAGCGTGGCCAGGGCGGCTTCGGAGGCGGCATGGGCGGCTTTGGCGGTGGCCAGGGTGCCGGCAGACCTCAGGGTGGTCAAGGCGGTGGTCGTCCTCAGGGTGGCCAAGGTGGCGGTCGTCCTCAGGGCGGCGCAGCACCTCAGGGCTTCGGATTCTGATAGTTGTCAGTTACGATCATAAACGGGGGATACCGGAAAACGGTTTCCCCGTTTTTTTTAAATAGCGCTACATAATGTCCAAATTATTCATACTTTTATGCCATGAAACGTTTTATATCTATCATACTAACATCTTTGCTGTTATGGCCTGCCGTACAGGCAGACAGGAAACCTGCCGTACAGGACAGACAGCCTGTCAGCGCCGAGGAACTGACGCAGGAACTCATGCGTTTTTCGGGCAACATCCATCAGTTCAACAGCATATTCCCCCAGGAGAAAGTATATCTGGAATTTGACAATACCGCATATTTCCAGGGCGAAGTCATCTGGTTCAAGGCATTCGTGACACATGCCACCACATTGAAAAGGGCACCCAGTAAGGTTCTTTATGTGGATTTCCTGGCACCAACCGGACAACTTATAAGCCAGCAGAAACTGAAAGTCATAGCCGGCCAGTGCGACGGCGCCATCCCTCTCATTGACGCGGCAACCGCCCAAGCCCGTGAAAAGCGTGGCATACTTGATTATCCCAGCGGTTTCTATGAGATAAGGGCTTACACCCAGAATATGCTTGATTTCAGCCAGGAGGCCATTTTCTCACGCGTCATACCTGTATATACCAAACCCAAGCATGAGGGAAAATTTGAAGAATCATACGTCATAACACACGAGGACAACCCGCTGATAGAGAACGTCCGCCCCAAGACCGATGAGAAAAACCAGAAACTGAACGTTGCGTTCTATCCCGAGGGCGGAGACCTTATTGAAGGACTGCCATGCAAGGTGGCTTTCAAGGCTACAGGCAGCGACGGGCTTGCAGTTGAAGGAGTGGTAGAATATAATGACAGGGCAGACAATGCAAGGACCGTCCATGACGGCATGGGGTCATTCACCGTCATACCCAGCGGCTCGGAAGCCGTCCGTTTTGTCACGCCTGACGGCAAAAGCACCAGATTCAGCCTGCCAAAAGCTCTCAAGAGCGGATATTCAATGATTACGGAAAACCTTTCTGATTCACTTATCCTCGTGAACATATCACGTACTGCCGACCGTGAAGGTGAGAACGTAGGACTGGCCGTAACCTGCCGCGGTGAACTCATATTCTTCAAGGAACTGGAGGACATTGACGGAAATCCTGTCACGATAGACGCTTCATTATGGCCTATAGGAGTATGCCGCATGACACTGTATGACAAGAAAGGAGAGATTCTCTCTTCACGCAGCCTGTTCCACAACAACGACAGTTTCAAGAGCCCTGAGATAACGCTCGTTACCGACAGCCTGTCACGCCGTCCTTTCAGCAAGGAAGTATTATCCCTCAAGCTGACTGACAAAGACGGAAATCCCTTCAAGGACCGTTTCTGCCTGGCTGTCCGTGATGCCGATGATTACGGAAGCGGACTCTCCGACAACCTGCAGACCAACCTGCTCCTGTCATCCGACCTCAAGGGATACATCCATGACCCCGCCTGGTATCTTGAGAGCAATGACCCCGAGCATCGGGCAGCCCTTGACCTGCTCACTTTAGTGCAAGGTTGGGAACGCTATGAATGGAAATACATGACCGGACAGAACTTCTTTGCCGAAAAGCACAGGATTGAAGACAGCCTGACCATGAACGGTTGGGTTCTCTCCTACTCCAAACGCCTGCCCGTATCAGAAATCGACGTGTATGCATCGGTCATTCCGGCCGATGACAAGACCATGTTCGAGACCTTTGAGTACCACACCGACACAACGGGCTATTTCGGATTCAACCTGAGCGATTTCTACGGCAAAGCCAAGATGACAATCAACCTCATGTCAAAAAAGAAGAACGGCAAATCCAAATATGAAAAAAGCACCCGCGTCAAGTTCGAGCGCTCCGACAGGCCGGACTCAAGAGGTTACTACAGGCAAGAGTCTGACTTGAGCCGGAACGGCAGGAGAGTCATAGACCCCACAAAGATAACTGAAGAGGAGCATGAAGAGCTGCCGCTGGTAATACGCGAAGACATAGGTATCATGCTGGATGATGTGGACATAACTGAAAAACGCCAGTTTGTGGACTATGACACATTCACGTCGTGGGATGTTGAAAAGGAAGCCGAGATGGAACTGGATCTGGGCGAATATACCACCGATGTCATGGGCTATTTCCTTGAGAAAGGGATAAGGTTTGACAATGAAGTGGTACAGCCCTACTTCTATGTTCATGACCAGCAGAAAGTACTTGACAAGAAACCGTTTGACAGCCCGATGGGCATTGACATGATTGATGTCAAAAGCATCATAGTGTATGATGACCCCATGTTCCCCAGGCGTTTCCCGGAGTTCGCCCCGCTGTTGGTTGACTATCATACAAAACGTATTGATACAGACTGGTTTGTATGGATTGACACCTGTTGGGAAAGATACTATCTGGTTGACATACAGATAAAGAACGAAAGAGAGCTGCTTTCATATAGGGATATCCGTAACCTTGGACGAAGGACAACCACCATAGACGGCTTCTCAGTTCCGGTTGAATACTATGGCCCGCAATACCCCGAAGGACCTGTAATAGGTGAAACTGATGTACGCCGCACGGTTTATTGGAATCCAAACGTAATAACCGATGCCCAGGGCAACGCCAGGGTTGAATTCTACAACAACGGCTACTCCAGTAACTATACCATAACAGGTGCCGGAATCACTGCCTCCGGCACACCTTACATACTGAACCAGGATTGGTAACGTACTAAAGGATACTGCAGCCTATCAGTACCATAAGCTGCGCCGTAAGTATGCGCAGGAACATGGTAAGCGGATAGACCGTTGAGTATGCGACGGCAGGAGCATCGTGCTCCGTCTGGCTGTTGGCAAAAGCCAATGCAGGAGGATTGGTACTGGCGCCGGCCACAAGACCTATTATGCTGAAGTAGTTCATCTTGTAGCGTTTGCGTGCTATCAGCGCAACTATGAACACCGGTATTACGGTAATGAGCAGTCCTCCCAACATATAAACAAGTCCGTCACCCGATGTAACCGTCTCAAAGAAACTGGCACCTGACTTTATGCCCACACTGGCCAGGAACAGGGCTATTCCCACTTCACGCAACATCATATTGGCGCTTGCCTTGGTGTATGTGACAAGACCCAACTTGTAACCGAAACGGCTTATCAGTATAGCTACAATCAACGGACCGCCGGCCAGGCCAAGTTTCATCGGGGTTGGAATGCCGGGGATGGAGAACGGTATGCTGCCGAACAGAACGCCTATCATGATACCTATGAATATCGTAGCGATATTGGGAGCATCCAGACGTTTCAGCTCATTACCTACGCGCTGTGCCACGGCTGCCACACTGCTCTCCTTGCCCACCACCGTAAGACGGTCACCCACCTGCAGTATCAGGCTGGCTGATGCGAAAAGCTCCGTACCGGAACGTACTATACGGGTTATCGTAACATCGTAGATACTGCCCAGATGCAGTTCGCCCAATGTCTTGCCGTTGAGTTTCTCCTTAGTCACCACGATACGGCGTGAAACCAGAGGCTCGGAACCCTTCACGTTATCCCATTCAACCTCTACCAGTGATCCCAAAAGAGTACTTATTGCATCGGCATCATCCTCCGAGCTTACCACGCACAACTGGTCACCCAGATTCACCACGGTATCCCTGTGCGGTGTGATAACCTGGCCCTGATGCATCAGGCGTGAGCAGATGAATTCACGGTTTATGAGACGGCGCAATTCTATAATGGTCTTGCCGTCCAGACGGTCATTCTGCATCTCAATGTACTGACGCTTGGGTTTTTGGCTTGTATCGGCCACTTCCTGACTGGCCAGCTGATCATTCTCCTCATTATCCCTGATGCGGCAAATAAGTTTGACGATCATAGGCACCATGATAACACCCAAAACGGCCAGAGGATAGGCGCAGGCATAACCCGATGCAATCTCGACACCGGTATTGCCCGTCTGACGCAGGGCCTCCTCGGCGGCACCCAGTCCCGGAGTGTTGGTTACGGCACCGCTCAGCACGCCCACCAGCATGGGAAAACTGTTCGGGTCAGTGCGGTCAAACATGAGATAATATACTCCTATAGCGACAACCAGATTAAGAAGTACCATATAGACAGCCAGGCGGTTCATGCGCATCCCACCCTTCCTGAAAGAGGTGAAGAATGAAGGTCCCACCTGCAGTCCCAGACTGTAAACGAACAGTATCAGTCCGAAATCCTGTACAAAACCTATAGTCTTGAGATTGCCGGTAAACCCGAAATGACCCACTACAATACCTGTGAACAATATGAACGCCACGCCAAACGATACGCCTCTGAACTTGACCTTGCCTAGCAGCACACCAACAGCTATGACAAATGAATAGAGAAGAAGAAGATGGGCTATTGATTCAGTGTCAAAAAGTAGAGATTTAATCCAATTCATTATTATTCAGTATTTTAATCAATGCACAAAGGCCATTTCAATTTTTCGGGCGCAAAGTTACGCACATTTACGGCTCGTTATAACAGACGGCACATTATAATTCCTTAAAAATTTATAGATATTCGGAAAATATAAATACACAAAATATAAATAGGTTTAGTCATCCAAATTATGTAACTTTGCGCGGTTTTGCGCATGACAGAACCTTTAGACAACAGGATTATCCTATCAAACAAGTTATATTTTATGTCAAACAAGAAAGAAAAACTCTTCTCAGAGTTCCCGCCGGTATCCACCGAGGAGTGGATGGCTAAGATCACCGAGGATCTTAAGGGCGCCGATTTTGAGAAGAAACTCGTCTGGAGAACAAACGAGGGATTCAAGGTCCAGCCGTTCTACCGTCAGGAGAATCTGGAAGGCCTTGACACAGAGACCAAACCCGGAGAATTTCCTTACAAGCGCGGCACCAAGGCATGCAACACTTGGTTCGTACGCCAGGGTATCAGCACCAAGGACATCAAGGAGGCCAACGCAAAGGCTCTTGACATCCTTAACAAGGGTGTTGATTCACTCAACTTCTGCTGCCGTGGCCGTCTGATTGAGGGTGCTGAACTTGAGGCACTGCTCAACGGAATCTGCGCTGAATGCGTAGAACTGAACTTCAGCACAAAGCCGCAGCTGGCATGCGCACAGGCCCAGGCTCTGGTTGACTATTTCACAAAGAAAGGCTATGACCTGAGTGCACTGAAGGGTTCAATCGCATACGATCCCATCGCTTCAATGCTCAAGAGCGGCATAGAGTGCGGTTTTGAGGATGCAGCCAAACTGATTGAGATACTCAAGCCCCTCAAGAAGTTCCGCGCTCTCACCGTCAAGGCTTCTATGCTTACCGATTCAGGTGCATTCTGCTATCAGGAGCTGGGTTACGCTCTGGCTTGGGGTAACGAATACATGCGTACCCTCACCGAGGCCGGTGTTCCCGCCGATGCAGTTGCCAAGAAGATACAGTTCAACCTGGGCATAGGCTCCAACTACTTCATGGAGATTGCCAAGTTCCGCGCAGCACGCATGCTGTGGGCCAAGATAGTCGAGGCCTACAAGCCCGAGTGCCACTGCCAGGACAAGCCCGAGGACGGTATCTGCCGCTGCTCATGCAAGATGCACATCAACGCAGTCACCACCAAGTACAACCAGACAGTGTTTGACCCCTACGTAAACCTGCTGCGTTCACAGACCGAGGCCATGAGCGCCGCTCTGGCAGGTGTCAACTCAATCACCGTAACTCCGTTCGATGCCGCATATGAGACCCCCGATGATTTCTCGGAGCGTCTGGCACGTAACCAGCAGCTGCTGCTTAAGGAGGAGTCACACTTTGACAAGGTTGTAGATCCCGCCGGCGGTTCATACTACGTGGAGAACCTGACCGAGGCTCTGGCAGAGCAGGCATGGAAACTGTTCCTCTCTGTTGAGGATGAAGGCGGTATGCTGGCAATGGTCAAGGCAGGTAAGGTTCAGGAGGCGATCAACGCCACCAACGCAACCCGCCACGACAACGCAGCCAAGCGTAAGGAGTCACTTTTGGGAACCAACCAGTTCCCCAACATCAAGGAGATGTCCGAGGGCCGTGCCCCCAAGACCTGCTGTTGCTGCTGCAAGGCAGAGGGTGAGGCAACCATCGCAACCCTTGACAGTTCTCGCATAGCATCAGAGTTTGAGGCATTGCGCCTGCAGACCGAGGCCAGCGGCCGCCGTCCCAAGGTGTTCATGCTCACTATAGGAAATCTGGCCATGCGTCAGGCCCGCGCCCAGTTCTCGGGTAACTTCTTTGGCTGCGCAGGCTACGAGATTATTGACAACCTTGGTTTCAAGACCGTCGAGGAGGGAGCTGAGGCAGCCCGCAAGGCAGGTGCCGATATCGTGGTGCTCTGCTCAAGCGACGATGAGTACGCCGAGTACGGTCCCGCCGCATTCAAGGCAGTAGGTGACAGCGCAATATTCGTTATTGCCGGTAACCCCGCCTGCATCGAGGACCTCAAGGCCGCCGGTATTGAGAATTATGTCCATGTACGCTGCAACGTACTTGAGACCCTCCGTGATTTCAACAGCAAGCTTAACATCAAATAATCCGTAGTTATGAAACCCGATTTCAAGAATATAGACATCAAGTCCGCAGCCCCCAAGGAGGCTCTTTGCGGATGCAAGACAAAGGCAGGTGCCGATGAGATCTGGAAGACTCCGGAGCACATTGAGGTAAAGCCTGTATATACCAAGGAGGACCTGGAGGGCATGGAGCATCTGAACTATGCCGCCGGTATCGCTCCTAACCTGCGTGGTCCTTACTCGACCATGTATGTGATGCGTCCCTGGACCATCCGTCAGTATGCCGGATTCTCCACTGCCGAGGAGAGTAACGCATTCTATCGCCGTAACCTGGCCGCCGGTCAGAAAGGTCTGTCAGTTGCGTTTGACCTTGCCACCCACCGCGGCTACGATGCCGACCACGAGCGTGTGGTAGGTGACGTAGGTAAGGCCGGTGTATCCATCTGCTCCGTAGAGGACATGAAGGTGCTGTTTGACGGTATACCTCTTAACAAGATGTCAGTCTCCATGACAATGAACGGTGCCGTTCTGCCTATCCTGGCCTTCTACATAGTATCAGGTCTGGAGCAGGGTGCCACATTGGCAGAACTGCAGGGAACCATCCAGAACGATATCCTCAAGGAGTTCATGGTGCGTAACACCTATATCTATCCGCCCAAGTTCTCAATGAAGATCATCGCCGACATATTCGAGTACACATCACAGAATATGCCCAAGTTCAACTCAATATCAATCTCCGGTTACCACATGCAGGAGGCAGGTGCCACCGCCGATATCGAGTTGGCTTACACTCTGGCCGACGGTATGGAGTATCTGCGTGCAGGTATCAACGCCGGCATGAACATCGATACATTCGCACCGCGTCTGTCATTCTTCTGGGCCATCGGAACCAACCACCTCATGGAGATTGCCAAGATGCGTGCTGCCCGTCTGCTCTGGGCCAAGATAACCAAGAGCTTCGGCGCCAAGAACCCCAAGTCAATGGCTCTGCGTACACACTGCCAGACTTCAGGTTGGTCACTCACTGAGCAGGATCCGTTCAACAACGTTGGCCGTACCTGCATCGAGGCTATGGCTGCAGCCCTGGGTCACACCCAGTCTCTGCACACAAACGCTCTGGACGAGGCCATAGCACTGCCTACCGATTTCAGTGCACGTATTGCCCGTAACACCCAGATCTACATCCAGGAGGAGACCAACATATGCCGTGAGGTTGATCCGTGGGCAGGCTCATACTACATTGAGTCTCTCACCAACGAGATTGCCCACAAGGCATGGGAGCACATCCAGGAGATCGAGAAGCTGGGCGGTATGGCCAAGGCCATCGAGACCGGTCTGCCCAAGATGCGTATCGAGGAGGCTGCAGCCCGCACTCAGGCCCGCATAGACTCAGGCGTTCAGACCATTGTAGGTACCAACAAGTACCGTCTGGACCACGAGGATCCCATCGATATCCTTGAGGTCGATAACACCGCCGTACGTAACCAGCAGATTGAGCGCTTAAAGCAGCTCCGCGCTAACCGCAACGAGGCCGATGTACAGAAGGCTCTTGATGCCATCACCAAGTGCGTCGAGACCGGACAGGGCAACCTGCTTGCTCTTGCTGTCGAGGCTGCCAAGGTGCGTGCATCACTGGGTGAGATTTCTTATGCCTGCGAGAAGGTCGTAGGCCGTTACAAAGCAGTAATCAGAACAATATCAGGCGTGTATTCATCAGAAAGCAAGAAAGACGCAGACTTTGAGAGAGCCTGCCAGCTTACAGCAGAGTTCGCAA
>Ga0265298_10005338_pt1 | contig 16178 bp, 13 predicted proteins | sample AusTroGonzalo_MG_3_FD_193486 | JGI IMG/M metagenome (GOLD analysis project Ga0265298, IMG submission 193486) | Bovine rumen microbial communities from tropical cattle in Woodstock, Queensland, Australia - Gonzalo_01 | ecosystem: Host-associated > Mammals > Digestive system > Stomach > Rumen ... | reverse complement strand
GACGTCACCGAAGGCATGACCGTCACGGCAGGACAAACCATCATTATTGATGTCTATGTCGACGTGCCTGTGAAGGAGAACTTCGAAGGAAAGATGTATGTCAACACCTCGGCGGGCAACTTCGAGGTCGACATCGTTTACGAGATGACCGACGGCATCGATGAAAACAGCACGCCGTTGACCATGTTTCCCAATCCCGCCAACGAAAGCGTTACCCTCCAAGGCGAGAACCTTGGCGTGGTAAGCCTTTACAATGTTGTCGGGCAGAAAGTCGAGACTTTCCGCACCGACGAGTCGCAATTGGTCATCCCGACTGCCAAGTACCAAGAAGGCATCTACTTTGTTAGAACTAGCAATGGAAACACACAACGCTTGGTGATTGTGCACAAGTAAGTTTTAAGGTTTATAGTGAACAATCCGCCATTCGAGCGAAAGCTTGAATGGCGGATTTGTTTTCTTCATCTCTGTTTCCTCCGAAACTCCATCATGAATTGCCCAAGCATCACACAAGAACCTTTGCGGCGTTTGTTCTCAAAAGTCATCAAAACATGGGATAAGATCACTTGACATTACCCATCAATAGGGATTTCGCGGTTTTTGAAATGGCCATTACTTTGGGCGTATAGGTCATTTTGCAGGCTGAAAAACGAGTGTTGCTGTTCAATGGGTCAAATTGCAGGCTGAAAATTTAGGTTCAAACGCCAGGAACGGCAGTTGTTTGTTTATCTTTGCGCCGCAGTTGAAGCATAGCGGGGCTCTGCTGGGGAGCAACCTCGTGAGGAATAGGCTGCGAAGATATGACGACAAGTCAGAGAGCCGACCAAACATCAACGGTCGGCTTTCTTCTTATCCTGACATGTTTGATTGTCTTCCAATGCCAAGAAAAACCCACTGATGAATCTCCTGCGGTTCGACTCGCTCATGCCGCTGTGGTTGTTCAGGTTTTTCTTCAGGTCGGTAAAGACACCCTCTATCTTGTTGTTGGTGTTGGGCATCCCTTGGCAGTCTCCGTCTTGATAGGTGAACAAGTAAGGAAGATAGAAGTCGACACTGTTCATGGCTGTTCTCAGTCGCTTGTGTGTGTAGTGGGATTTCCCGTCACGCTTGCTGACGGAGCGGCGGTTCAGGATCTGGCTGTAGTCCTCCTTCCACTGGGCGTATTCCTTCAGGAAGGCGTCCTTTTCCATACCGACGAGCCTTTTCATGAGGTCCTTGAGGCCACGAGCCGCTTTCAAGTGTGGGTTCTTGGTGAGATATCGCTCCACGATGCAGAGCATGTGGTACTGGCACATCTGGATCTTGTATGAGGCAAAAGTGTCGAACAGGCTCCGCATCCCGTCAATGATGATGCCGTTGACGACATAACCGTGCTCTGTGATGGTATTTACGGCTTTCTCGTAGTCGGCGATGGTCTCGTGGCTGATGAAGGCGATGTAGAGCGGGCGGCAACTTTCTTCTTCCAGTGCCAGAAAGACACCCCAGTTGTGCCCCCAGTAGGTCACGTCCAGATGGACGAAGCCGCTTCTGCCTGCCAGGTCGGGCTGCTCCCAATTGATGACTATCTTCCTCAAAATACGCTTGATTGTTGACGGACTCACATCTGCCTTGCGGGCTATCTCATCGACCGTCTGTTTGTCCTCCTGATACATTGTCCACACCTCATCGGCTGACACTTCAGCACCAGCCCTGAACTGACGTCCGCACACCTGGCATTTGTATAGTTGGACGCCGTTTCTCTTGACGTTTTTCTTCGTTATGGGCGAATGGCACGAAGGACACTTTTTTTATTCATAAAGCCAATTTTTAAGATTTTCAATATGGCGCAAATATAGTAACTATCAGCCGTTTGGCATTGTTGCAACCTGCATTCTGACCCATAGAGCGATTTTAAAGCTCGATTTTGGCCCTGAAACGTTTCAATCGCTGGTGTCGCTAGTGTTTATTGGTGTTTTGATGCTATCTCAGCCTGCAATTTGACCTATAAGTCTAAATATAACCTTCGGATGTGTAGGCCAAAAGCAGTACTAACCTGGTTTGGTACATCGAAATAAAAACACTCCGACGAGAAAGACCTTTAGGGATCACTTATCGTCGGAGTTTTTATTTGCTTCCAGCCCGTCAACAACCAGTTTACTTTATCGCCATTCCAGAGCGACACATTGGTGAAAGAATTGGATTAACTGCCATAAATTTGTAATTTTGCAGCTCGAACAATGTTGAAAAACAAAATAAAAGCATAAAAACATGAAAAATCAGACTTCTTGCTGGGTGCTTGCCGCCATCCTTACCCTATGCGGCGCAATGACATCATGCCACAAGGCACCTGTCAACCCTGAAAACGAAACGATAGCGTTGGATTGCACGAAACCCGACTACCTGAAAGCGGGTGACACAGTGGCACTCATATCACCTTCGTACTACACGCCGATGGAGAATGTAGAACTCACTGCCGAAGTGCTCCGCAACTGGGGATTGACACCCATCATCGGCCCCAATGTGGGCAAGATCTACCAAGGCAAGTATGCCGGCACCGTCGAGGAACGAGTGAGCGACCTTCGCTGGGCCTTCAACCAACAGTCTGTCAAGGCCGTCCTCTGCAACCGAGGCGGATATGGCACCATTCAACTCATCAACCAACTGTCGCTCGACGAACTCAAAGCCCACCCAAAATGGCTCGTGGGCTTCAGCGATATCACCACACTTCATGGACTGCTAAGCCGTGCCGAAGTGATGGGCATACACGGGACGATGAGCTCGTTCCTTGCCGCCGGCGGCACAGACCCCACCAGCACGCTGATGCGCGACTTGTTGATGGGCCAAGTTCCCCGCTACGAACTTCCCGCGCACCCTCAAAACATTGAAGGACATGCTCAAGGCGTGTTGGTAGGCGGCAACCTCTGTACTTTCGCCCCCAACCTCGGCACCCAAGCCGACGCCACGCTGGCCAACGACCACATCTTGTTCATCGAGGAGGTGGGAGAATCCATGCACAACATCGACCGTCAGTTTAACATGCTGGTCATGAACGGCGTACTCGACCGCTGCAAAGGTGTCATCCTTGGAGAATTTGTCAGCTGCGGCAACGAATTTGACTATGAGAGTGTTGAAGCGATGCTTTGCTCCTACTTGTCCGCCTATCACATTCCTGTGCTGTGCGGTTTCCCCGCTGGACATGACGACGTCAACCTTCCCCTCGTGATGGGTGCTCCTGTCACCCTTGACGTGCGTGCCGATGGCGCTACGCTCCAATTCGACATCGAAGGCCAACAAACCACTATTCATACTGCCGACCTCCCATCCACGAGGACTTCTTTGGAATATCGCCTTCAAAGTGCTGGAAAGCTGGAATAACCGCAAATAGAGTCGCTGTTCGAAGACTTCACCACGCTCCATACCGACCACACCCCCGAGGAGTCGGTCGACCGTATCACGAGGCTGACGGATGGAACGGCCTCTCGGAAGCAGGTTTTAAAGGTGCGGAAATAAAACAAGATATAATTCATTACAAATCAAAATACAAACGCTATGATCAACGATTTCATCTACGACATTCCCGTAAGAATTTACTTCGGACGCGACCAACTGAAACATCTTGGCGCAGAACTCAAAAAATATGGCACACGCGTGCTGATGACCTACGGCGGCGGTTCCATCAAGAAGATGGGACTGTACGACCGTGTGGTAAAAGAAATAAAAGAAGCCGGACTCGAACTGTTCGAGCTCTCGGGCATCGAGCCCAACCCGCGCATCGACTCTGTGCGCAAAGGTGTGCAACTCTGTAAGGAGCACAACATCGATGTGCTGCTGGCCGTGGGCGGTGGTTCCACCATCGATGCCACCAAGATCATGGCCGCCGGCGCCTGCGTCGACCACGACCCCTGGGACTTCCTCGACCTCAGCAAACGTGCCCCCATTGAGCGTGCCCTACCTATCGTCAGCATCCTAACGCTCGCGGCCACAGGTTCGGAGATGGACACGGCAGCCGTCATCAGCAACCCCGAGACCAACGACAAAATCGGTCGTCTGGATCCCAACATGTTGCCCAAGGCATCCTTCCTCGACCCGAGCCTCACCTTCAGCGTCAGCCCCTATCAGACTGCTTGTGGTTCGGCCGACATCCTGTCGCACCTCTTCGAGGTCTATTTCAACATGGACCAGGACCTCTACATGCTCGATTGCTTCATGGAAGGCTTGATGAAGACCGTCATCCGCTTCGCCCCTATCGCCATGCGAGAGCCCGACAACTACGAGGCACGCGCCAATCTGATGTGGGCCTCCTCATGGGCCATCAACGGCTTCGTGAACGGCGGCAAACGCAAAGCCTGGAGTTGCCATCCAATGGAACACGAGTTGTCGGCCTTCTACGACATCACCCACGGCCTCGGCCTCGCCATCCTCACCCCACGCTGGATGGAGTATTGCCTCAACGAAACCACGGTGTCGAAATATGTCCAATTTGGCACCAATGTCTTTGGCATCGACCCGACCCTGCCTCCGATGGACATCGCCCATCAAGCCATCGACAAGTTGAGCGACTTCTTCTTCAACACCTTGCAACTGAAGCGTACCTTCCCCGAGGTGGGCATCGACAGGACTCACTTCGCAGTGATGGCCAAGAAAGCCGTTGGCGGTGGTACCTTGCCTGGCTTCAAGCCCTTGCAGCAGGCCGACGTGGAGAAGATTTTTGAGATGTGCATGGAATGAAAACAAAAACCTATTCAAAATGAAAAAACTAGTATTCCTCGCAGTCGTGGCACTGATGATGGTCACGGGCTGCAACAACCAAAACAACAAGACTGCCCAAGTCGCAGAAAATGAACCCGTGGTCGAACAGACCAGCGGCATCTATGCCATTACCGTCAAGGACATTGACGGAAGCGATGTGTCGTTAGACAACTACAAAGGCAAAGTGCTCCTCATCGTCAATGTGGCGAGCAAATGCGGACTAACCCCGCAGTACGAAGGTTTGGAAGCCCTTTATCAGAAGTACAAGGACCAAGGGCTGGAGATTCTGGGTTTCCCTTGCAACCAATTCCTAGGGCAAGAGCCTGGCACCAACGAAGAGATTCAGAGCTTCTGCTCGACGACTTACAACATCACCTTCCCACTGTTCGACAAGATTGATGTCAACGGTGAGGCAGAGAGTCCGCTTTATACCTACTTGAAAGAGCAGGCCCCTTTCAAAGGCTATCCCGAAGGCGCCGAGGAGTTTGCGGCAATGCTTGACGAAATCCACCAACAGACAGGCTCGGGCTTCGACCAAGGCGATGCCATCCGTTGGAACTTCGGCAAGTTCCTGGTCTCCAAAGACGGCAAAACCATCCTTCGCTTCGAGCCAATGGTGACTCCCGACATGCTGGAAGGAACCATACAAGAGCTTTTGGAAAGCAAATAGAGAATACGGCATTGCATCAATAATCCGCAATTCAGGCGAATTTTGCATTTAAATGCTGTTGTTTTAAGTGATACCTGGCATGACAAAAGACTATTCATCGTTTGGTCCGGCATACCGAAACCTCAAGGTGAAGGAGGAAGTTTACGTCCCTAAACCAGTTGAGGAGTTTTCTGCTGACAATCCCTTCACAAAGATGGCTCCTATACGTGGTGAACTCAAAGACATTCGCTTTGACGGGACCTATACTTATCTTGATAAATCTTTGAGGTTCAAAATAGTGAATACAATCGTCTATTTTTTAACCTGGACGCTTGCCTTCCTTTTGAACCGAATCCGATATGGCCTCAAAATCGAAGGCCGTGAGAAAATACGCCAAAATCGGAAGCTTTTTGACCATGGTGTGATGACGGTTTGCAATCATGTTTACCGTTGGGATATGATTAGTGTCATGCAGGCGATGCGTTTCAGGAAAGCGTGGATTCCCATGTATGCCCAGCCTTTCCGAGGCAAAGATGGTTTTATCATGAAAGCTGTGGGAGGAATAGCCATCCCCGAAGAGCGTAGCGGGCTTAAAGCATTCGATGATGCAATGGCCGAGTTGTGCGACAACAACCAGTGGATTCACATTTTTCCTGAAAGCTGCAGCTGGAAATTCTATGCTCCGTTGCGCCCTTTCAAAATAGGTGCTTTCAATATGGCATATCGGTATTCGCTCCCGGTGATTCCCATGATGATCTCATTCAGGCCACGCATAGGATGGCGAAGGCTGTTCAGTAAAGACGAGCCCTTGATTACCATCCATGTGGGCGACCCTATCATACCCAACATTAACACACCTCGAAAAGAAGAGGCGGCACGGATGCGCGATCTTGCACACAAAACCATGCTTGATATGGCCGGAATAGTTTCCAATCCCTGGCCTTCTTCTATCGACTGACAATCTTATCATTATGCTTACAAAAATTATTGATCCCGTACCTGTTGAGTTGATTAAGGCAGAACTTACCAAATCCAAAAAGCTGGAAGATACAAACAAGGGCCACAACGAGTTATATATCGTTACCTGGCAAGACTCTCCCAATGTGGTTACGGAAATCGGTAGGCTGCGCGAAATGACCTTCCGTGAAGCGGGGGGCGCTACGGGCAACGCTCTGGATCTTGATGAGTACGACAAGATGGAAAATTCATACAAGCAACTGATTGTGTGGGATCCCGACAACGAGGCTATCATTGGTGGGTATCGTTTCATCTTCGGCTCAGATGCCGTTATTGACGAGAATGGCCAGCCGATCTTGGCGAGTTCCCATCAGTTCCGTTTTTCCCAGAAGTTTATCGACGAATATCTGCCACATGTCATAGAGCTTGGCCGCAATTTCGTGGCTCCAGAATACCAGAGTTCAAAGAATGGCGCAAAGTCCATTTTTGCCTTGGACAATTTATGGGATGGTCTTGTGGCCATTATCATGAAAAACCCTAATCTGCTCTATTATTTCGGAAAGGTAACCGTTTATCCTTCATACGACTATATTACGAGAGACCTGATCTATCATTTTCTATGGAAGCATTTTGGCGATAAAGACGAACTTGTCCGGCCATGGGACAGCATGGCGCTAATGCCTGGTTCCAATCCCGAGTTGATGGACTTGATCGTAAACAAGGATGATCCGATGGAAGACTACAAACTGCTGAAGGCTGCAGCTAAAATGAGGAACGTGAATATTCCTCCAAATTTTACTGCGTATATCTCCATCACTTCCCACATGCTGATGTTCGGGACGGCAGTCAACACTTTGATGGACAATATCGAGGACTCTGCGGTGCTGATTCCGTTCGACAAAATCTATCATGAAAAGAAACGGCGCCATATTGGGGCATATCTCCGGTTCTCTCTCGCAAAGAGACGCAAGAAAGTGGACTTGAATGCACCAGAAATGGAGGATCTGATGATTGACAATTGGTTGAATAATCGATATCGCAAAGTAAAACGGCTGCTCAAAAAAGCCGACCGCAAGTTCTAGTCAAGAGAGAGCATCACATTCTGCTGCATTTCCACAGGTATTCAACACGTTCGGATTGCAAATCCGAACGAACGAGGAAAACGCCACGCCTTTGGCACCGACTTTTTGATTCAGAGAGTTTTAGTGTCGTTTTTTGACGCTGCATTGTAAAAAATTCCTATTTTTGCGGCAACATGACAAAATCATAAAGCTATGAAAACATCTAGACTATTCTTTTTTGGCGCCTTGCTGCTCATGGTGGGTGGACTCGCCTCCTGCAACAAGACCAGCCTTCCGAAGAACTTCCCCGAAGGCTGTCCCAACTTCACCGACCATGCCTATGCGGGCGACCTGGTTGATGCCATGGTCCCTGGCATATACGAGTTCCGCCTTTCCGAGACCTTCGGCGGTACCGCCGTGCTCGCCAAATGCACCGATGGCGGTGTGTTCTGGCTCGAGAACATCGACTTCATCGACCCAGACAACACCAACATCATAGGCTCAGCCATCTACTACGGCTTCTACGCCACCGACAACATGAACTCGTCGTTCAGCCTCTTCGGCGAGAAAGTCGGAGACTACGGCAAGGCCCAATATTACACTCAGCATGAGTTCCTCGACCGCAAAGCCATGTACAAAGGCATCACTACCGTAGCTGGAGGCAAAGACGAAGAATACAACTTCGCCATAAGAGCTGCCCAAGGCATCCTCGACTATCCCATGGCCTTGAGTCACATCGCCTATCACTACGACACCTTCCTCGACGAATGGGAACCCACTTACGACACCACTGTTTGCGGCATCCCCGTCACCTGCTACCAGCACGAAGGCCATCTCTATTATGTCGACGAAAACTGGCAATGCCTCCTCCACATCAACCGCCACATGCTCAACTCCGTAACAGGAAAGACCGAGCACGAGCTGATGCACTACACTCCTGCCGGCACCTTCGAGGAGACATACGCCAAGATCTACGAGATGTACGGTCCGTCGCTTCCCAAGCCGCAGTGGAACACCTGCGTGAGAGGCTACCGCAAACAAGCCAACGAATGGCTCTACGACGAATACCCGCGTTCGCTCGACGCCTGGTTCCCTGTCTATCAAGGCGCAGGCACCATCCACGACATGGAAATCGGCCGCCGTTTCACATGGCGCGTGCTCGACAAAGTGTGCGACATCACCGTAAAAATCGAGAACGTCCCCTTTGACGATGCCCAACAGTATAAAGCCACTTGCCAAGCGATTTGCGACATAGTCTATAAAGACGAATCCAACGCTGATGCAGGAACCCTTCACTTCAAAGGCGCACTCGAAGACGAGAACGCCGGCATCCTTGTCGATGGCGGTTACTATCACCCAAGCTACGAAATCGAGTTGAACAAAGAAGGCACTCTGACCATTAAATTCGAAGTCGTCAAAGTTATCTTCGTATGATAGCCACACTGTGTGGATGCTTCGTGAGGTAGACATCGCCATCTTCCTCGCCGAAGCGCCGCTGATATTTGTGGGATTTTACTCTTTGTCATAATTCAGCAATGCTTTCACTTGAGTAAAGGGACAAATTGTCTCCCACCTCAAATTCAATTCGGAATCTCGGGCGCATGATTTGTGATTTTCACCTTAAGTCCCTATGGTCTTTTTTGTACTTTTGCAGAAAACGCAAAGCGTTATAAGCGTAAACTTCATGACAAACCGATTCTTCCACATCATCTTGTTGCTCACCTTGTTGGCTGGAGTTTCATGCTCGCAAGGAGACCGCCATGACGTTTTGCTGCCGAACGAAGAAGCCAGCACCTGCATCATCCCAGCACCGAAAGCGTATCAGCAACTTGGCAATAAGAAATACAAGCTAAAGGAAGTCAAAGTCGATGCCGAAACCGTCTTTGGCAACCCCGATGAATACCGCATCGTTGTCAAGCGGGGCAATGTCACCATCACGGGCAATGCCGTATGGGCGAAAAGCACTTTGGCTCAATTGGTTGACCTTGACGGCAAGGTGGCTGACTGCGAAGTCCACGACTGGGCGGCCTATCCTTTCCGTGGCTTCATGCACGACACGGGACGCAACTATCAGCCTGTCAGCCTGCTGAAGGAAACGCTGGACTTGATGAGCTTCTACAAGCTGAACTACTTCCATTGGCATCTCACCGACCATCCCGCTTGGCGCATCGAGTGCAAGGCCTATCCGCAACTCAACGATCCGCAATACCAAAGGAAAGGCCGCGACGAGGGCAAGTTCTACACCTACGACGAAATCCGCGAGGTGATTGCCTACGCCAAGGAACGCGGCATCACTGTGGTGCCCGAGATCGACATGCCTGGACACTCCACCTTCTTCAAGGACGCTTTCGGCTTCACTATGGACTCCGAGGAAGGCCGGAAAGTGCTCGAAGCATGCCTCACCGAGTTCTGTTCCGAGATTCCGAAAAGCGATTGCCCATACCTCCACATCGGCTCCGATGAGGTCTGGATCGCCGACCCGCAAGGCTTTATGCAATGGATTGAAAACCTGATGGAAAGACTCGACCGTCAACCCATCGCCTGGGATCCGGGAGTGCCCGCTTCCGACAAGGTCATCCGCCAGATCTGGAACGAGGCAGCAGGCTCTAACGCCGCCGCTGCCGAAAAGGCTGGGAAGTATCTGGATTCCTTCGTCGGCTACCTGAACTATTACGACCCAATGCTGTTCACGAGCCGCCTTTTCCTGCACACCGCAGCGGCACAAGCCGAACCTGACACGAGCAAAGCCCTCGGTGGCATCCTCTGTCTTTGGAACGACGTGTGCGTGGACCATAAGGAGAACATCGCCCTCCACAATGGCATGGTCAACGGCGTGATGGCCTTCGCCGAACGCTTCTGGAACGGCGGCAACGCGGGCATGGTGGAAAACGAAAACCTGCCGCCCGGTCCGCACACCGAAGCTGGCTCGCGCTTGGTCGACTTCGAGAAGAAGATGGCCCTTCACCGCGACCGCTTCCACAAGGGCAAGATGCGCTGGGTGGCCAACTCACAGATGGAATGGCAGGTGAAAATCGATGAAAACGAAAGTTTTGCGGCTTTCGGTGGCGTAGTCGATTTGGATGCATTCTGTCAAACGCACCAAATTGCCATAAGCGACACGGCTTTGGCTGTTGCCCAAACCATTCTCATCGCTGAGCGCGATATGGACATTGAGGCATGGATAGGTTTTTGCACGCCAGCACGCTCCAACCGTAATGGCTACGGCATCGGGACGCAAGGCCATTGGGAAGGCGGTTGCCAGTGTTTCGTGAACGGCACCGAGATCTTGCCGCCACTGCCTTGGAACGAACCCGGGAAATACAACTACCACTTCAACACCTGGGGCAAACCCGAGGAGGAAGAGCCCTTCACCGATGAGCAACTCTACTGGATGCGCAAACCCGCCAAGCTTCACTTGACAAAAGGCGAAAACCATGTGGAACTCCGCGTGCCGAGGACCTATAAGGGCTTACGCTGGAGTTTTGCCTTCATCCCCGTTTGCACCCAGCCCGACGGCAGCGTGACCGAAGTGGAAGGAGTAAAGTTTGGGAAGTGAACGAGAAGGCAAAGTGGTTCCACTCGCCTGCAACCACTGGGCTGTCCTTTTCCAGAAGCACACATACTTTTTGTTTGATTTGGTTAAAAATTACATCTTTTTTTGATTGAAGGACAATGTCGCTATTTGAGTCAAAACTACTTTTTTTGGTTTTGGTGTAACAAAATCCGCTCTTCTACGTATTATTGCAATGTAAAAGTGTTGAAAAACAATAATCCATTCTAAATATGAAAACAAAACTACTGTTATCTATTGCATTATCGCTACTGATTGGTCTGGGCGGATGCCATTCCCATCAAAAACAATCTGATTACTGCACCGTCAAAGGTACAGTGAAAGGCCTAAAAGACGGCACAAAGCTTGAACTGCTGGATGAGTTCCAAGATTTCAAAGTGATAGCGACCACCACTGTGAAGGATGGAGCCTTCGAGTTTCACCCTGACATAGCTGCTCCAACCCATGTGTATCTCTACAGCAAAGATGAGGACCAACTGAAAGACTTCATCCTGGAGCCGGGGACAATTCTCGTTGAGGTGGATGCCACCGATGAGGAAGATTTAGGTACTGGTGCAAAGGGCACACCTTCCAACGATATTGATCACAGATATATAGCACTTATGGACAGTGGAGACAGAGAGGCTGCCAATGCCCTAATGGATTCGGTTCTTGATGCTGAACAAACTGGAGCGTTGGCCTTGGATATAGTCAGCAATAGGTGCAAATCTTCAAAAAAGGGGTTGGACGCTTTGAACCGTTTGTCGCCCGATTTGGCCGATTTGGCCTTTGTCGCCGAATTGAGGGATGAGTTGACACGCCGAATGAAGACAGAAGCTGGTGGAATGTACATCGATATGGAGTATCCCGACGTGGACGGCAACCTTATCAGCTTGAGTTCGGTGGTCGACAACCCTGCCAACCGTTATGTCCTCGTTGATTTCTGGGCCACCTGGTGCGATGGATGCGTAGAAGTCCTGCCTGAATTGGTGGAGCTATACGCAGAATATCATGATAAAGGTTTTGAGATATATGGTATGTCTGCCGATACCAAGGGACGTTATGAATTGTGGAAATCCAGTCTCGCCGAAAACAATATGACATGGGTCAACGTGTGTGACTTCAGCGGAGGAAGAAAAGACTCTAAGACCCGCCAGGAATATGCCCTTGCAGCCTATCCAACGACCGTGCTGATCGAAGGCCAGACCGGAGTAATCATTGCCCGTGGCAAAACAATTGATGAATTGGACGCGATGTTGGCCGAGTTGTTCGAAGAATAAGACAAGATATATTCACTTTGAGCTGATGATGACACCCGACATGATGGATGCCAACTACCGTCCTGAAGAATCTGGAGGTTATGCCAAAAAGGCTATAAGTTGAGCTTTTGGGCTGTGGCTTTTTTTGTATCTTTGCAGGCATAAAACACATCACATCATGAATCAGCATCCCATTCAAGAAGGATATATGCCTTTTCTAGGCTATCAGACCTATTACCGCATTGTCGGTGAACCTTCAAACAAACCTGCATTGTTGCTGTTGCACGGCGGGCCAGGCAGCACGCACAACTATTTCGAGGTATTGGACCGCATCGCCGACACAGGCCGTCAGGTGATTTCCTACGACCAAATCGGTTGTGGCAACTCCTATCTCGACGGCCATCCAGAGCTGTGGACCCAAGAGACTTGGATCAACGAGCTCATCGCCTTGCGTGAGCATCTGCATCTCGACCAAATTCACCTCCTTGGCCAGTCGTGGGGCGCCATGCAGGCCATCGCCTATATCATCGACTGCCAGCCCCAAGGCATTAAGTCAGTGATACTCTCCTCGGGTCATGCTTCCAGTTCTTTATGGGCCAGCGAGCAGCACCGCCTCATCAAATACATGTCGGAAGAGGACCAGGAAGCCATCCGCCGCGCCGAAGCCACGGGTAAGTGGGACGACCTCGACTATCTCCGCGCCAATGATCATTACTACGAGCGGTATGTCATCAGCGTCGACGAAAACTCGCCCGAGTGTCTCCGTCGCCCCAAACGTGCCGGCAACGAGGCCTATCTCTATGGCTGGGGGCCCAATGAGTATCAACCATTAGGCGACCTTGCCGATTTCGAATACACCGATCGCCTTGGCGAAATCAAGCAGCCCTGCCTGATCTGCAGCGGTACCCGCGACATCTGCACCCCTGTGGTGGCCGCTTCGCTCTTCGAGAACATCCCCAACAGCCGCTGGGAGGTCTTCAAAGGCGCTCGTCACACCTGCTTCGTCGAACAGACCGACAAGTACTGCGCCATTTTGGAGAAGTGGCTGGAGGAAAATGATTGATCCTCAATCCTTCATCTCAGATCAGAATCCACAACTTGGGCAAAGGCTTGGGTTGCGGATTTTTTTGTACCTTTGCGCCTATGAATATCCGTCAAGACATCATCATAGAAGACACCTTGGCCAACCTCGGCGACGAGCGGTTTTCGGGCTACCTGTGCCACGCCTATTGCCACAATGGGCATTGCGATTTCGAGTTCAACAACGTGACGTTTCGTTTCGAGGCAGGCAACTGTTTGATTTTGACCCGTTGTGATTTGGCGAGAAACATCGTTCAAAGCCCTGATTTTGAAGTCGATGCCATTTATGTCACGCAAGAGTTCATCGAGGTATGTACGCCGCAGAGCAACTACGGCATGAAAGGTCATTTGGCCTTGTTCAACAACCCCATTATGCGGCTCAACGCTGAGCAGCAGAAGGTGTGCGCCCTCAACTTCGACTACATCAAGCGGCGGCTCGCGCTCACGCACCACCACTTCCACCGCGAGGCGATGATCAACGCCATACAGTGCATGATTATCGACTTCTTCGACTTCCACGTTGAACTCTACGGCAACGACAAGGTTTCGTCGCAATCCGCCCAAATCATGGACGGCTTTCTCGCTCTGCTGGAGCGTGGCGACTTCTACGCCAACCGCGAAATCGGCTACTACGCCGACAAACTCTGCGTCACGCCGAAGTACCTCTCCGAGGTGACGAAGAAGGTGAGCGGCTTCCCCGCCAACTACTGGATTACGCGCTACACCGCCTTGGAAATCAGTCGCTTGCTTCGCGACAAGAGCCTCACCCTGACCGAAATCAGCGACCAGTTCAACTTCTCCTCGCCCTCCTATTTCACGCGCTTCGTGCAGAAATATTTGGGTGCGAATCCGATGGATTTTAGGGAGTGAGATTTCCGAAAAAATTGAAACACAATCCGTAAAATTTGCAACTGCCGTTTTGCGGATTTTCTATTTCTTTGCAAAAAAATCAATCACTATGAAGGCAACAAGACTAATCATCGCAGCATTTGCAATACTTATGATGGCGGGCTGCAACGGACAATCTAACGGAAGTCAAACCTCTGAAAACCAAACGGAAAACATGGAAAACACAACCAACATCGAGCAACAACTGCCCATCGTCTATATGACCGATGACATCACTCCCGACGCACTCATCCGCATCTACGAAGCCCTTGGCGTGAAAGCCGAGGGACGCGTGGCCGTGAAAATCAGCACGGGAGAGTCACAGAAGTCGAACCACCTGCGTCCTGAACTGATCAAGAACCTTGTGCAACACGTCAACGGCACCATTGTGGAATGCAACACGGCCTACAAGGGAAGCCGCTTCAGCACCTCCGACCACCAAAGAGCCATCGAGCAACGCGGCTACAACGACATCGCCGAGGTTGACATCATGGATGCCGAAGGCGAAATGAGGCTGCCCGTGCGCGACACCACTTACATGAAATACAACATCGTAGGCGACCATCTGGCCAACTACGACTTCATGATCAACTTGGCCCACTTCAAGGGTCACCAGATGGCTGGTTTCGGCGGCGTGCTGAAAAACCAGAGCATCGGCGTGGCCTCGTCGAACGGCAAGGCCTACATCCACACCAACGGCCTGACCGAGGATGCCGAGCGTCTTTGGGAGTTCATCCTTCCCGAAAACCAAGACAAGTTCGTCGAGTGCATGGCCACCGCCGCTACTGCCGTCGCCGACTACTTTGGCGACCGCATCGTCTATATCGCCGTGATGAACAACATCTCCATTGACTGCGACTGCAACGGTAATCCCGCCAAGCCTGAACTGAAGGACATGGGCATTTTGGCCTCCACCGACCCCGTCGCCCTCGACCAAGCCTGCATCGACATGGTGTATCGCCACCAGAACGAGGTCGGCGACGATGCCACCTCACTCATCAACCGCATCGAGAAGCAGCACGGCCTCCACATCCTCGAACACGCCGAGAAGATTGGCCTTGGCTCGCGCCAGTATAAAATGGAACATCTGCATTAATACAACAGAAAATGAAAGCGAAATCCTTCATCATCGCAGCCTTTACTCTACTTATAGCCACGGGCTGCAACGGACAAAGCAAACAAGAAGTCAAACCATCAAATAACACAGCAATGAGCAAATCCATCGTCATCTTTTTCTCCCATGCGGGCGACAATTACAGCGTGGGCAACATCGAGGTAGGCAACACGAAGATCGTGGCCGACTACATCTCGGAAATCGCGGGTGCCGACCAGTTTGAAATCGTCACCCACAAGTATGACGGCATGGCCTACACGCCGCTCATCAACCTCGCAAAAGAGGAGGCCAACAACGGTGAGCTTCCGCCTTACGAAGGCGATGCTCCCGACCTCAGCCAATACGACACCGTTTTCATCGGCGGTCCCGTTTGGTGGGGCACCTACCCGCAGGTGATGTTCACACTGTTCCGTGACATTAACCTCGACTGCAAGACCGTCATCCCTTTCACCACCCACGAAGGCAGCGGCCTCGCCTCCTGCGTCAGCGACGTAAAATCGGCTTTCCCGAAGGCGAAAGTCACGCAAGGCTTCAGCATCTACGGCCATGAAGTGCGCAGCGGCAAGGCCAAGGTGGAGAAATGGCTGGAAGGGTTAGGGTATTGACAGTTAGGAATTAGGAGTTAACAGTTGAGAGTTATTATTCTAAGGGTTCCGCAATCTGGGCGAAGGCTTGGGTTGCGGAATTTTTATGCGAGTCGTGGTCGACAGACTCCCTCGACCTGTAACCAAACAGGTCCAACTCACCAGAAAATTATTTTTGCTTTTGAAAAACTAATTCTACTCCATGTTGAAATAAAGTCATTGTGTTCTTTTCCGAATCAAATTCAAATGTTGCCCCTATCGGGTCATACTTAAATTTGTCTTTGTCAACTGCTTCAAACGCAAAAACATCA
>Ga0265298_10005337_pt1 | contig 16178 bp, 19 predicted proteins | sample AusTroGonzalo_MG_3_FD_193486 | JGI IMG/M metagenome (GOLD analysis project Ga0265298, IMG submission 193486) | Bovine rumen microbial communities from tropical cattle in Woodstock, Queensland, Australia - Gonzalo_01 | ecosystem: Host-associated > Mammals > Digestive system > Stomach > Rumen ... | reverse complement strand
AAAACACCGTATTCTCGGAAATGTTTGTCGAAGCAGGGTACGACAAGTTTGAAGCGGTTAAAAACTCGTATCTGGTCTCGAGCGCGATATTCGGTCTTCTCGCCGCTGTGACGATGATGATCTCGGGATTTGCTGTCAAGGAAAGATATACGGGCAATGAGGAGAAAAACCCTTACGGGCTGTTCAAGACGCTGTCCCAGTTCATCAAAATGAAAGAGTTCAGATACACAACGGCGTATTATCTGACCAGTATGCTGGGATTCGATATCCTCTTAGCACTGTTCATGTTCTATATTCAGGACAGTCTGGGATATGCTCCTGACGGCATTCTTGCAATGATCTTCGTCGCAATTCCTTTGGTTGTGGCAATGTTCTCAGCAGTTGTGTGGGACAAATTATCGGCAAAAAAAGAAAAACACAGAGTGTATTTATTTTCGGTGATCATCACTGCCGTTGGACTGATCATCGCTCTGATCGTCCCTTCGTTTAAAGGCGAAATGTATCAGTCCGCCACCGCTTCGATGGAAGAGCTGCTTTCTTCCGGCACTACAATCATCCTGTTGCTCGCCGTCTTTGTCGTCGGATGCGGAATGAGCGGAATCCAGATCCTTCCGTACGCTTCCATTCCGGATATCGTCGAACTCGACGAATATACATACGGCGTGCGGAGAGAAGGCGCGTATTACGGCGTGCAAAGCTTCGTCTATAAACTTTCAAACGGTATCGCGCTGGCGCTCGTATCTCTTCTTCTGCAGGTGTTCGGGTATAAAGAGACTCCTTTCCTGAACGAGGCCACGGGCGAAGTTGTTTACTCATACATACAGTCTCAAACGGCGCAGGACGCGGTCAGGATCATCTTTTGTACTCTTCCGATCGCGATATTCGCAATCTCGATTATCTGCGCTTTCAAAGCCAATATGGGAAGGGACAGATTTAACGCCATTAAAGAAGAACTGGCGAAAAGAGAAAAAAACAAGTGATTTTCGGCCGGAATGCGTTTGCCGGGACGGACAGAAGCGGTCCGGGTCATTTTGACCCGGACCACTTTTGAAGGCTATGCGCGTATCATTGACTGTTGCACTTGAAGGAGCATTGAGAAATGTACATTATCATTTACGATTTCGGAACCAGCAGTCTGAAAACCTGTCTGTTCAATATTGATTCGGAAATACATATTGTGGCAAATTCCACAGCGGATTATGGCATATATATTTCTGAAAACGGCGGCGCTGAACAGGATACAGAAGAGTGGTGGGAGGCTATATGCTCAACGACAAGAGCATTGTTTGATCATTCGGAGGTTAAACCTGATGAAATTGAAGGAATTGCGTTTTGCTCACAGATGGGCGGGACTGTTCTTGTGGATGAGGATGCGAATGCCGTCAGACGACCAATGAACTATCTGGATCAAAAGGGCGTTAAAGAGTATAAGGAATGTATGGGCAGCGGAATCATCAAGGTTTCCGGTTGCAGCCTGTATAAACTCGGGCGGAATCTGATTGTTAATTATGCCGGTTCAACCAGCGCTGAAGACGCGGTATGGAAATACAAATGGGTAGAAAACAATGAACCTGAAGTATTCAGGAAAACATACAAATGGCTGGACGCCGGCGATTATCTTGTGGCGCGTTGCACGGGCAGAATCATAAGAACTGTTGATTCTGCATTCGCCACCTTCCTCTATGATACCCGCAAAGGAAAGGAAGGATGGAACAAAGGTCTCTTAAAAATGTATAAGATAAACCCTAAACATATGCCGGATCTTATAAACTGTACAGATCTGGTCGGTGGATTGACTGAGAAGGCGGCAAATGATCTTGGCCTGGTGAGGGGCACCCCGGTGTTCGGAGGAGGCGGAGACATCACCTTCGTGAATATCGGCGCCGGATGTACAAGACCGGGTGATACACACATTTATGTGGGAACATCAGGATGGGTGTCAACCTACCTGGATTATCAGACGGTTGACATCAATGCGATGATAGCCGGACTTCTGTCGGTAAAACCCGGGTACTACAATTATTCTGCGGAACTGAAAACGGCCGGGAAGTGCTTTGAATGGGCTATGGATCATCTGGCACTGGATGAGATCGGCGTTTATCCGGAAAAGACCAAAATTACAGATGTTGAGAGCAAATACTCAAGCCTTTATGATTATCTGTCAGATGAGGTGAGCAAAGTTCCTCCCGGAGCAAACGGCGTAATCTTTACCCCCTGGTTGCACGGTAATCGCAGTCCGTTTGAAGATTCCAGGGTAGGAGGGATGTTTTTTAACATCAGGATCGATAACGGTAAGAGAGACATGATCCGTGCTGTACTTGAAGGCATTTGTTATCATCTTCGCTGGCTTTTGGAATGTATCATGAAAAAGGTGAAGACCTCTGACCCAATCAGATTTGTCGGCGGTGGAGCGCTGTCGCCTGTTACTTGTCAGATGCTTGCAGATATTACCGGACGGACGATAGAAACCGTGAATCATTCACAGGAGGTTGGAGCAATCGGAACGGCGCTTGTTGTTGCGGCGGGCATCAGAGGAGTTGATGCGCTGGAGCTTTCACGTCAGCTTGTAAAAGCCAATCATGCCTATACGCCCAATCCTGAGAACAGAGAAGCATATGAGCGAAATTATAAGGTGTTCAAAAAACTCTATAAAGCCAATGCTTCAAACTTTAAGGAAATAAACAACGGAGGAGATTGAAATGAATGTATATGATTTTGACGGTACGATTTTTCCATCGGATTGCTCCATCGGATTTTGCCTCTGGTGTATGAACCGCCATCCCAGGTTATGGTTCACTTTTTTTCCGAAAGCGCTCAAATACCTGATTCTGCGTAAGAAAGAAAAAATAACGGAGGCAGAGCTGCAACGGAAATTCTTCAGTTACCTGACGCTGATTGATGACTTTGACGTGCAGATTGAGCGGTATTGGAATAAAAACGAAAAGCGGATCGTCCCGTGGTACCTGGCGCAAAAAAAACCGGACGACCTGATCATCAGTGCTTCTCCGTCCTGCATCATCGAACCGATTGCAAAACGGCTCGGTGTGAATTTCATGGCTACGGAATATGACCGTGAATACGGAGTTTACCTGAACAATATGATGTATGCAAAGGAAAAGGCAAAATATATTGTTGATCATGGTTTCCCGGTGATTGACAACTTTTATTCAGACTCTCTGGCTGACACACCGCTTGCTTTATGTGCGGAAAAAGCACATCTGGTAACCAATAAGGCAAGCACTGTGGTTGACTGGCCTGACCTGGACGCGGAAACCATGGAAAAAGTAAAGAAGAAGATCGACACAGGCTGGAACATTCACCTGAAAGAGGAAAAATAGCTGCTCACATCCTGAATGTCAAATGTGATTCAATCATGATGGGTTCCCTCCGCGGAAAGCCGGGTTTCTGTCCGGTATACCATATGAACAAAGACAAAAGGATCTCAATCCTGCCGGACGGATCAGCGGAGCAGAAGGATATCTTTGCTTATTACAGGAAACGGGAGGAGTAAGTATGTTCAGGCCGATGAGACGGTACAAACAGCAGATCAGTCAGGAAGAATGCATCCTGATTCTGCGGAAAGAAAAACGCGGAGTTCTCTCCATGATCGGAGAGAATGGTTATCCGTATGGCATTCCCCTGAACCACTGGTACAATCCGGAGGACGGAAAGCTGTACTTCCATGGAGCGAAAGAAGGCCATAAGCTTGATGCACTACGGAAAGACAACAGGGTCAGCTATTGTGTCTGGGATGCCGGATACCGGAAAGAAGACGAATGGGCGCTGAATGTTAACAGCGTCATCGTATTCGGCCGAATCAGCCTGGTCACGGATGAGGAAAAAGCAAAGCAGATTGGGATTAACCTGTGCCGGAAGTTCACGGATGACAAAACATACATTCAGCATGAAATAGAAAATGCTCTTCCCAGGGCGCAGTGTCTGGAACTGACGATAGACCACATGACCGGAAAGTTGGTAAATGAGTCATGAAGGAATTGTATGTCACAGATCTTGACGGCACATTGCTGAACAGACAGGATCGGGTAAGTTCTTTCAGTATCCGGGTTATTAATGAACTGGTAGACAGGGGGCTGCAGTTCACCTACGCAACGGCCAGATCTCTGGTATCCGCATCCAGGGTTACGGAAGGGCTGAGCACGAAAATTCCGGTAATTGCCTATAACGGCGCATTTATTCTCAGACCTTCCACAGGAGAGGTTTTGTCCAGGGAAGCGTTTACCGATGACGAAAGAAGTAAAGTACGAGAGATCCTGGACCGGCATCAGATCAGTCCCCTTACCTATTCCTTTATTGACGGAATTGAAAAAGTGTCCTGGATTCCTCAGTTTGAAAACGACGGTATTCGCAGATATCTGAGTCAAAGGCAGGGAGACAGGCGGTTCAGGGCAGTCCATGATACAGATGCATTGTATCATGGCGAGATTTTCTATTACACCTGTATCGGCGAGAAAGAAGAACTGCAGCCGGTTTATAATTTGTTTTCCGAAGACAGCCATTATCGTTGCACGATGCAGCAGGAATTATATCGTCCGGAATACTGGTGTGAGATCATGCCTGCTAAGGCATCCAAAGCAAACGCCATCCGGAAGCTGAAGGAAATGTGGCACTGCAGCCGGGTTATTTCCTTCGGTGATGCGGTAAACGATATCCCGATGTTTGAAATATCAGATGAATGCTATGCAGTGGAAAACGCAGTGGATGAACTGAAAGCAATCGCAACGGGTGTGATCGGAAGCAATGAAGAAGATGGTGTTGCAAAATGGCTGCTTAAACACGCAGCTTTATGATTTCGCAAAACCCGGCATGGAGAGCACGGAATATAAGCTGTTTAAGGCATCACGGTGGACAGAAAGCTTTGAGAGCATGATTATACAGGCGGAGGAAGAATCAAAATGAACATTGCAGCAATGACCTTCCGGTTGCGAGCATCCTGGGTTCACAGCCTGAAGGAAAAACGGATGATCGTCAAAAGCCTGACAGCGCAGCTGCAGAACAGGTTCCATGTTTCTGCCGCTGAGATTGACGAGCAGGATACGCACCAGATCATTGTGATCGGCATTGCCGCCATTGTTCCGCACAATGCAATGGCTGACAGCATCATGGAAGAGATATCCCTGTTTGTGGAAGAGAACTGCGAAGCGGAGATTCTGGAAGAAACGCGGGAGATCAGATAAAACAGGGACAATCAGAAAAATAAAAACGGAGTGAAAACAATGAGTTCATGCGATTGGGGCTTCTCCTTTGAGGCCATGAGATTTTATCACGATACTGAATGGGGTGTTCCGGTCCATGATGACCGGATCATGTTCGAGCACCTGATGATGGAAGCGATGCAGTGCGGCCTTTCATGGAGCCTGATGCTGAAAAAGCGGGAGATCTTCCGGGAATGCTTTGACGGCTTTGATTATGATCGGATTGCTGATTATACCGAGGCGGATATTGACCGCATTATGAACACGGAAGGTATGATCCGCTCCCGCAGAAAGATCGAAGCCGTCATCAACAACGCCCAGTGTTTCAAAAGAGTCAGGAAAGAACATGGCAGCTTTTGTGACTGGCTCTGGGCTCATACGGACGGCAAAACAGTTCTGTATATGGGCCATGAAAACGGTCGTATTCCCGTCAGCAACGGCCTGTCGGATGAGATCGCAAAAGAGCTGAAGGCATACGGCTTCAAGTATCTGGGAACAGTAACGGTCTATTCCCATCTGCAGGCCTGTGGGATCGTCAACGATCATGGAAAGGACTGCCCCTGTTACCGGCAGATTAATGAACATAACCCTACCGTCCGGAAAAGGCGGTATATGGAAAAATAAAACAGATCGGATATGAGGTGACAGCACAATGATTACAGTCAATTTGTACTACAAAGGCACGAACGGAAATGCCAAAGCCTTTGCAGAGGAAATGGAAGCCTCCGGCATTGCGGAAAATATCCGGAAAGAGCCGGGCAATCTCCGTTACCAGTATTTCCAGCCGCTGGATGATCCGGAGACTATCCTGCTGATCGACAGCTGGACGGACCAGGCGGCCATTGACATGCATCACGCTTCTCCCATGATGGCGCAGCTGGCCGCGCTCCGGGAGAAGTACGATCTGCACATGGCCGTGGAACGTTTTGTAAGCGAAGATATCGGAACAGATGAGAGATTCATCAGAAAGTGAGGAAAAGGATGAAAACGAATATGAAGTACAGAACTCTTGGAAAAACTGGCCTGCGGGTCAGTGAAATCGGTTTTGGCGGTGAATGGCTGGAACGGCATGAGGAAAGCGAATCTGTTGCCCTGATGAAATATGCCCACAGCAAGGGAATCAACATCATTGACTGCTGGATGCCTGATCCGAAGTCCAGGGACATTATCGGACAGGCCATTGCGGAGGATCGGGCCGGATGGTATGTGCAGGGCCATATCGGTTCCACATATCAGAACGGGCAGTATACCCGGACGAGGGACGTGGAACAGTGCCGGATCGCATTTGAGGATCTGCTGGCACGGTTGAGGACAGATTACATTGACCTGGGCATGATTCATTATGTTGACCTGGAGAGTGACTGGAACATTGTTTCCAAATCCGGGCCCTATCTGGATTATGTTCTGGAACTGAAAAGGCAGGGAAAGATCCGGCATATCGGATTATCCACCCATAATCCGCTTATTGCCATCAAGGCGGCGGAGAGCGGATTGGCGGAGATGATCCTGTTCAGCGTCAATCCAGCCTTCGATCTGATGCCGCCGACAGACAATATTGACAACTATTTCGCGGATACCTATGCGGACGGCCTGAACGGTGTTGATCCGGTCCGGATCAGGATGTATAAAATCTGTGAGCAGCAGGATATCGGTATCACATGTATGAAGCCTTTTGCAGGCGGTCGTCTCTTTGACGCGAAGCGTTCTCCCTTCGGCGTGGCGCTGACGCCGGTTCAGTGCATTCACTATGCGCTGACCAAGCCGGGTGTAGCTTCGGTCCTCTGCGGCTACGATACAACAGAACAGGTTGACGCCGCGGTGGCCTATGAAACGGCTCCGGACAGTGAGAAGGATTATGCCACAGTCCTGGCCGGCGCACCGCAGCATACCTTTGCCGGCGGAGAGTGTACCTACTGCGGTCACTGCAAACCCTGCCCCGTGGACATCGACATCGCTGTGGTGAATAAACTGTATGATCTTGCGGTCATGCAGCCGGAAGTCCCAGTCTCAATTAAAGAGCACTATCTCTCCCTGGAACACCACGCGGGTGAATGCATCGGCTGCCGCGGATGTGAAAGCCGCTGTCCCTTTGGTGTAAAGGCAGCCGACAGGATGTCTAAAACGGCAGAACTCTTTGGCAGGTAAGGGCTGTTATCGACAGAATGTTTTGCGTATTTTGAGCCTTATAATCCACTATATATTGATTTCAATAGTGAAAAAATAGTGTACCATGAATTTGAAGGATTCCGCCGGATTCCTGTCCGATCCCTTTGCCAGCATATCTGTTCCGAGCCATCGATCTGCCTGATCTATGACAGATTTCCCCAACCATACGGAGTCCATTTTTCCGGCTCTGCAGGATTTTTAACTTTTGGGAATCCCAGGTCCATGATATGATAGAAAACGAATTCATGTGCAGGAAGGTGGTGGCAGGATGGCATCTCAGCTCAGGAAATTTGCAGTCGTTTCAGACGTCCATGGGAACCTTCCAGCGCTGGACGCGGTACTCGATGACGCAAAAAGCCGTGGAATCAGCGAGTTTGTTTTTGCTGGTGATTATTGCCTGAGCGGTCCGTTCCCGGATGAATGCATTGCTACACTGATGTCATTGGATCATGCATATATCGTTCGGGGCAACGAAGAAAAATATCTGGAAAATCTGATCGGTAAAGACCAGAGCAACTGGACTGACGGCCAGATGCAGGTCACATACTGGTGCTTCCGGAATATGACACAGGAGCATTTGCAGTTCCTGACTGCGCTGCCGTACACCCTTGAATTTATGGTTAACGGAGTGAAAGTCCATCTTTCACATTATTCGGCGACATGGATTGGTGACTGTGAATTCAGGCTGATCGGGCCGGACGTGTTGGCGAAGCGTTATGAGGGGGTGGATGTAACGCCGGAATACTACCGGCAGGATGTCCGTGATCTTTTCAGCCATGATCAGGAATTTCAGGACGCATTGCCCGTTCTCGAGGAAGGTGTTTATCTTTTCGGCCATTCCCATGTCCAATGGAACTGGCGGGATGCTGATCGGAATGTTTTCCTGATCAATCCCGGTTCCTGCGGCTTGCCTTTGGATTTTATCCACGACAGTGTTCCATATACGGTTCTGTCCATCTCAGAAAATGGAACGGTAGGCATTGAAGAGATCCGCGTTCCCTTTGACAAACATGGATATGCTGAAGTTTTAAGAAATTCAGAGCAATATACATCAGCAACCGTCTGGACGAAAGTGATCACAAAAGAATGGCTGAAAACCCATGAGCACATGACTTTTTTTCTGGAATTTGCTGAACAGTATGCACAGAAAATCGGCGATACGAGAAGGCCATTCGCTGTGGAGACCTGGGAAAAATCCTATGAGATATGGAACAGCAGCTTATAAAGGAGAGAATGCGGATGAAAGTGCTGATCATAAACGGGTCGCCTCGTTCAAATGGCGATACGGTATATGTTCTGGAATCTTTGAAAAACAAGTTTCCAGGTGGCACCGTGTTTGAATTCCTGAATGCCTACGAGTCGAACATTCAACCTTGCAATGATTGCAGGTATTGTTGGAAAAACGAAGGATGCAGCATCAGAGACGAAATGGACATACTATGGAGAGATGATTACGATGTCCTGATCCTGGCGTCTCCTTTGTATATGTCTTTTGTGACTCCGCCGCTTTTTTCGATTATCAGCAGACTGAATGCCATATGGAGCAACCACTATTTTCTGAAAACACCAAAGAGGCTGAAGCCGAAGAAAGGCGTGCTCATACTCACAGGCGGCGGTGATGGTTCTCCGAATCCGGCGATCAACATTGCACAGACAGCCTTTCAATTTCTGAATGCTCAGTTTGATCCGGCTTTGGATTATATACGATCACTGAATACAAACAAGGTCTCCGTTCAGGACGACCGAGACCTTGTCGGACAGATAGGCAAAACGATCAAGCATATTATGGGAGAATATTGAAATATGAAAGTTATCATCATCAACGGCCCTATGGGTGTCGGGAAAACTGTAACAGGAAAGTTGATTGCTGAGAAAAATCCCGGAACCGCTTTTATTGACGGCGACTGGTGCATGGACATCCATCCTTTTGTCGGGAACCATGAAACAAAGACCATGGCAGTTGATAACATTCTGCACATGATCAGCAACTATCAGAAATGTAGCGAATGTAAAATGGTCGTGCTGGTCTGGCTGATGGATGATCAGTGGGTACTCCAGAGCATCATGGATGGACTCTATGCCCTGCGTTCAGAAGTAAAAAGTGTCACGCTGATATGTGACAGAGAAACGCTGCTCAGGCGTTGGAAGAATGATCATAATTGCGAATGGAGAACGGATCATTGGCTTGAGATCAGTCTGGCTTCGCTGCCGTTCTTCTCATCCATGAAGGATGTCATTGACACCAGCGAGTTATCTGTTGATCAAATTGCTGAAGTCATTATGGGCGAGTAATTGCAAAGACTCTTGGAGGCAACCTCCTGATCAGTATCACATTCTCCAATGCGTCATAATCAATCACATAAACTCCATCCTGAAGGAAGGAGGGCGGAACCGTGGAATACAGAAATGTACTGGAGATCTTTCCCGGAATCGGATGTGCCTTGACAAAGGCGGATGGAAAAACAACAGCTGAATACTACGGCGTCGCGGATCGGGAAAGCAATACGCCGGTCGACAGGGATACCGTTTTCCCAGCGTGTTCCATTTCAAAGTTTATTACCGCAATATGTGTCATGAAACTGCATGAGCAGGATATAATTGATATCGATCGTCCTATCAATCACTATTTGCAGCAATGGAAACTACGCACATTGGACGGGAGCGAAAGCAGCGCGTCCATTCGATCCATCTTGTGCCATACTGCCGGAATTGCTGACGGAGAGGATGGCTTTTACGGGCTCCGCCGAAATGATCCGGAAATCTGCCTGGTAGATATCCTGGAAGGGAAAACAACTTACAATAACCGTCCGGTCCGGGCGGAAAAACCGCAGGGAGAAGCTTTTGAATACTCGGATGCCGGGTACTGTGTTCTGCAACAGCTGCTGCAGGAGATAATGCAAAAACCCTTTGACGAGATTGTCCGGGATATTCTGTTTGATCCGTTGTGCTTAAGCAGCACTTTTTTCGCAACGCCCGGTAATATGGCCTGCTATGAAAGCAGGATGGCGACAGGGTATGATGAAGAAGACCAGCCCATCCCGGGAAGATTCCCTTCTGTACCCGATCTTGCGGCCTCCGGGCTGTGGAGTACACCGGAAGAGCTGCTGATCATCGCAAGGGAATTCATGGAAGCATATCATGGCAGGAGCGGCTTCCTGAAGCAAAAAACGGTTCGCGAAATGGTGAAACCAGTGGAAAAGTTCCCTTGGACGGGCCTTGGTTTGTTTGTCAAAGAAAATGATACGCTGATCTCCCAGGGCTGGGGAGAAAACGGCCAATGCATGCTGAAAATGCATTGCGATACAGGAGAAGTCGCTGCAGTCATGACAAACCGGAATCCCGGCGTTGATCAGCAGGCCTCCGGTGTGGAATGGCTTACGGACAGAAAACTATATGAAGGAAATCAGGTTGTTTGTGCTGAAAGGTAACCGTTGTTGAAACTTCAGATGGATTAATCAACCAGACAAATCGGAATTTGTAACGGAGGAAGAAAATGGGCAACGAAAAATACATGAAACGCTGTTATGAACTGGCAATCAAGGCGGGAAAGAAAGGCTATGACACCTTCGGCGCACTGCTCGTCCATAACGGGGAAATCCTTGAAGAAGCCGAAAACACCGCTGATTGGAACAAGGGCATATTCGGCCATGCAGAGTTCAATCTGGTTCACAAATGTGCAAACCGATATTCTGATACCGTTTTGAAAGAGTCTACGCTCTATACAAGCTGTGCTCCCTGTGAACGATGCCTTTGCGCCATTGCATCTCTGGGTATTGGGAATGTTGTCTTTGGCGTTTCCTATGAGGAGTTTTCAAAGCTGACACCAGATGATGCTGTTTCGGTTGACAGGGAGGGACTGCTTCAACAACTTGGCATTCAAATGAAACTGACCGGGCCTGTTCTTGAAAATGAAGGCATGCACGTTTTTGAGTGGTGGGGTGGCGAATATCGTCCCCTTGAAGAGCTTATTGCTGAAATGGATGAAATAAAAAGGAAAAACAAATAGACAAATTCCCGTTTGTCGAACATTTTTCTTATGTTTGGTAGGCAACAAGGCCTACATCTCACTATCAACTGAGCCTACAAACGAGAGGTGGCTCAGTTGGCGGAGCGATTTGTTCACCGCCGAAGTACTGTACAGGATTGTCGTACACCCAGGCATGGGCAAAAAAGATGAGAGGCTTGATTTTTCAAGCCTCTCGAGTGTCCAAAAGTTCCAATTAGGATATCCCAGAACATAAGCAACAGCCTCCATGCTCATCATTGTTTATTTGCGATTTTTTCTCTTCTGGTGCATCTGGTTCAGTTCATCCATCATGGCTCGGCGGTTACCGTAAGCTTGACGCCAATGCTGTTCGATCTCTGCTGACTTTTGCTGACCGCCGGGTAAATCCCGAATTTCGAGCAGAAGATCGGCCAGTTCCCGATAGTGCTGCCGGTTGGAGACATGTACCGCGGATTGTTCCGTTTCCTTCTCGTAAATTTTCAGATATTCAGTTGGATAGAGCGGAAGCAACTCATCCTTATACAATCTTGCGGCATGAATTCCGCCTGTGGACATAACTTCCTTCATCAACCGATCCAGTAATTCTTCTTCCCTATACAATTCCATCAATGCGGAATGGCGCGTCGAAAGGGCATTGAATACCTGTTCCCGAACCTCTGGCCATTCCTCCGTTCCGAATTGCGCTTTAAATTCACGGAATAATGCCAGATTTCCCGGTTTTATCTGTGTTACAATCCGCCACATGATATTCTGATAGTCCTGCATCCTTCCGGCATCTTTATACAGATCTTTCAATCGTAAACTGTATTCCGAAACCAGACCGGCATAGGAACTATCCAGCATTACGCTGTGTTCCAGTGTAGATATTTCTTCAACGGTATCTCCTCTGTCTGTACACGCTTTTGCATACCAGCTCCGGATTCGACGATGATTCCAGTGCTGCTTGCAAAACGCTCTCAGTTCATCCCAGGAGCAATCCGTTTCTTTCATCATTTCAATGCGGGTCATCAACCAGTTCCCAAGATGGTAATCAGATGAGTAGCTATCTGTTTTTGAATCATATTCCGCGATTTTTTCATCGACCAGAGCCAGCTTTTTTCTCACAAACTGCTCCTGATTAAAATGGCTCTCCAGAAAGCTTTCAACATGTTCCTCCATGTAATCTATGATCGAACCATCCAAATGTCCGGTAAACCAGTCATACATGGTCTCCTGGACATTTGTTTCTCCGGACTTCTCCGCCTTATCCAGAATCCGTTCCCACCATTCTTCGCACTCCTGGGCAAACCATGACAATTCTCCGCCAGAATCATCCATATCCACATCCGACACCTGAATAAATGTATAAGCAGCTAGTTCAAATGCTGCGCTGTAACAATGGTTATCCATCATATTTTCCAGAGAATCGTTCATTTCACCGATTATTACACTCATGAAGGAACTGGCAGAACGATAGTCAATAAAGCCGCCTCGTCCCTGATAGCTTCGGATCACTTGCATTACCCGCTGCTTGTATTTCTTCATATCCGCAGCAGAAATAACCGGACTGCATAAAGAGTGAAAACGCAGTGCCAGTTTTTCATCATGCTTCAGTGCCTCCAGTAAAAAGCGTCGAATCAGATCCTCGTCCGCACGGGCAACCATTTCATCGATTGCCAGCTCCGTTGTGGTTGCGTTTGCGGTAATTTCTTTGGAGCCACTGCCTTCATCTAATTCTTCTGTGCTGTTTTGTTCGTCCACCATGTCCTCATATTCATACAGAACTGCCGCTATATGCTTGCATGGCGTACCGTCCGCAGCATAAGGGCATGTACAAGACATTTTGGTTGCTTCTCCATCATTGAACAGGATTTTTACCGCGTATTCTTTATTGCCTTCTACAACTGCTTCGATTGCTTTACCGGTAATGCTGAGATCGGAGACATGATCATCCAGGTAATAATCATATCCTCTATCCAGAATATGCGGTTGAAACAGATGCTCCCATTTCATCGTGCTATCCCCTCTCCTTGAAAAAGTCCCTAACCAAATCTTCATGTATCTTTACGAAGGATGTCCAGATATTGCTGATATGCAAAGACACGATTTCTGGCTGCATTTGTTGTTTCGTAAAGAATTCCGCAGTCAACCAGTTTCCGTATTGCTGACGAAATCGTATTGTAACTGACATCCAATGCAGCTGCGGTTCTCTTGATATCAATGATTGGATGCTGTTCGAGATAATCAAACAATCTCCGCGTGTGATCAACGCTTCTGTTTGTCTTTGGCAGGAGAGAAAGATTCGACTCATGCAGAGATGACAGCTGGTGAATCGATTCCACTGCATCTTCCGCAGCTGCATGAACTGCTTCAAGAAAGAAGCACACCCACTGCTCATAATTCCCGCTGCGACGAACTTCGGAAATACGATCATAATATTCTATCTGGTTTTTCTTCAAAAAATATGAAACGTAAAGAACAGGATGATCCAGCAGACCCTGCTGCATAAGATAGAGCAGGATCAGCAACCGTCCGATACGCCCGTTTCCGTCCAGAAACGGATGTATTGTCTCAAACTGATAATGGATCAGGGCCGCTCGAACCAACGGATCATAATTTTCGTTTTCATTCAGATACTTTTCCAAATCTGACATAGCAACTGTCATGTCATCCACATTGGGAGGAATATACCTGGCGTTTTTCAGCGTCGAACCAGTTGGACCAATCCAATTTTGTGAACGTCGGAACTCCCCCGGATCCTTTTCCTGGCCTCGTGCACCTTCCATCAATCTCTCGTGTGTTTCCCTGAGAAGGCGGTTGCACAAAGGTAAAGTTTGTAATCGTTGAATTGCGTAGTTCGCTGCATTGATATAATTCACCACATCACTTACTTCAAGATTGGTATTGACATCCACATCCGGATCAAGAATATCGTCAAGGGTGCATTGCGTTCCCTCGATCTGCGACGTCATGAGTGCTTCTTTCCGTACATACATGGACACGAACAGATCCGTATCCGGAATCAAAGATGCAGCAGTGTTGAGAATCGCCAATTCCCGGTTCGCATTTACAAGAAGCCTGACCGAATCGGAATTCAATTCCAATTCCGGCGGAAGCGGACTTGGTCTGAAGGATTGGTATCCTGCTTCACCTTTCATATTACGAATGTATTTTCCTGCCCGGTTCATCAGTGGCCCCTCCTGGAAAACTTGAAATAACAGAAGTATTTTATGTTTTTTATTTCAATATGTAAAGAGAAAATGAAATACAAGTAGAATCGATGTATGCTGAAACACTATATGTTGTGGGCATTCCAGGATTCCTGTACCTCAAGGTTACTCAGTCATCGGTATGTTTGCAACACTACAATAAGCTCTGATTACGATGAAGACCTGGGGCTTTATCTGGCTGACGTCATCGTATCGGCAAAGTCCCACAGGCAAGGATTCGGGAAAGCTGGTTTGCAGATGTTCTGTGCAGCTGCCCAGAAAGCAGGAATCCCGGAACTGTATGACAACATCGCCATAGACAATCCCGGGATCGCACTGTTCCTTCAGTATGAATTTCATGAGGAATACAGAACAGAGGAGATAATCATGTTGAAAAGAGAACTCTTGTGATGCTGCTCTATCAAAACAGTTCCCACCAGAAATCAAAGATCTTCCGATAATAGTTTCCCTTTGGTGGGAGTGATTCATATCTGCGGACTCGATGCCAGGTTTGACGTTTCAGATATTGTGGCGCTTTGCTGTTACGGGGGTATTTGATATACTTCCCGACAGGCATGAGATGTCCGTCTATAAAGTCCCAGTCCACATAACCTCGGTATGGATTATATCCGCCGTATTCTATGATCTTGCGCAGGCGTCGATTCTTATGGATGCGCATGCACCGACGATAGCAGCGGCCTGTCTTCCGATATCCTTTCTCGTCCATATCAGAACGTTTCCTCCAACCGTATATCTCTGTTCTGCTTTGCCTTGGCCCGGTTGTAGGTTTTGCCATTGCCCACGACTCTGGTAACAGGGCTAATGGTGCCCCGGTCACTCCGTTGGGTGCTATAGTGTTTCTTCTGTTGTTTCTTGGTCTGCTTTCTCAGCGGTATAAAACGATTCATCTTCCGAGCCCTCCCCGCACGTCAGTAGCGCCTGTTCAGCAGAAACCGCCTTTCTTCTGTCTGATAAGCTGGGTTCGTCATACGATTTCCGGCGGCACATCCAGCAAGAACAGTGAACCTTTCCCTTTGAAAGAGCGCCGATCCTGGTAGGGTTCCAGAAATCGGCATCATGGATCTGCCAGTAGTCCCTCAAGATCAGGGATTTGTGATGGATTGCCCTGCGCCGCTGAAACCGCCGGAATGCTCGGGTTCTGTACATGCTTTCTTCCCATTTTCCCCTTGAAAAATAACGAGAAATTGGTATAATCAACGTCGCGACAAATGGACAACTGAGTGAGGAGGCGATTTGCATGCAACAGAAGACATTCCCTGTTATAGACCCGGTAGCGACAGGGGAAAACATCGTTCGGCTGCGTAAAGAACGCGGCATGACGGTGCGCGATCTGCAGATGTGGTTCGGCTTTGAAGAACCGCGTGCCATTTACAAATGGCAGCAGGGTCAGACATTGCCAACCATCGACAACCTCTACGCATTAAGCGCCTTACTGGATGTTCCCATGGAAGACATCCTGGTCGGACGCTCACAAGTGAATAGCCTGATCAGCTTCGAGCGGCAGGATGATTCCTGCCGCCCAGCTTTTTTCTCGGCTGCTTGAGACACAGCGGCACTCAAGGTACGCTTCTACCATTCTCACTG
>Ga0265298_10005334_pt1 | contig 16183 bp, 9 predicted proteins | sample AusTroGonzalo_MG_3_FD_193486 | JGI IMG/M metagenome (GOLD analysis project Ga0265298, IMG submission 193486) | Bovine rumen microbial communities from tropical cattle in Woodstock, Queensland, Australia - Gonzalo_01 | ecosystem: Host-associated > Mammals > Digestive system > Stomach > Rumen ... | reverse complement strand
GGACAGTCGCTGTTCAACTGGTTTGACTTCCTCACCGGTCAGATATTCCTGCCTACGGGTGGTCTGCTCACCTGTCTGTTCTTGGGCTGGTACGTGCCCCGCAAGATTGTTCACGACGAACTGACCAACAACGGAACCCTGCGCAGTCGCGTCTTCGAGGTCTACCTCTTCTGTGTCCGTTACGTCTGTCCGCTTGGCATTCTGCTTATCTTCCTCCACCAGTTTGGTGTGATTTAGAACATACGGTATATTAATTATCAATTAGGGCAAAGCCCGTATCGGTTTGAGGCGGTTCTTTTATATCCATCGGTCTGACCGGCGCGTCATCATCACGCTGCTCTGCATCGTCGTCGTTGTGCTGACGGCGATTGTGCTGACGGGTGGCGATGAGACCGCGACCGACAGTCCGGCCACCGACAAGAAGCGCCATGCTCAGCGCCGACACTATGACAACCGTCCCATCGACGAGGGTGGTCCCACGCGACAGGTAAAGCTCTTTCCCTTCGACCCTAACACTGCCGACTCCACACAGTTGCTGCAACTCGGCCTGCAGCGCTGGCAGGTCAGGAACATCTACCGCTATCGTCGTGCCGGGGGCATTTACCGTCGCCCCCAGGACTTTGCCCGTCTCTACGGACTCACGGCTGGGCAGTACCGTCAGTTGGAACCCTACATCCGCATCTCTGCCGACTATCAGCCTGCCAGCCGTTTGGTGGAGCCGGAAAAGCCATACGTCCGCGACACGCTGCGCTATCCTGTGAAGATTGAGCAAGGACAGCATGTCGTGCTGAACACTGCCGACACGGCCCAGCTGCGTCGTGTGCCGGGCATCGGCACTTACTTCGCCAACGAGATTGTGAACCACGGACGCTTCCTGGGTGGCTACGTTAGCACTGACCAGCTCGACGAGATTCCCGACTTCCCCCAAGAGGCTAAGCAGTTTTTTGTCATCAGCCATCCCAATCCCCACCGATTGAATGTCAACCGCCTCTCGCTGAACGAACTGAAACGCCACCCTTATATCAATTACTATCAGGCCAAGGCTATCGTCGACTATCGCCGTCTGCATGGCCGTATCGAGAACCTCCGTCAGCTTTCCCTGTCGAAGGACTTCCCGCCCGATGCTATTCGTAGGCTGGAACCATACATAGAATATTAATCAGACAAAAGATACGAAGAAATCATGGAATATATGTCACAAGAAGGCTACGACAAGCTCGTGGCTGAACTGCAACACATGGTGAATGTGGAACTGCCCCAGGTGAAGGACGCTATTGCTGAGGCCCGCGACAAGGGCGACCTCAGTGAGAACTTCGAATACCATGCTGCCAAACGCGAGCAAGGCCGTTTGCTGGGGCGCATCCGTTTCAAGCAGCGTGTACTGGAGCATGCACGTGTCATCGACAAGACATTGCTGGCGAGCGACTGCGTTGTCCTGCTTAGCCGTGTGGAGATGACCAATCTGGCTAATAATGCCCGTATGACCTACACCATCGCCAGCCCTCACGAAGCTAATCTCCGTGAAGGGAAAATCTCCATCAAGTCGCCCATCGCGCAGGCGCTGTTAAATAAAAAGGTGGGAGATGTCGTCGAGGTCAGGGTGCCGGCAGGGATGCTGAAGCTCCGCATAGAGAATATCCAGATGTCATAACGGATTTCTTCTGTCGGGATGAGGCGACCTTTGGCTCAGAACCCTACGTGCCTAAACAAAAAGAGCAACATTGCTGTTGCTCTTTTCTTCTGTCGGGATGAGGCGACTCGAACGCCCGACCCCTACGTCCCGAACGTAGTGCGCTACCAACTGCGCTACATCCCGTTGACAGGCGATTTTTGTAAAATCGCCTGCAAAGGTACTCCAATTTTTTGAATTTCGTGCACTTTTTGCCGAAAAAATTTGCAGTAACGGCGAAAAACGCCTACCTTTGTAGCCGAATGAGGAAAAACAATCTACTACTCGCGACGCTACTGTTGCTTATTCCCGCTTTGCTGATGGCGAAGCCTCGCTGCCTTGTTGTGAAGGCGGGCGATGTGGAGAGTCTGCTGTCCACTCTTGAGGAGGCTGGACGCTTGAATGCTGACTCTGCATCGGAGCGTCTCACGATATTCATTCCCAACGGCTACTATGACTTGGGCGACCGTGTGCTGACACCCATCCTCGGCTATAACCTTTCGTTGGTGGGTGAGAGCATGGAGAGTACCGTCATCCGCAATGCACCGCCAGTAGAGAACGAGAGCATCAGCAAGACGGCCACGCTGCTGAACCGTGGACACGACACTTTTGTGTGCGACCTGACGCTGAAGAACGACTTGGACTATTACCGCTCCGGGGCTGCCGGTCGTGCTGTCTGCTGGCAGGACAAGGGCTTTCGCACTATCTTCAAGCGTGTCCGTATGTTGTCTTATCAGGACACCTATTACAGCCACAGTGAGGAGTGTCAGCACTATTTCGAGGACTGCGAGATTCATGGTACGGTCGACTTCATCTGTGGAGCCGGCGATGTGGTGTTCAACCGCTGTCTCATCGTCAACGAGAAGTGTAACGAGGCTAATAACTCCCCCTATAACATCATTGCAGCCCCTCGTACGTCGACAACCAACTGGGGCTACGTCTTCATGGACTGTACCATTCGTAGCGAGGCGTCGCCGTTCTACTTAGGGCGTGGCTGGCATACCCATCCGCGCTGTGCATGGCTGAACACCCGTATTGAGTCGCCTAAGATGCTGAAGGAGCAGCGCTATGACCCTAACGGCATAAGGTCGGTGGAGAACGAGTTCTTTGAGTTCCATACGACGGATGCCCAGGGCAACGACATCACCCCGAAGTCGAACCGTGTGAGGTTTGTCCACAAAGAGGAACTCCGTATTGCCGAGACCATCATCGATGACAATGCGGCAAGCCGTTACCAGCTAAAAAATATCTTCCCCGACTGGGAGCCGGAGAAGATATGTGGTAAACTGGAGCAGCAGGCACTGAAGCTCCGTCAGCAGTCTCAGCCTTAATAGTTATTTCCGGTAGTTCTTCAGGAACTGCTGATATTCGTCACAGCGCGATACGTACTTACTGGTGCGTGTCGCGTTTTGTTTCTCAAAGTCGGCCAGTGCGGCGAAGGCACGCCACTGGGTAGCCTGACGGTTGGGCTTGCGACTGTACTCGTAAGTCTTATCGTCCCACACATCGTCATACCAGCGCGACTTGTTCAGATAGACATAGCTCAGTGCGAACAGCGCCTTCTCCTTCAGTGTGAAGTCGTTGGTGGCGCTGACCTTGCGCAGTAGGGTGGCAGCCTTTTGGGCGAGGTCCGTCTCGTTGCAGCGCACGGTGTCGTAGACGCTCTTCGAGTTGCGCATCACGTACCAGCAATCGCCGGTGTAGCTGGCCTGTGCGTAGCGCACGGCCTGGTCGTACCAGCATTGTTGTTGTGCCTTGCCCGTCACCACCTTCTCGCTGGCTTCCAGCCGTTGCATGTCGCGGATGAAGGCGAGCTTCGGGTTGGTCTTCAACTGGGGAAGCTGACTGGTCTCCAGGTCCTCGTTGTCCCATTGGCGTTTCACCCATGGTTCGACGGTGAACTGGCGGAAGGCGGCATAGCGGGCATAGCCCTGTTCCTTGTAGAATGCCAGCGGCACCTTCTGCAGCCAGCCGGCAGCGTTGTCCCACTGGCACAGGCGCATGTATTTCGTGCCGATGAGGTCGTTCAGCGCGTCATGGTCGTTCTTCAGACCTTTCTTCAGGTAACGGTCGAGGGCGTTCAGCGACGGCGTCTCGGTGTAGGCTATGTAACGTAGCAGCGTCTCCACCTTGATCGTGTCTTCCGTCTCCCCATACTCAGGACACCCCGTTGCCTTCTCCAAGGCCAACAGCCGCACGGGCTGACTGGCATAGCGCTTCATGAGCACCTGATGGGCGATGCGGTCCTGTGCGTCTTTGAAGAAACCCTCGTCCTTCGCCTTGTCTTCGAGCCACGTCAGCTCGCTGGCCACGAGGTCGTCGAGTTTCTTGCCGTCAGCCATCTGGGCGGCGTTGATATAGAAGCGCAGCACCCGTGCATTGTCCTTCATGCGCTCCGTACCCTCCATTGTTTCCGTCTTGGCGATGTCGCTGACGGCCTGCTGCTTGTTGCCAAAGAGATACTCCAGCCACGCTCTCGCCATCTGCCACATCACGGGTACGTCGGTCTTGCCTTCGCGCACCACCTGTTGGCAGAGCTGACACATCTGTTGCGCCTCCTGCTTGGTGATGTTGCGGATAAAGAGCTTACCACCGACCTCTACCTCCTGACCATTGGCGTCGATGGCCTCCTGGGCGTTGTTCACGAAGTCCTTGAGCAGGAACTTCAGCACCGGTGAGTCGGGCTCCTTCAGGTACTCCTGACGGATGGCCTGATACGAACGGCGCTTGTAGAACATCGTCATCAGACTGGCCCAGTCGCCTTGCTCGGCGAAGATCTTGCCGGCTATCTGTTCGCTGCCCGTGTTGTTGAGGGCTCCGGCATAGATGTTATACATCATGTCGCGATAGACGCTCTCAATCATCTTACTGCCCGTTGTCATCCAGAAGGTGACGTTCTGGGCGTGCTCGCCCAGCAGCATGTTGCAGCGCATCACCAACAGGGCGTGCTGCGAGCGCAGACGGCTCGTCAGCTTCGTCTGGGCATAGCTGCGCACAGCCAGCAGCGTCTGTCGGCGCTGTGACAGCTGCTCCTTCGTGGGGTAGTCCCACTGCTCTTCCCGTTTCTCGTCCGAACACTTCAGGTACTTCTGCAGGTTCTGTATGTAGCTCACCATCAGCGCGTCGTTTTTACGGCGTGCTGTCTTGATGGCTTCGTCGGCATCAAACCAGTAGTATTCCTCTTTCGACCCTAAGTAGGCTTTCCAATTGTTGTTGCATGTGTTCTCCACCCGTTCACGGAACTCCTGTGGGTCGTAGGGGCTGAACAGGTAGTTGTTGTAGTTGCTCCACCAGATGCAGGCACTCATGGGGAGCCATAGTGTTGCCAATAGGCTAATGGTGATAAATCGCTTCATACGTTTCCGGTTTATATCTGTTGATGTTTTCTTGGTCTAAACTATAGGTAATGATGCTGCGTCGCATCTCCGGCCGTTTCGCTTCGACGGCCGTCTTCACTTGCAGAATCTCGTCGGCCTCCACCGTGTGCTCTATCCTTACGCCGTGAATCTCGCGTTGCCAACTGTACACGGGGTAGGCCGCTGCTAATGGCAACTGGTAGTCGGGCAGCCATCGCAGGTAGGGGGCCACGTCGCGCATGTCGAGTATCGGATTGCGCTCCATGAACCTCTCCGGATCGCCTGTGTTGTAAATCATCAGTACGCCGTAATCAACAGGTGGTACGGGCATCGGTAGTTGGTGAAGTCTTATTGTGGTGGAGAGATGAGAAGTGAGAGATGAGAGGTGAGAAATATGATTACCTTTGTTCCACTCCTCTTTGACCTCCTCCAGGAAGTCGTAGTACACCTTGCGGCTACGGGCGGTGTAGTCGCAGTCTATCTGGAGCTCCTGCACGCCCGTGATGTCGTTTGTCTCGTTCATCTGGCGTATGCGCTTCACCAGCTTCGCCGCCAGTCCGGGGTGTGGCTCGTGCATGCAGTCCTCGGTGATATAGACCGTCGGCACCACCTCGATGCCTTTGGGCAGCGTATCGTTGAAACGCAGCGTCGCGTTGGGCATCGGCTCGCCCTCTGTCATCACCACGTCAAAATATCGGCAGTATACTTTATTGATATGGTACGTGCGCAGGAAGGCCCGCTCTGTCGAGTCCAGACGCAGCTCCGTGCGCCAGTAGTACACGGCATTACCCTCCGCCAGCGCCTCTTGGCTCTGTTGTTCACGTTGCTGGCAGCCTGTCAGGGCCATCAGCATCGTCAGAATACATACCGTCCATGTCTTCATGTGGGGACAAAGGTAGTGCAAATCGAGCGAAATGCAAAATAAATCTTCATTTATTTTCATTTCCGAGGTACAGCCTACTTTCGGCGAAGCCAGAGGAACAAAAAAGGCCGGAAGCGCAAAGCTTCCAGCCTTTTTTTGTTTGAAAGAGATAACTCACTTACTTCACGACAGTTTTTTTGCCGTTCTTGATGTAGATACCCTTCTTCAATTGACCGTTGGCAACCTTGCGACCATTCAGGTCATACCAGTTATCATTACCGTTAACGTAAAGGCTCTTGATGCCCGTAGCCGCCAGCTCAGCGTACTTCGCCTCGTCGGCGGTGAGCACGTCAAGGTTGCCGACCAGTGCCTTCTGGGCGTCGGTCAGGGCGTCGTAGGCTGCGCGGGCAGCGTCGATGAGCTCCTTGCAGACGTCGGTGTAAACCACTTCGCCGATGAGAGCGATCTTCGTGATGGCGTCAGCGGCGGCATCGTAGTCGGCCTTCAGCTCAGCGTACTTCGCCTCGGCGGCCGTCAGCACGCCGTAGTTCGTCACCAGCGTCTTCTGTGCAGCGGTCAGAGCGTCGTAGCCGGTGCGTGCGAAATCAATGATAGCGTGGCACTCAGGCGTGTAGACCACCTCGCCGATAGCGTCAATCTTCTCCATCACGGCAACGGAAGCCGGGTCTGTGACGACGGTCAGCGTGCCGGGAACGAAGGTGATGTCGTAGTTGTTAGAGGTCAGTCCGCCGGGCGTGATGGCAAACGTGCTGCCGACGGGACTCTCCACCGTGTATTCGCAGGTGAAGGCTGCTGCTCCGCTGAGCACGTCATTGGTCTCGTTGTTCACGAAGCCCTCATAGGTCACGGTGAACTGCGGCGCCTCGTTGGCGTATATCACGCTGGCGTCGCCGGCGGTCACGGTGAGGGGAGCCTTGCTGATGGTGAAGACAGCCGTCTGCGTGCCGGTGTAGTTGCCCTGGCCGGTGACGGTGACGGTGGCTGTGCCTGCGTCCACGTTGGCGCTATAGGCCACGGTGTAGTCGACGTAGTTAACGAGGTTGCCCTCGCCGTCCTTCACGGTGACTGCAGGGTTCAGCTCCTTGCCGGTATATGTGAACTCGCTATTGTCCAGTGTCAGGCTGAAGAGCTGTGCGTCGGCAGCCACGATGCTGAACTGGGCGGTCACCTCTCCCTTGAAGTTGCCCTTACCCTTAATGGTGGCGGTGTAGGTGCCCACGGCCGTGGCCTTGTCGCCCGCCACGTCGAAGCCGTTCTCAGGAACCTCCAGCGTGCCTGCGCTGACGCTGGCCACCTCTACGGTCTGTTCCTGCTGGTTATAGACGAGGTTGGTGCTGGCCAGTGTGGCAGCTGTCAGCTCAGCCTGAGCGATGGTCACCTTGATGGCCTGTACGTTCACGTCGTTGTGGTTCTTGTCGCCCTCCACCTTGAAGTAAACGGTGTATTCCTTGGCATCGGTGGCGGCGGGCAGCTCCGTGCTGTAGTTCTCGCCGTCGAGCGAGTACAGCATCTCGGCGTCCTCGGCCGTTCCGGCGCTGATGAGCGTCTGCGGCTGTGCGTTGTAGGTCAGTTCGGTCACCGCCGTGGGCGCCGTCGTCGTGATGTCGGCCTTGTTGATGATGATAGGCTTCTCCACCTGTCCTGCATAGGCACCAATACCTGTGATGGTGGCGGTGCCTGTTCCGGCATCCGTGTTGTCCGAGTACTCCACGGTGTAGTCCTTGTCCTGAACCAGAACGGTCTGATCGTCTTTCACGATAATGGCAGGTGTCTGTTCCTGGCCGTTATAGGTCACGGGCTGGATGTCGAAGATGCTGATGTCGGTATGTGTGAGCAGCTTCTGGTATTTCACCGAAATCTCAGCGTTGGCGCGCTGCATGGTGAAGGCATAGGTCTTGGTGCCGCTGCCCTCGACCTCATCGGCAAACTCCGGTCCGAAGTCCTTCAGCAGTTCGATGGTCGCGTTGCTGGCATCCTCGTTGGCGCCCTCGCTGCGTCGTGCAGCGGCGACGGCAGCGTACCACTCACCGTTCACCTCGCCTACGGCCCAGCCTGTTTCGGGTGCGATGGTGACAATCACCATGTTGCCCTCCTTGCTCTTCGTGGCATTCTCCAACAGTTTCTCGCCTTCAACCACCTTGAAAGAAATGGTGCCGTGTGCCTCGGCATCCTCTGCCTTGGTCAGGGCGAAGACACTACTTTTGGCGTTGGCAATGGGAACGATGCCAATGAAGTTGGGACTTATCTGTATATCGCCGAAGAAGCAAACCTGTCCGTTGTACTCGCCGATGAAGCAGCCGCCGGAACCTGCGTCGAACGCTCCTAATGAATGATAGTTAAAGACGGGCCCATCCTGCGTATTCGTGGTGATGTTGTAGTCATAAATATAGGAGTTATAATTATTATTACGGAACTGTAGGATGTGCTCCTCGCCGTCCTCGTCCTCGAAATAGGCTATATCCGACATGCTGTCGACGTTGGCGCCTTCCTGGACCAAGTTACCGTCGCGGTCGTAGAGTTTTAGCGTTCCACCCCAGCCGCTGGTAATCACCCAGAAGCCGTCGCGCTTGGGGTCGTAGGTAACGCTACGCATCGACGCTCCTGGGATGTTGATGGTTCCTACCCGCGTCTTGCTCTCGAAGTCCACCTGATAGATGATATTACCGTTGGCCACGCCATAGAAGTACTCTCCGTCGTACGCCATGCCGCGGAAATAGCCACAGCCGTCGATGTTGAACTCCTCGATGAAGTTGCCCTCCAGATCGTACTTAAAGAACATGGACTCATTCCAATCCGACCAGCTGGAGGTGTAGATGTATTCGCCGTCGGTGGCAACGCCATACTGGGCGGCGGTGGTGCAGTTGAAGCTGAGCTCCAGCTCACCGAACTCTGCGGCAGCAGCCTTGCGCGGTCCTGCTGTGGCGACGCGTGATGCCTGTACGGCCTTGTCCGCTGCGGGACAGTTGTCTGCACAGTCATTGTTCTTGTCCTGTGCCCAGGTGCCCGATACTGCTGCGGCGAGCAGCACGAGCAAGCTAAATATTTTCTTTTTCATAATATTTCAATTTTTCAATTTTTCAACACTTCAATACTTCAATTCTACTTACTTCACGACGACCTTGAGCTTCGCTCGAGCTCGTTCCCGTTCGGAAGACCTCGAGCAAGCTCAGGTCTTCTCTCACTTAATCACGACCTTGCGTCCGTTCCGGATGAACACACCCTTAGTGGGCTTGGTGACGCGGCGTCCCTGCAGGTCGTACCAGGTGTCCATTGACCATTGACCATTGACCATTGAGTTGATGCCGGTGGCTTCGCCGAAGACGATGGTCAGTGCACGTGCGTTAGCGTTCGCAACCTCCAGCCAGGCCTTGTTGGCGCCGATGTTGATGGCGTTCTTCACATAGACGAACTCCTTGCCGTTGAAGGCGTAGTTGGTCTGGTCAGCGGTAGAGGCGTCGATGGTCGTTGCGTTCAGTGTGCCGGTGAAGCCGGGATAGTAGTTGGCGACCAGCTGGTCGCCATCGGTTACGATGAACAGGAAGGTCTTCCTCTTGTCAGCAGTGTTCTTCACCAGGAACGGCGTGTTGGCTGGAACGATGGTCAGCTCGGTGGCCGTGGCCTCGGTTCCGCTGACGTCGGTGATGGTGTAGATCTCGGCATCCTCTTCCTCGGTGTAGAGAGTCTCGTCGCTGTAGTAGGTCACGAGCTCGCCTGCGGGCACGGTAATGTCGACGCCCAGATAGAGCTTAAACGCGTTCTGACTGTCGATGACGCCGTCGTAGTTGCCCTTGCCGGTGACCTTTATGGTGTAGGTGCCGGGAGCGAAGTTGAACTCGGCTGCATTGGTCTCGTTCTCATCCTTATCGACGATGGCGACGGTGAAGTCGGTACCGTAGACGAGCGTTTTTGGGTTCTCGGCGTCGATGTTGTCAACCACGTTGAAGAGAGCGGTGATCTGCGCATTGTTGGTGATGCCCTTGGGCTTGTAGATGTTGTTGCCCACCAGCTCCACGCGGTGGCGGTAGGTGGCGTCGGCATTGTCGCCCACGTAGGCGTTCACTTTGTACTCCATGTCGCGCACCAGCTTGAACCTCACGGTGGCGTCGCTGGCGGGCATCTGGAACGAAGCCTCGGTGAAGGTGGCGCCTTCAGATGCTGCGTTGGTGGTTACCTCGACGGTGGGGCCGGAAGCTTCAATCTCAAGCCTCACAACATTTTTTTTATTTATCAGAGTACCGGTGACCCCAGGATTGGATATGTCATAAGCTGAACCGTCCCGATATGCATATAAGGACTGGTTACTCTCAGTTTCAAAGACCACACCACCCATACCAGAACTCCATGTTCCCGTTATGTCATGGATACAGATCAACAGGTTTCCTGTGCCCGAATATTCGAAAGGCGTTTCGAGGGTTAACGTCGTTTCGGTGGGATTATCAACACCATTGTTTATTGTGGCTGTGCCCACCAGGTCATCTGCCGACAGACTCACCCACGAGTTATTAGCTTCGAAAATGCTTCCACTCACCTCCTTCATGTAGACATTAATGTTACGCGCATAGGATGAAGTATTCTTCAGCCACATTGTGAGGGTAGTAATGATGCCGCTCATGCCTATTTCGTCAGCGGTATAGATCTGCTGCGTAAAGCTGTATTCGTACAGCGAATGGCTTGGCAGGTATGAATTGGTTGAGGTGCTTGTAGGATCGCCAATCGTCACTTCCTCTGCCCACGCGCCTGTGGCTGCGGTCAGTAGCAGCACGAGCAGTGATAATATCTTTTGTTTCATATTGTTCATATCTTTAATGTTTATATTCATATATCTTTCATACGCGTGAGGGGCTACGTTACTTTAGGAGATATACCTTATAGCCTGGGAACTTATCCGTGAGGTTGTCGTTTCTGTATACTGTTCCGCTCACACCATTATCACTTGTGACATAATATATGTCTGTTTCAGCTCCATGGCCATAAATTACCGCACATTTTGTTCCCGTTATGGCTGCATAATAATTTGCAACTGCCTGGGCCTGTTCTGCCGTATAAGTCGGAATCCATATCCAATCGCCAACATACACTAAGTCTGCGCGCATATATAGTTTTGTATTTGCTGGGAGTTCCTCAGCATTGTCGGCATACTCAGGTTTTGCGGGAGGCGGAGCCATCGCCTTCTTCTTCACCTCAATCGTCTTGAACTTATAGCCGGTGTTGGCGGTGAGCTTGACGGGGGTGCCTTCGATGACGCCCTCGACCTTCTCGATCTTGACGGTCTTGCTGTCCTTGACGTTAACCTTGTCGTCGCCCACCTTCACCTCGATGAGGTTGGTCTTGTCGGCGGGATTGAAGGTGAGGGTGGAGCTCTTCAGGTATGCGCCCTTGACCTTGACGTTGGCGGCGGGCATCTGGAAGGTCCAGGTGTTCTCCGCGGTTTCAACGGCTGTCAGGGTGACGTCGCCGAGGATGGGGACATCGCCCTGCACGTTGCGTCGTGCGCCTGCTGCCTCCCAGTTGCCGTAGGTGATGGCGCTGACCTTGGCTTTATCGACAATCCAGCCTGCGTCGGGCGTGACGGTCATCGTTACCATGTCGCCCTCGTCGGCGCCGGTCACTTCCTTGCTGTTCACGAAGAACTTGACGGTGCCAGTGCCGTGCTTACTCGCTTCTACGGAGAGGTTATAGGCCGGAACGGCGTCCGTTGCCCAGGCGCTCGATACTGCTGCTACGAGCAGCACGAGCAAAGTAAATATTTTCTTCTTCATAATATTTATGTTTTTAATTATTGTCTTCTTTTCTTTGGAAACGAATATGAATAATAACCATAATTCTATCCACAAATTTGAATAATAATATTATTTTTCCTTAGAACATTTTATTCGTTATTATTTGTGGGCTATATTATTCATATTATTCACATTCGTTTTCTTATCACTCTCACTTAATCACGACCTTTTTGCCGTTCTGGATGAACACGCCCTTGGTGGGCTTGGTGACGCGGCGTCCCTGCAGGTCGTACCAGGTGTCCATTGACCATTGACCATTGACCATTGAGTCAATGCCGGTTGCATCATCTCCAAAGACGATGGTGATGCTGCGTGCGCCGGGCGTCTGTTCGTTGTCGAACTGCAGCCAGCAGCGGTTGGCGCTGATGGTGCCGGCGTCGAACACCTTGGCGAATGCCTTGCCACCACTAAGTACGTAGTAGTCGGCAGCCTCCATGTCGTCGGCAGTGAAGTCGCGGTCGTCGGCGGTGCCCTTGAACTGCTCAACAGCCGTTACGGTGCTGGTGGCGTCGTCGGTGGTTGCCCTGACGCTGACGAGCTGCTCTTCGTCGGTGCTGTTGTATATGAGCATCGGTGTTTCGCCGGCCACGATACCGCTGAGTGCGGCGAGTGTGGCGGTGCTGCGGTCGGAGTTGATCTCAGAGATGGTGTAGCGGCTGATGCCGTCGGGTGTCTCGTCGCTGAGTGTGGTGTTCTCTGCAGCGTAGAATGTGACGAACTTACCTGCGGGCACCTCCACCTGATAACCGGCAAGGAGCTGGCCGCTTTCGCGGAGCTGTGTCAGCAGGGCCTCGATGCCGGGATTGTCTTCGTTCTTCTCGTCGGTCTCGAAGGCCTCGAGGTTGGCAATCATCATCAGGCCGCTCTTCAGTGTTGAGAGCTTCACGTCACGGACGTCGCTATAGGTGGTTATGCCACTAATGGTGGTGTATGCACGTACGTGGTAGATGGTGGCATCGTCCTCAGGATCGATTTGCACGGTCCAGCAGTTGTTCTTGTCGAGCACGCTGGCGGGCATCGCGGCGGTGAGAGCGCTGTACTTCACGGCCTCGGCCTGCGTCACACCGTTGCCGTCAATCTCCGGCGTGCTGTTGGTGGCGCTGTAGACGAAACCGGCTGCGTCAACCGATGCGTTGGCCTTGGCCTGGAGCATAATCTTCTGGCCGTCGGCACTGCGTGTAGCCGACAAGATGGCGGCTGCGGGGTTCTGCTGAGCCTCGGCACCATACACGGCGCGCAGTTTGGTGTTGGCGTTCATGGTGAGCGTCAGCTCAGAGTTGGTGCTGACCACTGCGCCGTCGGCTGTCCAGTAAGAGAAGGTCTTGCCGCTCACTGCGGGTGCGGTGATGCTGACCGTCTCGTTGTAACCGTAGGTGCCGGAGAGGTCGGCCTGCCACTTGCCGTCGGCATAGACCGTGAGCTGTGTCTGCGGAGCCACGATGGTGCTCATGTCGAGCTGCTCTGTCTCCTCCTGCTGTACGGGCTCACGCTTCGGAGCCTTGCGGGCGGCTATGGTCGTCTCGCCGTCGAGATCGTCGGCGAAGTGCATCTGTCGGGCATTGGCCTGTCCGGTCTTCGATGCCGACTGATTAGGATGGTCAACCGATGCGGCGACGGCCGGTGTATAGATGAAGTCGGTAGTTCCGTCGGGCTTCTTGTAGCGCATGTAGGCGATGCCGTATATCCAGTGGGCGCCGTAGTTCTTTTGGGCGAATTTCCACAGCGGCAGTGTGGCTATCGAGCCGGTCTGTCCGCCGGTCTTGGTATTGGCCTCCCAGTAGATGGGGGGATACTTCTCCACGTTGACGGGCTTCTTGGTGTACATCAGTCGGGCCAGTCTGTCGGGCTTTATCTCATCGAGCACGCTGTTCTCGCGGCTTGCCCAGTACTTCTCGGTCGACGAGAGGTCGACCGTCTGTACCTCGCCACTCAAGTAGCTCGTAGCAGCCATCATACCAATGGCCAGGGCTGCGGCCTCGCCGTCCAGCGAGTAGGTGCGCTCCTTCTGCTCATAGTAGGCGATGCCGTCGTTGTCGCCCATGCGGATACCGCCTTCGATGAAGGTGTAGCCGTCGGGCAGCTTATAGTTCATCTGGTAGAGCATGTTGGCCAGCGTGCGGTACTTACCACCGACCCAGGCGTGGTCGTCGTACGGGCTGGTGCTGATTTCGATGACGGGTGCCGTGAGGGTGTTGACATAGATGGCGCGGGCCTTCGTGTTGCACGGAATGCGGAAGCCCACAATGTCGTAAGCAGCCAGGTCGTGCCACGTCTGTCCGTTGTCGGCACTGTACTGCCACTTCTTGAACTCCAGGTCGCCCCAGTAGTGCGGAGCGTTGACGAACACCTCGTCGCCCTTCTTAGCTTCCTCGGGGTATCCGAGTGCGAAGGTATGGTAGTTGTCTTCGCCGGTCAGCTGGCAGAACATCGGCTCGAGCGTTACGGGCTGGGCACCGGGCTTCACGTAGCCGCAGGCGCACTTGCCGGCCTTGTTGAACTCATGGGCCACGATGTCGATGTCGTTGCAGTTGCAGATGCTGATGTGCAGCACGTCGTTGTACTTCTGATAGGCAGCCAGTGCCTGGCCGAAGGCGCTAAACGGATAGCTGATGTACTCGTGTACGTGCTTCCACTTGGCGGTCAGGTCCACGTCGGCGGTCAGCGGGGTCGTGAGGTCGAACGCCGAGCCCTTGCCGAAGTTGATGCCGTTCTCGCAGACGGCCTTGGCCACCATCCAGTAGTCCAGTACGAAGCCCTTGCGCGTAGGCTCGCCAACGTTGTCCAGCAGTTCCATGTAGTTCACCGTCTTGGGGCTGTTGACACCCTCGCCGCCGTTCATGGCGAACGTTGCGGTAATCTTGAGAGGCTCCCATACAGCTGCGAACGTCATGTTCTCCTTGATGCTATACTGCGTGCCCGCAGCATAGGTGTTCACCTCCTTGTTAGGAGCCGTGCCCTCGAGCACGCTCCATCCGGCAAACTGCTTGCCCTGGGGAGCTGTCGGCGCTGCCGGCAGCGTGATATTGGTTGCCTGCACGTTGCCCTGCTCAACCGGACACACGACCACCTGGTAGGTCACGCCCGGGTTCTCGCTGTTGTAGTCAATGGTAGCCGTCTCGCTGTCATAGACGGGCACTGAGCTGGCGTCGGCCACGAAGGCAGCCACCACCGTCGTCTTATCGCCGCCGACCACCATGAACTCGCCGCCGGTTATTGGCGTCCAGCTGTTCATCGCGGTCACGTTGTTCATCGTTGCACCGTCAGCAGCAGCCGAAGCCTCGTCGCTGAAGAAGGCCACCTTCGTCGGGTCGAAGGCCGAGTAGAGCTTCGTCGACCATACTGCATCGTTGCCCATCTGCGAGTTCTGCACCATCTGTGCGTGAGCAAACGTCTCCGCACCGCTCACCATCTGGCCGAAGCGGCACCACACCTCGTCGGCAGCACCCTTATACAGCACTGTGTACACCTGCTGCTCCACGAAGCTGACGGTCAGCGTCAGGTCGTCGTCGTCGGTGTCGGGCATGGTCACCCACTTCAGCACGGCGTTGTCGGGTATCGCGATGCCCTGCGCCTTTGCGTATTCTATGTAGTTCTGATATTCCTCCTTAGTAAACTCCTTCATGAAGTCCTTCGCCTCGCCGCCCTTGCTGAACGTCGTCTTGAAGTCGTAGCCCGCGGCCCGCTCCAAGTAGAGCACAAAGCGCTGGCCTTCCATCAGCTGGTTCTCAGCCGACCAGGCCACGAACGTCGTGTCCATCAGCGCTGCCGTGCAGCCCTCGGGGTACTGGCCGTCGGCCAACGCCACGCCGGCCACCGACATATACTCCACGTTCACCTTCACGTTGCCAATAGGCATCTCGTCCAGCGTCGCTGTCTTAGCCTGCGGGTCCCACGTCAGTTCGATTTCAGAGCCGGCGGGGCCGGAGGGGGCGACTGTGCCGTAGACCTCGATGGAGGTGATGCCGTCCATATAATTGGTTTTTGCTTGACCGGTGGTGGTTTCGGCATAAACGTAGTAGTCCCCATGATTATCAGCAATCGTGGCCGTGAAGGGGGCATAGTCGTCCACAACCGGGGTTTTGGCGTTCTGCTTGAAGACGCACCGGGTGATGGTGTAGCCCTGGGCGGCTTCGACGGTCACGCTGCCGCCCCAAAACCATCCATAAGTGCTACTGTAAGCAGTGATGTCGTTGAGCGACACCGTGACGATGCCGTCGGGCGACTGGCTGTAGGTGGTCAGGCTGGTGGGCGTGACGGTGGTGAGCAGGACTTCCTCCTGCGCCCATGCGCCCGTCGAGATTGCGAACAGCGCGACGAGCGTCAATAGATATCTAAATTTATTATGTATCATAATCTTAATGTTTTTATTGATTCTTGTATTCTTGTCTTCTTCTTGCGTCCCTCCGGTAGCAAGCGACCAGAGGTCGAGCGGTTTTCTTGAAGAACTATACCTTTTATATTATATACGTGCGAGAGGTTACGGCTCGTGAACGGA
>Ga0265298_10005333_pt1 | contig 16186 bp, 13 predicted proteins | sample AusTroGonzalo_MG_3_FD_193486 | JGI IMG/M metagenome (GOLD analysis project Ga0265298, IMG submission 193486) | Bovine rumen microbial communities from tropical cattle in Woodstock, Queensland, Australia - Gonzalo_01 | ecosystem: Host-associated > Mammals > Digestive system > Stomach > Rumen ... | reverse complement strand
CGGTGTGATGTACAAAGCGGACCAGTGGTTTTTGGGATTGGGTTGGACCCAGATTGTGGCCATGTTCGACAAGAATAATGCTTTGCGTGTCTCCGGCGACGTGGGTCAGAAACGTTCCTCCCATCTTTATCTTCACGGAGGTTACACATGGGTGGTGCCTTTCAATCCGAACTGGGAAATCATGCCGCAAGCCCTTGTGAAAACGGACCTGAAGACCTATCAATGGGAAATCCTCGCTTTGGCACGTTACAATGGTGTCTATTGGGGTGGTATCGGATACCGTTTCCAAGATGCTATTTCCCTGGCTTTCGGTGCACGTCCCTTCTATAATTCATCCAATATTTATCTTAAGGGACTTGACCTCGGTGTTTCCTATGGATTCACCGCTAACTCATTGGGTTATAAGAAACACCGCAGCTTTGGTGATGTGGAGGTCGTAGTACGTTATTGCTTCGACATTTACAAACCTGAAGTCTTCTCCGGATACGGTAACTCACGTTATATTTATAAGAACAGATACTAAAATTAACATATTGACGTTAATAACCATATTTTTGAAATTTAAAATTTGAACAATATGAAACGGGTAATCATTTTTCTATCAGCGGCATTCGTGTTATTGGTGTCGTGTAAAAACGGTGGTGACGGACAACTCGTCGGCGTGCAAGACCGCCCTGAATTCTCCGATCTGGAACCGTATGGAATGGTCTATATCCCTACCGGCCACTATGTGATGGGCGGTGGTGACCAGGACGTTCCCTTCGCTCTGACGCAGCAGTCCCGCAACGTGACGATCGCGGCGGTGTGGATGGACGAGACCGAGATCACTAACAACGAGTACCGTCAGTTCGTGTATTGGGTGCGCGACTCTATCGCCCATACGCTTCTCGGTGACGCGGAAATCACCGACGCGGAGAAGTACGGTCACTACAAAAAGTACGAGAAAGGCGAGAACGAGGGCGAAATCATTGAGCCGAAGTTGATCAACTGGAAGGAGAAGATTCCGTGGGATTCCGAAAACGAGGAAGTCCAGGCTGCTCTTTCTCCTCTGTTCAGCAAGCTTAACACCCGTTTTTATCACTACAGCCAGAACCGTATGAACATTTCCATGCTCAACTATGAGTATTGGTGGATCGATTACCGTAATTATCGCGATCCTAAGAATCCTGACGAGTTCGGCGCTTCCTACAAGGAATTCGACAAAGAAGGCGACGACTTGGGTGGTATCTATGCAAACCGTCCGAGCAGTAAGGGCAATGGTTGGCAACGCTTCATCAAACATGAGGTGGTGAACATCTATCCCGACACCCTGTGCTGGGCCCATGACTTCGTCTATTCTTATAATGAGCCGATGATCCTGAACTACTTCAGCAACCCGCAGTTCGACAATTACCCGGTTGTCGGCGTGAGCTGGCGTCAGGCAAAGGCTTTCTCCAGCTGGAGAACCCAACTTCGTATGTCTTGGCTTGCTGGCAAGGAATATGCTTTCGAGCACGAGTTCCGTTTGCCCACCGAGGCTGAATGGGAATGGGCTGCCCGTGGCGGTAATCCCCTCGGCACCTATCCTTGGGGCGGTCCTTACACGACCAACCGCAATGGCTGCTTCTTGAGCAACTTCAAACCGCAACGCGGTAACTATATCGCTGACGATAACTTCTATCCGGGCATCGTGGCTCACTATCATCCCAATGATTGGGGTTTGTTCGACATGAGCGGCAATGTGGCTGAATGGTGTGAGGATGCTTTCGATGAATCCGCTACCAACTTCACCCACGACATGAACCCGTCATACGTCTATTATGCAACCAAGGACGATTCTCCTGTGAAGAAGAGAAAAGTGATCCGTGGCGGTTCTTGGAAGGATGTCAGCTACTTCACCACCGTCTATGCAAGAACCTACGAATATCAGGATACTTGTAAGTCCTACGTTGGTTTCCGTAACGTGCAGTCCTTCATGGGCCGTCAGAGAGGCGACAACAACAGCAGAAGTGCTTCTCACGTTTATTAAAATTCAGAAAATTAGTTTATTAACATAAAATCATTAACTTAAAAAATTCAAACAAATGAGTAAGATTGATCAATTCGTCAGATCGAAAGTGTACAAAAACACTATGGCCAAGCTGTATGGCTGGGGCGCATCCATTGTCATTGTCGGTGCTTTGTTCAAAATTTTGCACTGGCCGTTGGCAAACATCATGCTGATGGTGGGTATGTTTACCGAAGCTATCATCTTCTTCTTCTCCGCATTCGAACCCCTGCATGTGGAGTATAACTGGGCATTGGTTTATCCCGAACTGGCCACTGGAACTGACATTGAACTGGAAGAGACCGAGAAAAAATCCCGTCGTGAGAAAAAACAACAGGTGAAAAACGATTCTCTTTCCACCACACAAGCTTTGGATAAGATGCTCGAAGAGGCCAAGATCGGTCCCGAACTGATGGAAAGCCTGGCATCCGGTATGCGTAACTTGAGCGACAACGCCCACAAACTGGCTGGTGTTTCCGACGCAGTGGTTTCCACCGACAACTACACCGCCAGCTTGCAGAAAGCTTCTGAATCTGTTCGTAATTTGACTTTGAAATATGACAAGGTGGCCGCTTCCTTGGAAACTGACGGTGGTGTCACCTCTGCTTATATCGAAAGTGTGAAGAAAGCCACGACCGCTGTTGCTGCACTGGCAGTTGCATACGATCAGACGGCTAAGTCCATGGAGCAGACCGGTAGCTTCAAGGCTGAAATGGATAAATTGACCGCTAACATATCTAAATTAAGTAGCGTTTACGGCAACATGCTGGCCGCTATGAAGTAATCAAATCTTCGTTTAGTTCATTAACCTATTTACTAACTAAATTTAATTCATAAGATATGGGTGCAACAAATTGTCCGGAAACCCCGAGACAAAAAATGATTCAGATGATGTACCTGGTGTACACGGCCATGTTGGCATTGAACGTCTCTGCGGAGATTCTGAATGCCTTTGTGGTTGTGGATGACACCCTGGTCACCTCCACCAACATCGCCGCCAACCAGAACTCCAATGATTATCAATGGTTCCTGGGTCAGAAGACGATTCTTGGCGCGAAAGTGGATGAAGCCTACAATAAAGCTCAACTCTTGAAGAAAGAGTCTGACGCTATGGTGAAATATATTGAAAAGATGCGTAACGACCTTATCTTCGCTGTGGATGGTGATTCCCTCACGGACGGAAAGAAAGGTCCTAAGGAGCTGAAAACCGTGGCCACCATTGTGAAAAAGGATAACTTTGATATTCCTACTGATTTTATGATCAACAATGGTCACGCCAAGGAACTGAAAGAACATATCAAAACGTACAAGGCCAACATTTTGAAGCTGGCTAAGAAGGAAGATCAAAAACGCCTTGAAGAGGCCATCGGTCTGAATGTGGACGCTACTTATACGAAAGATATGAACACGGTTTCTTGGGAAGAGCATAACTTCGACCATATCATCGCCGCCGCTTCTGCGACATTGCTCAACAAGATGATCGGTGAGGTGAAAAATGCCGAGTCTGTGATGCTCAACTACCTGAAGGCTTCCATCAGTGCCGACGACTTCAAGTTCGATAACGTCAGTGGTCGTTCCATCCCGAAATCCCAGATGGTGTTCGCTGGCGACTCCTATGAAGCCGACATCATCGTGGCTGCTTACGATAGCAAATCTACCCCTGAGGTCTATTACAAGATGGGTGCTGACACCCTGACCGAAGAAGGTATCGGTGGTGCTACCAAGTTGGAAGGCGAAAACGGTCTTGTGAAACTGAAAATCGGTACCAGTGGTACGGGTGAACAGAAATATGCCGGTTTGATCAAGGTGATCGGTCCTGGCGGTGAGGCTAAATACTATGGATTCAAGGATAAATACACGGTGTTGACACCTTCTGCTACTATCGCAGCCGACAAGATGAACGTGCTGTATGCAGGTATCGCCAACCCTGTGTCCGTGTCCGGTCCTGTGGCTCCCGACAAGCTGAGCGTCTCCTTCCCGGGTTGTAACGCTTCTTCACAAGGAGCTGGTAAGTTCAACGTGAGCGTCCCGACCAGTTTGATCGGTAAGACGGTTCAAGCCACGGTTGCCGCTAAGGTCGGTGAAACTACCAAGACTTTGGGTCAAACCACCTTCCGCGTGAAACGTGTCCCGGATCCGCGTGCCGTATTGGGTGCTAATATCCGCGGCGGTAAGAGAGCGAAAGCCGAGTTGCTTGCCAACCCGATTATTCGCGCCACCATGGGTGATGACTTCGTCTATGACCTGAAATGGTCTGTCAACTCCTTCCGCGTGATCCTTGTGAGCAAAGGTATGGAAGAGCCCGCCATCGTTTGTCAAGGCGGTCAGTTGAGCGACAAGGCCAAGTCTGCCATCCAGAAGGCTTCAGCCAACACGGTCATCTATTTCAGCGACATCAAGGTTTCTTCTGAAGCCGGTTCGCGTACTTTGGACGAATTCTCTGTCCGCGTAAGATAATCAATAAAAAAAACATACAATTATGAAAAAGTTCAAATTAATCGCAATGTTGTTATTGGCCGCCACCTTCGCCTTTGCACAAGAAGACGAGATTGACGGCAGCACGTTGGAGCAACCTATCCGCAAACCCGTGGAGACGGTTTGGGAGCAGATGAACGTCGGTGAATTTGCAGAACCGATAGCCTATCCTCCTGTCAGACAAGCCGACGTGATGTATTATTGGACCATCTGGCGCACTATCGATTTGCGCGAGAAGATCAACCACCCGCTCTACTTCCCGGCGGAAGTGCGCGGTACTTGGAGAAGCCTCGGCCAAACCATTTTCGATGCTATCGATATTGGCAACACGGAGCGTACGGAAGGTGTCCTGCCGGTCTATTCCGACGAGATGTGCACCTATCCTTATTCTCGTGACGAGATCCAAGGCTTGATTTCCAATGTCTCCACCATCGCCGAAATCGATGAGGAAGGTGAGGAAATCGGTACCAAAGAGCTCATCATCCAATTCGAGCCGAAGGAGATTATCTCCTACAACGTCAAAGAGGTGTGGTATTTCGACAAGCAGTATTCCACCTTCAGAGTCCAGATTCTGGAGATTGAACCTATCATCGAATACGAGCGTCCGAACAACAACAACTCTTTCTATGACGATGAGGAGCAAGATGCTGAGGATGTGAAGGCCAATATGATGAAGAAACGTGTCGGTTACATCTATTACAATGAACTTCGTCCTTTCCTGGCCAAACAGGAGGTGTTCAATGTGAAGAACAACGCCGCACGTGTCTCCTTCGATGACCTGATCACCTGGAAGCGCGATTTCTCCAGCTTGATCTACAAGGAGTCCAACGTTTATGACCGCGATATTTCCGATTATATCGCCAATTCCCGCGACCAGCGTATTGAATCTGAGCGTATCACAGACAAGATGCGTACCTTCGAACACGATCTTTGGGAATTCTAATTCAGCAAAACTTTTTCATAATTTGATAAAAGCGGACTGTGAAGTCCGCTTTTTTTTGTTCAAAGAGGTTGATATTTCCTCTTTTTTGCAGGCTTTATTCTTGTAAAATCATCAATCAACCACTGTTGATAAATATTTTTTTTTCTGGACGATTTTGGATGCATCCATATCAAATATTTTATATCTTTGTACTTAATTTTGAAACGATATAAATCATTCATAATTTGTTGACTAAATTAGTTCTTCATGAAGAGAATTACGGATAAAGCTATTTCCCAGACGCTGAAAACGGTCTTTGGTTTTGACACTTTCAAGGGTGACCAACTGAAGATTATCAAGACATTGTTGAAGGGCAAGGACTGTTTTGTGATCATGCCTACAGGAGGCGGCAAGTCGATGTGCTATCAATTGCCTGCGCTGATGAGTGACGGCACCGCCATCGTTATTTCCCCGCTGATTGCCCTGATGAAGAATCAGGTGGATGCCATCAGAACGTTCGGCACGGACCGCGGCATCGCTCATTTCCTGAATTCCTCGCTCAACAAAGCTGAAATCGCCGAGGTGAAGAAAGACCTTATCTCAGGGAAGACCAAACTGTTGTATGTCGCTCCTGAGTCTTTGACCAAGGAGGAAAATGTGAATTTCTTCCAAGATATCAATATCTCCTTCTACGCAATTGACGAGGCACACTGTATTTCGGAATGGGGTCATGATTTCCGTCCCGAGTACCGCAACATCCGCAAGATTATCCAGCAGATTGGCAAGAATGTGCCGGTGATCGCGTTGACAGCTACGGCCACGCCCAAGGTGCAAAGCGATATTCAGAAGAACCTCGGTATGGAGAAAGCCGAAGTCTTCATTTCCTCATTCAACCGTCCCAACCTTTATTACGAAATCCGTGAAAAGACCAAGGATGTTGACAAAGAGGTGGTGAAGTTCATCAAGAACCATCCGGGAAAATCTGGCATTATCTATTGTTTGAGCCGTAAGAAGGTCGAGGAATTGGCTGTGCTGCTGCAGGAGAACGGTATCCGCGCCCTGCCTTACCATGCCGGTCTGGATTCCAAAACCCGTGTTCAAAACCAGGATGACTTCCTGATGGAAAAGGCCGACGTGATTGTCGCTACCATCGCTTTCGGTATGGGTATTGATAAACCCGATGTGCGTTTTGTCATCCACTATGACATGCCGAAGAGTCTCGAAGGATACTATCAGGAGACGGGTCGTGCCGGTCGTGATGACGGCGAGGGCCTTTGTATCGCTTTCTATGATCAGAAAGACCTCAATAAACTGGAAAAATTCTCTGCCAAGAAGTCTGTTTCTGAGCAGGAAATCGTGAAACAGTTGCTGGCCGAAACCGCTGCGTATGCGGAATCCACCAACTGCCGTAGAAAACATCTGTTGCACTATTTCGGTGAGAATTACACCGATGAAAATTGTCATAATTGCGATAACTGTAATCATCCTAAACCGAAAATGGATGCTACGGAGCAGATTCAACTGATGTTGGAGGTGGTGCAGGCGGTGAAACAACAGTTCAAGGAAGACCAGATTGTCGACATTATCTGCGGCAACAAGACGACCTCCATTCTGAAGTTCCACCACGAAAAACTGAAACAGTTCGGAGAAGGTATGGATTATGACGCGAAATTCTGGTCCAATATCATCCGCGTTTCCATTTTCGACAACCTGATAGCCAAAGACATAGAGAATTACGGTCTCTTGAAGATTACGGACAAAGGTAAGAAATACATGACCAATCCTTATCCGATCATGGCCATCAAGCCGGTGACAGAGGAAGATGAGGATGACGATGAAGCAGTGGACGCAGTGGCCGGCAATGTCGAGGAGGCCTTTGACACGGTGTTGTTCAGCCTGTTGAAAGACCTGCGCAAGACAATCTCCAAGGAGGAGAATTTGCCGCCGTTCATCATCTTCCAGGATCCTTCTTTGGAAGACATGTGTATCCAATACCCGATCACCATGGAGGAAATGACCCGCGTGGTGGGGGTTGGACCTGGTAAAGCCCAGAAATACGGTCGTCGTTTCATCGAACTCATCAAACAATATGTCGAGGAGAACGAGATTGACCGTCCGCAGGATTTCGTGTTGAAGACGGTTGCCAAGAAGTCTGCCAACAAACTCTTTATCATCCAAGGTATTGACCACAAGATCAGCTTTGAGGACATTGCCATCGCCAAGGGTTTGGACATGGACGAGCTGCTCACGGAAATCGAGCACATTGTCGCTTCCGGTGCGAAAATCGACATCTCCTACTATATTGACGAGGAAATTGAACCCTATCATCAAGAGGACATCATTGATTATTTCGCCAATGCCGACACCGATTCCGCCGAAGAAGCCCTGCGCGTGTTGGGTGAGGACGAGTACACGATGGAAGAGATTCGAATTATGAGGATTAAGTACCTCTCCGATGTGGGAAATTAATAATTGAAAATTGATAATTGATAATGGAAGAAAATTTGGAAGAATTGAAGAATGAGGTTGTGGAGAATGAAGCAACCGCGGTTGATGAAAAAGGTTTCGTAGTGGAGAATCATCCGATGGATGTCCCTCAAAAAGAAGAAGTTAAGCCAACATGCGAGAACAAGTGCGGAACGGCACACTGGATTGTTGAGGGCGTGTTGGCAGCTGCTGTGATTGCGTTGTTCATCCTGCATTTCGCGGGCGGCAATAAAAAGTCCCCAGTGGTGCAGAAACCTGTTGAAAAGGGTACTGGCGAAGTGGTGTTTGTCAACATCGACTCCATTAATGCCAATTATGAGCTGGTCAGCATTCTGACGGACAGCATTGATGCCGAGAAGCAGAAACAGGCGGTGGTTTTCCAGAATCGTCAGAAAGCGTTGGAGCAGAAGGCCGCCAATTTCGAGAAGAACTACAATTCTGGTTCCCTGAACCAGCAGCAGATTCAATATGCACAGCAAAGCTTGCAGGAAGAGAGCGCTCGACTCCAGAATGACTATGCTCAAGCCTTGGAATCTTTGGAAACACGTTATCAAGCTGCTCTGCAGCAGATTAATGATTCCTTGCTTGCTGCTGCCAACCGGGTGAACGCTATTTACAATGCCTCCTATATCTTTGCCTATCAAGGTGGTGGCGGCAGTCAGATGCTCTATGGCGATCCCGCTCACGACATCACCGTGGAGGTGTTGGACGAGTTGAACAAGTCTTTCAAGAAGAAAAAATAGTCGTCATTCATGGAAGAAAATCAGAACAAGACGAAGGAATTCGGAACGTGGCATGTGGTGGCGTTGTGTGTGGCCTTTGCCGCTCTCGCGGGGGCAATGGCTTATCTGGCGGTCACTAATAACACCCAAAAACGCCAGTTACAGGAAGCAGAGCAGGCTTTCTTGGATAGCTTGCATGTGTTCCCGCCGATCGAGTTCGTGGATTCGCTCTACAACCGGGTGGATGTCCAGACTTACGAGGACGAATCCCCGAAGGTGGTGGCATATTACGTGAAGGACAGCTTGGGTAACTCCACCGATGAAATCGCCCATGAAACGCACTTTTACGAGAACCATCAGAAGTATATAGATGGGAACCGTAACGGCGACTATCGCGACGGTTTGTGGTATGCTTACTATCCTGATGGAACGGTCCAGACCAAGGCTGTGTATGTGGATGGCAAGGAAGAAGGCCGTTATACGGTATACTATTCCAATGGAAACGTCCGATACACAGGGCTTTATGAACATGGAGTGCAAGTTGGCGAGTGGCGTTTTTACAACGAGGATGGTACCCTGGCCCGAACGGAAGAGTTTTAGCTTTTGGCTTTTAGCTTTTAGCTTTTAGCCAATAGCCAACAGCCAACAGCCAATAGCCAATAGCTAACAGCCAATAGCCAATAGCCAATAGCTAACAGCCAATAGCCAATAGCCAATAGCCAATAGCTAACAACCAATAGCCAATAAAAGAAATACAATATAAAAACAATTAATAATAAAATAAAAGATACTATGGAATTACCATTTGCAGAAGCGTGGAAAATCAAGATGGTGGAACCCATCAAGAAGTCCACAAGAGAACAAAGAGAAAAGTGGCTTTTGGAAGCCCACAATAACATTTTCATGCTGAAGAGCGACTATGTATATATCGACCTTCTGACCGACTCTGGTACGGGTGCTATGAGTGACCGTCAATGGAGCGCGATGATGATGGGCGATGAGAGTTACGGCGGTGCCCGCTCTTTCTATCACATGAAAGATACAATTACCGAACTGACTGGTTTTGATTATGTTATCCCTACACACCAAGGTCGTGCGGCTGAGAACGTGTTGTTCAGCTATTTGGTGAAGCCCGGTATGGTCATCCCCGGCAATGCCCATTTCGACACTACGAAAGGCCATATTGAGAGCCGCAAGGCTTTCGCTGTCGATGTGACCGTTCCTGAGGCTTACGACACCCAGCTGGAAGTTCCGTTCAAAGGTAACGTCAGCTTGGAGAAATTGGAGAAAGTGCTCGTGGAGAACAAAGGCAACGTGCCGTTCATGGTGCTCACCGTGACTAACAATACCGTTGGTGGTCAGCCCGTGAGTATGCAAAATGTTCGCGAGACCTGCGAACTCTGCCACAAATATGGCGTGCCGGTTGTCGTTGACAGTGCCCGTTTCATCGAGAACTGCTACTTCATCAAGACCCGCGAGAAAGGTTACGAGAACAAGACGCTCCGCGAAATCGCTAAGGAGATGTATTCATACGCTGATGCTATGACGATGAGTGCAAAGAAAGACGCTCTCGTCAACATGGGCGGTTTCATCGCTACCAACAAGAAAGAATGGTATGAAGGCGCTAAGTTGTTCTGCATCCCGTTCGAAGGTTTCTTGACTTACGGTGGTATGAATGGTCGTGACATGGACGCTTTGGCCGTCGGTTTGAAGGAAAACATTGAATTCGAGATGGTGGAGACTCGTATCAAACAGGTTCACTATCTTGCTGCAAAGCTTGACGAGTACGGCATTCCTTACCAACGTCCTGCTGGTGGTCACGCTATTTTTGTGGATGCTGACAAGGTGTTGACCAACATCCCGAAGGAAGAGTTCCCGGCTCAGACGCTGACTTGCGAGCTCTATCTCGAAGCTGGTATCCGTGCTTGCGAAATCGGCTATGTGTTGGCTGACCGTGATCCTGTGACCCGCGAGAACCGTTTTGGTGGCAACGACTTCGTGCGCCTGTGCATCCCGCGCCGCGTCTATACGAACAACCACATGGACGTGATCGCCGCCGCTCTCAAGAACGTTTACGACCGTCGCGATACCATCAAACGTGGTCTGGAAATCACTTGGGAGGCGGAACTGATGCGTCACTTCACTTGCCAGTTCAAACGTCTCGGTTAATCCTTGGATACGATGCTGATAGTAGGAAATGTCCTCGTTTCAGAAGAGCTGATTGACAAGTGCTTCTGCTGCGACATTGAGCAATGCAAGGGTGTTTGTTGTGTGGAGGGTGACAGCGGTGCGCCGGTAGCCCCCGAAGAAGTGGCTGATTTAGAGGAACATTATCCTGTATTCCAAAAATATATGACTGAAGAAGGTGTCGCCGTCGTCGAAAACGGCGGCACCTTTGTTTTCAATGGTGGCGACTCGTTCGACACGCCCTTGATGGAGAGCAATGACGCCTGTGCGTTTGCCTACTTTGAGGATGGAGTGGCCAAGTGTGCCATCGAAAAATGTTTCCGCAAAGGCGAGATCCCTTTTCGGAAGCCTATTTCCTGCTACCTGTATCCTATCAGGGTCAGCAGGGTGGGGGATTACGATGCCCTGAACTATGACCATTGGTCGATTTGCAAAACGGCCGTGGAGAACGGCAACCGTCTGAAATTACCCGTCTATCAGTTCTTGAAAGGACCGCTTATCGACAAGTATGGCGAGGAGTGGTATGCCGAATTGGAGGAGATGGTTCGGTTGAGGAATGAGCAGTCTCCGAATTTGTAAAGACGATGTGCACATCGTCTCTACAGGGGAAATTTCGATGTCCATGTATATCCATATTTTTGTATTTTTGCAGTTTGAAATAAAATAGAAATAGAATATGAAATTCATCGTATCAAGCGACTTGTTATATCGCAACTTAAGTGCCATCAGCGGCGTGATGGGAACGAACAGCACGATGCCCATCTTAGACAATTTTTTAGTGACTATTGAAGGTAACCAACTGAAACTCACGGCTTCGGATCTGGAGTCTACGATGACATCCGTTGTTGAGCTGGACAATGTGGAGGGCGAAGGCTCTGTTGCAGTGCCGGCCAAGATTCTGCTTGAGACGTTGAAATTGATGCCAGACATGCCGCTTGTGTTTGCCATCGACACGGAGAACAACATCCTGAAATTCTCTTCCGCCAACGGTGAGTACGGTGCTCCCTGCTTCCCGAGCGATGAATACCCGACGGTGAAACCGATTGCTGATCCCAAGAGCTTCGATATTCGTGCTTTTGTGCTCCAACGTGCTATCAGCAAGACGATTTTTGCTACCGGTAATGACGAGTTACGCCCGAACATGATGGGCGTGCTTTGCGAGCTGTCCTCCGATTGTGTCACGTTTGTGGCTACGGATGCGCACAAGTTGGTCCGTTATCGCAATTCAGAGGTGAAGACGGATGAGTTTTCCTCTTTCATCCTGCCGAAAAAGCCGATTGCACATCTGAAGAACATCTTGTCCAACCATTCGGACATTGTGCATGTTGAATATTCCGAAGATACGCACCATATCCGTTTTGCTTTCGGCAACTTTGAGCTCTATTCCTCGTTGAAGGAAGGCAAATATCCGAATTACGAGGCTGTCATACCGAAAGAAAATCCGAATGTGCTGACCATCGGTCGCGATGAGTTCCTGAAATCCATCCGCCGTTTGGGCAACTACTCCAGCCAATCCACCTTCCAGGTACGCCTCTCCTTGACGGAAACAGGGCTGAACCTGACGGCTGAGGATATGGATTTCTCCTACAAGGGCGCCGAGAATATCACTTGCGAGTATCAGGGAGAACCCATGGAAATCGGTTTCAACTCCCGCTTTTTGCGCGAGATGATCGAAAATTTGGATGCCGACACCATCCAGATGTCCTTCTCCAAGCCGCAGCGTGCCGCGTTGATCGCCCCTACGCAGCAGCATGACGAGAATGAGGATGTGCTGATGCTGATTATGCCGGTGATGTTGAATTATTAGGCAAAAGGCAATAGGCAAAAGGCAATAGGCAATAGGCAATAGGCAATAGTTGCCTGCGAATCGCAAATCGCAAATAAAAGGAAAACCGAGTTGTCGCGGCCGCGAGGCTGAGGAAAGTCCGGGCAACATAGAGCGCCATACTTCCTAACGGGAAGGCACGCGAGAGCGTGACAGAGAGTGCCACAGAAACGATACCGCCCGTTTGCGGGTAAGGGTGAAAACGTGAGGTAAGAGCTCACGCCGCCGTCAGTGATGCCGGCGGGGGTAAACCTTATGGGTTGAAAGACCAAATAAACCGGGGCTTGAGGGCTGCTCGTCCGACCCGGAGGGTAGGTTGATAGAGGCCTGTGGCGACGCAGGTCCAAGATAAATGACAACACAAAACAGAACCCGGCTTACGGGTTTTCCTTTTTTTACCACCTGGGTTTAAAGGCGTCCTCGATGTGCCGTACCTCCTGTCCTTGTGGATTGTTAATGACCGAGATGATGTCGAAACGGATTTCCTTGGTTACATTCTTGAATTTAGCGTAGTATTTGGCTGCGCTGATAAGGTGTTTTTGCTTGTTGAGGTCCACGAACACTTCGGGCGCACCCAAACTTGCGGTCTTTCTCGTTTTTACCTCCACGATGACGAGGTAATCATCGTTTTCCGCAATGATATCCACCTCTAGATGACCGCAATGCCAATTGCGTTCCAAGATGTTGTAATTCTTACTTTGTAAGAGTTTTACGGCAAGATCTTCGCCGTAACTGCCTTGTATTTGCTTTTCAGTTTTCATTGTTTTATATCTTTAATTTTCACGCGGCAAACATACACAAATTTCTTTCACAAAAGTCACGAAAGTTCTCTTTTCCTGCGAAAATCATCATAAAAAATTTACAATTCAAATTTGAATAGTTAAATTTTGTAGCTATCTTGTTGATTTTCAGAAATGATTTTTTTTTGAAAAACTCTTGACAAACGTGCTTTGGCGTTGTATATTTGCAGGAGAAAAAACGATTTATGGAAACGATTAAAAAATTAGTGGACCATGAAAGAAGAATTCTTGCACTATGTGTGGCAACATCGCCACTATGATTTTCGGAATTTGAAAACCTCATGGGGACAGCAGCTGAATGTGGTGTTCCCAGGGTACCATAACCACGATGCGGGACCTGATTTCTTGCAGGCGGTGGTGACGATAGATGATGTGCGCTGGGTTGGCAGCGTCGAGATACACTGTCGTAGCTCAGATTGGCTGCGGCATCGACATCAGGAGGATGACAAATACAAGTCGGTGATTTTGCACGTGGTTTATGAACACGACGTGGAGATTCCGCTGGACGAGAATGAGATTGTCCCGACGTTGGAACTTAAAGAACGTATTCCAAAAGAGATGTTCCTGCGTTATGAGTCGCTGATGAAGGTGCCGGACTTGTTGCTCTGTCGGTCTCAATCGCATAATGTGGACTCGCTTATTATACAAAGTCAGCTGTCGGAGGTGCTGATTGAGAGGTTGACGCGGCGTCAGAACGGATTTCAGAATACGCTGATGTGTTGCCAGTCTGATTGGAATGAGTTGATATACAGAGTAATGGCGGTTGGATTCGGATGCAAAAAGAACGGTACAGCATTTGAATTGCTGGCGCAGAGTCTCCCGTATCGGATTGTGAGGTCGCATTTGGCATCGCGGTTGCAGGTGTATGCACTTGTTTTCGGGCAGTCTGGGTTGCTGGATGTAGAGGAATCTGACGAATATGCAGGACGACTGCGCTACGAGTATGATTATTTGCGCTACAAGTACCAGTTGAGTCCGATAGGGGCGCATCAATGGAATTGGCTGCGGTTACGTCCGCAGAATTTTCCGCCATTGCGGCTGGCGCAGTTCGCGCAGATGCTATTTGAAACGGGTAATGCTCTTTCGGATAAGGTGTTGAAAGCAGGTATGACCACTTTGCAAAGTTGGTTGTCGCTGGCTCCTGACGAATATTGGCAGACCCATTATATGTTCGGGAAAAATAGTCCAAAACATGCTTCTGGAATGGGAGAGACTGTGGTGAATTCGTTGATTATCAATGTGGTTGTGCCAGTTCGTTTTGCCTACGCACGCTTTATAGGGGATGATGACTTGCAGGAGGATGCGCTTGGATTGTTGGAGCGCGTGCCATACGAGGACAACAAGGTCACGAGATTGTTCACCGATAGTGCCTTCCCGTGTCGGAGTGCCTACGATTCACAGGCTCAGATAGAGCAGATGGAGTGCTTCTGTACACCGAAACAGTGCCTGAAGTGCGCCATAGGCGAGAAAATCGTGCGGAAAATGAACGAAAGTCCTCTGCATCCGTGAAATTTTGTACTTTTGCAATTTTCTTTCGTGTTTATAAGGAAAAGTAATATTTAATAGAAACCGAATTTTCGACAATGATATGTTAAACAATAAACGAGAAAACCTATACTATGCCCTGGCATATATAGCTACCACGATACTTACACTGTTGCCATTCTTTATTGTTGGGCTGGCGAATGCTGATGATTTTCAATATTTTAATACGGCGCATTCCAATTGGAACAACTGGAAAAATGATGCTGAGATTTATGCCCAAGGTCAGGGTCGCTTTTATTTTCTGATTACGAAGTATTTTTATTATATCCCTTATCTTTTCGACAGCTTCGCTTGGACAAAATTCATTCAATATTTCTCATTAGGCGTTAGTTATCTCCTGTTCTCATATATTGTTTACAGAATCTTCAAGTCTAGGAAATTGGGCGCTTTGTCGTTGCTGCTTTTGGTATTCAATACAAGCATTGGCTATTATATCGGGTATAATATTCCAATAGGATATCCATTTTACTTTACCTTTAGCTTCATTCTCTTTTTATGCGGTATATTACTTTTTATAAACTACATAGAAAAAGGGAATTCTTGGAGAGTGGTGCTTAGTGCTGTGCTGTTTTTTGCGGCGTTTTTGTTCTATGAGGATTATCTTGTTTTCACGCTCCTCTTTATAGGCTTTGTATTTATCAGGAATTGGAAGCGTGTAGGGTTCACTGGCATGTGGAAAAACAAATCGTTCTATCTGGAAATTGTCCCATACATTGTTTCACTCATCCTTTATGTGGTCTGTTATTTCGGCTACCGCTACTACCTTGATCATGTTTTGGGTATGTTGCCACAGTATCATGGCGCATTAGTGGCTAAAAACCTGAATGCGAGGGTTTTCTTTAAGGTGCTTAATAATCTCTCGTTTTATCATATTCCTGGTCGGATTTATTCTTTTGAGAAAACCAAAGCTTTGGTGGCTGATAATTCTTTGTTGATAGGTGGTCATAGTGACAGTATTTGTTTCATGCTCACACATGCTAAGGCGGTGGCGTATGTCAATGCGTTGATACAATGCTGTATCTTATGGTTCCTAATTAAGCGGCACGATTTTGCTAAATTCTCTTGGAAAACAGTGGTGGTGGGGATTTTGGTCGCCCTTATTTTTGCCATATCTGCAAATGTTTTAATTGCGTCAACCGAAAAATATAATGCCGAGTGGACCGTAACGATGAAGGAATACGTGAACTCATTTTTTTA
>Ga0265298_10005330_pt1 | contig 16190 bp, 19 predicted proteins | sample AusTroGonzalo_MG_3_FD_193486 | JGI IMG/M metagenome (GOLD analysis project Ga0265298, IMG submission 193486) | Bovine rumen microbial communities from tropical cattle in Woodstock, Queensland, Australia - Gonzalo_01 | ecosystem: Host-associated > Mammals > Digestive system > Stomach > Rumen ... | reverse complement strand
GGAGGGACTGGAGATGAAGGATAATGCGCTGTACCGGGAAATCTTCCAGACGGAGGCTCCGTCGGTGGACGCCGTCACCGCGGCGGACATGATCAGCGTGAGCGATTCCCTCTCCGAAAGCTTCTACCTGTCCTATTCCGCCTCCAAGAGCGAGAGCCTCCGGATGATGGCCAACAGCGTGGAGGAGAACTTCAAGGACATCTTCCGGATCATGGCGCAGCGCCGGGACAGCCTGCCCCCGCTCACCCTGCCGCTCGAAGGAATGTCCTACGTCCAGACCGGGGCCTCGGTGGGCCTCAAGCACAACCCGTTGTACAAGGTTGAAGTTCAGCACGACGGCATCGATCTCGTCGCCCCGCAGGGGAGTTCGGTCTATGCGTCTGCCGATGGCATCGTCCGGCAGATCATCCACTCCAACAAGGCGCTCGGGAACATCGTGGAAATCGACCACCGGAACGGCTATGTGACGCGTTACGCCCTTCTGGGCGAAGTCAGCGTGTCGCAGGGGCGGACCGTCAAGCGGGGGCAGAAGATAGGCACAGTGGGGATTTCGTCCACGACTTTCGCTCCGCATCTGCACTACGAAGTGCTCCGCGACGGAGTTGTCCTGGACCCGGTGCGCTTCCTGTTCGCTTCGGTGGGACCGGAGGAGTACGCGAAGATGCTGTATATGTCGGTGAGCACCCGGCAATCTTTAGATTGATTTTTTTACTATCTTTGTAGAATAAGATATCAACCACATGGCCAAGCTGTTATACACGATGGGCGAAGTGGCCGAAACGCTCGGAGAGAGCACCTCGGCCGTCCGTTACTGGAGCAACTACTTCGACAAGTTCATCAAACCCTCCCGCAACGCCAAAGGAAACCGTCTCTTCCATCCCGAGGATGTGGAGACCCTCCAGCAGGTCCAGTTTCTCCTGAAGAAACAGGGCATGACCCTGGAGGGGGCCGCGGCCCGGCTCACGGAGGACCGCCGCAGCGTGGAACGGCGCGTCAAGGCCCTGAACTCCCTGAAGGAGATCCGGGCCCGGCTGCTGGAAGTGAAGAAGGCCTTATGAAGGTAAAGGACATCATCGCCGCCATCGAGGCGTTCGCCCCCCTGGACATCCAGGAGGGATGGGACAACAGCGGCCTCTGCATCGGCTCGCCCGAGGATGAGGTCCATGGCGTCCTGCTGGGCTTCGACTGCACGGCGGAACTCATCGACGAAGCCGTCGCCGCCGGCTGTGACATGGTCGTCACCCATCATCCGCTGATTTTCAAGGGTTTGAAGCGCATCCAGGGCGGGGATCCCGTCTCGGACGCCGTCATCCGGGCCGTCAAGGCCGGGGTCGCGGTGTATGCGGCCCATACCACCGCGGACAAGGTGATCGCCGGGGTAAGCGGAGCGATGGCCCGCCGTCTGGACCTCCAGGATGTGTCCATCATGGAGGACGAAGGAGGCTACGGCTTCGGTGCCGTGGGCACGCTCCCGCACCCGATGACGGGAGAGGAAGCCATCGGCTATGTGAAGGAAAAATACGGTCTGCAGGCCGTCCGGACCTCGAAACCCGTGGCCCGGGTGGAGCGTGTGGCGGTTTGCGGAGGGTCCGGCGCGTCGGAGGTCGACACGGCCTGCGCCACGGGCGCCCAGCTGTACATTTCGGGGGACATTTCGTACCATCGGTTCTTCACGCCGGAGGGATTTATGGTGATGGATATCGGCCACTTCGAGAGCGAGGTGGACATTGTGGACATTTTATGTAAGGTTATCAGCGAAAAATTTCCTACCTTTGCAGTCCGCAAAAGCGAGTGTCTCGGACGGAGCAATCCGGTCCGATACTATTGAATACTATAAATCGATTTATACAAGACCAAATGGCAACTAAGAAAACCGTCAAGAAGATCGACGCTCCGATCGACCAGCACGAGACTTTCGTCTCCCTGCAGAAGACCTTTGCAGACTCCGAGATGAGCGTCGCCGAGAAGCTCAAGACCCTCTACGAACTCCAGGCGGCTGACTCCGAGATGGACAAGATCATCCAGCTGCGCGGCGAACTCCCCGCCGAGGTGGAAGTCCTCGAGGCCGAAATCGCCGACCTCAAGGCCCGTTCCGCCCAGCTCTCCGCCGTCATCGAGCAGCTCAACCGCAACATCGCCGACGCGAAACTCTCCATCGCCGAGCACGAAAGCACCGTGGAGAAATACCAGCGTCAGCTCGAAACCATCACCAACAGCCGTGAGTACGATTCCCTGAACAAGGAGATCGAGAACCAGGAGCTTCTCCGTCAGATCGACGAGAAGAACATCGGTGACACCCGTTACGAAATCGCCGCCCGCAAGGCCGACCTCGAGGACCTCAAGGATCACATCACGATCCGCACCGAGGACCTGAAGGCCAAGAAGGACGAGCTCGCCGTGATCGTGGAGTCCACCGCCAAGGAAGAGGCTGTCCTGCAGGAGCGCCGCGACGCCTGCGCCGCGAAGATCGACGCCCGCACGATGAGCGCCTACGAGCGTATCCGCCAGAGCGTGCACAACCACCTCGCCGTGGTTTCCGTGTACGGTGGCAACGCCTGCGGCGGCTGCTTCAACACCATCACCCCGCAGCGCCTGGTGGAAATCGCCTCCAACCGCAAGCTCATCATCTGCGAGCACTGCGGCCGCATCATCATCAACCCGGATTTCGAATAGTCGTCCCTCTCTCCCATGCCTGAGTATTCCCGGAAAAAGAAAGATCAGGCAGTCAATCTGGAGACCCTGATGGGGAACAAACCCCCTCAGGCACTGGATGTTGAAGCGGCTGTCCTGGGTGCGATGCTCGTGGAACCGTCGGTCATCGACGAGTCCATGGAGGAGCTCACTGCGTCCTGCTTCTACGACCCCAAGCACCGGATGATCTTCGAGGCGATGTCCTCGCTCGTGAACGAGCACGTGGCCATCGACCTGATCTCCGTGTCCGAAAAACTCCGCACCCTGGGGAACCTGGAGGCGGTGGGCGGACCCGTGGTGCTGGCGGACCTGTCGCAGAACATCGGCGCGGCGGCCCACATGGAGTATTATCTCAAGATCCTCAAGCAGAAGACGATCCAGCGCGACCTGATCACCGCCTCCTACGACATCCTCCGGGAATCGTTCGACGAGACGGTCGTCGTGGACAACCTCATCGACAACGCCCAGACGAAGATCTTCGAGGCCATCCAGACGAACGACAAGCACGACGTCAAGGACATCGGCTCCATCATCAACTCGGTGATGGACAACCTGCAGGAGCTGCAGAAGATCACCGGTCCCTCCGGCGTCCCTTGCGGATATCCGTCCATCGACCGGGTCACCCAAGGCTGGCAAAAGTCCGACCTCATCATCCTGGCGGCCCGTCCGTCCGTGGGTAAGACCGCTTTCGCCCTGAACATCGCCCGCAACGCGGCGGTGGACCACAACATGCCGGTGGCCGTCTTCTCCCTGGAAATGTCGGCCGACCAGCTGGGCAAGCGTCTGATCACCACCGAATCCGGTCTCTCCGGCGAGAAGATCCGCGGTGGCGTGAAACTGGAAGCCTTTGAGTGGGAGCAGCTTGAGTACACCCTCAAGAAACTGGCGAAAGCCCCGCTTTACATCGACGATACCCCGGGTATTCCGATCATGGAATTCCGCGCGAAGGCGAAGCGCCTCGTCAAGCAGAAGCAGGTCCGCCTGATCGTGGTGGACTACCTGCAGCTGATGCAGGGTCCGGTGGAACTGCGCGGCCTCCGCGAACAGGAAGTCGCCGCCATCTCCCGTACCCTCAAGGCCACCGCCAAGGAGCTGAACATTCCGATCATCGCCCTGTCCCAGCTGTCCCGTGACGTGGTCAAGCGTACCGGCGGTCTCGGAAAGCCGCAGCTGAGCGACCTCCGTGAGTCCGGTTCCATCGAACAGGACGCCGATATGGTCATTTTCATCCATCGTCCGGAGTTCACCGGCATGTCCGAAGACCCGGCCGACAAGGAAAAGGCATGGATTGTGATAGCAAAGCACAGAAACGGCGAAGTGTGCGACATCGAAATGAAATACAAGGCCGGTCAAGTCAAGTTCGTCGAACCTGACCAATCCCTTGATATTCAGGCGCAGCGCCCGTACGTGAGCGCGGCCAGCGAGCCCGCCGCCTCCGCCGAGAGTTACAGCTTTGATGATCCTAACCAACCCTTCTGATGATGAGAACGCTCCGCATAACCCTCCTTTCCATCCTCCTTCTGGGGATGGGGGCCGTCGCTTCCGCTCAGAACGGCAAATGCCTTCCGATGCGCACCGACGGCGTGGACCCGTACCAGCCGGGCGAGAGAATTGTCTTCAACATCTCCTATAATTGGCACGCGGTGCAAACCGATGTGGCCAAGGGCGTCCTGACCGTGGACCAGCAGTCCTTGAACGGGGAGAAGGTGTGGCACACCGCCCTGAACATGCAGACCGCGCCGTTCTTCGATGTCTTCTTCAAGATTCGCGAGACGTTCGAGTCGTGGTTCGCCCTGAAAGGGGTGGAGCCGCGCAAGTTCCACAGGGACAGCAGGGAAGGAGACTATCACGCGATCAACGACTATATCTATGACCGCAGGGCGGGGAAGATTCACGCGAACGTGGAATACTGGGACAAGGACAAGGAAACGCTGGACATCCCGTACGGCGATTGCACCTATGATGTGACCACCTTGTTCTATTACGCGCGCCGGATGGATTTCCCGAACCTCAAGCCCGGGACCGTCTATAAGGTGTCCATCGCCATCGACAAGGAAGTCCAGACCGCGAATCTGACCTATGTCGGACTGGAGAACAAATACATCCGGGGCATCGGTACCATCGCCGCCCGGAAGTTCGGCCTGTCCTTGAAGAAGGGAGAGGTGTTCGAGGGCAACCAGGACGCCTACCTGTGGTTCTCGGACGATGACAACCGCGTTCCGATCGCCTTCATGGCGCCGCTCAAGGTCGGCGCGATGAACGGCCGGCTCGGTTCGTATTCCGGTCTGGCCCACGACTTTACCGCACTCATTTCCCCCAAGAAGGTAAAATGAAAGAACAGGTGATGCATACCGGCAAGGTCGTGTCGATGAATCCGCAGCTGACAACAGTGCAGATTGTTTCGCATTCGGCCTGCTCGGAATGTCATGCCGCGGGCCTTTGCGGCCTTTCCGAATACACGGAGAAAGCCATCCAGGTACCCACCGATCCCCACGCCACCTACAGCGTCGGGGACGAGGTGAATGTGGTCCTGAAGGCGTCGATGGGGATGAAGGCGGTCTGGATCGCCTACTTCCTCCCGCTGGTCGTGCTGCTCGCCGTCGCGCTCGGACTCATCGCCCTGGGCGTCGGGGAAGCGGTCTCCGGCCTCGCGGGCATCGCCGCCGTGGGCGTGTACTATTTCATAGTCTGGCTCTTCCGGGACCGGCTCCGCAACGAGTACGTGTTCACCATTCAACAGCAATAAAACTTAACGATACTTAAATACTTATATGACCAACACTGTAATCTGGACCATAGCGATCATCACCGTCCTCGGCGTCCTGCTCGCGCTCGTCCTCTTCCTTGTGGCGAAGAAGTTCAAGGTGGAGGAGGATCCGCGCATCGACGAAGTGGAGAAGGTGATGCCCGGCGCGAATTGCGGCGGCTGCGGCTTTGCCGGCTGCCGGGCGTTCGCGGAGGCGGCGGTCAAGGCCCCGAACCTGGACAACAACTACTGTCCGGTCGGCGGCAATGACGTCATGGCGAAGGTCGCGTCCATCCTCGGCTACGAGGTGAAGGCGAAAGCACCCCAGGTGGCCGTCGTCCGTTGCAACGGCACCTGTGAGGCCCGCCCCCGCGTGAACGAGTATGACGGCTTCTCCTCCTGCCTCGTGAAATCAACGCTTTATACGGGAGATACGGGCTGCGCGTTCGGCTGCCTCGGCTGCGGAGACTGCGTGGCCGCCTGCCAGTTCGGCGCTCTGTCGATGGATCCCGCCACCGGCCTTCCGGTCGTGGACGAATCCAAGTGCACTGCCTGCGGCGCGTGCGCGAAGGCCTGCCCGAAGCGCATCATCGAGCTCCGGCCGCAGGGCCCGCGCGGCATGCGCATGTTCGTCTCCTGCGTGAACAAGGACAAGGGCCCCGTCGCGAAGAAGGCCTGCGCCAGCGCCTGCATCGGCTGCAGCCTCTGCGCGAAGACCTGCACCCACGACGCCATCGTCGTCGAGGGCAACGTCGCCTACATCGACCCGGCGAAGTGCAAGCTCTGCCGCGAGTGCGAGGCCGTCTGCCCGACCGGCGCCATCCACGGCGTGAACTTCCCGAAGCCCCTGGACAAGGACGCCGTCAAGGCGCGAATCGCTGAAAGAAAGAAGAAAGCGGCGGAAGCCGCGAAGGCTGCCGAAGCAGCCAAGGAGGCCGCCCATGAGTAAGAATACATTCGCTATCGGCGGTGTCCATCCGCACGACAACAAGATAGCCCGGAATTGCCCGATCGAGGTCCTTCCTCCGGCTCCGAGCATGTTCCTTTCCGTCGCCCAGCACATCGGCGCGCCCAGCGTGCCGGTCGTGGCCGTCGGCGACAAGGTGAAGGTGGGACAGGTAATCGCCGAACCGGGCGGTTTCGTGTCGGCCTTCATCCATTCCTCCGTGTCCGGCACGGTGAAGTCCATCGGCCCCCGCGCCGACCTCGCCGGCCGTCCCGTCACCCACATCGAGATCGCCGTGGAAGGCGACGAGTGGCTCGAGAGCATCGACACGACGGATACCCTCATCACCGAAATCCCCGCCGACAACAAGGCCATCATCGAGAAGATCCGCCAGGGCGGTGTCGTGGGCCTCGGCGGCGCGACCTTCCCTACGCACGTGAAACTCTCGCCGCCTCCGGGCTCGAAGTGCGAGCGCGTGATCATCAACGGCTGCGAGTGCGAGCCTTACCTCACCTCCGACTTCCGGGTCCTCCTGGAGAAGGGTGAGCAGGTGGTCGTGGGCGCCGCGATCCTCCGGCAGGTGATGGGGAACGTCCCCTGCACCATCGCCATCGAGGAGAACAAGCCCGAGGCCATCGCCCATATCCGCGAGGTCATCGCGAAGCTGGGCTACCAGGGCATCGAGGTGATGACCATGAAGATGAGATACCCGCAGGGCTCCGAAAAGCAGCTCATCGACGCGGTGATGCACCGCCAGGTGGGTTCCGGCGGCCTGCCGATCAGCGTGGGCGCCGTCGTCCAGAACGTCGGTACGGCCCTTGCAGTATATGATGCCGTGCAGAAGAACAAGCCCATCGTGGACAATGTCGTCACGATCACGGGCGAGTGCTTCCCCAAGCAGGCGAACCTGTGCGTGCGCGTGGGCACTCCCATCCGCTATATTATCGACACGCTCGGCGGCATGCCGGAAGATGCGGCGAAGGTGATCAGCGGCGGCCCGATGATGGGCAAGGCGATCGCGAACCTCGACGCGGCCACGCTCAAGGGTACGAGCGCCGTGCTTATGCTCACGGAGAAGCAGACCCGCCGCGCTCCCGAAAGCGCCTGCATCCGTTGCGGCAAGTGCGCTGATGCCTGCCCGATGGGCCTCGAGCCTTTCCTGCTGCAGAAGCTTTCCCGCATCCAGGATACGGAAGCGCTGGAGGCCAATGCCGCGCAGGATTGCATCGAATGCGGCTGCTGCCTGTATTCCTGTCCCGCCCACATCCCGCTGCTGGACATCATCCGCACGGGCAAGGGCCTTGCCATGGGCGCCATCCGGGCCCGCGCCGCGGCCGCCAAGGCCGCTGCGGAAGCCGCTAAAAAGTAAAGGATTATGAGTAAGTTAATCGTATCACCTTCACCTCACATCCATTCCAAGGATTCTACCCGGTCCCTGATGCTGGATGTCGTGATCGCGCTCCTGCCCGCGGTGCTCTGCTCTTTCGTCTTCTATGGATGGAGAGAGATTCTCGTGATGGCCGTGAGCGTGGGCTCCTGCCTCCTGCTGGAATGGGCCATCACCCGCTATATGCTCAAGAAACCGTCTACCCTCTGCGACCTTTCCGCCGTGGTGACGGGTATTCTCCTGGGCCTGAACCTGCCGTATACGACTCCTTGGTGGGTTGTCTTCATCGGCGCGGTCGTCGCTATCGGCGTCGCCAAGATGACTTTCGGCGGCCTGGGCCAGAACATCTGGAACCCCGCCCTCGTGGGCCGCGTGTTCCTGCTGGTTTCCTTCCCGACGTACATGACCACCTGGAGCGCCCCGCAGGGCCTCTTCGGTGCCGACGCCGTGACGGGTGCCACGCCCCTCGGCGTCATCAACGAAGGCCTGATGGGCGGCGCGTCCGTCAAGGACCTCATGGCGCAGCACGGCTATGACTACGGCCAGATGCTGTTCGCGAACCTCGGCGGTTCCGCCGGCGAGGTGTGCGCCATCGCCCTCCTGCTCGGCTTCGTGTACCTGTGCGTCCGCCGCGTCATCAAGCCGTGGATCACCTTGACGATCTTCGCCACGGTGGCCCTCACGGCCCTCATCTTCTCCGGCGTGAACCCCGACCGCTTCACCGGCCCGCTGTTCAACCTCCTCACCGGCGGTCTCATCCTCGGCGCCTGCTTCATGGCCACCGACTATGTGACCTCCCCGATGAGCCTCTGGGGCGGCGTGGTCTTTGCGATCGGCATCGGTTTCCTCACGATGATGATCCGTTACTTCGGCTCCTATCCGGAGGGCGTTTCCTTCGCCATCCTCATCATGAACTCCTTCGTTCCGCTGATCAACAAGGCGTTCCACCAGAAAAAGTTCGGGAGGAAATAAGATGGCAGCGCAATCGAATCTCAAGAACATGGTGATGGTCCTCGGCCTCACCTGCCTCGCGTGCTCCGCCGTGCTCGGCGGTGCCTACGCCCTCACGAAGGATCCCATCGACGCCGCCTCCGTCGCCAAGACGAACAAGGCCATCGGCGCGGTCCTTCCCGCCTTCGACGAGACCTCCTACGAGAGTGTCGAAGTCGACGGCAAGACCTACAACTACTACAAGGCTGTCAAGGGCGGAGAGACCGTCGGCTATGCCGTCGAGTCCACCGTCGTCGGCTTCGGCGGCCCGCTGTCCCTGATGGTGGGCATCACCCCGGACGGTACGGTCCATAACACCTCCGTCCTCTCTCACGCCGAAACCCCCGGCCTCGGCGCCAAGTGCAACACCGACGCCAAGTTCATGGCCCAGTGGGCGGGCTTCGACCCGTCCGTGAAGATCCTTTCCGTCAAGAAGGACGGCGGTGACGTGGACGCCATCACGGCTTCCACCATCACCTCCCGCGCCTACACGGAAGCCGTGAAGAACGCCGTGGCAGCGGTTAAATCATTGGAGGAATAGACTATGGCCAAGAACTTCAAACTCATCACCGACGGTCTGGTCAAGAACAACCCGACCTTCGTCCTGCTGCTGGGCATGTGCCCGACGCTGGCTACTACCACGTCGGCCATCAACGGCCTGTCGATGGGCCTGGCGACCCTGTTCGTCCTGGTCCTTTCCAACATGGTCATCTCCCTGATCGCCCCCGTGGTTCCTGACAAGGTACATATCCCTGTCTATATCGTCGTCATCGCCACCTTCGTCACGCTGCTTCAGCTGCTGATGCAGGCCTACACGCCGGCGATGTACGAGACCCTGGGCCTGTTCATTCCGCTCATCGTGGTGAACTGCATCGTCCTCGGCCGCGCGGAAGCCTTCGCGAACAAGAACGGCGTCCTCGCGAGCGCCTGTGACGGCATCGGCGTCGGCCTCGGCTTCACCTGCGCGCTCACCGTGCTTGGCCTCGTCCGCGAGGTCCTGGGCTCCGGTTCCGCCTTCGGCCTGAACTTCATCGGCGGCCATGACGGCATGCTGGCCTTCGTGATGGCTCCGGGCGCCTTCCTGTGCCTGGGCTACCTGATGGTCCTGTTCAACAAATTTGTCAAGAAAGACTAAGCGATATGGAGTACTTCCTGATTATCATCTCGGCGATCTTTGTCAATAACATCGTCCTGGCGCAGTTCCTCGGAATCTGCCCGTACCTGGGTGTCTCCAACAAGCTGTCGACGGCCACAGGCATGTCGATGGCGGTCTGCTTCGTCATCACCCTCGCTACCCTGGTGACTTACCTCATCAACCACTATCTCCTCGTTCCCTTCAAACTCGAGTTCCTGCAGACGATTGCGTTCATTCTCGTGATCGCGGCCCTTGTGCAGATGGTGGAGATTGTCCTGAAGAAGGTGAGTCCGTCCCTCTACCAGGCCCTTGGTATCTTCCTTCCGCTGATCACCACGAACTGCGCCGTCCTCGGCGTGGCCATCACCGTGGTCACGAAGGAGTTCACCTTCGGTCTTCCTTCCCATATGCTGAACCTGGGCGAAGCGCTGGTTTACGCCTTCGCCACCTCCCTGGGCTACGGCCTGGCGATGGTCATCTTCGCGGGCATCCGCGAGCACCTCGCCATGAACGATGTCCCCAAGGCTTTCAAGGGCGTTCCGATCGCCCTGGTGAGCGTGGGCATCCTCGCCCTGGCCTTCATGGGTTTCAGCGGCATGGTCAAGTAAGAAAATAATTTCACCAATTAATCTTCTGTGTTATGAAAAAGACTTTGATTCTGATCGCGGCCATCCTCGGCTTTGCCGTCGTGGCTTCCGCGCAGCCTCGAGCCATCGGCGCCCGTATCGGTTACGGTGGCGAATTCTCCTATCAGCACAGCTTCGGTTCCAACTTCGGTGAATTGGACCTCGGTTGGTATGCCCACAGTTTCGATGTCGTGGGTATCTACGACTTCGTTCTTGCCGGCAACGGCCTCTGCAACTTCTATGTGGGCCCCGGTGCCTATCTGGGTTTCCACAACCATCCTGACCACAGCGATCTGCAGCCGGGTATCGCCGGGCAGATTGGCGTTGAATGGAACATTCCGCAGATTCCGCTCCAGATTTCCCTCGACTGGAGGCCTGTTTATTTGTTTGTGTATGAAGAAGGCCCTTTCCGTTACGAGAGTTTCGGCCTGGGCATAAGGTATCGTTTTTAAATGATGAAGAAGATTACAATTATTGTGACGGCTTTGCTCCTGGGAGCATTCGCCGCTGTGGCGCAGCCGAAGGCCATCGGTCTTCGTGGCGGTCCGTTCGAGCAGGAAATCAGCTACGAGCACTGGCTCACCCTCTTTGACAACGACTATGACTTCCTGGAGGCCGAGCTCGGTGTCTTCGGCGGTAACGGTTTCAAGGCTACCGCGATGTACAACTTCACCCTGGCTTTCCCGGAATTCACCGATCGTGGCGAATGGGCGCTGTATGCCGGCCCCGGCGTGGTGTCGGGCTTCGGCTCCTATAAGACGGTGGAAACGGACGGTACCGAAAAGACGCATGGCCGTCCTTTCATCGGCGCCGCCGCGCAGATCGGAATGGAGTATACCTTCTGGTTCCCGCTCCAGTTGTCGCTTGACTTCCGTCCGACCTTCATCGCTCCGATGAAAGTCAACACCAACTGGTACGGCTTCGCATTGTCCGCCCGGTACGCTTTCTAGAGGGAAGAGAGCGACATCAGCAGCTGATACTGCTGGTTGAGCGCTTCCGAGAATGAATTGTCGAGGATGGCATCCGTAAGGGTGCCATCCTCCGTTTTGATGCGGAGGGACTTGATCCGGCCGTAGGCGAGGGTGCGGAGCTGGTCCATCGACGGGAACAGGTACAGGAAATTGACCTCGTCGCGGGTCTGGGGGAGGGTGAGCTCGGTGCCGTCCTCCAGCACGAAGGTGACGGGGGAGTCGGGGACGATCTGATACTTCTTCTCCGTGCCCAGCTGGAAGGCCAGGTCGATGTCCTCGTTGGCCGTGGTCTTGTAGTACAGGTGGTTGAGGATGATGTTGTATTTGAGGTCCTTGCCGTCGGCGACGATCGGGTCCGCGGCGGTCATGACGCTGGTTGCCTGGTCGATGCGGCCGGCGGGCTCCGCGGTCAGGTCGATGGTGGATTTCTTCGCCTTGTCGATGGCATCGCAGTGGCGCTTCAGGAGCGCGGAAAAGGCGTCATCCTTGAAGTTGTACAGGAGGTAATCGTCCGGATTCCAGCCGGTTACGAGTTCCAGGGACTGGACGCCGCGGGTCAGCTTCTCCATGTCTTCGGGCTCCATGGCATAGCGGAGGCGGTTCAGGAACGTGCCGTCTTCAAGGCGTCCTTTCGTGGCGCTCTCCCGGCCGATCTGGTCCGCGCGGATGACGGAACCGTTCGGGAGGGTGGCCGTCATTTTCACGCCCTTCGGGGCGGAGAAGGCGGTTTTCTGGCGCAGGTCGATGAACAGCTGATACATCGAGGACCCGTCGGGGAAGCCGACGAGTTCCACCCGGACGTTGAGGTCGCCGGTCTTTTCGGACTGGGTGGAGATATGGGTCATGCCTTCGGACCGATAGTTGGTCCGGATGGTCTGGGCGCTGAGGCCAAGGGCCGCGAGAAGCGCGGCGGCAAGGAGAATCGTCTTTTTCATTTCGCCTACAAATATACATATTCAGTGCCGTGAAAAGGAAAAAATTCGTATCTTTATCCGCACTGAAACGATCAACCTTATGTACAAGTATCGCATTTCCGGCGACAAATACGTCCTGAGCCTAAACAATCACGTGGAAATATCCGCCGCCCTCGCGGCCTTCTGCAAGGACCTTGACATCCGCTGCGGAGCCGTTTACGGCATCGGCGCCATCAACGAGGCGACGTTCCGTTTCCTGGATCCCGCCACGAAAAAGTACGTGGACAAGACCTTTGCGGAGCAGATGGAAATCACCAACCTCACCGGCAACATTTCCCGGAAGGACGACGCCGTGTATCTGCACCTGCACATCACTGCCAGCCGGCGGGATTACACCTGCGTCGGCGGTCACATGCTTACTGCCCATGTGAACGGGGCCTGCGAGCTCGTGGTGGAACGGTTCTCCTGCGAGGCCGGCCGCCGCTTCGACGACGAGACGGGCCTGAACCTGTATGACTTCTAACCACATCGACCTATGAGTTTTGTCATGATCATCGAGCTGCTGATCGTTCTGGCAGCGCTGTACGTGGGTTCCCGCTACGGATCCCTGGCACTGGGCGCGATCTCCGGCATCGGCCTGGCCATCCTTGTGTTCGGCTTCGGCCTCAAGCCCGGGACGCCTCCCACGGACGTCATCTACATCATCATCGCGGCCGTCACCTGCGCCGGTACCCTCCAGGCGTCGGGCGGTATGGACTGGATGATCCAGATCGCCGAACGGATGCTCCGCAAGCACCCGGACCATATCACCTTCCTGGGCCCGCTCGTGACCTTCTTCCTGACCGTTCTCGTGGGCACCGGCCATGTGGTCTATACCATCATGCCCATCATCTGCGACATCGCCCTCAAGAAGAATATCCGGCCTGAGCGCCCCTGCGGCGTCGCATCCGTCGCCTCGCAGGTGGGTATCACCTGCTCGCCGATCGCCGCCGCCGTCGTCGCCTTCGTCACCATCTCCAATGCCAACGGCTACATGGTCTCAATCCCGCAGGTCCTCATGGTCACCATCCCGGCCTGCCTCATGGGCCTGATGTGCGCCGCCCTGGCCTCCTACAAGCGCGGCAAGGACCTGGACGACGACCCCGAATTCCAGAAGAGAAAGGCCGATCCCGAGCAGTACGCCTACATGTACGGCAGTTCCGCCACCACCCTGGACAAGGTCATCTCCAAGGAAGGCAAGGCCTCCGTGTTCGTCTTCCTGGGATCCCTGCTTGTCATCGTGGGCTTCGCTTTCTGCCAGATGCTCCATGTCTCCGACGGCCGCACGGTCGCCGAGGCCATCGCCATCCCCAAGATGAACATCTGCATCCAGATCATCATGCTGGTGGCCGCCGCCTGCAACATCGTCTTCTGCAAGGCCTCCCCGAAGAAGGCCGTCGCCGGCGCCGTCTGGCAGTCCGGCATGGTCGCCGTCGTCGCCATCTACGGCATCGCCTGGATGGCCGATACCTACTTCGGCAACTACATGGACGAAATGAAGGCCATGCTTACCGGCCTCGTCACCTCGTATCCATGGGCCATCGCCTTCGTGTTCTTCCTCGTCTCCGTGCTCATCAACAGCCAGGGCGCCGTGGTCGTCGCCTTCCTTCCGCTGGCCTACCAGCTGGGCATCGCCGGTCCCGTCCTCCTGGGTGTCCTCCCGAGCGTGTACGGCTACTTCTTCATCCCGAACTACCCGTCCGATATCGCCACGGTCAATTTTGACCGCTCAGGAACGACCGTAATCGGCAAATATCTGCTGAACCACAGCTTCATGATGCCGGGCCTGATCAGCGTGATCGTGTCCACCATCGTGGGCTATCTGATCACCAACGTTCTCTTCCCCGGTTACTTTGCCAGCTTCGTTCAGTAGGATATTCAGAAATTTTACCTAACTTTGCACTCCCAATTTTGGGAGAGTCGGCTCCGTAGCTCAGTTGGATAGAGCAACAGCCTTCTAAGCTGTGGGTCTTGGGTTCGAACCCCAACGGAGTCACGAAAGGCAGCCATTTCGGCTGCCTTTTCGCTTTTTCGGTAGAAAATCATTATCTTTAAACCGATAAATCAGGAACTTGTATGGTAATAATCATTCTTTTAGCCGCAGCATTGCTCATCATGGGCATCATCGTTCTGATCGGTAAGGGCGATAATCTTATCGCCGGATACAATCTGGCTACCGAGGAGGAAAAGAAGAAGTATAATGTCAAACGGCTCAGGTTCCTGATTGGCGGGCTCTTGGTCGTATTGGCCCCGTTGACCTACTTCTCGATGAAAGAACCGACCACGGCGAATACGATGTCCTTCGTGGCTTCCACGTTCATCCTGTGCATCGTCGCAGTCGTCCTTGCCAATACTTGGGCGAAGAAGAGAAAGTAGTGCATGCCCACGCCCGTCACCCCCGAATACCTCCGCCCCCGGCTTCTCCATCGGGAGAACGAAAGCCATAAGGGCGACTACGGCCACCTGCTCATCGTGGCCGGGTGCGAGACCATGCCCGGAGCGGCGGTGCTGGCGACGGGCGCCGCGCTCAAGTCTGGATGCGGACTGGTGACGGTCCATTCCACAAAGCGAGCGCTGCATGCCGTTGTCAATAATTTCCCTTCGGCCATGCTGTCGGAGGATCCCAGACCGCAGTTCAGCCGGTTTCCGGCCGCGCTGGAGCGGTATTCTGCCATTGCCGTCGGTCCCGGGCTCAGCCGGGATGCGCTGTCGGGAGTGGCCCTCCGCAACATGATGTCTGCCGCAAAGGAGGCCAAGATCCCAATGGTCTTGGATGCCGATGCGCTCAACCTGATTTCCGAAAACCCCAAGATGATGGACCGGATTCCGAGTGGATCCATCATGACGCCCCATATCGGCGAACTCCGGCGGCTGATCCCCTTCGAGAAGGGGCAGGAAGAAGAAGCCGCCCGTGAGTTGGCACTCAAGAGCGGCTGTGTGGTAGTCCTGAAGGGGTTCCATACCCGGATAATCTCCCCGGACGGCGTATGTCTTGTCAATACTACCGGGAATCCCGGCATGGCCAAAGGGGGCAGCGGTGACGTCCTGACGGGCCTCGCCGGCGGCTTGATGGCCCGTGGCTACGCCGCCATCGACGCGGCCGCCCTCGGGGTTTGGATCCATGGTTTCGCGGGCGACCGCCTGACGGAGGAGCGCACCGCGGAGGCCTGGTCCAGCCGGGATCTCATCGACGTTCTCCCGGCCGGATTCAAGGCCCTGTATTGATCTATTTCCCCAGGCAGGCCACGTGGGCCTCGGGGGCTTCCATGATGTTCCAGGAGAGCACGGCACCGTTGAAGCCGTGGCGCATCACCGCGTCCAGGGATTCCGTCACATAGGCGGGAGATGTCGGCGCAACGCCTTCCCGGTAGTTGATTTCAATCCCCGGATACTTGCCGCAAGGGTACGGTTCCATGGCTTCCAGCTGGGAGTCGAGGAACGCCACGTCCATCGCGAAGTCCGGATAGCCCTCAGCCTCCGGGACGGCCTTCTTCAGGAGGTCGTACTCGAAGCCCATGCCGGCGGGCGCGAAGGTCTGGCGGTACAGCATCGGCTTGATGAAATCCGCGTGCTGCGCCAGAATCGCATAGTCCTGGCCCACGAAAGTGGCCATGAACGGCGCGTACAGGTCCATGCCCACGGAAAGCCCGCGGCTGCGGAGGCTGTCGGCGACAGCCGCGACCGCGCCGCTGACGACGTGCCCCTTCGCCCGGAAGAATCGTTCGGCAACAGGGTTCACGAACTG
>Ga0265298_10005329_pt1 | contig 16191 bp, 10 predicted proteins | sample AusTroGonzalo_MG_3_FD_193486 | JGI IMG/M metagenome (GOLD analysis project Ga0265298, IMG submission 193486) | Bovine rumen microbial communities from tropical cattle in Woodstock, Queensland, Australia - Gonzalo_01 | ecosystem: Host-associated > Mammals > Digestive system > Stomach > Rumen ... | reverse complement strand
CCAGATCATTTTCAATGGCATAGGCAATGGCCCTGTCCAGTGTATCCACGGAAAGTGTGGGGGATGTGGGCTGCATGGTCACCACATAATCCCAGTCAATGCTTCGGTCCACAGCGTCATCGATGACAGAATCCAGCGTCACCTCATCCCGGCAAAGCTCCTCTCTTCTCCAGCGGACATTTGCGCCCATCTGCTGCGCCACGATCCGGACCGCATCCGAATCCGTGGTAACGACAACATCCGTGATGTATTTCGAGGAAAGTGCATTCTGAAGTGAATAACAGATGAGCGGCTTTCCGCCGATGATCCGGATGTTTTTGTTCGGTATTCCCTTAGACCCGGCTCTGGCCGGGATCACTGCAAGTATCCGCATGATCATTCTCCTTCATGCCATTTAGTATACGTTTTTGCGACTTCTCTCTTATTCGCAGAATATCCGGAATAAAGATCAGCGCCAGGATCACCACCGAAAGCCGGTTCACTCCGAAGACATGATCCGTAAGGCTTCGGAACATGATGGTGATAAGGCTTGTCACATAGATCCATTTTCTGCACCGGATTCCCAGAACCACCGCCCGGATCAGCATGACTATCACGAAGAGGAATCCGAAGATTCCCAGGTACGCATGCACGAAGAGGTAGGAGTTATGGAGATTTCCGTTATAATGCACCGCCCAGTCCACCTTGGTAAGATCCGTTCCGAAAAGGAACCGCGACAGGCTGAGGGATGATTTTTCAATATACTCCGTCCAGCAGGCCAGCCGGCCGCCGCCGTCCATTCCCTTATCCAGGAAACGGGTCACTACATAAAGTCCGGAAAATTTGCTGACAAAAAACTGAAGTACGATCAGAACCACCGGCACCATAATGACGAAAAGAATAATTCCAAGGATCGCTCTTTCCCTTCTCGTCACCTCATCCTGATAAAACCGGTAAAGTATGATCCCGCCGAGAAGTATGGTTGCCGCAAGCAGTCCGCCCCGCCCTCCCGCAAGAAGCGAGAGAATCCAGATCACAACCGCCGGAAAGATGGGGATCTTTTTGCCCCGCATTTCCAACATGCTGTAGTACAGCACTGCAGGCATAAGCAGATGTACGGAGATATAATTATTCGATGAATCCACATACACCGGATTCTGTCTTCCGTAAAGGAACAGCCGGAAGGCCACCACCGCAGCATTAAGATATACCGCGATAAGGAATGTCCTCTCATCCACATCATCATCCAGAAAGATCACGGCAAAGAGGAAGGATACAAAGAGGATCACTACCCGTAGCCAGGTCAGATTGCCCACAAAGAGAATATTGCAGGCCCCGAGGATCGCGGCTCCTATGGCATAAAAGATCACCGGCCGGAAGGCCATGCTCCTCTTGGTGTAAAAGTAGACCACGGTTCCGAGAAGCAGTACCAGATAGAAGAATCCGCTGGCCACCTCGCTCTTTACCTGATTTACGGCGATCACCGCCACGAAGTAAAGGAGAACCACGCCGGAAAACATCAGCTTCGTAAGATTCAGATACCCGTATTTAGTTTGTGTGAATCCATCCGTCACTGTTCCGACGCCTTTCAATGGTTGAAATTACTGCTGCTTATTTACCTATGTTTGCTATTTGATCCTGCTTTTTATCTCGGAAATGATCTGCTCCAGTTCCTCTTCCGTATCCGGGATTCGTATTGCTTCCGGATTCCGGTAGGTTTCCTTCGTCAGTTCGAAGAATCTGTCCCGATCCTCATCATTTCCTTCCAGTCTCCGGAAGAGATGGTAAAGGAGGATCACCTGGGGCTCCTCATCGAGAAGGAGTTTCGGCATAATGGTTGCCGTGGAAAGAAGGGTGATGAGAACCATCTTTGAGGGTTCCGAAGCAAGACAGGTGATCTCGAAGGGAAGCGTGGTATAGGGATATTCCCGGATGGGATTCTCGTATACACGGCTGTCTCTCGGGTGTCTCTTTACGATCACCTTATCCTCGCCGAATTCCTCCTTGAGCCGGTCATATAACTTCACGATCCTTGTATCGTCTTCGGGGGACAGCACAATCTCCTTTAAACAATCCAGGATGACTACCGGTTCTTTAATTCCCTTTTCGGGACTGATCTCGAAGATCTCGCCGATGAGCCACCGTACATTTTCATCCTTGCTGAAATGAGGCAGCTGACGAACGGGGATCTTGTTTTCAGGGTGCATCTTCTGAAACAGTTCCGGAGAATACATATAGAATTTCCGGCAGCCTCTGAGGCGCTTTGTCTTCAGCACCAGCCGCTTTGCCACCCGGTCCAGGGGATTCACCTTAAAGATATCCCGGTTGTCATAGCTTCCCTCTCCGTCATCGTAATAATAGATCCTTGTTTTGATCTTCCGGTGAGAGAAATATAACATCAGCAAATTGGCCACGAAAACATTATGCGTGGCATACATCACGCTGTAGGACTTCCCTGGGATCAGGATTTCTTCCGCTGCCTTATCGATCTGATGATAAAGCGAAAGGATGGATGTGATCCGCTTCACTTTCCCACTTGCATATCGAACCTTTTGGATGGAGGAAATATCCTCCAGAACCACAACCTCATCGAAGATTCCCTTTGCCCGGATCTTCTCCGCCAGATCTGCCGCTTCCGCAAACTGGGGATCGATATAAAGGTCTGCCTTTTCGCGGCCTCCGGTTTTTCTTCGTCTCATGGCCAGACTGATGGCCGACATGATCTGCAGCGGTGTGGTGCAGATATACATTGCATCCATTTTCTTCATCCGTCTAAACTCCGGTATTCCTTTGATTTTTATAAAACTTATTCTGCTTCTGTTCCCATGAATTCTTCCATGGTAGCTGATCCTTCGGAGCTGATCCCTTCCTTCTTCAGCACTACCTTTACGGTATCCAGAACGATCTTTGCGTCTCCGGCAAAGGAGACGTCATCCACATATTTCACATCCCAGTCAAACTTTTCCTCCCAGGTCAGCGCATTGCGGCCGTGTACCTGGGCAAGTCCCGTAAATCCGGGGCGGACCTCGTGGCGTCTTCTCTGGTGTGCATTATACCGGGGAAGATACTTGGTTAAGAGGGGTCTCGGTCCGACGATGGCCATATCCCCCTTTAAAATGTTCCACAGCTCCGGCAGCTCATCCAGACTGGTGGACCGGAGCAGCTGACCGAACCTGGGAAGTCTTTCTTCATCCGGAAGAAGATTTCCCTCTTCGTCCCGGTCATCCGTCATGGTACGGAACTTCACCATGGAGAAAACCTTCTCATATCTTCCCGGCCGCTCCTGCTTAAAGAACACCGGGCTTCCCAGCTTCTTCTTCACCAGGAAGTAAAGTACGGCCATCACGGGAAAAAGGAAGACAAAGGCCATAAAGCTGAGGAAGAAATCCAGCGGTCTCTTCAGATACTGCTCATAGATTCCCTTTTTCTTCTTCGGAGCCTCTTCTTCAGGCTTCCTTATCCGTTTTTCCTCTTCGTAGGATGTAAGGACGTCCAGTGCGCCGGCCAGCACAGAGAGCTTCGCTCCCAGCTTACCGACAGCCCAGACACCCTTAAAAATACTTTTGATCATTTTCTTTGCCATAAGAAATACCCGTATAAATCTTTATTCAAAGCACTGATGGATGAGCTCGATCACACCATCCTGCTCCTCTGCCGTCATCTTGTTGTCACTGGGAAGGCAGAGACCTCTGTGGAAGATATCCGCACCCACATCCGAGATCTGTCCCTCTTCGATATAGGCATTGCTTCTTGCCCTGCCGTTTCCGGTAGCCGTAATGTAGGGATGTGACTGATATATCGGCTGCATATGCATGGGTTTCCAGATGGGACGCCCCTCTGCATTGTATGCTTCCAGCTTGCTTAAGATTTCCGAAGGTGTGGACTTTCCCGGTTCACTGGTAAAGAGCACTTCCCTTTCTCCGCGGACCTGATTTGCCATGGCTTCCGGCCGGATGGTTATACAGGAGAGCCAGTAATTCGGTTCCGTATAGGGAAGATAGGGATTCATATCCACGGGAAGATCCTTAAGTCCCTCCTTATACCGGAAATAAATCTCCTTTTTCTGCGCGATATGCTCTTCCAGATACGGCAGCTGTCCCCGGATCACACCGGCGATCACATTGCTCATCCGGTAATTGTATCCCAGCTCCTCATGCTGGTACCAGGGCGCATCCTCGCGGCTCTGGGTGGACCATTTCCGCACCTTGTTGGCCAGCTCCTCATCATCGGTAAGCAGCATACCGCCGCAGGAACCGGTAATGATCTTGTTGCCGTTTGCGGAAAGAATACCCGAAGGATTTCCGAAGCTTCCTGTCTGCTTTCCCCGGTAGGTCGCACCGAAGGATTCCGCAGCGTCCTCCACGATCAGGGCTCCGTGCCTGTCACAGATTTCTTTCAGTTCATCCATCTTTGCCGGTGTTCCGTATAAATGCACCAGCATGACGATCCGGACATCCGGATAGATCTCAAAGGCCTTTTCCAGAGCTACGGGATCCATGTTCCAGGTCTCCCTTTCCGAATCGATGAATATGGCCTCACCGCCCTCATACGCGATGGGGTTCACCGTCGCATCAAAGGTGACATCACTGCAGAAAACTCTGCGTCCTGCCAGTGCGCCTTTGATGGGATCCGACTGTCCGTAAAGCTGTTCTGCAGCAAGCTTGATGGCAAGATGCAGTGCTCCGGTTCCTGCGGAAAGACCCACGCAGTATTTACGTCCCACCTTCTGTGCCGTAAGACGCTCAACTTCATTGATGTTCTCTCCCACCGTGGACATCCAGTTCGAAGCAAAGGCCTCCTGCACATAGGTCATTTCGGGGCCGTGCATGGTGGGGGAGGAAAGCCAGACTTTCTTCGCAAAAGGTGTGAGAGGTTTCTTTACCTTCTTCACCGGTTCTGCGCCCAGTGCCTTGCCGAATACACGGATCACTTCCTCCACATCGCTGTCCGACATGCAGGTATTCAGCGGAAGTGTGATCTCATTTTCATACTGATGAAAGGCGTTGGGATAGTCTTCAATCGAGAATCCCTTTTCCTTATAGGCCGTATACATGGGGAGGGGTTTATAATGCACATTGGTGGCAACCCCTTCGGCAGACATGGCCTTGATCAGGGCATTTCTCTGCTTTTCCGTATAGCCGTTTATCCGCACCATGTAAAGATGCTTGCTGGAGGCCTTCGCCACATCCGGCGACTGGATCACCTGGATGGGGAAGTTCTGAAACGCCTCATTGTAACGGTCGATGATCTGCTGTCTTCTTTCCAGCGTTTCTTTGTACCGTTCCAGCTGCGTCAGTCCTGCCGCCGCAGCCATATCCGTCATATTGCATTTATAACCCGGCTTAAGGATATCATATTCCCATCCGCCCAGCTGGGATTTTTCCAGTGCGTCCTTGCTCTGTCCGTGCAGGGTAAGGATCATCAGCTTCCGGTACAGCTCTTCATCGGAAATGCCGGGAATGCTCTTCCATACCAGCGCACCGCCCTCTGCCGTAGTCAGGTTCTTCACCGCGTGGAAGGAGAAGGAAGTAAAGTCAGCGATCTCGCCGCACATTTTACCGTTCCGCTCTGCTCCGAGGCTGTGAGCTGCATCCGCTGTGACTGCGATCCGCCCAATGGCTTCCTGGAGCTTTCCTTTCGGCCGGAAAAGAGCCTTCTTTTCCTCCACGATCTGAAAGATACGGTCATAGTCACAGACAATACCGGCCAGATCCACGGGAATAATGGCTTTCGTCCTTTCCGTGATGGCATCTGCCAGCTTGTCATAATCCATTTCATAAGAATCTTTCCGGGTATCCACCAGAACCAGTGTCGCGCCTACATGGTAAACCACGCTTGCACTGGATGTGAAAGTGTAAGCCGATGTGATGACTTCATCTCCGGGACCGATGTCCAGAAGCCGGAGTGCCATCTCAAGACATGCCGTTGCCGAATTGAGGCATGCTGCCCGCGCGGCATGAACAAAAGCCGCTATCTCCTTTTCGAACTTCTTGGTCTTCGGACCGGTGGTGATCCAGCCGGAACGAAGGGTTTCGGAGACGGCAGCTATATCAGTTTCCCGGATATCCGGGGGTGAAAAAGGTATCTTCATTTTTAGTCCCTCTTTTAAATAAGCATACTGCGTTTAGTATAGCATAAAACCATAGAAAAAACCACGGCTACTCAGCGAAAAACCGACGAAAATAGGGGCTTATATTATGAAAAACAGCAGAATAAAAAACAAAAAAACAGCCACCTCTTCGCACCGGCGAAAAGGCAGCTGTTTTATACTGCTCGGATTCAGATTCAGTTCTGCTCCTGCGGATGATAGGTGGGCACCAGCCGCTGTACAACCTCGCGGATGTCGTAGGGCTCGGTAATCACATATTCGGAAAGAGTTTTCAGTTCAGAAAGGAACTTCTCCTCGTCCATCTCGATGGGTTTTCCGATATGGATCAGCTTGTTCTCCGTCTCCTGCATTCCCTCTTCCTTCATGAGCATTTCCTCATAAAGCTTCTCTCCGGGACGCAGTCCTGTGAATACGATCTTGATATCCTCATCCGGCTTGTGTCCGGAAAGCAGGATCAGGTTCCTTGCCAGATCCAGGATCTTTACCGGCTCTCCCATATCCAGGACGAATATCTCTCCGCCCTTGGCGTAGGCTCCGGCCTGGAGCACCAGGGATACCGCCTCGGGAATCGTCATGAAGTACCGGATGATGTCCGGGTGCGTAACCGTAACCGGTCCGCCCTCCGCGATCTGCTTTTTAAACAGCGGGATCACGCTGCCGTTGGAGCCCAGTACATTTCCGAAACGAACTGCCACAAAGGAGGTTTCGGAGATTTTGTCGTAGGTCTGAATGATCATTTCACAAAGGCGCTTGGAGGCTCCCATGATGTTGGTGGGATTCACCGCCTTATCCGTGGAGATCATGACAAAACGCTTTACCTTCCAGCGGTCTGCGGCCTGAACGATCTTCCAGGTACCGAGAACGTTGTTCTTTATTGCTTCGTTGGGGCTGTCCTCCATCAGCGGAACATGCTTATGGGCCGCTGCATGGTATACGATGTCCGGACGGTAGATCTCGAAGATCTGATCCATTCTCTTGGTATTCCGGACGGAAGCGATCAGAACCACAAGGTTCAGATCGGGATAATCTTTTTTCAGCTCATTCTGCACATCGTAGGTGGTATTCTCATAGATATCCACAATGACCAGCTGTTTCGGCTTACGGGCTGCGATCTGCCGGCAGAGCTCGCTTCCGATGGAACCGCCGCCGCCGGTGACCAGGATCACCTTGTTGGATACATAGCCCATAATGGAATCGATATTTACCTGGATGGGCTCACGACCGAGAAGGTCGTTTACATCCACTTCACGAAGGTCGGTAACACTGACCTCACCGGTAACCAGCTGATAAATACCCGGCATCTTCTTCAGTTCGCAGCCGGTTCCCTTGCAGATCTCAAGGATATCGTGGATCTCCTTCGGATTGGCCGAGGGCATGGCAAGTATGATTTCTTCCGCCCTGAGCTTTTCTGCCATCCTGGGGATGTCATTTCTGGTTCCCACAACCTTTACACCGTGGATATAATTGCCCACCTTACTGGTGTTATCATCGATCACGCCCACAGGCTTCATGGGAAGCAAGCGGCTGTTCTTCATCTCGCGGATCAGTTCATTTCCGGCTTCTCCCGCGCCGATCACCAGCACTCTCTTTCTCTCAACCTTATTGGTCACCTTCTTGGTCACTGCGAAGAAGGTCTTATAGAAATACCGGCTGATCAGCGTGAGCGCAAGTAAGAATACAAAGTAGAGAAGATAAAAGCTTCTCGGAAGAGGAACCGTTACGCTGTGATTGAGAAGCATGATCCCCGCCATGTTGAGAAGACTGGCCACCGCGCAGGAAAGCGTGATATTGAAGAATTCCGTAGCTCCCGCATAGGTCCAGAGACTGGAATAAAGCCGAAGCGAAGCAAACACAAAAACGGCAATGAGCACAGTAAGCCAAAGGGCTTTCACCATTACCGAACTGTATTCTTCCGGAATCCTGGAAAACTGCAGATCAAAACGGACCAGCAAAGCCAGATAGCTTGCTGCGATCACGGCCGCAGTATCATAAAGGACCAGAAAAAGTTTTGTAAAAACCTTATACTTCATCAGAATTCACTTTCAAGCATTAATAGTTTATTTCAGTGCAAGCTTGGTTAACGGATTCCATCCGTCGATCATCTTAAGCATACCATTTCCCTGCACAAGCGTCGTATAGTCGGATTTAAGCACAAGGGACAGGATAAACATAAACATCCAGATGATCACAATACTTAAAACCACTCCCGCTGCCGCTCCTCCGATCTTATCCACGATCCGAAGGATGACAAAGGACTGAACTGCTGACCGGATCACCATACTTAAGATCAGCAAAAGAACGCGAATAACGACATAGGCAAGTACTCCGGCGATCAGATTCATGGCCACGATCGCTCCGCTCCGGGCGATGTAACGATATACATTACTTACTCCCAGCTCTTTATAGCCTTCGGCATTATTCTTGGAAAGAAGGTGTTCCTGAATAAAATCCGGGATCCCCAGACTGCGGATCAGACTTACCTGATCATTCTTGTCAGGATTTTGTTCCATGGTCTTTTTGATATTATCTGCCGCGCCGTCTACCGTTTCGGTTACTTTCTGTTCCACAAGGACATAGATCTTATCTTCAATGTAATCGTCAATCTTCGTGTGCTGCTGAAGAAAATCACTAAGCAGCGGTGCAAGCAAATAAGAAAGCACCAGTGCTATGATCGCTGCTCCCGTATGCAGGACAGACCGGACAAGTCCACGCTTATATCCGATAAATCCGAATAACACCACTAACGCGAGCACCATGAAGAAAAGCCAGTTCACTATTCATCCTCCATTTTCAGCCCGATCTTCTCTGTCCTTCCTTCAAAGGTAACGATATATTCATTACTTGCGGAAGTCGGGATTACATTTCTTACCAGCGTATCAAAGGCATAGCGGAATTTCACCCTGCCTTTTCTGGTAATGATGCAGCATTGATTTCCGCCGGTAAGGATGATCTCATCTTCTCCGGCATGGATATTGTCATAAGCCATATTAAATGCATAGTGGAAGGATTCATCTCCGGAGAAGTCATAAACCCGCATAAGGTAATTTGTACTCTCCTCACCACCGGAAGACTTCTCGATGGTTCCCAGATAATTCGTTGAAAAGAAGATACTCTGAATCTGGGCCTGCTGGTACTGGATCCGGCAGCGTTCCGAAGGTGTTTCCTTCATGTCATACAGTATGATCTCCGTATCGGCAAAAGCCGCAACCAGATTGTTCGTAAGGAACTGAACTCTGGTCACCAGCTGTCCCTCCAGAGAGAAACCGCCCACGATACGGTCCGCATTGGCATTCTGTCCCACGGAACCGAAGTTGTAGGCTGTCAGATTGTTCTTTGTCTCGATCCCCTCCATGAAGAAGTAGCTGGTAAACAGCTTCTGTCCGTCATCGGAGAGACTGATATCTAAAGGATAACCGCTCTTATCTATGGATGTCTGGATCTCATAGATCGGCGTTCCGTTCTTGTCATACATATTGACGAAATTCGTGTTCTCGCTCTCCAGGACCACCACAAAAGCTCCCTGTGTCGCGATATCGCAGTCCAGTACCTTATAGGGCATGGTAAGACTGCTGACCTGGCCTTCGGTATTGAAGACATGGACACCGTTTCCGCCCTTATCCGCAACCACAGCCCAGTCACCGCGGGTAGCAAAGATGGGAACCTTAAGATCTGCACCGGCTGTCCATTTTACTTCCCCGTTGGGATCAATATAGGATACACCTTCCAGCGTGATCTTCAGAAGATTTCCGCCGAATTCCGTGTAGTCTGCATTTGCCTCATATCTGGTATTCGTGGAAGCAAGAGTCTTATAGCCTCTGAACTCTCGGATACTGGTATATACGAAATACGCAGCTACGGCTATGATCACCGCAACGATCAGAACAACAAAGATCTTTGCCCTGAGGTTCTGACGGTTCTTTGCCCGTCTTAAGTTCTCTTCCCGAAGCTCTGCATCTCCGCCGACGCGGATGATGTTATCTCTTCGCTCCTCTTCTCTTTCGCCCCGTCTTTCTCTTTTAGCTCTTCCTCCGCCGAAAAGCTTCCTTCTTCCCGAACCGGTTTTATTTATCTGTTCTTCCTGTCCGTCATTCCTGTTCGAATTCCGGGTTGAATAGCCCTCTCCCTCGGCAAAGTCATCCGGCTCATCGTCATCATCCGGATAATAGGATGAATTTTCAGGCGTGTTAAAATCGCCACCCGTGGCATTATAGTCACCGAAACCGTTTCTGTCAAGTTCTTCTCCATAGCCCCGGTCTTTTGTATACGAGTCTTTTGTATACGAGTCTTCTGTATACGGACGCGAAGTCATGGCATCCATCTCATCCAGGATTTCATCGACATCTTCCGCATCATCTGCGCCGTATGTATCATCCCGGTAAACCGGTTTGGATTTTTCGCGAGGCTGTTTTTTCGGAGCCCTGTCTTTTTCCTCATAATCCCCGGATTCAGCCTGTCTCCGCCGTGAACTGCTTCGTTGCGTCGAATAAGAAAAGGATCCTTCGGCAAAAATATCATCATCGTCATCATCCGAAGAAGAGCCGTACCGGGAGGTTCTCTCCTCCCTTCTCCGGCCCGACTCTCCGCCGCTTTCGCGGTATCTTCTGTCTGAATCCCTGTTATCCTGATTCCTATTACGATTTATGTTACGATTCCTGTTTCCTGCCATGAAAATCCCTTACAAGTTTCCTTAATATGTCCGTTTTGCTTTACTGCCCGCGCGGAGCAGATGAATTATTCACCGGCGGCGGGTTCTTATAGAGCTGAAGCGCGGCAGAAACGGTAGCTGCCTGTCCTGATTCCATGATCTGGATCAGCGCTTCGATCTTATCTCTCCGCATCATATCCTCACCGAGATGTGCTGCATGCTCGTTGGAAATGATCCGGTTCTTCTCATTCAAATCTGCTTCTGACTGTGCAAGTTCTGCTGCTCTGGCATCCCGGTCCTGTTTCATTTCATTTAAGCCCGGCAGCCTTCGCTCTTCAATCTCCATCCGGATATTATCCGCCGTACTATCATCAAATTCCTGAAGCGCACGGCTCTTCTCTTCCTGCACAACCTCTTCTTCTTCAATGGTCTGCCGGATCCGTTCATCCACATCGCCCAGGTCATATCTGCTGATATCTTCGTCCTTGTTAATACTGCGTTTTCTGTCACGGATCTGCTTATCATTATCCGCCACGGCCTTCCTGTAACGGGCACCTTGTCTTAAAGTTTCCGCATGAGGAACCTTGACCTTCTTATAGAGCATAAAGATGGCAAATCCCACTATGGCGATAAACAGCAGGGCAATAACCACGGTCACTGCCGTCTTTCCCCCGTCACTCATCGTCGAGCTGTTGATGGCGGTTTTCCGGATCAGCCAGGTAAAGAACCAGGGAATACCCACAATTGCAACCAGATACCCCACCACCATCATGAAAATCTGTGTCATGCCGTCCGGCATGAACATCACATAGAAAAGCTTTGAACTGCAGAAGGCCGGTACATTATTCTTCCGGAACAGCTTTCTCAGCTCCTTTTCCGCTTCCTTGGAGTCGGAGACGATATGCTTCGTCTCCTCCTGAAGCCGGGAGGATTTGGCCTCGCTGATCTTCTTACTCTTCTCCGACTCCACCTTTTTTCTCTTGGATCGGATATCCGAGATCTGCCGGTCGTACTGACTTTCCACGCCGTTTCTGCGCTTCTTCACCGTTGATGAGATCTCATCGTTTATGGATTTTTCCTCAGCAGCTATGCTCTTTTCCCGGCGCTTCAGATCTGATTTAAGCCCCGAAACCCGGGAGGTCAGCTCTTCACGCGCCGCAAGGTCATCTCTTACCCGGACAAGATACTGTCCGTCTGCGTTAAAAACATTATCTGCCATAAGAGCCCCCTCATACGATCAAACTATCATATATAGCTATGTCAAAATGTATTGATTTAAGCTGTTCTGCCTCTTATGATCTGCCTCTTAAACGAAACTAATTCTGCGGCTCGGCAGCGAGCGAACGGTTCACCGCGGAGATCAGCGCATAGGTCGATGCCACGATGATATCATCCTGGATCCCGGCACCCCAATATACCTTACCGGACTCCTTACGCTGGATTCCCACATATGCACAGGCCTGGGAATTGGATCCCCTGGTAATGGCATGCTCTTCATAGGTCATCAGCGTATAATCAATATGGAAATGTCTCTTCAGTGCATTACTGATGGCATCCAGACGTCCGTTACCCTGTCCGTGGTAAACCTTATGGATACCGTCTCTCTCAAGCGTCAGCTCGCATTGGATACCGTCGATCTGCTGGAAATGACACTCCAGATAATTGATGGGTGTGCTTACATTTACATAGTCCTGCTTAAAGAGATCCACCACCTCATCCGGCTGAAGCTCCTTATGCTGATGATCGGAATAACCCTTGATGGTGTAGCCCACATCTTCCTTCATGGCCTTTGGAAGAAGGAATCCGTACTTGGTCTCGAGAAGGAATCCGATACCGCCCTTACCGGACTGGCTGTTGATACGGATCACGTCGCCGTCGTAAGTTCTTCCGATATCCTCGGGATTAAGCGGAAGATAGGGAACGGTCCACATCTGGTTCGGATCTTCCTCACGGCACTTCATGCCCTTTGCGATGGCATCCTGGTGCGAACCGGAGAATGCCGCAAATACAAGCTTGCCGCAGTACGGCTCTCTCGGGTAGATCTCCATTCCCGTAAGTCTCTCATATACAGCCTGGATCTTGGGCATATCCGAGAAGTCAAGCTCCGGGTCCACGCCGTGGGTATACATATTCATGGCAAGTGTGATCACATCCACATTTCCGGTGCGCTCACCATTTCCGAAGAGGGTTCCCTCGATCCGGTCCGCGCCGGCAAGAAGTCCCAGCTCGGCATCCGCAACGCCGCAGCCACGATCATTGTGCGGGTGAAGGGAAAGAACCACATTCTCCCTGTAGACCATGTTCTTATTCAGATACTCGATCTGACTTGCGTAAACATGGGGAAGGGACATTTCAACCGTTGCGGGAAGGTTGATGATGGCCTTTCTGTCCGGCGTGGGCTTCCATACCTCAAGTACCGCATTGCAGACCTCAAGCGCATACTCCGGCTCCGTGCCGGTAAAGCTCTCAGGGCTGTACTCAAAGCGGTAGGGTGCGCCGTCCTCTTCGGCAAGACGCTTCAGAAGCTCCGCTCCGTCCGTAGCGATCTTCTTGATCTCTTCCTTACTCTTTTTAAATACCTGCTCACGCTGGGCAAGCGAGGTGGAATTATAGACATGCACGATGACATTCTTCGGGTTTGCCCCGCGCACTGCCTCAAAAGTCTTCTTTATGATATGCTCCCTGGCCTGAGTAAGCACCTGGATCGTCACATCCTCGGGGATCAGATCATCCTCGATAAGTCTGCGGCAGAATTCATATTCTGTATCGCTGGCGGCCGGGAAACCGATCTCAATCTCCTTAAATCCGATGCGGATCAGCTCCTTATAGAACTCGATCTTCTCATCAAGACTCATAGGCACAACCAGTGCCTGATTTCCGTCACGAAGGTCCACGGAACACCAGATCGGTGCCTTATCTACATACTCTTTTTTCACCCAGTCCCAGTTTCCTGCGGGGGGCATGAAATAGCCTCGTTTGTAATGTTCAAAATTCTTCATTTCCTCAACCTCCAATCTCTAATAATACTATACTTTGGATAAATAAGCAACCATCGCGCGCCGGTGGGGATATCCTGTCCAACCTGTTGTTTAAATAAAATAAACGCCTCCGCAGGGATTCCCCTGCAGAGGCGTAAAATACGCTGTACCACTCTGCTTCACCTTACACCACAGACTACTCCATGGGAAAGGCCTCATTACAGGTACGGACCACTGTTACACGGTCTTATACCCTTCCGATATACCGGTCGGAACCCGTCTTCAGCTAATAGGATAAACATCTTTTCACCAAAGCCGCTCCGCGGCCAGTTCACACGGCTTCCATGATCGCCTCGCACCACCCGGCGACTCTCTGTAACATTTTCACCCTGCTACTACTCCGCATCCATCGCGTTATTTGTTGTTTAACTTTTGTCGAATGTACCACAACCCATGAAATGTTGTCAAGTATATTTCAAGTTTATATTCTCACGGTAAGGTTGTTCAGTCCAAGTGAGTTCACGTACTTCACATCCTTTACCATCTTGAATACCATCCGGATACCGATATGCTTTGCGGGATCGTCCTCATCGGGCTTTGCCATTTCATAGTAGTTAACGGGATCAAAGCCTTCGCAGTTATCCCGGATACGGATGATCAGGTCATCGCTGGATTTCTGTACCAGGCGGACATCCACCCGGTTATCGCCACCTTTTTTAAATCCGTGCTCCACGATATTTGTCGCCATTTCTTCTATACAGAGGGCAGTATACATGGTCCGTTTCGGATCAACCTTCTTGGATACACAGAAATCCTTTGCCGCGATGGACGCCTTCACCACATCCTCTTCCGAACGGATCTCCATTTCGATCACATCTCCCGGCGCAGCACCGAAACCTTTCGGAATGCAGACGAAACTGTCCAGAGTAGCATATTTCTTTCCGGAAAACTTCTTTACCACGATGGAGATAAAGAGCAGGGAAAGAGTTTCCCCGATCAGATAATTCAGCCATACGCCGATGGTACCCGCATCCGCGCCCCAGAGCGATTTGAAAAGATAGCCCAGAGACATTACCACAACAGAGGGGAATGCCAGATTCTGCATAATGGAGATCAGCTCGGAAAAACGTACATATCCAATAGCCTGATAATACTTCTTAAATGCTGCGTTAACGGCACTTGGAACAAGACACAGTGCAAAGAACCGAAGACCGACGGTGGCATATCTCGTGGTCATCTCTGCATTTCCGTCACTGGGATCCACAAAGAGCTTTGCCAGGAGCCCCGCACAAGCGAGGAATGTGATCATGGCCACCACATTGATCACCACAGCAAACCAGCACTGCTGTTTGACAATCTCCCGGAGAGACTTTTCATCCTCCTCACTGTGGGCGATTCCCGTCAGCATAAGGGACACTTCGGAAATACCGTTACCCAGACAGTATCCCAGGTTAGCCACGGTGGATACTACCGAGTACGCCGCAACTGCAGCCTTGCCGCTGATGCTCATCATGGTATGATTGATTATGTAAACCAAAAGCACAAGGCTCAGGGAGTTGATCACCGTGGGGATACCACCCTTCGCAACTTCCTTGAAAAGCCCGCCGCCCAGGTTCTTCGTCGTAAATTTGTAGATACATTTCTTCTGGAAGAAATAAACGATCCCGACACCCACAGCCAGATAGTAACTGAGGGTGGAAGCAAGTCCCATTCCGAGGGTATCCCATTTCAGGACAAATACCACCAGAAGGTCGAAGATGACATCTGCGATCGTCATGGAAAGTACGGCGATAACCAGACGGACGCGCTGGCCCGCCATCTGCAGGAAGGGCACCAGGATCTGCGCGCCGATAAAGGCAGGGGCACCGATCACGAAACCGATCAGATATCTTCTTGTAAGGCGGAAAACCTCTGTCCCCTCTTCTGCACCGAGAGCACGGCAGAGCGGATTTACAAAAATGAGAACCACCGCTACACCGATCAGCGAAACCACAAGGGCAATGATAATGCAGAGCGAGAAACAACGGTTGATCTTCTTTTCATCACCGCTTCCCATGGCCTTACTGCAGACCACCTGAATACCGGCAGAAAGAAGGGCTCCGAAAGCCGCAAAAGCCAGCAGCACCGGATTTGTAAATCCGTAGGCTGCCATGGCATCCACGCCCAGGAACCGACCGATCATAATACTGTCAATAAGTAAGCAGAGCGTTACCGCCATCGCCGATACGATCTGCGATGCTACTGTCTGTTGAAATAGCTTCCTGATCATCAGAATACTCCCTTATCCGCATGTTAAATCCAAGTAAAAAATAAAAGAATAGACGTTGTGATTTTACCATAATTCCGCATTTTCTGCAAGAATGCCCTCCCCGAAAAAAGGATGAAAAATAGTTTACGAAAATGTCCGGACAGAGTAAAATAGGGGATAAGTTTTCCTGCCCGCCGAACATGAGTAAGGGGGGAGGGCAACACCAATAGGG
>Ga0265298_10005328_pt1 | contig 16194 bp, 14 predicted proteins | sample AusTroGonzalo_MG_3_FD_193486 | JGI IMG/M metagenome (GOLD analysis project Ga0265298, IMG submission 193486) | Bovine rumen microbial communities from tropical cattle in Woodstock, Queensland, Australia - Gonzalo_01 | ecosystem: Host-associated > Mammals > Digestive system > Stomach > Rumen ... | reverse complement strand
GGCGGTCAGATTCTGCTCCTGGATGTATCCATGCATATCCACTGCGGTCAGCTGACTGTTCTGATCGGCCAGAACGGTGCCGGAAAAACCACGCTGATCCGCGCTTTGCTGGGCGAATTGCCGCACGCCGGCCTGATCCGGCATGTGGACGGACACGGACTGGATATACCCCATCTGCGTACCGGCTATGTACCGCAGCATCTGCAGTTTGACCGGGAAATGCCCCTGACCGTGCAGGACTTCATGGCTGCCTCTTTCACGAAGCGGCCTGTCTGGTCCGGGATAAGCAAAAAGACCCGCGCGCAGGTGGTGCAGGCACTTGCTTCCGTTCACGCGGAAGGGCTCGCCGGCCAGTCCCTGGGCCGCTGCTCCGGGGGCGAGCTGCAGCGCGTTCTGCTTGCGCTGGCCATGAATCCCGCGCCGGACCTGCTTGTACTGGACGAACCCGTGAGCGGCATCGACCGGAACGGCCTGAAGATGTTTCTGGATACGCTTCTGGATCTGAAAAAAACGCATCATATGGCAATCCTGCTGGTCAGTCATGACCTGCGCTTTGTCCGGGAATACGCGGACCATGTGGTTCTGCTTGATAAATCGGTTCTGGCCCAGGGATCGGCACATGAAGTCTTTGCTTCACCGGAGTTTTCCGCTGTCTTCGGTTTCAGCGGAGAAGAAGAGGAGGCGCAGTGATGGATACCGTTTACAGCATTCTCGGCGCAATTCTCCCGCTGGAAGCCTATCAGTATGCTTTTATGAAGAACGCCTTCCTGGCGATTCTGCTGCTGACTCCGTTGCTTGGCCTGCTCGGCACAATGGCGGTCAACCACCAGATGGCTTTCTTTTCCGATGCCCTTGGCCATTCCGCCCTGACCGGTATCGGTCTGGGTATTATCCTCGGCCTCAGGAACGATCTGGCCGCGATGCTGATCTTCGGGATTATCTGGGCCATCCTGATCTGCGTGATCAAACAATCCGGCTCCGCGTCCGCGGATACGGTCATCTCGGTCTTTTCCTCCACATCGGTAGCTGCAGGCCTGCTGATTCTCGCCCGGGGAGGCAAATTCGCCAGGTATTCTTCCCTGCTGATCGGTGACATTCTCGCAGTTACCTCGTCCGATCTGCTCTGGCTCCTGCTCGCCCTTATCGGAACGCTGGTTTTCTGGGCGTTTCTGTATAATTCGCTTCTGCTCACCAGCGTGGACAGTTTCCTGGCCCGCAGCCGCGGGATCAGAACCCGGCTGGTGGAATGCGCCTTTGTGGTCATGGTCGCCGTGGCGGTCATGCTGTCCATCCGCTGGGTCGGCGTCATGCTGATTAACGCGCTGCTGATCCTTCCGGCAGCTGCCGGGCGCAACATTGCCCGCTCCGCGCGCCAGCACGCGGCCTGGTCCGTCGCGCTTGCCCTGTTCAGCGGCCTTGCGGGACTCACCCTGTCCTATTATCTGGATACCAGCGCCGGCGCTTCTGTTGTATTGGTATCCGCCCTGTGCTATGCGTTTTCCCTGGCCGCAAGAACCGTCAGGAAATAAGCCCTCTTTCCGTTGCAACACCAAAGCCGCGCACCTGTCCCGCGCCTTGAAAGCCGTCCTGTTACAGGCTGAAACGTACCGTCCGGGAATCTTGACCTTCCGTCATGGTTACTGTATAATTTCCCAAGTTATTCCCTTTTGAATAAGGAAGGAATGATCAAATGATCAAATTGCGCGGAATGCTCAGCCTTTTTCTATGTATTCTGATCCTGTTTCCGGCTGTATGCGCCGCCGGCGGGGAGCAGGTTAAGCTGAATACGGCAGACAAGGCGCTTGCCTATATCGAACAGAATCATCCGTCCGAGCTTGACCTGGGAAGCGTCAAAATGTCTCCCAAAGATTTATGGACAATCCGGCAGAGCATGCCCGAAAACGCGGTTCTGCATTTTTCCACCCAGTGGGGAGGAACCACCATTTCCGACACGGACGTGGAAGTTAACCTGAACAACACCAAAAGCGGCGTGTCAGCGGAAACGCTCACCAAACTGATCGAGCTCCTTCCGGACGTCCGGAAGATCGACGTATCCTCCCACCGCCAGTTGTCCAACGATATCATGATTCCGCTGGTTGAGAAGTATCCGCAGGTTCAGTTCGTCTGGTACGTTCTGCTGAACCGGCGCCACAGCCTGATCTCCGACAATTCAGCCTATTCATCGTTTAACGAACCCATGGAACAGGCCAAGCTGACGTCTGCCCAGCTGGAAACCCTGAAATACGTTCCGGGCATCAAAGCCCTGGATCTGGGCCACAACAAAATCACATCGCTGGACTTCCTGCTCCATTTCCCGGATACGGAGTTCCTGATCCTCGGGGATAACCAGATCGACAACATTGAGGTTCTCGGCACGCTGAAGCATCTGAAATACCTTGAGATGTTTTCTGTACCGATCACGGATATCTCTCCTCTTGCCAACTGCACGGAACTGCTGGATCTGAACCTCTCCTACTGCTCCGGTGTCACCGATCTTTCCCCCCTGTTCGGGCTCACATCCCTGGAGCGTTTCTGGGGCGTCGGAATGAAAGGGATCCCGGAAGAGCAGAAAACACAGTTCATCGACTCCCATCCGCAGACGAAAGTCGTCTTCAACGGCGGCCATGCCACTTCTGACGGATGGCGCAACCACGACCGGTTCCAGCATTACAGATGGTGCCTGCACGCGCATATCTGGATCCCGTTTGACCAGCCCCTGCCCAGATAATTCCGGAAAAAGGACCTCATCCGCCTGAAAGGTAAATGACCATGAAAAGAACGATTCACTTTGCCCGGCTGCCTTTGCTCCTCTGCCTAGTCATTTTGCTCCTGGCCTCTTCCGCGGCCGGACAGGCCGGGCCGCTGGCCGAATGGCTTGAGCCTTTCGATCTGCCGGTCTATGAGCCTGTCGACCTGGACGTTACCTCTCCCGATCCGATTCCCCTGGATCAGGAAACGCCCTATTATCCTCATACGGACGGTTTCCTGCCGGATCATGCCGGATACCGGGACGGAACCATTTCCGTCCGGGTGGAATCCCGGATCATCCAAACCACCAAAGTGCTCTTCACATGGATTCAGATAGCGAATCCGACCCAGCTGCGCACAGCGCTGGCCGCTGATTATATGTCCAAGCCTGTCGCGCATGCGGACAGGATCGCAAAGGCTGTTCATTCCGTCGTGGCCATGAGCGGGGACTGGTATACCGCCCGTGAAAACAAAGAGGGCGTCGTATACCGGAACGGGAAACTGCTCCGGAATAAAAACTGCTATGCCTATGACGGACTGCTGATTGACGACCAGGGCGATTTCCATATCCTTCAGCAAGGTACGACAGAGGACTTCGCCGCCTATGAAGGGCGGATTATGCACAGCTTTGTTTTTGGGCCCGCGCTTGTTGTGGACGGGCAGCTGGTTCAGCACCAGACACGTTACAGCGATAATTCCCCAAGCTTCTGGCTGCTGAAGCATACCGGGGGAATGAAAAAAACACAGCGCTCCGTCATCTGCCAGATGGATACGCTGAGCTATCTGATCATCACCACGGAAGGGCCGGAACAATCAAAGGACGGCGGCTTTACCATCCCCGAAATGGGTGATATCGCCTATGCGGTCGGCGCGCGGCAGGCGTTCAACCTGGACGGCGGATCGTCCGCCTGGCTTGTCCTGGGGGATGAAAGGATCAATACGCTCCAGACAAAAAACTTGCGGGATATCTCGGACATCATCTGCTTCATCACTGCGGAGCCGGATCCGGCGATGCTCAATCCCGCTACTGAAGAACCGGATCCCGTGTTGACTGATGCGGCCGCCCCGGCAGATGAGTCCCCGGCTTCCCCCGCCGAAACCCCGGCAGTTCCATAAAAGATTCTTTGCTGTTTCAGGGCATCCCCGCCGTTCCGGTGGAGATGTCCATTATTTTTTTGCCCAACGCATTCCGGCTGTTGACTTAGAGTAGGCTCGAGGTTTTAGAATGTCAGTACTGAGTTTCCGATGGCCTGTTCCATACTTCATCCTGTATTAAAGGAGGAATACCGATATGAAATACCGTACCATGGGAAAGCTGGGCATCCGGGCTTCTGCTTTCGGCCTGGGATGCATGCGTTTTAACGGCGCTCCGTCCGGGGACAGCATTATTGACGAGCAGAAGGCCATCTCCCTGATCCGCCGGGCCATTGACGGCGGCGTGACCTATATCGACACCGCCTATGTATACCTTGATAAAACTTCTGAGATCGTCCTTGGCAAAGCCCTGCAGGACGGTTACCGGGACAAGGTGACCATCGCTACCAAAATGCCCATGGAGGCAGTGCAGGACCGCGGCAGCATGGAAGCGCTCCTGGCTGAGGAGCTGAAAAAGCTGCAGACGGACCATATCGATTTTTATCTGATGCACGGCATCAACAGGGAAAAATGGGAATACTTCAAGTCCATCGGTGCCCCGGCTTTCTTTGACGACATGAAAAAAGAAGGAAAAATCCGGTTCAAATGCTTTTCCTTCCACGGCCCCTATGATGAATTTGAGTATATCCTGAACGACTGGGACTGGGATATGGTGCAGATCCAGTATAACTATATGGATATCGGCAATCAAGCCGGAACCAAAGGACTGGAGCTGGCCGGCAGCAAAGGGATTCCTGTCGTGATTATGGAGGGGCTGCTGGGCGGGCGTCTGGCCAACGCGCCGGACAACGTTCAGGCGCTTTATGACAGCTTCCCTGTGAAGCGTTCTCCCGTGGAATGGGCTTTCCGCTGGCTCTGCAACCATCCGGAGGTATCCGTGGTTCTTTCCGGCTGCAATGAGGCGGAGCAGATTGACGAGAATCTCCGGATTTTTGACACGGTGGAACCCGGCATCATGAGCGCTGACGAACTGAAGCTGATCGAAAATGTACGGGCCGCCTACATCAGCCGTACAAAGATCGGCTGCACCGGCTGCCGCTACTGCATGCCCTGCCCCAACGGTGTGAACATCCCGGGTGTCTTCTCTGTCTGGAACAATGTTTCCCTTTACAGTATCGACCCGAAAACAGACTGGCAGTTCCGGATGATCCTGAATAATGAAAACGGCGCGGACAAATGCCTGTCCTGCGCCGCCTGTGAAGCTGCCTGTCCCCAGCACCTCAGCATCGTTGAAAACCTTGCCGCGGCCTGGAAAGAGCTGACCTGACGGATGTGCCGTTTCCGGTTGATTACCAGAATTCCTCCGGCAGATCGTCCAGAGAGAGCGTATTTTTGTCAAAACGCTTGTACCCTGTCCATAGCACCCGGATCTCGCCGTGGTAAGGAATCTCGCATTTGACCCACCAGATCCCGTTCCGTTTATCGTATGCCTTGGCCAGTACTTTGATATACTGGCCTTTTACGCTGTACGTTCCTCCGCCGTCATACTGGGTGCCGGGGCCTTTCCGGGTAGCGAGTTTGTCGATCGTCAGTCCGTACACTTCTGTATTCCCGGCCGGTGCGGGAGTGTTCCTCCCGCTCTGTCCGCCCAGGGTGTTTACAGCGCTTTCCCAGGTGGTTTCCAGCCCGTAGCCGCTGTAATCTGTCCTGAAATAATCGGACACAGTTGAGTATCTCCCGTTTTGGATAGAATCCGCCACAGCGTAATATACATCGCCGCTGACCTGCATACCGTTCCGGTAATACAGATCATACCCTTCCCCGGAATAATCGCCCCTGATTGTCAGATAGTTCAGCAGTTCGTACCGTCCGCTGCCGCTCATGAAAAACTGCAGGATCCACGGCGTTTCATACTGGTAGTGCTCAACCACCAGCGTATTTCCGCTGTCTGTGCTCAGATAGATGCTGAAGCCCAGCATCTCGTCGTAATCCAGCCTTGTGATTCCCGGCACATACAGCACGCAGCGGGCGGAGCTTCCGTTTCCGCTGTAGATATACAGATCGCCACGGGCGCCGCCGGACGCGGCTTCCAGAAAAAGCAGTTCCGGAATCCCGTCTCCGTTCAGGTCCTGCATCCGGACCGGCATACAGGGAATGGTATATTCCCGTCCGTTAAAATACATATCCCGGATCGTCCTGTTCTGATACTGATGGATTGCGGCGGAATGGTTGTTCAGGATCTGAAGGTAGGCATTCTTCCAGTATCCCTGGTATACCGCTCCGTCCGGGATCTGTCCGCCCTGCTCCACATAGGTTTCCCCGCCGGCCGCTGCCGCGGCGGACAGCAGGCATACTGCCAGCAGCACCATAAAGGCTTTCCGGATCTTTTCCATCGTTTGTTCCTCCCCGCGTCCTGTATTTTCCCAGGCCGTTCTGCCGTTTATTTTCCGCTGATATAACGTTTCACGGGCATTCCGGCTTCCCGGGTTCCGCCCGCGCCACGTTCTGCTGTCCGGGTTTACCGTCCCGTTTTCTTCCAACATCATAACCTACAGAAGCGGCCTTCGCAAGGGTCAGGAAGAAAAACCCAGGAAATCACAGGCTGAGGTCCTGCGCCTCAAATCTCTTCGCGCTTGTCTGGATGCTCCATGCAGTCCCTGCCGCATACAGGGCGAACCCGCCGAACGTAAACAGCGCCTTGTCACTCATATACCGGGGATCAGGCTGATCCAGCACATCCCGGAAAAACGGGATCGTATAGGTTCCGATCACTTCCAGCAGAATCCAGGCGAAAACCGCGGCCGCCGCCAGAAGGAACGCCTTGCCGGGCTTGTTGATATCTTTGTAATACACCGGGAAAAAGATCATATTGAATATCGCGAAAATGACCATTCCCTCGCCGATCAGCGCCAGTCCGGCATCCAGGCCGGCCGGGTTCGGAATGTCTCCGATCGCTTTCTTGATCAGGACGAATACCGCCATCAGCACCAGGTCCGCTGTTTCCAGCACCGTACAGAACAGAATCCTTGCCTTCACCGCGTCCCGCCGCGATACCGGAAGCGTCAGGGTAAAGGCAGCGTCGTGGTTCTCCCGGGCTGTCAGGCAGATAAAGTAAATCGCGAGTCCCATATAAAAGCAGCTCACACCGTAAGGATAGCCGGGCACCAGGATCAGAGCGGAGCAGAGAAGCATAATATATCCCGTTGGATGCATGCAAAGCTTCCATTCTTTCATCAGCATTTTCACTTCTTCTCCTCCTCCTTTTCAAGATGGATCATGATCTCCTCAAGTGTTGCCTCCCGCGTCTCAAAGACAGCCGCGTCTTCCGTCCGGACCAGAACGGTATACCCGTCCCGGGTCCTGCAGCTGCCGCGGGCCGCCTGCTTCAGATCCGCTGGGATTTCACCCGCCTGTTCCGCGATACGCCAGGCCGCGCGGAATCCTTCCAGTGTATCGTCCGCTTTAAGATGCCCCTGCTGCAGGAAGAGGATCCTGTCAGCGCATTTTTCCAGGTCGGATGTAATATGCGTGGAAAAGAACACCGTCTTTCCCTCGTCCTTCAGCGTCAGGAAAACCTCCACCAGTTCCTCCCGGCTCACCGGGTCCAGTCCGCTGGTCGGCTCATCCAGGATCAGCAGTTCCGCTCCGTGGCTGAGGGCCAGCGCCAGCGCGTATTTGATCTTCATGCCGTTCGACAGTTCGGCAGGCGTCTTTTCGCAGTCCAGGCCGAAAACCCTCATCCATTTCTCATATGCCGCGGAATCCCACTCCCGATAGAAACTCCGGACCACAGCCGTAATATCCTTCAGTTTTTTACGGGTATAGTAGGTCATCCCGGCGGATACAAAGCCAATCCTTGCTTTGATTTCCCGGTCGTGTTCCGGATATGGCAGCCCGAAAAACGAGATTTCGCCTTCATCCGGATGCACAAAGGACAGCATGGCGTTGATCGTTGTGGTCTTGCCCGCGCCGTTCCGTCCGATAAATCCCGTAATGCTGCCCGGAACCAGCCGGAAAGATACGTTTTCCAGCCGGAAGGCCGGATAATTTTTGCACAGTCCCTGTACCGTCAGTGGGCTTTTCATTTCATAGTCCATTTTTCATTTCCTCCGCAACTGCCATAAACAGGTTGGCGTCCATCAGCGCAAGTCCCTTCCCATCCTCACCCAGCACCATCAGCTGGTCCCCGGGTTTAATCTGAAAAATCCGCCGCGCGCGGACCGGTATCACAATCTGTCCCTTATCCCCGACCGTTACCAGTCCGAACATATGTTTTCCCTTCAGACCGGATTCCTCATCCAGCTCCTCTGTCGGCGCGTTTACCAGATCATCCAGCGCCACATCCAGGACGGAAGCCAGTCTGCCGGCTGTTTCCAGGTCCGGCGCGCTTTCCTCCGTTTCCCACTTGGCGATCGTCTGTCTGGCGACCCCGACCATCTCCGCCAGGGCTTCCTGGGTCAGATTCTTCTGTTTTCGAAGTTTCTGAAGATTCCTTCCGATCATACATTTCCCACCTTTCGGAAATATCATATCCGCCGATTCCTTCAGTGTCAATCAACACAGGCTGACAAACCGTCTTCTACATGTTAATCTTCGTTAACATTTGCCGGGTCAAAAACACAAACCGCTTCCGGCGGATTCCGGAGCCCTGATCCAAAGTCATCAGAAAAACAACCCGCTGCTTGAAAACATCATTTGATTATGATAATTTAGAATCTGATCTTTTTCCGAAGGAAGGATGTTCATCATGAAGCCCTATTCCGAGATGACCGACGCGGAACTGAATAAGGAACTGGACGAGCTGAAAAAAGAATACAAAAAAGTCCAGGCTATGGATATGCAGCTGAACATGAGCCGGGGAATCCCCTGCATTGACCAGCTTGACCTTTCCATGGGCATGATGGACGTGCTGGACTCCTCCTCCGACCTGACCTGCGAAAACGGCACTGACTGCCGTAATTACGGCCAGCTGACCGGTATCGAGGAAGCGCGCGAACTGCTGGGCGACATGATGGAGAACAATCCCAAAGACATCATCATTTACGGGAACTCCTCCCTGAACGTCATGTTCGATACCATTTCCCGCGTCTGGACCCACGGTGTCATGGGCAACACGCCCTGGTGCAAGCTGCCGGAAGTGAAGTTTCTCTGCCCCGTGCCGGGATATGACCGCCACTTTGCGATCACAGAATACTTCGGCATCAAAATGATTCCCGTTCCGATGACCCCCACCGGTCCGGATATGGATCTTGTGGAAAAGCTGGTCAGTGAAGACGAAACAATCAAGGGAATCTGGTGTGTGCCGAAATATTCCAATCCCCAGGGTATTTCCTATTCTGATGAAACGGTCCGCCGTTTTGCCCGTCTTGAGCCTGCCGCGCCTGACTTCCGCATCTTCTGGGACAACGCGTACGGTATGCACCACCTCTATGATGATCATCAGGACTACCTGATCGAAATCCTGGCTGAATGCAAGCGCGCGGGAAATCCGGATCTTGTCTACAAGTTTTCTTCCACCTCCAAGATCACTTTTCCCGGAAGCGGTATCGCCGCTGTGGCCACCAGTCCCAACAACATGGTGGATTTTGTCGCTACGCTGAAATACCAGACTATCGGCCATGACAAGGTGAACCAGCTGCGGCACGTCCGTTTCTTCGGCGACATACACGGTATGGTCGAGCATATGCGCAAGCACGCCTCCATCATCCGGCCGAAGTTCGAAATGGTGGAAAACACGCTGGAAGAAAACCTGGCAGGGCTGAACATCGGTACCTGGACCAAACCCCGCGGCGGATACTTCATCCTGTTCGACTCCCTGCCCGGCTGCGCGAAGGAGATCGTCGCCCTGATGAAAAAAGCAGGCGTCATCATGACACCCGCCGGCGCGACATGGCCTTACGGAAAGGACCCCAACGACTCAAACATCCGGATCGCTCCGACCTACCCGACCCTGGCTGAACTCAGAACCGCGATGCAGACCTTTACCATCTGCGTCCGTATCGCCAGCGCGAAAAAGCTCCTGGCCGACCGTGCCGCACAGTAACTCCCGGTAAACGTTCAGAACCATCCGCGTCATCCGCGGATGGTTCTTTTATTGCCGATTGTTTCCGCCAGCTTGCCTGCCGCTTTCGGCAGCTCACTGACAAGTACTGCCATCAGGATCATAATCAGCGCATAGGCGTATACTTCTTCATAATCGTTGAAATAGCTGCTGCTGTAAACAGCCTTTCCGAGCGAGTCCCGGGCCTGTACCAGGTATTCCGTCGTAACGGCCAGCTTGATGCCCATTCCCACCGCGTTTACATATGCCTGCTTCAGGTATCCTGCCATCAGGGGCAGGTAAACCTGAAAAAGCACACGGGGCGTGAACCCGCTGTTCATCCGGTAAACATCAACAAGCTCCGGGTCAATCCGCCGGAACCCCTCGAAGGTCGCCTCGCTGATCAGCGGAATCAGCATCAGGGAAGTGGCAATCAGCGGCACCTGTTCATATCGCGTCAGAACCATGATAATCACGGTCATCACGATCATCGGAACCGACCTCAGCAGGATCATCAGCGGCCTGAACAGGGTATGCGCAAACCGGCTGCGGCCCTGGATCAGCCCCAGGACCGTGCCGATCACCGCGGAAACCAGCAGCGCCTCCCCCAGGTGAATCAGCGTCGTGCCGATCATCCGCCAGGTCTTTCCGGAACCCATCAGGCGGATAAAAGCGCGCAGAATCTCATCTACCGCCGGAAATACCAGCCGATCCCCCTTCAGCCAGCCTGCCGCCTGGATCAGTCCCCCGGCCAGGAGAATACCCAGGCAGAAAGCCAGCGTATCCCGGATCTTTTTATTCCGCTCCATAATAGAAGTCGTCAGCGGGCAGTTCGCCGCCGAACTGGCTCAGGTCGATCGCGGCGGTTTTTTCAACCAGTTCCTTTGCATCCGCCGCGCTGACAAAACGGATTGCGCAGCCGGGAATGGCGGCCTCCGCCACCTTGGCATTTGGCAGTATTTCCAGCGTAACAGCCGCTTCGGCCACCGCCGCCACATCCGACGCACACATGCCGCACGCGTCCTCCGCCGCTTTAAGGAAAGCCGCTGCCGCGTCAGGCCGGCTTTCCAGCGTTTCCGCTTTCACAAACAAAGCCGCCTGGGTATAACCCTCCATTCCTGCCGCCTGCCCCAGCAGTTCATTCACGGAGATGGAGCTGATCGTCTTTTCTTCCTTTTTCGCCGCGAACTTCGCTGCGGTCAGTGCCGGTTCCGCAGTAACCACGACAGCTTCGGCATCGCTGAGAAGCAGGTCTTTGGTCTTGTCCGCGCCGGCCAGATAGTTTACCTCCGCGGGGACAATCCCGTTCTGCTCCAGCGCGTACAGCACCACGGAAGCGTTGATGGTATTTTCGCCAAACAGGGTAATGCGTGCCCCGTTCAGGTCCTCTGCCTTCAGCCCTTCCTTCTGCGAGGCGATGAACAGGTTGCCCCAGCTCACCACCGCCGCCAGTTTATAGGTGGACTTCCCCGCCTTGTACAGTTTCGCGCCCGCGTTCACCGGGGCAATGATAAAGTCCGCTTCCTTGTCCGCGAACGCGGCGGCAATCGTGTCCGCCCCGATATAGGTATACTGTCCCGGATTCTCAACCGCCATCATGGCAAGCGCCAGGGCCGGCGCGCCGCTTGGGGATGTCACCTTCAGTCCGGAGAAATCCGCCTCCTCCGCGATCGCGAAAACGCACAGGCTCATCGTAAGCGCCAGTGCCAGAAGCACTGAAATCAGTTTTTTCATCCATAACCACTCCTTCCGTTATCGGTGGCGTTATCATAACAGATAACAGCGCAAAATTCCGTTGCAATCGCAACGGAATTCGTTTCTCTTTCAATCATGCGAGGCAAATGATGAATGATGAATGAGCGTTATCCTGTTCTTGCGGAAATCAATCAGTCCCTCCGCTTTCATCCGGCCGAGTTCCCGTGACAGGGCGCTTCGGTTGACGCCGATATAGGCGGCGGTATCCTCCCTGTTCATCGGCAGGCGGATCACACTGCTTCCCTGCGCTGCCGCCAGCTCCGTGAAATAGGCCGTCAGCTTACCGCGCAGGCTGAGCCGGCTCAGCACCTGGATCCGGTTGTTCATCGTCAGGGTCTTCGCGGCAAGCGCAGCCGTGAAGCGGTGCTGCAGTTCCGCGAGAAACCGGTTTCCGGGGTCTGAGAACATTTCTTCCGTGGAAAGCCAGAGCAGTGCGGAATCCTCGGAAGCAAAAATATACACCGGAGACTCCTGTGTGCGCAGAAAGCACAGCGATTCACCGAAAGAATTCCCGGGCGCCACCTCCGCCATGATCATCCGGCTGCCTTCAATGTCGTCCGCGCACACTTGTACCGCGCCGTACAATACGATGCCAAAGCGGCGGATCGGTTTTCCGGCGGCCTGCAGCATTTCATTCCTGCCCACGATCGTTTTTTCCGCCCGCATGACCTTCAGCTGCTGTGTCAGGCCGTCCCGGTCCAGTCCCGCGAAAAGCGGATGGCTTTTCAGCACGGACAGGTCCCTTTCGTCCAGCCCGAAGCTGTCCTGCATCGGTTTCACTGCTTCACCTGGCCTTTCGCCGGGTTCACGTGTACCATGATATGCTTTACCTCCGGATAAGCCTGCTCAATGGCGTCGTGGACCCGTTCCGCGATTTCATGGGCTGCTGCCAGCGTCAGGGCCGGATCGGCCGCGATTTCCAAATCCACGTAAACCCGGTTTCCGAACATCCGCGTACGCAGCAGTTCGACGCCCATGACTCCCGGTTGTTCCAGCGCCGTGGCGCGGAAAGCGGATTCCGTCTCGTCGCTGCAGGAATGGTCCACCATCTGGTCGATGGCCTCCCGGAAAATCCGCACAGCCACCCGGAGAATGAACAATGCGATAACCGCGCTGGCAATCGGTTCCATAACCGGAACGCCAAGCCGCGCCCCGGCAATACCGATCAGCGCGCCGATGGATGACAGCGCGTCGCTCCGCTGATGCCAGGCTTCCGCATGCAGCGCCGTGGAACGAAACCGCTTTGCGTATCCGCGGGTATACCAGAAAAGCGTCTCCTTGGTGGCAATGGAAACCGCCGCTGCGATCAGCGCCAGCAGTCCCGGCGCTTCCATTTCCTGCGCATGTCCGCTGAAGATATCCCGGACCGCGCCCAGGCCGATCGTTCCGCCCACCAGCGCCAGTACGCCGGAAAGCAGCAGCGCCGCCACGCATTCAAAGCGTTCATGCCCGTAAGGATGGCTTTCATCCGGAGCTTTGGATGACATTCTCACGCCGATCAGCACGATCAGTCCGCTGAGAATATCCGACGCGGAATGGACCGCGTCGCTGACCATGGCGCCGGAATGGGCAATAAGACCAGCCGCGAGCTTCAGCGTGGTCAGTATAACATTCGTAATCATACTGACCAGCGAAACCCGTGTGGCCGCGGTCTGAAATTCTTCTTGATTATTCTGTTTTTCGATATGACTCTCCATTTATAATCTCATCTTCTTTAATTATCGCAAACAAGATAAATGATGCATTCTGAATGATGGATCAGACCACAACTCTGTTGCGTCCGGCATTTTTGCCCATATAAAGTTTCTCGTCCGCTGTGTTCAGCAGTTCCTCCAGCGGGGAAGCGAAATCGAATTCCTCCACGCCGATGGTGATGGTGATGGAGAAGTCGTGCTCCTCATACTTCAGTTTCATTTTTTCCACCGCAAAGCACAGATCATTCATCAGTGCGCCGGCCTGGTCCAGGTTCAGCCCCGGCATGAAAAAGCAGAATTCCTCCCCGCCCCAGCGGCACACTGAGTAGCGGCCCATGCTGTGCTCCACAAACAGCTCCGTCAGCTTCACCAGCGTATAGTCTCCGCAGTTGTGCCCGTAGGTATCGTTCACTGTTTTGAAAAAATCGATATCGGCAATCGCTACGCTGAACGGCTGGTCGCCGTTGATCTTATACTGCTGCTCAATCTGTTCAATCATCGCGCGGCGGTTGGGCAGGCCGGTCAGCGGATCTGTGCCCGCTTCCTTGTACAGGGTCTGGTTCTTCAGCCGCAGCTGGCGTTCTGTATCCTGGATGCTTGTGCTGAAGATAATACACATTCCTGCCAGCATCAGGAAAAACGCGACAGTGTTCAGCGTCTGGTAAATCGTATTCGCGTCTGTATCCATCTTATAGATAGCGGGTACCCGTTGTGAGATGGAAAACAGCAGGATCCGGAATGCCAGAATGGCGATCAGCCAGAAGATTTTATACAGCGGTTTGTCATAGACATTGAAAAAGACCAGTACAATCATCAGTGTCAGGAAATGCTGTACACCGCTGCTCCATCCGAAATGCTGGACGTTCCAGAAAACCCATCCGAGGCATATTGCGGCATACAGGAACAGGTTCAGGTGAATGCCTTTATTCTTTGCCGCCCAGAGGCAACCGCCCGTCAGCGCCAGGAACAGCAGCGGGATCCATTCCCACCGGCCGTGATTGATCAGCGGATACAGAAAGAAACACGCCAGAAAATAAACCGCCTGCAGCACTTCGCCGGTTGCCAGCGCCCTGCGGTAATACGCGGGAATCTCTTTTCCCGCTTTGGGTACTTTCTGGTGCAGAAAATCCAGGAAAAACTTCATTGTCATTTCCCGCCTTATTGCATTTCTCTCATCGTCAAATTATTATGCACTATTTTCAAATAAATATCAACCATATCAGGGGTTTTTCTTCAGAACAAAAAACCGGCAATCTCTGCCGGCCTTTTGTTCTGCCTGTTTTCAGATTCTTTTTACAGCTGCGCCGATAAAGCCCATGAACAGGGGATGCGGCTTGTTCGGCCGGCTCTTGAATTCCGGATGGAACTGTACCCCGACAAAGAAATCCTCTCCGGAAAGTTCCACCGTTTCCACCAGTCTGCCGTCCGGGGACAGTCCGGACAGGCACAGTCCCGCGTTCTGCAGCGTTTCACGGTATTCGTTGGCAAATTCATACCTGTGGCGGTGGCGCTCGCCGATCCGGGTTTCCCCGTAACATGCGGCGATCACCGTTCCTTCTTCCAATATGCAGGGATAGCGGCCCAGACGCAGTGTACCGCCCTTGTCAATTTCATCGTTCTGTCCCGGCATAAAATCAATCACGCGGTACGGAGCATTCTCGTCAAATTCCCGTGAATTGGCGCCGGCCAGCCCCGCCTTGTTCCGGGCAAACTCAATCACCGCAACCTGCATTCCAAGGCAGATGCCGAAATAGGGTATATGGTGTTCCCTTGCCCATTTGGAGGCCAGGATCATCCCCTCAATTCCGCGGCCTCCGAAACCGCCGGGCACAATAATCCCCTGCAGCGGCGACAGGATCCCTTCAACGCTTTCCTCCGTCAGCCTCTCGGAATCGATCCAGTCAATCTCCACTTTCACATCCTGCGCATATCCTGCATGACGCAGGGCTTCCGCCACAGACAGATAGGCGTCATGCAGCTGCACATACTTCCCCACCAGGCCGATCCTGACCTTTCGTGTCTGGTGGCCGATCCGCTCCACCAGGTTCTCCCAGTCCTTCAGGTCCGGCGCCGGGCTCTTCAGGCCCAGCTCCCGGCATACCACCGCGGCCAGTCCCGCCTTTTCCAGCATCAGCGGCGCCGCGTACAGTGTCGGCAGTGTGGTGTTCTCAATGACGCAGTCCTCTTTCACGTTGCAGAAATGAGCAATCTTCCTGAAGATTGTTTCGTCCTCTATCTTTTCGTCCGCGCGAAGCACGATGATATTCGGGGCGACGCCCATTCCCTGCAATTCCTTTACACTGTGCTGCGTAGGCTTTGATTTATGTTCTCCGCTGGCCTTCAGATAAGGCACCAGGGTCACGTGGATATAAAGCGCGTTTTCCCTTCCGACCTCCAGCCCCACCTGGCGGATTGCTTCAATGAAAGGCTGGCTTTCAATATCGCCGATCGTCCCGCCGATCTCGGTAATCACCACGTCCGCGTCTGTTTTCTCACCGACCCGGTAGATAAAGCGTTTGATCTCGTCCGTGATGTGCGGAATCGTCTGCACCGTGGAACCGAGATATCCGCCCTGGCGCTCTTTCTGGATCACATTGGCATAGACCTTGCCTGTGGTCAGGTTGGAATACTTGTTCAGGTCCTCATCAATAAACCGCTCATAGTGGCCCAGGTCCAGATCCGTCTCCGCCCCGTCCTCCGTGACATAAACCTCCCCGTGCTGGTAGGGACTCATGGTGCCGGGGTCCGTATTGATATAGGGATCCAGCTTCTGCGCTGCCACCCTGATGCCGCGCGCTTTCAGCAGCCGGCCGAGCGAAGCTGCCGTGATGCCTTTCCCCAGACCGGAAACCACACCGAATC
>Ga0265298_10005327_pt1 | contig 16195 bp, 13 predicted proteins | sample AusTroGonzalo_MG_3_FD_193486 | JGI IMG/M metagenome (GOLD analysis project Ga0265298, IMG submission 193486) | Bovine rumen microbial communities from tropical cattle in Woodstock, Queensland, Australia - Gonzalo_01 | ecosystem: Host-associated > Mammals > Digestive system > Stomach > Rumen ... | reverse complement strand
TGATAGGGCCTGCTCCCCATTGACTGCGTCCTAAGTATGCCTGTCCGTCCTCATCCCAGAAGGGACACGGGTCTTCCCATTTCTCGATGGCCTTCACACAATAAAGCGGACTCCAAGGACCGTTAGGATCACTGGCGGTTGACATGAAGAGTCCTTCGTCGGGTGTGCAGAAATAGACATAGAACAGTCCATCGTGATAACGGATTGACGGTGCCCAGGAACCACCTGCGTAATGCTGGTTGCTATCCCAGCCGGGCAAGTCGAAGCGGTCGTAAATCTGACTGATGATTTGCCAGTTCACCATATCGCGCGACTCAAGAACCTGCATGCCCAGAAAATGGAAATCGGAGGCTACCATATAATAGCGTTCGTCGACGCGAATAACGTCGGGATCGCTGTAGTCAGCATTCAGTACTGGGTTCTTGTAGGTTCCGTTTAGTTGGTCGCCCCAGTCCAACGGCTGTTGAGCCAATGACGACATCATAACGAGCGAGGTGATGGTGACGGTAACGAGTCTCTTTCTGTTCATGCGGCAAAAATACGCTTTTTTTCCGAAATATCGTAACGTATTCAAGAAAAAGTTGTATATTTGCAGCATGGATAGAAGGATAGTAAGCATGATGTTGGCAGTACAGCTCTCTGTTGCTGTGTCGGCTAAGGATTACAACATCGTTGAATGCGGTGCTGTAAGCGATACGGCAATGCTCAGTACAAGTGCCATCCAGCAGGCTATCGATATGTGTGCTGAGGCTGGTGGCGGGCGTGTTGTGGTGCCGGCTGGAGCCTACAAGACGGGCACCATCGTGCTGCGTAGTCATGTGGACTTACACCTGGAAGCAGGAGCCATACTTTATGGTAGTACAGACCTGAAGGACTACCGAAAGATGAAGTCCGACTACGTGTCGTTACGTACACAGACCAGCACCATCCAGCTTATCTATGCCGACAAGGTTAATGATGTCAGTATCAGTGGCTTCGGAACGATTGACGGGCGAGGTTCTGCATTCAAGAAACTCACGTGGAACGATGAGGGCATCACGCGTCCTCACCTGTTGCGCTTCATCCAGAGCCAGGACATCCGTATCATCGATGTGACGCTGAAGAACTCTGGCTGTTGGATGCAGCACTATCTGGCCTGCGACCGTGTGCAGATTCGCGGTATCAAGATTTTCAACCGTAACAACTACAACAACGACGCGCTCGACCTTGACGGCTGTCACGATGTAACGGTGAGCGATGTCATTGCCGATAGCGACGACGACGGCATCACGCTGAAGTCGACATCTCCCCGATTGTGTGAAAACATCGCCATCCAGAACTGTATCGTCAGCAGCCATTGCAACGCCATCAAGCTGGGTACAGAGACAAATGGCGGTTTCAAGAATATCAACATCTCAAACTGCGTGGTGAAGCCCAGCGAGGACCAGTCGAGCCAGTTCTTCGGCGACCCGTCGAAGCGGGGCACCTCTACCCTGTCGCTGGAGATTACCGATGGCGGAACGTTGGAGAACGTACACGTGTCGAACATCGTGGCTGAGGGTACGGAGTCGCCCATCTTCATCCGTCTGGGCAATCGTGGCCGAGGCTACAAGTTGGCTGGCGACGATTTTGAATCGTTGATTCCCATTGACCACGTGGGGCGCATCAAGGGCATTCATCTGTCGAACATTACGGTGAACAACGCCGGACGTACGGGCTGTAGCATTACCGGTTTGCCTGATTATCCTGTGGAAGACGTCTGGCTCTCTGACATTACAATCCATCAGCAGGGAGGCGTCTGTTCGGCTGACTTGCCGGAGATTAACGAAGCGGTGAAGGACGAGAAAGAGAAGGACTATCCTGAGGCGACGATGTGGGGCGTGCTGCCTGCCAAGGGCTTTTTTGTCAGACACGCCAGAAACGTCACATTCAGGCATATTGAGGTGACCACTACCCTACCCGATGAACGGCCGGAGTTTATACGTGAGGATGCAGACTGAACCCCAAACAACAAAACTATATAGACATGAAAAGAGGAGAATTGTTATTATGTTTGCTGCTGATGGCAATGAGCGTGCTGGCTCAGAAGGCAGTGGTCAGCGGTATTGTGATTAACGGAACTACCAACCAGCCCGTTAGTGGTGCAAGTGTAGCGGCAGAAGGAGTAACGGTCGTTACCAACGAAGACGGTTTCTTCACGTTGAAGAGTGATAAAGCGCTGGAGACCATCGTGGTGTCGCATCTTGGCTTCCGTTCAAAGCGGTTGGCTGTGAACGGCTTGCCGTCAGACAACCTGAAGATACGGCTGGAGCCGACAGCCATACAGCTGCGCGAAGTACTCGTGACAGGCAATAATCCTTATGACCTGGTTCGTGCTGCCATCAACAAGATTCCGCAGAACTACAGTTTGGTGCCCGAACTCTATCGCTGTTTCTATCGCGAGACGGCCATGAAGCGCCAGCACTACATCTGTGTGGCAGAAGGCGTGGTGGATATGTATAAGACCGGCTACAAGCAAAGTAACTTCCGCGACAAGGTGGCCATCAGCAAGGGGCGCCGACTGCTTAGCCCCAAGCAGAGCGACACGCTCAGCGTGAAAGTGCTGGGCGGGCCTGTGGCGCCCATTCAGCTCGATATGGTGAAGAACACAACATTCCTGTTGAACGAGCAGGAGCTGGAGTACTACGACCTGAAGATGGAGACTCCCACCTCTATTGATGAACGGATGCAGTATGTCATCAGCCTCAGACCTGCTGTGCAGAAGGAGTATCCGCTCTATTACGGCAAGCTCTACATCGACCAGGAGACGCTGGCCTTCACGCATGCTGAACTGTCACTCGACATGAGCGACCGCGAGAAAGCAACGGCGATGATGCTGATTAGCAAGCCCATCGGCGTGCGCTTCAAGCCCAAGGAGCTGTCGCTGCTCTTGGATTATCGGCAGGGTGCTGACGGTCTGACGCGCCTCAGCTATATCCGCACGACGTTCCGCTTCAACTGCGATTGGAAGCGACGCTTGCTGGCAACGTCGTTTGCCGCTTTCTGCGAGATGGTGGTGACCAACACGACCAATCGTGACGTGCAGCCCATACAAGGCCGCGAGTCGTTTGACCAGCGCGATGCTTTCTTCGACAAAGTCGACTATTTCCGCGATCCGGCTTTCTGGCAGGACTACAATATCATAGAGCCGACGGAATCACTTGACAAAGCCGTTCTGCGCCTGCTGAAGAAGTATTAATATGCCGAAAGATTTTGCCCTTTCGGAAAAAAGCGCTAACTTTGCGTCCAAATCAGAATAGAACGTAAAGATGGCAAAGAAAGACGGGGAGCTGACCCCGATGATGAAGCAGTTCTTCGACCTGAAGGCGAAGCACCCTGATGCAGTACTGTTGTTCCGTTGTGGCGACTTCTACGAGACATATTGTGAGGACGCCGTAACGGCTGCGCGCATTCTCGGCATTACGCTGACACATCGCAACAATGGTGCTGGTGGCAAGGGCGACGAGATGGCGGGCTTCCCTCATCACGCCTTGGACACGTACTTGCCGAAGCTCATCAGGGCAGGCAAGCGTGTAGCCATCTGCGACCAGCTGGAAGACCCTAAGCTGACGAAGAAACTCGTGAAGCGTGGCATCACGGAGCTGGTGACGCCAGGTGTAGCCTTGAGCGATAACGTGCTGAACTACAAGGAGAACAACTTTCTTTGTGCTGTTCACTTCGGCAAGGCGGCGTGCGGCGTTTCGTTCCTCGACATTTCGACGGGCGAGTTCCTGACAGGCGAGGGAACCTACGACTATGTGGAGAAGATGCTGGGCAACCTGCAGCCAAAGGAGGTGCTGCTGGACCGCCAGCGTAAGAAGGACTTCGAACTGCACTTCGGCACGAAATTCTTTACCTTCGAACTCGACGACTGGGTGTTCACAGAACAGAGTTCCCAGCAGAAACTGCTGAAGCACTTCCGTGTGAAGAACATGAAGGGCTTTGGCGTGGACCACCTGAAGAGCGGACTGATAGCCTCGGGTGCCATTCTGCAGTATCTGGAGCTGACACAGCACACACAGATAGGCCACATCACGTCGCTGCAGCGCATCGAGGAGGAGAAGTATGTTCGTTTGGACAAGTTCACCATCCGCTCGCTGGAACTCATCCAGCCGATGCAGGAAGACGGCAAGAGTCTGCTCGACGTCGTTGACCGTACGGTCTCGCCGATGGGTGGTCGTCTGCTGCGTCGCTGGCTGGTGTTTCCGCTGAAGGACGAGCGTCCCATCAACGAGCGCCTCGACATTGTGGAATACTACTATCGTGAGCCCGACTTCCGCCAGTGTGTGGACGAGCAGCTGCACAGGGTGGGCGATTTGGAGCGCATCATCTCGAAAGTGGCTGTTGGTCGAGTGTCGCCTCGTGAGGTGGTGCAGCTGAAGGTGGCGTTGCAGGCCATTCAGCCCATCAAGACGGCCTGTCTCTACGCCAAGAACGACGCACTGAAACGGGTAGGGGAGCGACTGAACCTCTGCGAGTCGCTTCGTGACCGCATAGAGCGTGAGGTGCAGCCCGATCCGCCACAGCTGGTGCAGAAGGGTGGGGTGATTCGCGACGGCGTGAACGCAGAGCTCGACGAGCTGCGACAGATTGCCTACTCAGGCAAGGATTACCTGTTGCAGATTCAGCAGCGCGAGGCCGAACTGACGGGCATCCAGTCGCTGAAGATAGGCTACAACAACGTTTTCGGCTACTATCTGGAGGTTCGCAACACCTATAAGGACCAGGTGCCGGCAGAGTGGGTGCGCAAGCAGACACTGGCGCAGGCTGAGCGCTACATCACGCAGGAACTGAAGGAGTATGAGGAGAAAATCCTGGGCGCTGAGGACAAGATTCTGTCGCTCGAGCAGCGGCTCTTCAACGAGCTGGTGCAGGCCATGCAGGAGTTCATTCCCCAGATACAGATCAACGCCAATATCTTGGCGCATCTCGACTGTCTGCTGAGCTTCGCCAAGACGGCTGAGGAGAACCGCTACGTGCGTCCCGTCATCGACGACAGTTGTGTGCTCGACATCCGTCAGGGCCGTCATCCCGTCATCGAACAGGAACTGCCGATAGGCGAGCCATACATACCCAACGACATACAGCTGGACAACGAGCGACAGCAGATAATCATCATTACGGGCCCGAATATGGCCGGTAAATCGGCGCTGCTGCGTCAAACGGCGCTGATAGTACTCTTGGCCCAAGTGGGCTGCTTTGTGCCCGCAGAGGCCGCGAAAATCGGTCTGGTGGACAAAATCTTCACTCGCGTGGGTGCCTCAGACAACATTTCGCTGGGCGAATCGACTTTTATGGTGGAGATGACGGAGGCCTCGAACATCCTCAATAATGTCTCCAGTCGCTCGCTGGTGCTGTTCGACGAGTTGGGTCGCGGAACCTCGACCTACGACGGCATCTCGATTGCCTGGGCCATCGTGGAATACCTGCACGAGAACCAGAAGGCCGGACATCCGCGCACACTCTTCGCCACTCACTATCACGAGCTGAACGAGATGGAGAAGAACTTCAGCCGCATCAAGAACTACAACGTCTCCGTCAAGGAGGTCGAGGGCAAGGTGGTCTTCCTGCGCAAGCTGGAGCGGGGTGGGAGCGAGCACTCGTTTGGTATCCACGTAGCCGAGATTGCCGGTATGCCGCGCAGCATTGTGAAGCGCGCCAATGTCATCCTGAAGCAGCTGGAGGCCGAGAATGCCTCTGTAGGCACAGCAGGTAAGCCCACAGCCGAAATCGCCTCCACTCGCGAGGGCATGCAGCTCTCCTTCTTCCAGCTCGATGACCCCATACTCTGTCAGGTACGCGACGAAATCCTGGGTCTCGACGTCAACAATCTCACGCCACTCGAGGCCTTGAACAAGCTTAACGACATCAAAAAGATTGTCTCTGGGAAGTAAATCTAATTATATGACGAAGAAGCATTTGATACAGCTGTTTGAGGCAAGGAAAGTTCGCTCTGTATGGGATGATGAACAGGAAAAGTGGTACTTCTCTATTGTCGACGTGTGTAGTATCTTGACTGAACAGCCAGATTATGACCATGCGAAGAACTATTGGAAGGTTCTGAAGTTCAGACTACTAAAGGAAGGTAATGAGTCGGTTACAAATTGTAACCAACTGAAATTAGCTTCTCCGAAAGACGGTAAAAAGTACAAGACTGATGTAGCAGATACAGAACAGTTATTCCGTCTTATTCAGTCGATACCATCACCAAAGGCCGAACCTTTTAAGCAGTGGATGGCCGGGGTTGCATCACAACGCATAGACCAAATGCAGGATCCTGAATTGAACTTCGAACAGGCCTATCAGGATTATCGACGTTTGGGGTATTCAGACAAATGGATAAACCAACGACTGAAGAGTATCGAAGTGCGCAAGGAATTGACAGATGAGTGGAATCGTGCTGGCGTGACAAACAGCCAACAATATGCCTCCTTGACAGACATTATTACATGTGGCTGGAGTGGTAAGACTACAAAGCAGTATAAGCAATACAAGGGACTAAAGAAGGAGAATCTTCGCGACAATATGACCAACATAGAACTGGCTCTGAACATTCTGGCAGAAGCATCGACGACAGAAATCAGTAAAGCTCAGAATCCTAAAGGATATAGCCAGAGTGCTGAAGTTGCTCGTAAGGGAGGCCGGATTGCAGGCGATGCAAGAAAGAAACTGGAGGCTCAGATAGGTCATTCTGTCATTTCTAATGAAAAAGCCTCCGACTACTTGCCTCCAACAGATAGGTGGGAGTCCCTGCCAGAGACAAAAGAAGAGGAATAGATAAAGTATTCTTTAAAGTGCTAAACAAACTAAAATAAACAAGGAAAAACAGCCCTTTCGAAATAGTGCATGACTTTTAAAAAATACTCCATGAGTTTCGCGCAAAACTCATGGAGTATTTTTCAAAACTCGTGGGGGTATATAATTATTCTTTTTTTCTAGTTAGAATAGTCTTTTCAGTACCATTTAATGAACTTATAGTAAGTTTATCTCCTTCAATGTTGAAGCGGAAAGTCTTATTCCCTTCTTCAACGACACCTTCTAGCCATTGATCACTTTTTCCTTTTCTTTCCTTATGGGTTAAATAGTTTTTAGTAACAATATTCTCTTTTATGATGTACGTACCTTCGAATATGTCATCTATCTGTTTGTCAATTATGACATTGTCAATAAAGCGACCATTTTCCATAAATACCATCTCGTAGATATCTCCATATTCGTTGGGTTCCATATCCCAAGTGCCTATTAATAAGTTTTGTACAACAACTTCATCTTTATCATCACTCCCGCAGGCAGAGCACAAAAGTAGATTTATTATAAGTATGGAGAATGTAAGAAACTTTTTCATTGGATTTTTTTAAAAGATTGTATAATTGTAGAATTGTCTCATTGGTCTAGCCTAGCGCAGATGCTCCTATCATGATGGCAAATAAGACGACGATGATGCTGAGGGCATAGAGAGCGAGGACGAAGATGGTGAGGATGCCCATGAACTTGGCGAGCGAGCTCAGTCCTGAGAAACCGCGAGCCAGTTCGGCCTCATCGTTGTAGAGGCAAGCCTTCTTGGTGCCGTTGGCAAACTGGAAGCCTTTGATGATGGGGTAGATGTAAATAGCGGCAACAATCAGGTAGATGAAGCCGAGACCTCCTCCCAATGGCATCAGGGGATACGCATTGGCAGCACGGGCTATAGTAGAGCCTAAGAAAAACATCAGGATGGCAACCAGGACCATGAAGCCCATGCCGATGCATCCAATGATACACAGGAATTTAGTCCACCTTGCTGCAGAAAGCAGGTCTGCCTTCATGCTCTCGTTCACGGTCAAGCCGGTCGTGCCGGGATTCATGATTTCTTCATTCATAGTCGAAATAATTTGGTTTTTAGTTTATGGTAAGATTGACGCTTGCTTTCTTGCCCGTATCATGCAGTAGATACCTACGATGATGAAGGGTATGGAGAGTATCTGTCCCATATCGATGGGCAGTGAGGCCTCGAAGGCTTCCTGAATCTCCTTGGTGTATTCGATGAAGAAACGGAAGGTGAAGATGTAGGCCAGGCAGAAGCCGAAGTACCAGCCATGGCCTACTTGGAGATAGGCGGCTGAAGCCTTCTGGCTGTTGGCAGACGTCTTGTAGATGGTCCACATGATGACGAACAGCAGGGCGTAGGCAATGGCCTCGTAGAGCTGGCCGGGATGGCGGGGCAGTGTGTCGACCTTCTCGAAGATGAAGGCCCAGGGCACGTCGGTCACCTTGCCGATAATCTCAGAGTTCATGAGGTTACCCAGACGGATGAAGCATGCCGTCGTTCCAGTGGCGATGGCGATGTTGTCGAGCACTGTCCAGATGCTCAGTTTTGTGCGTTTGGTGTAGAGCCACAGAGCCAGCATGAGTCCTGCTGTGCCTCCGTGTGAGGCCAAGCCTGCGTAGCCAGTGAGCTTCCATCCTCCCTCAGGCAGGAAATGGATGGGCAGCAGCATCTCGAAGAAGCCCTTGAACGAGGTCAGGAAATAGTCGGGCTGGTAGAAGATGCAATGGCCCAGACGGGCGCCTGCCAGAATGCCGATGAAGCAGTAGATGAACAGGGGGTCGAACAGCTCGTCCTTGATCTTCTGCTCCTTATAGAGACGGCGCACAACGAAGAAGGCCAGCGCCAGGCCGATGAGCCAGCACAGGGAGTACCAGCGGAACGTCATGGGGCCGATGCTGAAGGCCTCGAGCGACGGATTCCAAAGGATGTAGCTAAGTGTATTCATTGTTTCCTGGTTTATCTAGTTGTACTAGTCCTACTAGACGTTAAAGCGGAAGTGCATGATGTCGCCATCCTGAACGATGTAGTCCTTACCCTCGACAGCCAGTTTGCCGGCCTCGCGGACAGCGGCTTCGGAGCCATACTGCAGGTAGTCGTCGTACTTGATGACCTCAGCGCGGATGAAGCCCTTCTCGAAGTCGGTGTGGATGACACCAGCGCACTGGGGAGCCTTCCATCCTTTCTTGTAGGTCCACGCTTTCACCTCCATCTCGCCAGCGGTGATGAAGGTCTCGAGGTTCAGCAGGGCATAGGCCTTCTTAATGAGGCGGTTCACGCCGCTCTCCTCCAGTCCGAGCTCTTCCAAGAACATTTGCTTGTCCTCGTAGCTCTCCAGTTCAGCAATATCCTCCTCGGTCTTGGCTGCGATGATCATAGCTTCTGCACCTTCCTCCTTGGCCAGTGCCTCCACCTTCTGTGTGAAGGCATTGCCGTTCTTGGCCTCGGCCTCGCCGACGTTACAGACGTAGAGCACGGGCTTCGACGTGAGCAGGAAGAGGTTGCGGGCGCAGTCCTGCTCCTCCTTGGTCTCGAACTCCACGATACGGGCGTTCTTGCCCTGCTCCAGCACTTCCTTATAGGCCTTCAGCACGGTCACCTCTACTTTGGCGTCTTTATTGCCGGCAGTAGCGGCTTTCTCTGTCTTTGCCAGACGCGAGTCGATGGTCTCAAGGTCCTTCAGCTGCAGCTCCGTGTCGATGATTTCCTTGTCGCGGATGGGGTCGATGGTGCCGTCAACGTGGGTGATGTTATCGTCCTCAAAGCAGCGCAGCACGTGGATGATGGCATCAGTCTCACGGATGTTGCCGAGGAACTTATTGCCAAGTCCCTCGCCCTTCGAGGCACCTTTCACGAGTCCGGCAATGTCAACTATCTCGCAGGTGGCGGGAACGATACGACCGGGGTGCACCAGTTCGGCCAGTTTGGTCAGACGCTCATCGGGAACAGTGATGACGCCGACGTTGGGTTCGATTGTACAAAAAGGGAAGTTTGCTGCCTGTGCCTTAGCACTTGACAGGCAGTTGAAAAGTGTGGACTTACCCACGTTAGGGAGTCCTACAATACCACATTTTAATGCCATTTTCTTCTATAAACGTTTATAATCTGGGTGCAAAGGTACGAAATAATTGATAATTGACAATTGATAATTGATAATTATTTCCTGCAATTGCAACTTTTTGTATCTTTGCAGCGTCTAACGGACAGAACAGAAACAAAAAACCATAAAGATATGAAGACAAATGTGTTAGTTATGATGGCAGCGATGGTACTTGCGGTATCATCCTGCACGGTGAACTTCGGTAATAAGGGTAAAATCATTGAAGCCAGCAAAAACATCACCAAGGTTAAGTATCAGCAAGCACCTTTTGATGTGGTGGAGAACCACGTGGTGGGTAACATCCAGTTGGTGCAGAGCGCCAAGAGCGGTGTGACGCTGTCAGCACCAGAGAACTACATTGACTATTTTGAGTTCGAGAATGATCATGGTGAACTGGAAATCCGCTTTAAGAAACCTCATGGTGTGAATCTCCATACGAAAGACATAACAATTATTGTCTATAGCCCGACGTTCCGCGAGATAACGAACTCCGGCGCTGCAGAAATCCACATGGACAGCCTGAAGACTGACGAGCTGGAGATTAAGAACTCGGGTGTGGGTGCCTTTGTGCTGAAGAGGCTCGACACGAGGACGCTTGAGGTATCGTGCAGCGGTGTGGGTAGCATTAAATTAAATGGACGTGCTGACGATGCCGAGTACAGCTGTAGCGGTGTGGGCAGTATAGAGGCTAAAGACTTGAAAGCCAGAAATGTTGAGGCGAGGGTTAGTGGAGTAGGGGGCATCGACTGCTACGCTTCTGAATATATCAACGGTCGCGTCTCTGGCGTTGGTGGTCTGAAGTATGCCGGCCATCCCAAGAGAAAGGAGCTGTCACACGGCATGACGGGAGGCGTCACAGAGTTATAACGGTTCTCTGCAACAACAAGAAAAAGGTCAGGTTTCTACGCCTGACCTTTATTGTTTAGTGAGCCTCCAACCAGTTCTGTCCGAAACCGCTATCGGCAACGAGGGGAACGCTGAGGGGGAAGGCGCGTTGCATCTCTTCAAGGACGATATGCTCCACACGTTCCTTCTCGTCCGGATAGACAGAGAAGTTGAGTTCGTCGTGCACCTGGAGAATCATTTTCGAACGGATGCCTTCGGCTTTAAAGCGCTGGAAGATACGTATCATGGCCACCTTGATGATATCGGCAGCCGTGCCCTGAATGGGGGCGTTGATGGCGTTGCGCTCAGCAAAGCCGCGAACGGTGGCATTGTGGGAGTTGATATCGGGCAGATAACGACGACGTCCGAAGAGGGTCACTACATAGCCCTGTTTACGTGCCACTTCCTTCGACTGCTCCATGTAGTCGTGAACCTGTGGGAAAGTCTGGAAGTAGCCGTCAATCAGCATCTTAGCCTCTTCACGAGGAATGTCCAGACGCTCGGCGAGACCAAAGACGGTGATGCCGTAGATAATGCCGAAATTAGCGCGCTTCGACTTCGTTCGCTCGTCGCGTGTCACCTCCTCTATCGGTTTTTTGTAGATGTTGGCAGCTGTTGCCGCATGCAGATCCTTGCCTTCGCTGAACACGCGAACCATGTTTTCGTCCTGCGACAGATGGGCCATTACGCGCAGTTCAATCTGCGAGTAGTCTGCTGAAAAGAACAGACATCCTGGCTCTGGTATAAACGCCTTGCGAATCTCCTTGCCGTCCTCGCCACGAATAGGGATGTTCTGTAGATTGGGGTCTGAAGAGGAGAGACGACCAGTGGCGGTGACCGTCTGATTGAACGATGTGTGGATATGTCCCGTGCGAGGATTAATCAGCTTCGGAAGAGCATCAATATAAGTACCGATAAGTTTCTTCAATCCTCTGTGTTCCAATATGTCAGCCACTATTTCGTGCTTGTTCCGCAGCTGCTGAAGCACCTCTTCGGAGGTGACGTATTGCCCCGTTTTTGTCTTCTTGGCTTTCTCCACAATCTTCAGCTTGTCGAAGAGTATCTCGCCCACCTGCTTGGGTGAGGCGATATTAAACTGTTGGCCTGCGAGTTCGTAGATGCGTGCCTCAATCTCGTTCATACGGTCTGTGAAAACTCTTGACGTTTCCTGCAATGACTGCGTGTCCAGGCAAACGCCGTTCATCTCCATCTCAGCTAATACAGGCATCAGCGGCATTTCAATGTCGTAGAACAGCTTTTCGCACTCAAACTTCTTGAGTTCTGGCTCGAGCTTGTTTTTCAGACGCAGGGTGATGTCGGCATCCTCGCAGGCATATTCATAGACGAGGGTGGGGGAGAGGTCGCGCATCGAGCGCTGGTTTTTTCCTTTCGGGCCGATGAGCTCGTCGATGTGAATGGTCTGATAGTTCAGGTAAATCTCCGCCATGTAGTCCATGTTGTGATGGAGTTCGGGCTGAATGAGGTAGTGGGCAATCATGGTGTCCCACATCGGACCGGCAAGATGGATGTCGTAGTTGTGAAGCACCTCAAGGTCGTACTTCAGATTCTGTCCGATTTTGAGAATCTTGGGGTTCTCGTAGACATCTTTAAAGATATTAACAATTTGCAGCGCTTTTTCACGTTCTGCCGGAACAGGTACGTAGAAAGCCTCAAATTCCTTCACGGCGAAGCTTAAACCGACCAATTCTGCGTCGATAGCGGACGTTGAAGTCGTTTCTGTATCTAGACTGAGAATTTCGTTTGTCAAGAAATAATCACGAAGTTTAAGCAAATCTTCCTCATTATCAACGAGTTTGTAGTCGTGAGCCACCGTTTTTACCGTCTCAAAACTCGAATTTTCGCTCAAACTTGCCCCGTCGGTCGGAAATTCTGCAAAGAGATCGAGTTGTCCGTTAACGGGCATTTGCGGTTTTTTACTTTTTTTAAGAACGCGGTCGGCAAACGACTTCATCTCCAGTTCGGTGAGCAAACGACCCAGTTCGTCCTCGTTGGGTTCGACAAGTTTCAGATTTTCCATATCGAGGTCGATGGGCACATCAGTTTTGATGGTGGCGAGGAAGTAACTCATCTTGATGTCGTCGACATGTTCTTCCACCTTCTCGCGCAACTTACCCTTGATTTCGCTCGACCGTTCAATCAGAGCCGCGACACTTCCAAACTCGTTGATGAGTTTCACGGCTGTTTTCTCACCGACACCCGGACAGCCTGGGAAATTGTCGGCTGAGTCGCCCATTAGTGCCAGTAGGTCGATGACGGATTCTGTCGATGGAATGCCGTATTTCTCGCAAACCTCCTTCGGTCCCATCGTCTCATAGCCGCCTCCGTGACGAGGACGGAATATGCGGACGTTGTCGCTCACAAGCTGTCCGTAGTCCTTATCGGGTGTCAGCATATAGGTGTCGACACCGATGGAACCGGCCTTTTTAGCCAGCGTACCAATGACGTCATCAGCCTCGAAACCATCGACTTGCAGGATGGGAATGCGGTAGGCATTGAGCAGATCCTTGATGATGGGAACAGCCTTACGGATGTCTTCGGGTGTCTCCTCACGCTGTGCCTTATACTCAGGAAAAGCCTCGCTGCGGAACGTGGGTCCGTGGGGGTCGAAAGCCACACCGATGTGCGTAGGCTGCTCCTTGGTGAGCACCTCGTTCAGGGTGTTGAGGAATCCCATGATGGCGCTGGTGTTGAGTCCCTTGGAGTTGATGCGAGGGTTCTTGATGAAGGCGTAATACGACCTGTAGATGAGCGCGTAGGCGTCTAAAAGGAAGAGTTTATCCATAATAATCGAGAATTTTCGCGTAAAATTACTAAAAAAATCGTCATTATCCGAAGATTTTCACTAATTTTGTCACAAAATTCTGATAACGATGGATTATTTGTCATTGATTAAGGCTCCGATAGCCGACGAACTGGCTGAATTTATCTCGATGTTCAACGAGTCGCTGACTCACTCCGACGGTCTTCTGGGAACGGCGTTGTCGCATATCCGTCAGCGTGGCGGCAAGCGCATGCGCCCCATGCTTATCCTGCTGATGGCCAAGAACTTCGGACGTGTGTCGCATGTCACGCAGAACGCTGCAGTGGGTCTGGAACTGCTGCATACGGCTTCGCTGGTTCACGACGATGTGGTGGACGAGAGCGCTGAGCGTCGCGGACAGGCATCGGTCAACGCTACCTATGATAATAAGGTGGCTGTGCTGGTGGGCGACTATATCCTTTCGACGGCCTTGCTGCGCGTGTCGCTGACAGACCATCAGAAAATCGTACAGTTGTTGGCTGAACTGGGACGCACGCTGGCAGCTGGTGAGATTCTTCAGTTGTCGAACATCCAGAATCAGGAGTTCTCAGAAGACGTTTATTATCAAATTATTAACAATAAGACAGCAGCGCTGTTTGAGGCTTGCGCCAAGATAGGAGCCATCTCTGCAGGCGCTACCGAAGAGGAAGTATATGAGGCTGCAAAATTCGGACAAAATATTGGTATCATCTTCCAGATAAGAGACGATATCTTTGACTATTTCGATTCTAAAGAGATAGGAAAGCCGACAGGCAATGACATGCTTGAAGGTAAGTTGACTCTTCCTGTTATCTATGCGCTGAACAACTCGAATTACGAGTCGATGCAGACGCTGGCCCGTAAGGTGAAGGCAGGCACGGTGAATGCCGATGAAATTGCCGTTTTGGTGGAGTTCACGAAGGAGCAGGGCGGCATTGAATATGCTGAGCGTCGCATGGAGGAGATAGCCTCAGAGACGCGCGTCTTCATTGACAAATATGTCAAAGAAAAGGCCATCAGGGATGCCCTGACGGCCTATCTCGATTACGTCATTCAGCGTAATTATTAGTCTTTAGAAGAACTTGGTTTCCTCGCCGACAACCTCGCTCAGCAGCAGGTTGGCCAGACGTGATGTGCCCATGCGGAACCACTGGTTGGTGAGCCATTTCTCGCCCAGAACCTCTTTCACGATGGTGTAGTAGATGAGTGCGTCCATCACGCTGTTAAGGCCTCCAGCGGGCTTAAAACCAATCTGTATGCCTGTTTCGTCGTAGTACTCCTTGATGGCCTGGCACATGACGTAGGCAGCCTCAGGCGTGGCAGCCGGTTCCAGCTTACCCGTCGATGTCTTGATGTAGTCGGCACCACCGTACATCGACAGCAGCGAAGCAATCTTAATGTTCTTGGCCGTCTTCAGGCAACCCGTCTCCAGAATCACCTTCATGGCAGCATCGCCACAGGCCTCCTTCTGCTGCTGTATCTCGTCCACGACGGTCTCGAAGTCGCCGTCGAGGAAAGCACCCACGTTCATCACGATGTCAATCTCCGTAGCACCGTCCTTCACGGCCAGCGACGTCTCGACGGTCTTCACCTCAATGAGTGACTGCGAAGATGGGAAACTGCCTGATACACAGGCCACTTCGACGCCCTCTACCTCCAGTGTCTCGCTCACCGTCTTGGCGAACTTCGGATAGACGCAGATGGTGGCCACGTGGGGTAGGTCGGGGTAGCGTTCGTCAAACTCGTTCACTTTCTCCGTAAAGGCCATCACCGACGTCTCGCTGTCGGTAGTCTTCAGCGTCGTCAGTTCCACGCTGCCCATCAGGAATTTCTTCACTTCGGGCGTATCGTTCTGGTGCACTTTCTCGGCAATGATCTGTTTCACAGCCTCTTGCACTTCCTGGTCACTAATCTCGAGGTTGTACTTCGACAGAGCCTCTTCGTACATTGTCTTTTCTGCCATAATATTAAAATTTAGGGGTTTGTATTACCTTATTTTTGTTTTCTCACGCTTTCAGTTTGGGGTTTGCGATGTGTCTCAGCGAGTCGCGGTTGGTTTTCTTCTCAATAGATTTCTGCAGCGCCTCAGTCAGGTCAACGCCTGTCTGATTAGCCAGGCAGAGCAGCACCCACAGCACGTCGGCCATCTCCTCGTCAAGCGCCTCGCGGCCGTTGTCTGCGCCCCTTGGGTCGCTGGCTTTCCACGACTGCTCACCATATCGACGGCTGATGACTCGCGCCAGTTCGCCCACTTCCTCCGTCAGAACCGCCATGTTGGTCAGCTCTGAGAAGTAGCGCACGCCGTAGGTCTTAATCCACTGGTCAACAGTCTTTTGTGCATCCTTTATTGTCATGTTTTTATTATTAGAAATTGTATAAAGATAATCAGGATGCAAATCACAATGATCCAGATATTTTGTCTGTTCTCTGCTTCATATTCTTTCCAGTGAAATGCTTTGTATAGATATGATACCAATAGCAATAGTATTCCACATCCGCATGGCCATGCACCGTAGTCATAGCCGGCTGTATGGGCTATGATGAGTCCTATTCCTATCAGCAGCATACCTGCTATCTCTATCTCTTT
>Ga0265298_10005326_pt1 | contig 16199 bp, 6 predicted proteins | sample AusTroGonzalo_MG_3_FD_193486 | JGI IMG/M metagenome (GOLD analysis project Ga0265298, IMG submission 193486) | Bovine rumen microbial communities from tropical cattle in Woodstock, Queensland, Australia - Gonzalo_01 | ecosystem: Host-associated > Mammals > Digestive system > Stomach > Rumen ... | reverse complement strand
AGCGTAGCCGTTGACCATTGCAATAACAGGCTTGGGAATAGAGCGGATCTGTTTTTGAACATCCAAAACGCTAAGGCGTGGAACTCCATCCTTGCCAATGTATCCGCCGCGACCTTTGACATTTTGGTCACCACCTGAACAGAATGCCTTGTCACCAGTGCCGGTAAAGACAATGACATTGATATCTTGTCTTTCACGGCATATGGTCATGGCTTCACTCATTTCGGCAGTTGTTGTCGGTGTAAAGGCGTTGTAATAACGGGGACGATTGATCGTGATTTTGGCAATGCCATTGTAATACTCAAACAGGATGTCCTCAAATTTCTTGATTGTTTGCCATTCTCGTTTAGTCATAACTTTTGTTTTCTAAAATTTCATAAAATGTTTTGAGAGCTCTTTCATTAGAGAGCGCATCTGTAAATACCTCTAGACATAAGGCTGTTTTGTGTGCTTCAGCCTGTGTAAAAGGAATCATGCAATGATGTAGTTCCGACTCCGTTTTGGCGGAAAGATAGCTTATTCCCAGAGATTCTATCCAGCCTTTGGCGGAGACTGAATGAGATGCGGCAATGTATTCTGCTAAAGCCGGGGATTCTTTTGATCCCGGCAGTTGGTAAAAAATTCCGCCGCCTCCATTATTAATGAGCAGAATCCTTAAATTACTTGTGATATATCTGCACATCAGTACATTCATGTCATAGAAGAAACTCAAATCACCAATTATGAGATAGGTGATCCCTTGATGAAGGACAGAGAATCCAACACTTGTCGAGAGGGTGCCGTCAATGCCGCTTGTGCCGCGATTGCAATACACTTGTGTGTTGGAGGGGAGATCAAATAGCTGTGTATAACGTACAGTGCCGCTGTTAGCCAGATGCAGAGCCGTATTGGAAGGCATACTGGCAAGGAACAGTTGGATGACAGACAGATCAGACCAGGGTATAGAGACCCCGGAAATTTTTTGGATCAGCGCATCCTGAAAAGAATTCCACTGCGTCTTATAGGCGATGGCTTCAGCGTTAGAGAGCGGATCAGGAACAGTATCGAGCAGATTTTTAAGGATATTTTCAGGTTCACCTTCGATGATTGCATGAAGGGATTGGAATGTATCAGTCAGTTCACCGGATTCGGAGATCAGATAGTGAACTGGTCGAGATTTACGTAGAAATTTCTTTAATCGCTTAGAAACGATATGACCGCCTACAGTAAGAAGTATATCCGGTTTTAATCTTTGAAGAGCAGATGAGTCAGATATTTTTAGAATGCTGTCAAAATGTGTGATGGCATTATGTATATTTTGCATATTAGCCAGATGTTCACAAAGAACGACGCAGTGCCATTGACGGGATATCTGTTCAATGATGGATCCCAGCTGGGGATTGGGAGAAAGTTGGCCAACCAGGATCATTCGTTTTTCAGCTTTTTCCCAGTTCTGAACGAACTCCGGATCAGATATTGTTTTTTGCGTGTGGCAAAGTTTTATGGCATTTACTGAAGGAAGTTCCTGGGCAGTGTATTGGAAAAGGGGTTCACTGATAGGAACGTTGATATGGACAGGTGCGTGCTCATGCTGCATCAAATTCAGAATAGCTTCATTGATGAGTCTTTCGCAATACCATCTATCCACGTCATTTTGAATTTCAGGAAGTTGGACGGATTTTCTGGCAAGACTGCCAAAAATACCTTGTTGGGGAATAGTTTGTCCGTCCATTTGATTGATCCAGGACGGAGGGCGATCTGCTGAGATAACAAGCAGGGGAATCTGTTGGTATTTAGCTTCGGCAACTGCGGAGGTGAGGTTTACCAGTGCTGTGCCTGATGTGCAGCAGACTGCCACAGGTCGCTGTAGCTTTTGGGCAAGTCCCAACCCAAAGAAGCCAGCACTGCGTTCATCAAAAATACTGAAGCACTTAAAAAATGGATGTTGTGAGATCGTATGTGTCAGCGGTGAATTCCTGGAACCAGGGCATAGTACAACATGACTGATTTGATGTTCGATCAGCAGTGAAACAAGGATTTGCACATTCAGCTTATCAGTGTACATATTATTTTATTCTGCAATGAAAAGGCTTTTCATGATTTTTAGTTTTTCCTCGGTTTCTTCCCATTCTTTTTCCAGTTGCGACATAGGAAGTATTCCGCCGCCGGCATAGAGTGTCAGGTGATCTTGATCCATTTTTAGACATCGTAATGTCATATAGAAATGGGTCTGCTTGTCCACATCGAGCTGACCCGTAAAACCGGAATAATACAGACGGGGAAGACATTCCAGCTTTGGGATCAATTCCATAGACATCTCTTGAGGTACTCCGCAAACGGCGGGTGTTGGATGCAGGGAATCTAAAATGTCGCCGACCTGCTTATGGAATTTTTGCGCTTCTATCTTGAAATAAAAATTTGTTTTCAGATGGGTGAGTCTCCCCGAATGAACACGGATCGGTTCATATACGGTGGATGTGATGTGATATGGATGGAGACGGGAGCGAATAAAATCAGCGACGATTTGCTGTTCTTTGATATTTTTGTTGTTCCATTGTCTTGAAAGTCCCTGTTCCTTTTCTGTGATCGTGCCGGCAATGGCAACAGTATGCGCTATGCCGCCTGTGTGCTCCAGCAAAAGTTCAGGTGTTGCGCTCAGCCAGCTTCCCGTAAAAGGAGTGTGAAACAGAACGACATATTCATCGGGATAACTTTCACACGCTTTGAAAAAGAGATTGACCGCATTGAAGTGAGCTTTGTTGCGTAATGACGCGGTGCGGGCAAGAACGATTTTTGCCAGCTTGTTGGCTGTAAGGAGATCCTTTGCGGATTGAAAAGCCTTTGAATAATGCTGGAACGCATTTTCTTCCGGCAGATAGGGCAGAGATGGCGAGTGAGAAAAATTTTGAATGAATGATTCTCGTTTCGTGTTCAAAAAAGAAATGATTTTTTCTGAACTGTACAACTGATGTTCAGGATGTATAAGGAGAATGGGAGTCTCTATGCTGTTTATGAAGGGAGCAATAACAAATCCTGATTTATTGTTTAATTCACGCAGGGTGCGAATTTTTTCGGGCAGGGTATTTTCTTGAAAAAATAAATGGATATCTCCATTGCCGGGTTGTTTGAATAAGGCATAGGAAATTTCTTTTTTGTTCATCACTATTTCTTTTCAGCCAATTTATTTGTCACCCGGACAGTCGAGACCAGTTTCCCTGTACTCTGTGCGTAAATATTGACATCCCAAAGGTGTGTAGAATGACCTTTGTGGATCAGTTTTGCCACAGCTTTGACACTGTCTCCCATTGCGACAGAGGAAACATGTGTTCCATTCACCTGTATTCCCCAGGGCCATTTGCTTCCTTTTTCCAAAACATAGGATCCGCATCCGGCCAAAGTTTCTGCCAGCGTGAGGGATGCTCCGCCATGGAGCATCTTTAGAGGCTGACAGTTGTTTTCATTTACCGGCATAGTCGCTTCCATCAGCCCTTCCTCTACATGGGTGCAGTGGATGCCTAGTCGGGAAATAAAGGATTCCTCATTCAGTTGATTAATGGATTCCGGTGAAAGTTTTTCAGTCATTTCTCTCGTCAATGTCAATGAGTGATTCATCACTGTTGCAGCGCAGTTCCGGTACATACATGGCTTCACCCAAGACGGGCAGCGCGTGGAATTGACCCGGTGTTTCAGCGCGATACTCATAGCGCAGTTCCCAAACACCTTCCGAAAGGTGATCAATGAATGAGGCCGTTTTTTGATCTCTTTGTTCCTGATAGACCCACAGTCTGTTGCCTGTGTAATCTCCATCATCAGAAGATGGAATCATATTCCACCAGGATGGCATCTTCGGATTGGAATCGGGAGCCTTCAATTCAGAATGAAGGGTATCTATCGCACGGCGGCGGATGCCGGCCTCGCTGAGTTCATGAATAAAGATCGGTGCACCGCTCTTCAATTGTACAGCTTCAAAACCGCCCGGTTTCATATCCTCAAAAAGAAGATATTCATACTCATTTTTACTTTCGAGTGTCAGGACGACCTCAATGTGATCACCGCTTTCAATATGATCACCGTTTTTCAGCAATGTTTTTTGGTTGGCAGGTCCTTTGAGCAAAGTTGGAATGGAATCCAATTTATAATACTGGCGGCGCACAAAAATCTCATTCCCCGCAGCAGTGATTGGTTCTTCCATGCTGAAGTATTTGATTTGTGCGCTGAAGTAAACAGGTGCTTCACCCTCCAGTTTGGTGATAATAATATGATTATCGCCTTCATGGAAGAGGGAAGGATCCACCCATATTTTCATTGCGCTGCCATTGAGTTTCCCAAAATTCATTTGTCCGGATCCGACAGGGGAACCGTTGACTTCTATGGAATAGCTTACGCTGTTTTCGAGTTCTTTATTGGTCTGGATAAAATCACAGAGTGCCAATATACATAACGCGGTATCCCGTGTGTTGTTCCATTGAGTGCCTCTGCGGTTTTTGATGAGCCAGTTTACAGCCGGCTGGATCAGCGGGCTTTGCGGATCTGCCGCAATCAGCGCGGCGATAGAGAACGCTGTTGATTCGATTTGATTATGGTACCACCAATAGCCGCTCTCTCCCCAATGCAGGGTGTTCAGATCATCTCCGCCGGTTTGTGAGGTGTCTGTTTGTTTGAATAAAACGGTTTGGTCTGTATTGTCATCACGGATGACTCCATTTTCGATATTTTGACTAAGGATATGAGCTTCCTCGTTTTTCTCCAGTCTGACAGCGGACAGTGTCAATAATGCCCTGGTATATGCGGTCAGATGTTCTCGATTCTTGTATAGGTGATCGAAGACATCCCGGTAATGCTTGATGGAATCTTGATTCGTTTCCATGCTGAGCGCGTGAAGCATCCAGCATTGAATCTGGGGCTGTCCATCGTAAGAGGCAAGATGTTCATCCAGCCACTGAATACCTCGTTTCAGGACATCTGCTTTGACTTCGATCCCTGCAGACCGGGCCAGCTGTAGCCCCCAGACGACATACGCACTCATATATGGATCAGCACTGCTTTCCTTCCACCAGCCCCAGCTTCCGTCCTGGTGCTGATGATCATAGAGTCGATCCAGTGATTTTTGTGTGATTTCATCTAATTGAGAGAATGATTTTTTCGTTCCAGCTTTTGGTGCTTTGCTGTCTTTCTCTCTGCCGCCAAAAAGCTGATTTTCGATAGTCTCGGCGGGGATGTTGAGTTTTGTCAGAGTGCGTTTGACGATGACCGCAGGCAGAAAACGGCTCATTGTCTGTTCGGTGCAGCCATAAGGATAGTCAAAGAGATATGGCAGAGCGTCCAGCATTCCGGCTGCCAGACAGGGTGTCAACTGGATCTCGCATGCAGTTTCTTTCCGCTCTTTGGGCAGATTCATGATGATATCCGCGCTGCCTTGATTCAATTTTCCGGATCGGGCAATGAATTTTTCGATACCGTGCGCATAGACAGTATAACTCTTTTCCATGGCATCAGCTTCTTGAGCGGAGCGGGCGATCGTTTTGATCTTGATATTTCCGGGAGATAGAGCCCTAACTTCCCATATAACTCGTTTTTCTCCTTTTGCGGGGATGGCGACAGTTATTTCCTTTTGCCCCATCATGCGCAGGATATCTTCATTTTCAATTTCCAAAATAGCACCTACGTTCAAATCTTTTTCCGTATCATTGTTTATGACTGCGGAGAGGTGAACTGTATCACCCACAGTGAAAAAGCGCGGGGCTTGCAGACGGGTCATTAGTGGCTGACGCACTCGGACTTCACCTTGTTGGATACCAAATTGGCTGCCTTTTGTGTTGGCGCGGCTTGTCAATCTCCATTGGGTGAGATTATCCGGATAGGTTACTTCTACTTCCGCGTATCCATCTGCATCTGTTACGATCTCTGGGCCCCAGAAGATCGTGGATTGAAAATCATTTCGGACAGTCACTTGATCCGGGGAGATCATTTCACCATCGCCGGCGGCCATCATTGGAGCGGCCATTTCCGCCATCTCGTAGGCCATATCAGCTTCTTTGGCACCTAATGACATGCCACTGTTTCTCGCAAGCATTTTTCTTGCCGGCGCGTCACCGCCAATGCCTAGAGTCATTGGAATTTCCTCATTTTCATATTCGGCTAAATCGTCCTGCTCTTCTTCGGATTCTTCTGTATCAGCTTTGCGGGATACCAGTGGGCGCCAGAAGGAGTTAAAAGTCCGTACTTGCTGCCAGCGCGGCGGATTGGAGAAGAACTCACGGGGATCTTTCGCGTATTCATTTTGAATGGCGTAAAGAGCTTCATCCGCGATCCCCAGAGCAACCTCTGCCTGAATAGGTTTACCGTTCGCGTCTAAAGTGCGGATCGTGACTTTCCCTTTATCTCTGGGCTTCTGAACAGGGGATGCAGGTGTCATTTCGATCGTGATAAAGTTCTTCTCGGATGGGATGATGACTTTTTGTGAATTCTGAAAAACATTTGCGTTTGCCAGCATGGTGGCTGTAAACCATACATTTGGGGTATGTGCTTCTGTGATGGGAACAGCAACAAGCTGCGCGTCTCCTTCAATATGGATCATCTGGCATCCAATGATCGAATGTGCTTCGGAAGTCAGGAGAATATGGTGTCCGGGATGATCTGTCTGTATCATGATAGGCAGTGAATGTCCCACTTTTGCTTGATTCTCATCCAGTATAAGGGTGATGCCTTGTTCTTTGATTTGAACAGTGCGTGTGTTTCCATCCGCACACCAAAGAGATGTTGAGGCGGTAATGTTATCCCAGGGGATCTTTTCGCCGTTGCCTAGGGTCAGAGTGTCCGCGCTTGTCCAGCTGACCTGATAACAACCCGGTTTTTCCAGCTGGAAACGGAATTGAGCTCTGCCGTTTTGATCTGTTGTTACTTCTTGTGTCAGGATTTTTTCAAAGCGGTAATTGCTGAATTTCAATCTCCAGGGAGCTTTTCCTTTTTCCTGTGCGGGAGGGAAATTGTCATACCCAACCTGTTTTTTGAATGCTTCCAGTTTCTCTCCTTCAACAATATCCCCGTTGGGATCCTGCCATCTTTCCACATAATACTTGCGGGTTACTTCGATTTGTCCCTGTGCGCTGTGAGTCTTGCCGTTAGCGTCTTCAGCTGTGATTTCAATAACAGCATTTTCTCCCGGCGTGATGATCGTTTTTACCGGTTTCAGCTGAACATAATAGCTGAAACTGGTAACTTTGATGTTATTTTGGGCGGTGATTTCGCGGCCGGCACTGTCCAGCAGGGTCGCAGTAATGCTGTACTCCAGGTCGCGATTCATCTGCATCGGGGTTTCAAATTCGATCTGTGCTTGTCCGCTGGGATCCGTCTTCAGCGTTTTGGTCAAAATAACCTCACCGGCATTATTGCGCTGCCAGTTGCCGCCGGAGAAATCATCTTCGTAAAGCCAGGGATAACGGCGAAGTTGTATCCAGTGGTGATTATAATTCTTTTGGCGCACTTGCACCGTCAGTTCCGCGTCTGCCACAGGCCCACCAAAATAATATTCGGCTTGAATAGTAGCCTGGATGGTATCTCCCAAGCGGTAATTCTCACCGGTTGGAGTAATGCTGACCTTGTATTCCGGCAGCTTATATTCTTCCAGACGGAAGAAAGTTGCCCATTCCAGAGACTTTCCGTTCTGTTTGAATTCAATTTGGTACTCGCCCAACCGCATTTCCGGTGTCAGTGCCAGGGAATCAAAGGCGCTGCCAAAGTCATTGAGTGTCACCGTTCCGCTTTTAATGACCTCATCATTCGGGCTGTGGATGGCATAATCCAGTTTAAGTCCGGCAGGAGTACTCAACATACCGTTCTTGCGGGAGCGGACGATCGTTTTCCACTGCACTTTCTCCTTTGGACGATAGACCGGTCGATCTGTAAAGACATAGACGCAGAAATCCTCATCGGGATCAGACTGGGCTTGCGTATTCAAAAAGAGGAGGGTTTGCAGATCGCCGCTTTTCGCGGTAACAAGGATATTGCCGTAATTCTCTTTGGCCAGCGAGGCAAATCGAGCAATGCCGTCAGTATCTGTGCGCAGTGTCTGTTCTTTGGAAAAAATCTCTTTAGACCGGTTCCAAGTATGTATCAAATGTAGTTCCGCGTCAGGGATCGGTTCTCCGGTGAATGCGTTGCCCAGGTAGAGAAGATTTTCTCCTTCAGGTGCGCTCTTCGCGATAAGGGCGATATCCGTGATCAGGATAAGTTCGCGCGCGGTGTATGTGCCGGATTTTGCTTCCAGCAGATAAGCGCCTGCGGGGAAAATATTTTTCGGGGAAACATCTTTTCTGCTGGGGAAATGCGGCCAGTTGTTTGTCTCTGGCGAAAAACTCTCTGTATAAACAGGTTTCTTCTTTTGGACGGAAACAGCTTCCAGATAAGTGGAGCGGTAAAGTATCTTATCCTTCAGAGGATGGATATCCTGATTCAAGTCAAGGGGATAGAGTGAAACTTGGATATTGTTCAAGTTGTTGTAGGACAAGGCGTATTCGATTTGGCTGCCGGGTGTGTACTGGCTGGAGACCAAAAGATTGATTTGTGGTTCAGTGATCGTTTTGATTCTGTCTTTTGCCTGTTCCCAGTAAGGTGATTTTTCCTTTGTGAACTGTTTGACGATTTTCTGGTAATAAGGGAGTGCCTTTTCATAATCGGGGGAATAGCTATACCTGTTATTGGAATTTTTGACTTGTCTGCCCTGACGTTCCAGCCATTGTGCATAGCTAAAGAGAACCCGGTCATAATGAGGTGTTTTTACGGGGAATCCCAGCAGTTTTTCATATTGCCGCTGGATGAGATAATAAGTAGCCGGTGTCAAAGGTTTATGCTGATATTGGTTGACCAGCAGGAGGTTTAATTTTAGCAGATCATCTTGTTTATCAACTAATTGAATTCCATCTAAAAGAATATTTTCCTGAATCAATGGTAAATGATTCGGACTGGAAAGGGCATTCTCTATTACTTTTTGTATCAGAATCAGATAGCGTTTTTTTGCTTTTTCAATATCCGTTTGGGCAGCCCAATAATCCAGCGCACGGATATGGTAATGAGAAGGGGATGAATAGAGATTTTGATTCATTTTCTCCAAATCTCCCAGGGTTTCCTGGATCTCTGCCCAGAATTCGTCCTGTTGATCCTTTTCAAGTTCTTGGATCTGCTCCCAGATAGCGTTGAGTTTTAACCGGTTTTTTGTAGAAGATTGCGCATAAGTATTGCGATACTTTGCCGCGAGATAACGCAGTTGAAGCCAGTTGAGTTGATTTTTTGAAAAATCTTCCCTGTGTTCCAGAATTTCGTTAAAAAGCCTTTCTGCTTCAGCCCACGACTGGTTTTGATAAGCCTTTTCAGCTTTCTGGACGAGAGGTTCCAGTGAAGGGTTTTGTGCATGACAGACGGAGAATAAAAGCATAGCGGTAAATAAAATCATAACTGTTTTAATAAGAGTTGAATATAATTTATTATTCATATTGTATCCTCATTTATTGTTTGCGCATCTGCATCCACCCCAAGAATAACACTTCAAGGGGTGTTTTTGCAAGAACCCAAAAATTTTTCATGAGATATTTTTCTTCTTTTGTGGTAATAAGTATTTTATAATAGCTCTGCTTTATGATAGACACACTCTCATAAAAGCTAAAAATCTTTCAGTTTTAGTTTGTTATGACTTTTGCCTTTTGTTGAGGTAATGGGAATATGCCCCTTAAAAAGGGGTTGAGATTGTGTTTGTCTATGATAAGTTGCTCAGCCTTATGTTGTTGTGGCTAGCACAAGGTTTTCTGTTTTGATACCAAAACGGATGGATAGTTGTTAGAGTCACATAGGTAGTTAGTTATGAATAATACTAATAAAAGTCTATTATTAACGGGTGCTCTGATTGCCGCAGGCTGTATCGCGGCCCAGGCTCAGGTCGCTCCTTATGCGCATAGTGTGAATTCCACCGGTGGTTCTCACACTTATGACGGAAGCACTGATACATACATCATCAATGGATGTGGTTCAGATGTTTGGGGAACTTCAGATCAGTTCCATTTCGTCTATTTGCTGGAAGAACCGGATACCAATTTTGACTACATGGTCAAAATGGAATCCTTTGCGGGAACCGAAACTTCCACATGGATGAAAGCCGGTATCATGGTTCGTGAAGGCGGTGATACCCTCTATGAAGATTATGACGCGGAAGGCAATGCTTATGAAACCGTAGATCAGTACGGAAATTCACGCTGTTACTGCTTTATGGGATTGCGCAATGACGCTTCTGCCGGTGCGTCCAAATGGATCACCCATTGGCGCGATTCTATTGGTGGCAATGTCTCAGATTCCACCAGAACGCTAAGTAATGAAAATTACTCCTATCCCTCCTGGATCCGTATCCGTCGTAACGGGAATACCTATCTCAGTTATTTCAGCTCGGATGCGGTGGCTTGGACTTTAGTAGATAAACGCGATACTTCTTCCTGGAGTAACGGAGCTTTGGGCAATACCTCTTTCTGTGAAGAGAATGGCTATAAACTTTCTGTGGGTATGTGGGCAACATCTCATACCGAAAGTGGTGGAACCAGTGTTGCCACATTCAGCGAATTCCAGCCGACAACAGAACTGCCTCCGGAATTTGTGAAAGCCCCGCCTGCTGTCGTTAATGTAGCCGATGGTGCTTCCTATACTCTTGATGTTAAAGTCAGCGGTTATGATCCGTTTACCTACACACTCAAGAAAGGGGATAAAGTCATTTACAGCACACAAAGTTATGAAAACTCTTTCTCCTATACTCTTGAGCAGTTAGAGACGAGCGATTCCGGAGACTATACGCTGGAAGTTGCTAATGATATCTCTATTGCCATCAGTGACTTCACACTGAATGTAGAGGCTGTGACAGATGATTTGGCCGTTCTCGGTGCCGGATACAATCCGATTGACAAAGTTGTCTATGCCCGTTTCAACAAGATCATTGATGTAGCTTCTCTGACAGATGCATCCAATTACTCCCTGACAGAAGAGGGCGGGGCACCTGTGACTATTACATCTTTAACTCCTTCTGAAGGGGATAGATATGTTATATTAGGCGCTCCTGTTGTTGCTGGCGGCAATTATACCATCACCGTTTCCAACATCACTGCGGCCGATGGCAGCAAGTTGGCGGCTTCCTATCAGAGAAACTTCACTGTCATGACGACAACGGGAGTCAAAGGCAAATGGTATGATGCGAATACGGTTTATCCTGACAGCATCTCGGATCTGGTAAGTACTGTAAGAAAAAGTATCGCTCCTACTAAAGTGATAGATGTCACCAATGGTTTAGACTATAACGCGGAGAATGATAATTATTTCGGTCTGTTCTGCAAAGGTTATCTGATTCCGCCGGAAACAGGTGAATATCGTTTTGCTTTGTCTTCTGATGATCAGGGTATGTTCTTCCTGAGTACAGACAGTGATCCTCAGAATCTCAGCGCAAACCCGATTTGCCAGCAGACGGATTGGAGTACTTATGGATACTTCACCAAGAATGCGGGACAGCAGTCCGGCATCTACAATCTGGTCAAAGGTGAACTCTATTACTTTGAGGCATATCTTTATGAAATTTCCGGCGGTGAAGTTTTCCAGGTTGCTTGGTCATTGCCGAGTGAAGGACCTCTGGCGCAGATTCCTGATGGAACACCCAGCATTGGAGCACAGTACATTACAGATTTGTACAATGTTGCCAATACGGTTTTGAATATCGATTCTCAGCCGGAATCCAAAGTGGTCATTTCTGCCGGCAGTGCTTTTGACTTAAATGTAAAAGTCACCTATGCTTCTGATCTCAATGTAGTCCCCACATATCAGTGGTATGTCAAGAATGACAGCACCGGCGGTGCGTGGGTCAAAGCGGATGGTTTGCAGGATGTCAGCGGCAGTACAACACCCAAATTATCCTTTGTGAATGCTGCTGATTACATTCATGATGGTGTCTATCGTCTGGATATGGCTCTGGCCGGCAAGACGAACTCTTCTCAAGAGATCACAGTCACGGTCACTGGTGATACAGAAGCACCGACCGCTGTGGCAACCGGTCATAACGATATGAACAAGGTTGTGATCAGCTTCAGCGAGTTTGTGATAGGATATGAGGAAATTTCAAATTACAGCATTGATGGACTTGAAATTACAAATATTTCTTATAATGATGATGGTACTAAGGTCATTCTGACGACTTCACATCAGGAAGAAGGCAAAGCTTATACTGTCAAATACAGCAACATTTATGATTATTCCGGTTATGAACTGACTAAGCCGTCTAATTTCACTGCTTTCGTGTGGTCTCCGGGATATTCACTTCTGGAATCCTTTGGAAGCCAGAGTAATTTCGATGATCTGTTTGAAACGACATCCTGGATGTTCACGGAAAATCCTTACAATGCCAACCCTCTGCTGGGCAGATACCTGGAAATCACCACCGATACCTTCAATAAGGACAACTGTGTGGAACGTATTTCCGGTTACATTGTTCCTGAAGAGACTGGTATTTATGATTTCACCGGTTCCTGCGATGATGATTACAAATTGTGGATCTCTTCTGATGAATGGGTTGAAAATCTTTCAAGTGAAGCGATTTCCTGGGAGAACGGCTGGAACAGCTCCGGCGCGCGCAGATATGACTGGAGCGGTGCTACAGGCACTTATGGTTCTACCCCGATACAGCTGATCGCAGGCAAGAAATACTACTATGTTGTTTCTCTGCGTGAAGGCGGTGGCGGAGACTTTGTCTCTATCACCTGGCACAACGTCAACAACCCGGTGCAGGCCAATAACACAGCTCCGATCCTGACTGGTAACATGATCGGTATCTATGCCAACCCGGATACAGCGTTTATTACAGTCACCAAACAGCCTGAAAGCGTTACCGCTATGGCCGGTGATCTGGTCACCTTCAGTGCGGCCGGTACAACCGAAAATGAATGGAATGCCCCTGTTGCTTATCAGTGGTATGTAGCGGGTCATGCCATTTACGGTGCTACGGATACATCTGTGACTATCAGCGCTCTGCCTGAATATGACGGCCAGGCCGTTTATTGCGAACTTTCTGTTCCGGGCAAGACGGTGAAGTCCAATGATGCGATCGTGAGTGTCACTTCAGACGATGCGCCTCTGGCACCTTACTATGTTATGGGTGCCGGCAACGAAGTGATCGTTCTCTTCGATAAAGAGCCGGATCATACAGATGCTGTCAACGTGAACAATTACAAGATCGAAGGTGTGACTGTGAAGTCCGCCAGACTGGGGACATATATGGATGCCTGGGCCGCTTTCCTGGAAATCGACCCGATCGATGTGATCTCTCTTTCAACGATCAAGGTCGTTGTCTCTGTCAAGAATCTCTCCGGCAAGGAGATGGTTCCTACCACTCTGATTGGCGGCTATACACAGTTGAAGATGACAAATGTTTATGATCCGAGCGCTGCCAGTGGTGTTGGTGCGATCGGAACCCTGGGTTACGCGGATGTTCGCCCCGGTTCCATGACATTGAACGGCTGGGGTACTGACGTAGAAGGTGCCGGCGACGCTTGCTTCTATCTCTATGAAGAAGTGGACGGCGACTTTGACTTTGTGGTTCATATCACCAATATCACAGCTCAGGAAAGCTGGGAGAAAGGTGGTATCATGTACCGCACGAGCCTGGACTTCGATGCTCCGATGCTCAACGTCTTGACAACTCCGTCTCAGACTATCGTGATGCAGCGTGCGTATCCTGCCGGAACAGCCACAGCCACAAGCTGGCCGAGACTCGTTGACGGCAATTTGACGCTGGTCGATTCCGTCAACAACGGTAATGTGAATTATCCCAATGCCTGGCTGCGTCTGAAACGCGAAGGCAATGTGTTCACTGCGTATCGCTCCTCAACAGGTATTAACTGGACTATGATCAACCAAGGTTTGTTCTCCGGTACGATCGGCAGTCTGGATTACACCATGCCTAAGAAGGGATATATCGGTCTCTTCAATACAGCTCATAATATCAAGAATCACGGCATCGTGTCGGTCGCGGATTATAACAGCAAGTATGTTTATATCGAACCGACCTCCGATCCCAATGATTTTGTGGGCGAGGATATTCTGAAGAACGGCGCGGCTCCGGGACTTCCGGGCTCTTACTATTACAATGCCGCTACGGGTGAATATATCATCCAGGGCAGCGGTGCTGATCTGCGTGGTACTTCTGACGGCTGCTACTTCGTCTGGCAGGAGGCTCCTGAGGGAGACTTCGACTTCAGAGCGAAGCTGAACAGCGTTGTAGGTACTTCCACTGGTTCTTGGATCAAAGCAGGTTTGATGGCTCGTGAAGCCCTGGGCGACGGTCTCAATGACGGTTCCGCTCGTCTCTTTGCGACACAAGCCCAACGCGATGACCAACGCGATAGCGGCAGTACTGCTTCCAGATACTGGACAGCCTGGCGTCAAGCCTTTGGTGCTTCTATAGATGACAGCACCGGTACGATCAGCGAGAGTGTGGCTCAGTGGCCGCATTGGCAGCGCATCACACGCGTGGGTACGGTCTTCACCGCTTATGTCAGCGAGGATGACGGCTTGTCCTGGATCGTCTTGGAAGAAGTCGATACCGCTGAATGGGAAGAAGGCGTGCTGGGAGCCGATGTGCCGCTCTATATCGGTATGTGGGTAACTGCCAACAGCTCTACAAGCAACGATGCTTATGCCAACTTCACCAACGTTTCCATCAAGGAACGGGTGGATCCTCCGACACCGATTGATCTGGTATTGAGCTATGACTTCGATGGCGAGAATCTGACTCTCCGTTGGGATGCGGCTTCTGGTGCTTCTCTCGAAGTAGCTCCGGCTGCGGACAGTGCCAACTGGACGATCCTTGAAGGAGAACTGGTCGGTGGGGCTTATCAGTGCGTAGTTCCTGTGAGCCAGTCTGCTGGTTATTATCGTTTGACCAAGTAGTATTTACTTGATGCACATTTAGTTATAACTAAATGAAATAAGAAGGCCGGATTCTGTACAGAGTTCGGCCTTTTACTTTTTGCAGGAAAAGCGTCTGTTTGGTGAAAAGCCATTGTATTTTTCAAGATAGATTGCTAGGATGGAACGCGGTATGCGGGATGATTTACAGCGTCTATTGGAATTGCAAGCTTGGGATTTGGAAACGATTCGCCTGGAGGGTGAATTGAATTCCTCTGCGCCTGTTCGCGAGGAAATTGTTCAAAAAGTCTTAGATGGACGCAAGAAAACGGCAGCTCTGAAAGAAAAATATCAGCAAGTCTGTATTACGCGCAAAGATACGGAAGCCAAGATCGAAGAATTACAGGCTCAAATCGCGAAGTATTCCGCGCAACAGCTTCAAACCAAGAAGAATGATGAATACCGTGCGTTTGAGAATCAAATCGCCGCGGCTCGAAAAAATATCAGCACGCTTGAAACAAAAGTGCTGGAGTTGATGGATGCTGAGGAGTTGGCTCGGAAGACTTATGAGGATTCCTCCAAGAGCGATAAAGAGAGCGAAAAAACGTATAAAGAACGGATTCTCTCCATAGATAAATTGAAAGCGACTCATACTCAAGAGATTAAGGAAAGAAAACAAAAAAGGAAAGAACTTGAGGCAAAAGTGGAGCCTGCTTTGAGGATCCGCTATGAGCGGATGTTTAGAAATAAAAGAGGTCATGTTCTGGTTGGTATCGATGGCGGAGCCTGCGGTGGATGTCATATCAAATTGCCCCAGCAGGCGGTTCTCAGCTGTATTTCTGAAGAACCTAATGTGACTTGTATCAATTGCGGGCGTATGTTGTATTACAGCCCGGAAATGCACGTAGAGAATTGATGCGTCACGGAATATTGATTGTTTTTATTTTATTTTATTTGCTTGGAATCCAAGTAAATGCGTCAGAATTAGAACAAAACAGGATTCCCAAGGATTCAAGATTTCTGCTTCATATAGATGTTCAGAAGGCGATCCAGTGTCAAAACGGCAAAGCCTTTGAGCGTTTATGGATCAATCCGCTTTTAGAGGGGTATGGAGGGAATATCTCACCCTCGGTGGAATGGAACAGCTCTGTGATAGGCGGTATCACTTTCTTTGGTAGAGGAGTTTATACTAATTTTCAAGATCAGGTTTTTATTTTTAAGCCTCTTTCAACGAACTGGTTGATAAAACTTCGCAAAGAGCTGAAAATCACTCAGCCTCCCAGTCAGAGCGTTCGATTCTCAAG
>Ga0265298_10005325_pt1 | contig 16207 bp, 13 predicted proteins | sample AusTroGonzalo_MG_3_FD_193486 | JGI IMG/M metagenome (GOLD analysis project Ga0265298, IMG submission 193486) | Bovine rumen microbial communities from tropical cattle in Woodstock, Queensland, Australia - Gonzalo_01 | ecosystem: Host-associated > Mammals > Digestive system > Stomach > Rumen ... | reverse complement strand
GTGCTTGGGCGAAGAGAAATTGGCAGCCTTCATCACACCCTCGTTAAAATGTCCTAACGGCTTGAATGTCTTGAAGTCAGTGGTCTCCACGAAACCGAAGTTATGGGGCTGGATACTATAGATATCGTACATCACCACCCACTTGTTCTCGCCGATACGTTTCCAGACATTCGGAGCTTCGCAGCCTTTCGGCTCAGTATCGATCTGTTCGGCGTGATAGTCGTTGAAATGGTTGATTTTGTCAGAGATCATATATTTGATGCCTCCGGGGTTCTCCTGAGCCACATAGCTCATGAAGTAACGACCGTCGGGCATCGGACAAATATCGGCATCGAGCACTTGTATCTTCTCATCGGGATATTCGAAAAGCAACTGAGGTTCTGTTTCCAGAGTTGTGAAGTCCTCGTTGGCATAGCTATAATATAATTTTGTACGCCCGCCCGCGTGTTGGCGGATGGTGAAATATACCATCGGCTTGCCAACGGCAGGGTCCCAGATGGTCTGTGGCGCCCATGCACAGCCGATCTCACCGAACTTCTCAGGGAAGAGTTTGTCAATGCTAACCTCGTGGTGTGTCCAATGGATCAGGTCTTCGGAGGCCATCAGTACCAGTCCTCGGTTGTTGCCCCACCCGAATTTGTCGGGTCGTTCCCAACGGGTGGCGCGAAGTCCCATCTCCTTGCCGTAGATGTGCAAGTCTGTCATGGCAATGTAGAACTTTCCGTTTGGTGCACGGTAGATGTGTGGGTCGCGAATACCCCTCTGATCTGCGATGGAATCGCCAGAAATGATGGGTTCGCCGTTGTTCACAGCCGTAAACGTGTAGCCGTCGTAGCTGATGGCCATGAATAGTGAGTGTGTCGGGTCGTTGAAGTAAGTGAAGAGATAGGCACCCATATCCTTTTCGGTGAGCGCTTTTTGTTTTCTGGCTTCTGTCTGAACGGTAAAGCTCAGAAGCAGTACTGCTAAGTATAGTCCTTTTTTCATTGTGTGAGTTAATTGTGTTACTTCTGGTTGCAAAAATACGAAGAATCCACCATAAATATAGCCCTTTATCATTATTTTAGGGGAACATATCGTGAAATGTCAGCGCGGACTTAGGACTTGGTTGGTGTGGAAGAGCACGAAAAAAGGGCAGCGTGGCTGCCCTAAGTGTTGGTGACTTATAATTATTTCCGCCATATCAGAGCGGATAATCCTCGAAAGCATAGAGCACCGTGGAGAGATAACGCTCACCTGTATCAGGCAATAGCACTACAATCTTCTTACCCTTGTTCTCTGGTCGCTTGGCCACTTGGATAGCGGCATAGAGAGCAGCACCGGCGGAAATACCTACCAGCAGACCTTCTGACTGTGCTACTTCTCGGCCAGTGCGGATGGCATCGTCGTTCTCTACGTCAAAGACCTCGTCGATGACGTCGGCATCATAAGTCTTGGGAATGAAGCCAGCACCAATACCCTGAATCTTATGAGGACCACTTTGGCCACCATTCAGCACGGGGCTTGACTTAGGCTCAACGGCGATGATCTTTACGTTGGGGTTCTGCTCTTTGAGATACTTACCAGTGCCAGAGATAGTACCACCAGTACCTACACCGCCTACGAAGATGTCAACCTGTCCATCAGTATCGCGCCAGACCTCTGGACCCGTAGTAGCATAGTGCTTGGCAGGGTTGGCTGCGTTCTCGAACTGCTGCAGGATGACAGCGCCGGGGATAGAGTTTCGCAATTCCTCGGCAGCGCGGATGGCGCCTGGCATACCGTCTTTACCAGAGGTGAGGCGAACCTCGGCGCCATAGGCTTTCACAAGGTTACGACGCTCAATACTCATGGTCTCAGGCATGGTAAGGATAAGACGATAGCCTTTGACGGCTGATACCAGTGCCAATCCTACGCCCGTATTACCAGAGGTTGGTTCGATGATAGTTGCGCCTGGCTTTAGGATACCTTTTGCCTCTGCATCCTCAATCATGGCGAGGGCAATACGGTCTTTTACGCTACCACCGGGGTTGAAAAACTCTACTTTGGCAATAACTGGGGTCTCAAGACCCTTTGCCTGTGAATACTTGTTGAGCTCCAGAAGTGGGGTGTTGCCGACGAGCTCGGTCAGCTGTTTTGCAATCTTTGTCATTGTCTTATCCTTTAATAATTAATAAATAAATGTTTCTGGGTGCAAAGGTACGGTGATTTCTACTCTCCCACAATCGCCTTTATATGGCATTCTGCCTACCATAAATATGGTATATCACCGTAATTCGTGGTCTGTCATCGCACAAACGCAGGAATCTGACCATACATTTTCGGCTGTTTCCACCATATCGATGATGGTGTAAATAGGAAGAATGATTCCCAAAATAGCTACTGGAGCCCCTATGCCCGACATCAGTGAGAGCGTCAGGAAGAAGCAGCCCATAGGGACACCGGCATTACCGATGGCGGAGACGACAGAGATGAGTATCCATAGTAGAATCGTGCCGAGGGTAAGGGATGTACCACCGTTCTGCATGACAAATAGCGAAGTAACGAGAATAAAGGCAGCGCAACCATTCATATTGATGGTAGTACAGATGGGGAGTACGAAACGGGCAATGTCTTTGCGAACACCCAGTCGTTGCTCAGCCGATTCCATCGTGACAGGCAACGTGGCGGCGCTACTCTTAGTGAATAGGGCCATCAGTACAGCGGGCATCATGCGGCCTAATACATGAATAGGATTCAGACCCCGTGCCAACAGGAACAGCGGAAGAACAACGAAGAACTGAATTACGTTTCCACCCAGCACCACGAGCACATACTTGCCTATCGAATCAGCTACGACACCTGCACTGACCTGTGCCGCCAACTGGGCAGAGAAAGCCACGATGCCAAGGGGCAGCGTCCAGATCATTCCGCGGATTAACAAGAAAAGCATATCCTGCAAACCTAATAACCCTTTTACCACGACAGCCTTGTTTTCACTCTCAGGTAGTTTTGACAGACCGATGCCGACAGCAAAGGCCAACAATAGTAACGACAAGACATTGCCTTCAAGGAAGGGACGGACGATGTTATTTGGAATGACCGAAAGTATATGATCGTAGTAAGATTGCTTGGGTGCATCAGCGATAATGCTATCCGCTTGGCTAATCGTTTCCACGGGCAGGTTGCCTGGAGCAATCAAAACATATAGCAAGGCTCCCACGGCGGCGGCTGCAAACGTGGTCAATAACGTATATATTAATGTACGTCCGAAAATTCTCCCTGAACCTTTTGATCCAAAAGTTGCAAACGTCGTAATCACCGCCAATACAATCGTCGGCACAGCCAACAACTGGAACAGCCTTGTATAGACTATAGCTACGAAATCCATCAGACCATTGAGCCAATCGAGTCCCAACAGTCCCAATATCGCACCCACCACGAGCGCCCCAATCCATAATATCGTCTTTTTCATCTTTTCTTCTTTAATGTTTCCGGCTGCAAAGGTACGAAGATTCAAAAGAATCAGAAATACCAATAGTGAGGTATTTTGCAAAAAAAGAACCCTTCAGGATATAGAAAATCGAAGATTTCTTGTTATCTTTGCAGCCGTAAAACAGAAAAAACGTATGAAACAAGCTATCAGCACCCCACAGGCACCCGCTGCCATCGGCCCTTATAGTCAGGCCATCCGAGTAGGGAATCTTATCTATACATCTGGTCAGATTCCTATCGACCCGGCAACAGGCTCTTTCGTCGAAGGCGGCATCAAGGAACAAACCCGTCAGTCGCTTAGTAATATAAAAGCCATCCTCGAAGAAGCAGGCTCCAGCATGAGTCATGTCATCAAGACGACTGTATTCCTTGCAGATATGAACGACTTTGGTGATATGAATGCTGTTTATGCCGAGTTCTTCTCAGAGCCCTATCCTGCTCGCTCTGCTGTTGCAGTTAAATCTTTACCCAAAGGGGCATTAGTTGAGATAGAAGTGGTTGCTACCACTGAATAAGCAGATGGCATTAGATCAAGCAATTTTCCGCAGATCAGAACTGCTTCTGGGCGATGAGGCGATGTGCCGCATAGGCGAGAAGCGCGTGATCATCTTTGGCGTAGGAGGTGTTGGCTCTTGGTGTGCTGAAAGCCTGGTGCGCTCTGGCATCAAGCATCTGACCATCGTTGATTCTGACCGTGTGTGCATCACCAATATCAACCGCCAACTGATGGCTACCTCAAAGACGGTTGGCCAGGTGAAAGTGGATGTTCTCAAGGAACGACTGCTAAGCATCAATCCCTCAGCTGAGATTAATGCTCTGCAACAGATTTTTACTGCTGAGACGGCCGAATGCTTCGATATAGACAGCTACGACTATATTATCGATGCCATCGATTCATTGAAAGATAAGGCTTTGCTCATCCTAATGGCTACACAAACTGATGCTAAATTCTACTCATCGATGGGCGCTGCCCTGAAGTTAGATCCCACGCGCATTAAGACAGCTGAGTTCTGGAAAGTGCAGGGCGACCCATTGGCTCGTGCCTTGCGTAAGCGTTTCAAGCGCGATGGTAAGTACCCTAAGCACAAGTTCCAGTGTGTTTATTCTGACGAGTTGTTAGAAAACAAAGGTCACAATGCCACTTGCGGTACTGAGCAGTGCATGTGTCCCAAAGCCAAGATTGGTCCTGGCGATTCCTCATTACTGAACCATGAATGGTGCTCATCGAAAGCCCAGATTAATGGCACGCTTGCTCATATCACTGCTATCTTTGGCTTTATGCTGGCGGGATTAGTTGTCCAGGATGCTGTAAAAGCTTAAAATTGTATGAGCCGTGAAAAAACTGATAACGCTGTTTTTGTCATTTACCGCTATTGCTACATATGCACAAGTGACGGACTCTTCTGACGTGAAGACAATCGACGGGAAAAGATTGTCGGAAGTGACAGTTTCTGCCCATCAGTCAGGTCGCGTAAAAACCAACGCGATAGGCAATACAGAATTCATCAGTTCGAAGGAATTATTGAGGGCAGCCTGCTGTAACCTTGGCGAGAGCTTTACGACGAACCCCTCTGTCGATGTAAACTATGCCGATGCTGCTACGGGTGCCCAACAGATTAAACTATTGGGGCTCTCTGGTACCTATGTGCAGATGCTGACGGAGAATATTCCCAACTACCGAGGACTGGCAGCTCCGTTCTCGTTAAGTTATATCCCTGGTCCTTGGATGCAGAGCATTCAGGTGTCGAAGGGTGCTTCGTCGGTGAAGAACGGCTACGAGAGCATCACGGGGCAGATTAACGTGGAATTCAAGAAACCACAGGCTACGCCTTTCGCGGACGCGAACATCTATTACAATACGAAAGGGAAGCTGGAGGCCAACCTTGGCGGCAACCTCAAACTGTCGGAACGATGGAGCACAGCCTTGTTGGGACATTATGAGATTCTTGACAAGGCACACGATGATAATGGTGATGGTTTTGTGGATATGCCCAAAGTGAAACAGGGATCACTTCAGAGTCGTTGGGCATGGATTAGCGACAACTACATCTTCCAAGCCTCTGTCAAGGGGCTGAAGGAACATCGTGAGGGCGGTCAGATTGGGCACCACGCCACCAGCAATACACATCCCTATCTCATTGATATTACTAACGAACGTTACGAAGCTTTTGCTAAAAATGCCTATATTCTGAATGCAGAACACGGTACAAACATAGCGTTGATTCTTTCAGGATCACTACATCATGAGAATGCCACATATGGTCACGAACTCTACAAAGCAGATCAACGTAACGGATATGCCTCGCTTTTATTTGAAAGTGACTTTGACGAGCATCATAGCCTTTCTACAGGTCTAAGCTTCAATCATGACTACTTGAATGAACAAATAGCAAAATCAGACGAGACAATCACAGGCATCTATGCTCAATACACCTATAAACTTGGTGAGAAAATGACGTTAATGGGAGGGCTGCGTTGGGATTACAGCAATTACTATGGTGGTTTCATCACACCAAGAATGCATCTGAAGTATTCGCCCAACGAGGTGATTACCCTTCGAGGATCTGTTGGAAAGGGATACCGCAAAAGTCATCCTTTGGCAGAGAACAACTACTTACTTGCAAGTGGAAGGATTATATACATCGATGGTGGCTTGGATCAGGAAGAGGCATGGAACTATGGTATAAGTGCAGCCTTCAGCATTCCCATTGGAGAGAAGAAACTGGAACTAAATGCAGAATACTATTACACCAACTTCCTGCATCAGACAGTGATGGATATGGACAGCGATCCACATGCTGTACACTTTACGAACCTGAATGGTGACAGCTATTCACATACGTACCAGATAGAGGCCACCTATCCATTATTTGAAGGATTTACGATGACGGCCACTTATCGCCACACGAATGTAAAATGTGTTTATGATGGTGTATTAAGAGAGAAACCACTGACTAATAAATATAAAGGCCTGTTAACGGCTTCGTATGCTCCTGGACTAGGCAAGTGGCAGTTTGACATCACCCTTCAACTGAATGGAGGTGGACGCATGCCTACACCCTACACGACAACAGAAGGACTTCCTTCATGGGACGAACGCTATAAAGGCTACGAACAGTTGAATGCCCAGATAACCCGTTTCTTCCGCCACTGGAGTATCTATGCAGGAGGAGAGAATATTACTGGCTTCAAGCAGAAGAATCCCATTATCAATGCAGATAATCCATGGAGCCCCAACTTCGACTCCACCATGATTTGGGGACCCCTACACGGCACAATTTATTATGTTGGCGTTCGTTTGAACTGGAACAAGATTTAATCATTTAACATAGAGAATTATGAAACGTTTATCATTTATCATTTTTGCTTTATCATTTAGCGTAGCGTTATTTGCTAAGGACATCAAGACCATCGTTCTGAAGACTCAACCCGAGATGCATTGCACTGGTTGTGAAAAGAAAATCAAGGACAACATCCGTTTCGAGAAGGGTGTCAAGTCCATCACGACCAACCTTGACGACAAGACTATTACCATCGAGTATGATGCCGACAAAACCAATGTTCAGAACATCATTGAGGGCTTCAAGAAAATCAATTACGAAGCCTCGGAAGTCAAGACTGAGGTTCCTAAACAAGTAGATGCTGAGACAGGCGCCACCAAGAAAAAATAAATAGCCAGAGGCTGAAGTAAACCAGAGGTAAAGGATCCACTTCGGCTAAATGTAGTTCCGATATTGACAAACTAAACCTCAATTTGGATAAGTAATACTAAATCTCTGACTGTATTGCTCCCTAACATACTGCTCTACCCAGCGATAGAACTCTGAGATGTCCTTATTGGGAGTGTTACTCTGGCGGATTGCTCTTGAACGATAGAATATCTCTGTTTCTATTGGCTCTATCTGCTGAATAATACCGGTACCTGAGCGATTGATGAGTCGGGCTAGATTGATGTAATCCTGACCATTGCCTCTTTCAATTGGAAACAATTGTTGTTTTAACTCAAAACTGACTGTCACAAGCGGAGCCTGTTGCCCAGGTTTTTGGTGGGTTACCACATTTGGCAATTTACCATCGGTAGTGATCCACAATGGGATGGCGACAGTTGTTAGAGGACTTCCAACGATGGTCCAAGCTGTTGTCAATAGCGGACTTTCATTCTCTTTAACACCTTGTATCAGTTGTGCAGATGCCGTAAGATAGCGAGGAATGAAATCACGGAAGGGGAAATATACTGGCTGCGAGTCGTCCTGTGGTTGGAAATCGTGAAGATCAATTTGTGTCAGTCCATGTTTTAGATTTCGTGTCACTTTACGAATGATATTCTCGAATCCAAGATCGTTAGCGAAAGCGGCTCTGGTAGCATAGTCACTGATGGCCAAATAACGCTCTACACCTTGATCCAACGAGCGCTCACCCGACATGCCATGATTAGTTCGGACAATAAAACCATAAGGTGCTACTAACGGATCATTGGCATCATACTTGACATAGCCCTTATTACCGGTCTCATAGTAAGCGACACCGCCTTCTGCATCAAGCACTGCAAAATTAGAATTCGATGGGATGGGACCTTGCGCTTTGATACTATCGAGCAGATGTTCAAAATCCCCCAAAGTCCTACAAGTTCCTAATGCCTTACGCATCAGTGTACCATCATTATCATCACCTTGTGGACGTGGCTTGCCTGGTTCTAGCTTACCATTTAGATTATAGGCAGCCGTATTGGCTATGGCGAATCCCACTTCATTATGACCAGACCATACACTTTTATATAGGGTGTCTTTAGTAGCCACAATACCGATAAAGCGGTATCGAGATCCTTGAATCTGAATGGCCAGATTATCCAAATCGTGGGTGTCGCGATTCTTAAAGATATATGGACGTCCATCAGGAGTAACTTTGCCTGATACAATGATACTCGTACAGGCATTTGAATGTGCGGCACCCCCTAAGAGTGCCGCACTTACCAACAAACAAGTAATGGCTAAATGTTTCATCAATGATTTTTCTTATTTCGATACTCGATAGTCGAGTGCAGGTTTTCTGTCACCCAGTAATGGAACATATTTAAAGTCGGGGCCTACGACCTGTTTGAACTCTTCCTTTACAGCCTGAAGCAGACTGGCATCGGTAAACAGGTCGACAGCGGTGAGAGCAAACACACGGCTAGCATTCAGAAGGCCTTTCGTACCAATGGTGGTGCCATCAGCAGCAACATTCTGCCAACTATGGCCTGGACTGCCGGGAACGAAGGTGGCTGCACCAAAACTGGCCAGAGGAACCACCCACGATACATCGCCTACATCGCTACTGCCGCCACTACCTTCCTCAGGGAATTCTGCCAGAGGCAAAACCTGTGCAGCCTGGTTGATGATGGAGTCGGGACTACCTGTAGCACGGATTATCTCTTGAGCAAACTTGCGCTCGCGAGCATCGTAGATAACACCACCTACCGACTCCAGGTTCTTCTGGATTACCTTAGAAAGTGTTTTATTGTGTAGGCGCTCGTAAGTACCTGCTACTATTTCTTTCTCCAAGCGTGTCTGCGTTCCCTTGGCTGCACCTACAGCTGCAGAGTCAATCCACTCGGTCAGGGTATTAAGGATGTCGCGCTTGGGACTACGGATATAGTAAGATACACGGGCGTACTCAGGTACAACATTGGGGGCAAAACCACCATCGGGTATGACATAGTGGATGCGTGATGAGGTGGGCACATGCTCGCGCAGCAGATTCACCATATAGTCGAGAGCCTCGACAGCATCAAGAGCCGAACGTCCTTTCCAAGGATTGCCTGCTGCATGGGCTGGCTTGCCATAGAACTTGTAATCGACCATCACCATAGCAGTGCCACCATTGGTAGTAACGGCATTTACACTTGACGGATGCCAGTCGAGTACAACATCAACACCCTTGAACAAACCTTCGCGGACAAGGTAGACCTTACCTGCACCACCTTCTTCGGCAGGAGAGCCGTAGACTTTAATGGTGCCGCTCTGCTTGTTAGCGGCAAGCCATTTGCTCAGCGACACAGCTGCTGCAGAAGAAGCAACACCGAATGTGTTGTGGCCACAACCCTGACCAGGTGCATTCTCCTTGATTGGCTTGCGATAAGGAACGGTGTCCTGAGAAAGACCTGGTAATGCATCGAACTCAGCCAGAAATCCTATTACGGGCTGACCGCTACCATAGGTGGCTACAAAGGCTGTAGGCATGCCACCAACGCCTTCCTCGATAGTAAAACCGTTCTCACGTAGATGCTGCTTTAATAGACCGCTACTATTAGTTTCGAGAAATCCCAGTTCAGGATCTGCCCAAATAGTTTTTTGTAACTTGTCGTATGTGGCAAAATTGCTATCTAGATAATCAATGGCAATCTTTGCTTTCGAACTCTTCTTCTCGTTTTTCTTTGCTTCAGCACTGCTGCCGACTACCAGCCCGGCCAACAGTAATAATCCAACAATCTTTCTCATCTTTCTATCTTTTCTATTTATAATACGAATCTGGGTGCAAAGGTAAGATGTTTCCTTTGCACCCACAATCCCTTGTTTCAGTCATTTACTATACCTAATGTATGGGATTCAATAACTAATAGCCTGTCCGTCTTTAGGGATTTGACTCAAGATAAACTGGCGAATATCCTCGTTCCCTTGTTTTAAGTCTTGTTGACGTACATAGATCATATGTCCACAACGATATCCTTTAAATATGATACGGTCCTGGAATTTTCCACCACGATCTATTTGCCAGAAGTTATACTTCGCATTAAAGTAATCGCATCCACCATCATAATAACCAGACTGAACAAGTACTTTGAGATCAGGATTCTGAGAGAGTGCCTTTCCAAGATCCTCACCTGTATGGTCATTGTTTCGATTCCACGGATGAACATTACCAAAAATCAGATACTCCACATCAGTCTTGTAGTTTAGTTGGTTACGCACATACCAATTGTATGCTGTTGAGAAGGCACGATTCCAAGTAGAGAACTCTGCACTATAATCGGGTCGTTCTCCTGCTGTCTGAATATCACGACCTGTATAGCGTGAGTCGAGACGGCCAATATGCAAATCTCTGTCACGAAGCAGCTCCTTCCAATAATAACGGGTCTCAATAACCAAATTATGTCGCAGGATCTCTTGTTCACTTATACCAGAATAATAAGATACTTTTTTTGCAATCTCCTTACGACGGGCTTCAGGTAGAGAGCCACCCCAGGCTAAGGCTGGGAGATATTCCTCGACGGTGAACTTTTCAACCTCTGGTAGTATTTCGTCCAAATCCTTATTCTGCAAGCCGGCATTCAATGCTTTGTGATACCATGACGTGGCTGCCATATAAGGCAAGGTAAGAGCCTTACGGTTTAAACTGCGGGCATCGATACCTAACTCTGTTGGTGATAGCAGTATGACGCCATTAACGTAGATCCAATGTTTTTCTTGTAAGTTATATACAAGACCAGAAGCACGTGTCGTACCATAACTTTCGCCTATAATGAACTTGGGCGACTCCCATCGATTCTGACGGTTGATAAAGTTTTTGATCCAATCACTGATATAGTCAATATCTTCGTTTACACCAAAGAATGGCGAAGCTTTTCCTGACGACACCTCCTGTCGACCACGATTTGCACCTCGGCTTGCACCTTGCGACACTGAATCGGAATTATCTTTTTTCTCATTACTCTTGACTACTCGCGAGAAACCAGTGTTAACTGGGCAGATGTAAACAATATCAGCGACATCAAGTACAGAGTAAGGATTATCGTGAACACCATACGGCTGAATGACCTGCCCCTCCGCATCCAAATTAAGCAAAACCGGACCTGTATACCCTATTTCCATCCATAGAGAACCAGAACCAGGACCGCCATTGAATGAGATAAGAAGAGGACGGTGTGCCTTGTCCTTGACACCATTCTTTTCATAATAGGTATAATTGAGGCCAGCAATGATGTTACCATCCTTATCCCAAACTGGCTGATGACCAATAGTGGCCGAATATGATATATTCTGCCCATTAAACGTTGCCTGATGCTGAGTTGTTATAGCCTCGTCAGGATTAATCTCTTCTTGTGCAAATACCTGTCCAACGAAAAGAACAAGTAACAAGGATAAATGGATTTTTCTCTTTTTCATAATGTGTCTATTTTGAATGATTATTACAATTGAAATGAAACGTTGACATAGATATTACGACCCTTTTGGGGTATATGATTCCAATCAGAGTAAGTGGAATAATAGCGATCAAACAGGTTCTCTACGCCAAGATGAAGATCTGTGCCGATTTTACCCAGTTGGAAGTGACCACCAATGTTCAGATGCCAGACAGCATAACCATCTGTCGGACTCTCGCCATACTCTGTGCCACAATGGCTGTTGCGGGCAGCCATACGTACCCCTCCTTCTGCCTCTATGTTTCTCCAGAGAATTCTCAGACCACTTAAATACGACAACGGGGCAATCAGTGGCAAACGGGCACCCGTGCTCTCCTTTCCATAACTATAAGTAATACGATTCTCCCATTGCAGCCATCTGAGAGGCCTGATGTCTGCTGTCAGAGTAGTATTAACAATCTGGGCATGTCTCAGATTATGATAGATCTTCACACCTGCAGCACCTATTGTCATGGGGGAGAGACGTGTATCGGGACGTCCGATGATAAAGTTCTGAAAGAAGAAAGCATTTGCCTCTGCTTTAGTTGTCACAATCTCATTCTTCCACTCTAAAGAGAGGTTAGCCTCAATGGCTTTCTCATTCTTTAGATTGGGATTCCCAATATAGTCATACTTATCGAAGGTATTATTCAGAAAGTAACCGTAACTCTCTGTCACAGTGGGTGCGCGCATGCCATAACCTACGCCTATGGCCAGTTTCCAACCAGCATTTTCGTAAGCATAGCTGGCGGCCAATCGCCCGATGAGACGTGAGTTCCCCTTATCCATCCCAGGAAAATAGATGTTCAAAGCCTGATAGCCCTCTTCGCTATTGATTTGCTGATGTTGCCAAGCCAACTTAGTTGACAATCTGATATGGTGATGCTCATTCAGGGTTATGTCGTCTGTCAGCGCCAAACCGGTATTGAATGTGCCCACATCAGGCCATGTGAGCATATACATCGGCTTACCTCCATCCGGATACATCGTCATATCAGCAAACAACGAATTGTAATAGGCATCATAGTTTAATTGATAATAGTGAATACCCTTATTGCCCTGTAAAAGGCTGTAAAGCCCTGTCGTCTCACTTCTTCCTGGCATATCCATGTGGATGATGACATCGGAGCGCTTCGTGTCATCCATATCGTGGGTGATATGGTTGTAGTAGGCCTTTGTTTCCCAACGATAAAACAATCCGTTAATATGTTCCTGTCGGTAAGATAGTGAGGTAATGATCCCCTCGGCTTTCTTCACATCCATCGTCAGGGCCGGATAGCCGATATCTGTGGCAATATCATAGATGACCGTAGCCTCAACGATATGATCATCTGCAGGTTGCCAACCGATATTGGCAAAGGCATTAGTCTTTTGGAATTGCGAAAAGTTTATCTCCTCATGACCACCAGCCTGATAGTTATCGGCATGACGGTAGAACACACCGAAGTTGGAATAAAATCGATGCGAAGAGAAAGCGGCATCAGCTCCATACACCTGCACGTTTCCATTCGACTCATAGCCCGCGGAAACGTTGTATTCTGAAGGTTTTGCATCGAACCCCACACGACGCAGTTTTAAATCGATGCTACCACCGATGTTTCCTGTTGCCTGTGGATTACCATCTAGTCCGGAGTTAAGGCTGATGCGCTGCAGATTACTGCTCTCGACGTAGGATGTAACAGGGTCCATCTTATCTGTGCAGGCGTAGAAGATCTTCATACCATCGATGGTGGTAGACACACGCTCTGATGACATATTATTGACTACCGGTTCCCAAGCATAGCTGCCCCGGCGCACCATTTCAACCTTCGAGAGTTGACTTAAGTGCTCGTCAATACTGGCCACACGACCTTTACTGACAGCCTTTTTCCCTGTTCCAACAGTAGCGGAAACGACCACCTCATCGATGGCCGCCTCCTTAAATACTGAGTCCTGAGGGAAGAATAATCCCAAACTAACAATTAATGATATCATCAACAAATATCTATAATTATCTTAAATATTCACAGTCCAATACAAGTCACTCAGTTCTTCGCCACCTGCAACTGTATTTCCTTCAGCATCTTTCACATTCAAATGGATATCCCAAGTTCCTGTCATTGTCAGATTGAGTTTTCCTTTGTAACTACCATCTTCTTGCAGAGTAAGTGGTTCATTATTTGGCGAAGTGTGGTTACCCATATCTGGCATAGTGGGATAGATCTCTATGGTAAACTTCTCTTCCGACAACTGGTATGGACTTTTCTTGTCGGCTCCCTGCTTCGATATATAGGCCTCAATGGTATTGATACCCGTTTGGAAGTTATTGGGATTAACGAGCGTCAGATAGTAGGTCGAATTATTATATTTGAACGACTTCAGCCACGTCTGTCCTTGAGCCAGAGCATCAACGTTTATCTTTGAAGGGTTATGTACAACGGATAAACCATTGGTGGTGACTTTATACGACAGTTCCCAGAAACCACTATCTCCACTACTCATAACATACGAGATCCAAGCACGATGTACAGCAGGGAATGATTCATCATAGACGAAGCCATTCGTGGTTGCGGGTGTTGAATGTTGCATTCCCATAGCTGTCATAGTCATCAGGGGTGTTATGTCCGAAACAGTGAACTCACGTACATATCCTTGTGTAGAAATCTTTGTCACAGCAAAGAACAAGTCGTTATAGCCTATATGAAGTTTTCCATTTGTTGAGTATACACTGACTGCGTATTTTTCCTCAATGGTATCACGTAAAGATACAATCTCTTTTAGATAACCATTATTCAAGAATGAATAAGCCAAGAAAGTCTGTTCCGCATTGCAGCACTCTTCATCCAACTCTGGAATATTAATCACTACTGGACTATCTTCACCGTTACTACTGCACGATGAGAACAGAGATACTGAAAACAAACTAATTAATATATTATATGCTACCTTTTTCATCTTTCTAAATTTTTAAATGTTACATTATCCTGAACAATATTCTGCCAAGGTGCGATGGTGCTTGTTTGTATATCACCCTCACGGTATAGAATCTCTACAACTTTCTTGACTGCACAGAGGTTGCAACCGTCGCAGTGGTCGAAATGATATCGGCCATAGATATCGCCACAAACGACGGTGCCCTCCTGTTTTTCAACTCATAGGCAGCTAATATGGTGAGCTTCTGATATCCCATGTATTATTGTCTTTTGAAGTTACCTCTGACAATACGATGTTCGAAGGTCTGTGTATCTTTAAAGAGATTATACATCGGACATATCTTCTCTACAGCCTCTATCCATTCCTTTACTGTTTGGTCGTTCTCTGGGGTCAATACATGTAGCGTATAGCGTACATTCTGGGGTGCTATCGAGATGTTCTCATAACCCTTACGACCTGCTCTTGGATCCCATTCTGCTTGTACAGTGAGTGAAATAGAATCAACGTCAAGTGCACGCTCTGCAGCCTGTCCCAGCGAGATGTGAGTGATACAGGTTCCGAGTATCCCTAAAACTCCTTCAATTGAGGTCAATCCCAGGTTGGTGCCACCCAGATAGGCAGGATTATCATGCAGAATCAGATATTTATCATTGACCGTCAACTGACGAACGCCATTGGGGAAAACCTTTACCCATGGACCTTGCTTTGGAGCAAGCGCTTTGAGAATGGCGGCTGTATCTCTCGGAGCATCCTTCTGCTTAGCCTTGCTGGCCAAAATGGCCTGACGCTTGCCCCAGATATATTCACGCAACGATGCCAATGTAGCACCTTCTACCTTGCGCTCACGGGGTGAATCCTTACGGTCAATAATCAACTGAGGTACAACGGCCGCCTTTACCAATGTAGCTACAGCAGAGTTCTGTTCCGCTAACGTGGCAAGTTTTTCCAACTCGGCATCCGATGCAGGCGAGTCAATATATAAGGTATAGAGGAAATTGCGGGGATACCACACACGACCGGTAGGAACCTTATCGGGCTGGCCATGAATCTCGATGGTAAGCGAGTCGATGTCTATTCCAAGCAATGCAGCCTGATTCAGATAGCTGTCAGCCAGGTCAGATGCAAACACAGCCTGTGCTGTAGTTGGTGTGTCAACACCAGAATCCTGTCCACCGTGAGCATAACCACAGTCACCGATATAATGGAACTCGCGCACTCTCAGTTCTCTAACACCCGAGCGGTTCTTCGCCGTTACGTTAGCTGTTAGGGTTACAGGCTGTAGTTCATCGCCTGATATAGCATTCCATGCCTGCAGAGCAACCTTGCGTTCTTTCAGATGGTTACGAAGTGAGGGGGCGTTCTTCTCCAACTGCAACTTAGTAGCTTTGTTTTTAAAGATGTCCTGCGGACCTTGTGCAACGGCCGATGTTATTTGAACAGCAAGTGCGGCTATAATAATGCTATATTTCTTCATAACGATATATACTTATTTACTAATTATAATATGGATTAATTACTCTCTACCAGTGTATGGGTTTGTTGTTATCTCACTACCATCATAACCATAGTTCTGCCAGAGGTTTGGATTTACCTCACGCTGAGCCTGTGGGATTGGGAATCGGTAGTGCTTGAAGTCGATATTCTGCTTGCTGTACTGAGGATAGTTCTTAGCAAGAGCACTAT
>Ga0265298_10005324_pt1 | contig 16210 bp, 10 predicted proteins | sample AusTroGonzalo_MG_3_FD_193486 | JGI IMG/M metagenome (GOLD analysis project Ga0265298, IMG submission 193486) | Bovine rumen microbial communities from tropical cattle in Woodstock, Queensland, Australia - Gonzalo_01 | ecosystem: Host-associated > Mammals > Digestive system > Stomach > Rumen ... | reverse complement strand
AGGACTCGCCCCCGAAGACATACTCGTGTATGTCGAGCGGGGCGAAGGACGCAGAAATCGGCCACCCTCGAAGGCGAGCACGGTTGCGTCGAAACAAGCCGCACCTAGGAAAGCAAAACAAGGGGAATGGGAGGAGTTGGAGTTCAGAGTTGGAGTTGGAGGGAGAAGTTTGGAGTTGGGAGTTGAGAGTTATGAGTTGAGAGTTGTGAGTTAGAATGGACGTTGTAATATTCCTATCTCGAACTCGAACTCCAAACTCGAACTAACGAGTGCTGTCGTCGAAGGCCGGTGCCGCACGAGAGCACGTTCACCTCCAAATGCTCTCTGCGCCTCAGCGTCTCTGCGCGAGAAAGCTACAGCTTACAATACGGAGACAATTCCTGCCGCACTTTGTCCACAGCTGCGCGGCCGACGTCGATAAGCCTTGCTGCATTGCGGAAATCAAGCGCCATGACATCGCCGACTTCCGGGCGGATGACGACCTCCGGAGGATCTTCCGCAAACGTGCGGCGCGTCATCTCGGCGTTGAATATCATGAGCGTACCCATCAAGACATCTATGATGTTCAGCTTCTCGAACGTCTTCGCTCCCGCCAGACCCGTCGGCGGGTTGATGTCGACGGCGATCACGACATCCGCACCCATCTGCCTGCATGCGGTAACAGGAACCGGCGATACGAGCTGCCCATCGACAAGGACGCGCCCCTCGCGCTCGACCGGACGGAACACGCCCGGTATCGACATGGAAGCGCGGACGGCCGATATAAGGTCGCCGGAGCGCATAACCGCCGCTTCGCCCGAGTTGAGATCGGTAGCGACGGCCGCGAAAGGAATATCCAGCTCGGAAAAATCTCGTTTGCCGATAAGCCCGGCGAGGAACCGCTCTATCTTGACGCCGGACGATATGGCCTTTGTGGAAAGCTTCGTCTCCATCATCAAAGGCGGAATCTTCTTCCAATCTGGCTGTTTGCACCAGTCGATCGCCTCGTCAACCCTGTTCGCCGCCATTAGCGCCCCGGCAATCGAGCCTATTGACGTTCCGGCTACGCAATGGACGGGGATCCCAAGTTCCTTCAACCTAAGCCATACGCCAAGATGCGCGATCCCTCGCGCTCCGCCGCCACCTAACGCCAAACCAATCTTCTTCATTCCAATTTTCTAAGTGCGTCTATATCTTCTGACAGAGAGCAGCAGGCCCATCCTTCAACTGCCTATAGCACTCGTAGGCGGCGATGGAGACGGCGTTTGCAAGGTTGATGCTTCGCGCGTGCTCGCCAGGCATTGGGATGCGGAAAAGCGAATCGGCATAGCGTTCGTAGAAGTCTCGCGGGAGTCCCGACGATTCATTGCCGAACACTAGCGCGTCCCCCGCCTCGAAACGGCAGTCGTAGAGCGACTTCTCGCCATGCGTCGAGAGGAAATGGACGCGCCTTGGCTTTTCGGCGGCCAGGTAGTCTTCCCAGGTATCGTGGAGCGCAAACTTCAGATGGGGCCAGTAGTCGAGACCTGCGCGGGCTATCGAGCGGTCGTCAAGCGCGAAGCCCAGCGGCTTCACGAGGTGGAGCGGAACGCCAAGCCCTACGCAGAGACGTCCTATCGCCCCGGTGTTGTGAGGGATCTCCGGGCGCAGAAGGACTATGGAGAAGGAGCCGTTCACTTCACAGGCGTCGCTCAGTGGCGGGCGACGCGGGTGAAGGTGCGCGCAAGGCGCATGGAGAACTTCATGGGCCTGTTGATCGCCCATCCACACGCGTTAAGTATCGCGCAGAGGTCGCGGCGGCGAAGCTTGAACCATGTAAGTATCACGCTCGGGAGCGACACCGCTACGACTATCGCGGCGATGCCGATCAGGATCTTCCACCACGGCATCGAGGAAACTACGGCCATGATGGACGCGAACGCGGCGCCTGCCATGCCTATTCCTATGCCGATGGCCGCGACGGAGCTCGCCATCGCCGCGCTGATCTGTGAGTTCTGGCTGGCCGATGGCGGCTGGGCCACCAGCGCCTGCGCCGCGGCCTCACCCTTCGCCTGCTTGTCGCCAAGGAACTTCTTGACCGCGTTTGCGACGCCCTCGCCCATCTTCTTCCACGGTGACCAGAAGGCTTCGCGCAGCGACACCTGGCTTTCGACGACCTTTGTGACGACCGCTTCCCAGAACTTTCCGTCGCGATCGCAGAATACGCCGTTGCGGCCGACATAGAGGCCCGCGACCCTGCCGGCCGTGACCACCGCGCATATCGCGCGCTCGGCCTTGTCGGCCGGACGCGTAAGCTTGAGATAGAGGATGCAGCAGTTCGACTTCTCGGCAAGCGCCGCGTGAGCCGCCTCGCCATCGACGTGGAAGCAAAGATGAAGCTCCTTGGCGTCGATCCTGAGGGTGCCGGTCTGGAATATGGCCGTCTCGCCGGGCTGGTAGAGACGCTTCATGTTGACATAGTTCTCAAGGAACTCGGCAAGGTTTATCTTGTACCTGAGAACGCGCTCTTCGTCGTCAAGGGCGGCCTTCGCGGCGGCGTTGACGCCCGGCTTAGAGGCGACCCACGCGCGGTATGGCGCGAAAGCCCCCTTGACCTTCTTCCACTCGAGGCGCGAAAGCTCCTCGCGATCGCCGACGACAGGCTTCACGCACTTGTCGGCGAAATCGACGATCGCCTCGAGATACTTGGGGTTCAAATGGGTCCTGAGCGGCAGCGCGACGTCGGGCGCTTCCGTCACGAGCGGCATGTCGGCAGGAGGCGTAAAGAACTCGTCGATCACAGGCTCCACAGCGGCGAGCGCGGCCTCTGCAGCGGCGGTGGCGTCGCCAAGGATCGCGATATCCGGCTCCTTGCCCTTCGCTTCCCATTCGGCGAGCGCCTTCTTCTCGGCCGCGCTAGGCTCAAGCTTCGCGAGGTCGCTCTGGCGCGAAATGACATCGGCGAGAAGCTTCCTGTCATTGTCCGTGACGTGGTAGAGGGACTCGAGATCCACCTCCCTGGATTTCAGGAACTCGATGGCGGCGACGACCTCGTCGGCGCGGATGCGCCCGTCATGGTCGCCATCCATCAGCTCGAGCATCCTCTTGTCGAAGCGCACGCCTGTCGTCGGCATCGAGATCGCAAACCACTGCTTGGGATCAAGCTCTGCGAGACGGGCGACATCTTCGCCGCAACGGAGTTGAACCTGGGCCGTTCCGCCCGCATAAAACCACTTCCACCTGTAGCCTGCCATATCTTTAACATCCTTCCACAATGATTACTGGCGGTCCTGGCGGGACTCGAACCCACTACCCGCTGCTTAGAAGGCAGCTGCTCTGTCCAGATGAGCTACAGGACCAAGATTTCCTCGTATTATACCATATTAAGGGTCACTCGGCATCGACATCGAGCGAGTCCCAATCGAGATGCCCCTCAAAGACCTTCTTCACAGGTCCCGTAAGGGTGATCCTCGAGAAATTCTCTCCGTCATATTCGCCGTCGACGACAAGCTCGTATCCCTTCACGGTCTTTACGCGAACGGGGAACTCGAGCCCGTAATCCTTAACGCCTATGACCGCGCTCGCGACGGACCCCGTGCCGCAGGCGCCGGTCTCGGCCTCGACGCCGCGCTCGTACGTCCGTATGGAGACGCGGTCGGGCTGCCTGTAGACCACGAAGTCGACGTTCGTGCCGTTAGGGGCGAAGCGCGGGCTGAGGCGAATCCTGCGGCCCTCCGCTTCGACATCGGTCTTCGAAAGGTTCTCGACCGGGACGATGCAGTGGGGCACGCCGGCGACGACGAAATCCTCGCCGAAATCCTTCGGCTCCGGCATGGAGATCCTGACGAGGGATTCATCGAGCATCTCCGCCTCGACATCGCCCGCCGCAGTCTCGAAGCGCATCCTGTCGCTCTTCGCGGCGCCTATGGAGCGCGCAAACGCCGCGATGCAGCGCGCGCCGTTGCCGCACATCTCGGCTTCGGACCCGTCAGGGTTGAAGAACCGCATCCTGAAATCGACCCTGTCGGACTTCTGCACCAAGAGGACCCCCTCGCACCCGACGCCGATTCGCCTTGCGGCCATGGCGGCGACGCGCATGTAGTCATCGATCGGGAACTCTCCCTTGCGGTCGTCGATCAGGATGAAGTCGTTGCCGGCTCCATGCATCTTTACGAAATTAAGCTCTTTCATCACCACCACCCTTCCGCCTGTGGCATGGACGCGCCCTCTGTGATCTCGACAAGATCGGCGAGGATGCGGTAGGCCTCGTCGAGGACGACGTCGTCCTTCTTGCGCTGGTTGCTGCGACGGCGCGAGATTATCTTCTCCTCCTTCTCCTCGTCGTCATCTTCGTCAAGCTCCCTGAGATCGCGATCCGCCGCCATCATGGCCTTTCTCGCCGAGCGCTCGAGCGGGACGACCTCGCGGTCGCTTATCGCCCTCATCCCCTCGACGCTGGCGATATGCTTTGCGTAGCGCTCGTCGCCGACAAGGCGCGCCTCGGAGCGGCGCTTCAGCTCGGGCACGTACGAGCCGAGGTTCCAGCTCATGTCGTAATCGGCCGGAAGTATCCTGCTGAACGGAAGCGCGTTAGGAAGCTTGTCCTCGCCTATGTCGAGCGAATCGAGGAGGGACGGCAGGCGTATGTCGGACTCGACGCCCTCGACCTGGGTGGAGCGCCCGTTGATCCTGTAGAACCTCGCGGTCGTTATCTTCACGGAGCCGTACTTGTCGGGGCCCATGCCCAGCACAGACTGGACGGTGCCCTTGCCGTGGGTGCGACCGTCGCCGAGCACGACCGCGCGGCCGGTATCCTGAAGGTGTCCGGCGACGATCTCGCTGGCGCTAGCGCTCGCGCGGTCGGTCAGCACCACTACAGGCTTCCTGAAGGCGACGGGATTCCCGGGCGGAATCGGGATGCTCCCGACGGTCCTGATGTCGCGGATCTGCACAACAGGGCCTTCAGAGACGAAAAGCGCCGACAGCATGACCGCCTCCCTGAGAGATCCGCCGCCGTTGCCGCGGAGGTCAAGGACAAGACCCTCGACATCCTCTGCGTTGAAGTCGGCGAGATACTTGTTCGTATCCATTGCGCAGCTGCGGAACGCTGGATCGCCGTAATGCTTGTCCATCGTGCCGTAGAAGCTGGGCAGGTAGACGTAGCCGAGCTTGCGCGTAACGCCGCCGTCCATGACGACACGCTCCACGTGGCCGGTCGCGGCCTGGTCCTCGAGCTTGATCTCGTCCCTGACGAGCTCGATCAGCTTGCGCGTCGCCCCCGAGGGATCGCTTCGCGGCAGGACCTCAAGCGTGACACGCGTACCCTTCGGGCCGCGGATCTTGCGGATGGACTTCTTCATGGGCTGCCATGTGATGTCCTCCATCTCGCCGTCGGCCTGCTTTACGCCTACGATCTTGTCGCCGCGCTTGATGCGACCGTCTACATCTATGGGGCCGCCAGGCATGACCTCCTCGATCTTCAGTGCTCCATCCTCCATGCCGAGGACAGCACCGACGCCGAAGAGCGCCAGGTTCATCTCCATGTCGAAGTCTTCCTTCGACGCGGGGCTCATGTAGTCCGTATGCGGATCGTACGCATGGGCAACGCTGCTGAGATAGTGCTGCAGCACCGACTCCTCGTCGGGCTCGGTCATGACCGTCACGAACTGGCGGTACTTCTTCAAGAGGCTTTCCTCTGGGGTCTCGGGCTTCTTCTGGATCTCGTCGCCTTCGGCCTTGTCGGACGCTTCTTCTCCCTTGGGCTCCTCTGTGGCCTTCTTCGCCGCCTTCTCCTCGGCATCCAGCTCCTTCGCGAGAATCTGCACGAGGACCTCATTCTTCAGCTTGAGACGCCAAAGCTCCTCGGCCTCCTCCTTCGTCGCAGGCCAAGGGGCGTCCTTGCGCTTCACGCTGTAGAATTCGTTGGTCGAAAAATCCCATTCGCCCTTCATGAGAAGGTTCGTCGCGAAGTCGACCCTCTCGTGGAGCCGCTGCACGTAGAGGTTGTGGACGTCATAGCCGAAGCTTACGTTGCCGTCCTTGAGCTCGTCGTCGAGGCTCTTCTCGCGGGACGAAAGGCCCTCAAGGTCCCCCTGGAGGAACACCGTATGGTCGAAATCGTAGAACGTCACGAGGTTTGTCCAGGCGCGCTGCGAAATCGAGTCGTCGAGACGCCTCTGAAGCACGTGGTACTTGGGAAGCATGTTTGCGAGCCTCATGGCGATCTTGCCGTAGTACGGCTGGGGCTGGGAGGCGGAGACGGTCTCCGCCCGGGCTTCTTCGGGCGCTTCCGGAACGCATTGCGCCCCAAGCGCCAGCATGGCGGCGACTGCGATCATCAGCAGAGACGCCGGGTGTTTGACTTTTTTCATAAAACGCTCTCCATTAGGCTCACAAGCCTGTCCAGTTCGGCAGGCTGGATTACGACTCTATCGGTACCGAAGCTCTTTGCGAGATCGCAGGAGTTTATCACGACAGCGCCCTGCAGCTCGGCGATATGGGCGGCGAAAGTGTCGCCTGCGAACGCAAGCACCGGGGTGACCGCGCCCTTCCACCCCGCCTTCTCAAGGGTGGATTTGACGAGCGCCGCCTCCTTCTTGACCTGCGCGAGAGGCGAACGCGACGGGAGCTGCCCGTCGAGGAGGATATGACCCTCCTCAATCGTCACGACCCCTCGCCAGTACTTCGTCTCGATTGCGTAGACGCCGGCAGGTCCGGCGACGACGTGGTCGACATGGACGCCGCCCGCCACAAAATCGTTGAATACGTGATACGTATCGGGAAGCGTCTGCAATATTCCCGCTACGCGCTCTTCGCCGCGAGCGCCCTTGAAGTAGCGCTCGACATGGCGCGCGCCTTTATAGATGCTCCAGCCGATCCATGCGACCGACAGGGTAAGGGCGACGGCCCCTGTCTCAAGATGGACGAACGCGGCGACGGCGGACGCGAAGCCAGCGGCGAAAATGCCGAGGAAAAGCGGCCACAGCCCGGCAACGGTGCCCTTCACGCGGGCCCATTCGCCCGCAACTCCATGTGTCTTAGCCATATGTCTCCAGAATCTTCCTTGCGATCGAGGCCGCGTCGAGCGAGAAGCGCCGCTCGAGCTCGGCCTGCTGGCCGTGCGGCACGAAACTGTCGGGCCAGCCGAACTTAAGGTCGGCGCCTATGGCCTCGCCGAGGCCACCGGCCACAGATCCGTTTTCGAGGCTGACGATCCTCATCCCCAAGGCGCGCTGACGGGCAAGCGTATCGGAATCGAACGGCTTTATGTACCTCGCGTGCACCACTTCGGCGCCTCGCACTGCCTTGGCGACCTCGTTGGCCTTCTCCAGCCAGTCGCCTGTGGCCCATATGGCGATCCTCCCGCCTTCTCCGTCGAACGGCTCCACGTGCGAAGGAACGCGTCCGCGCGGATAGCGGATGACCGTGGGGCCGCGCCTCGCGAGAGCCTCGTCGAGCAGAAGCCGCAGGTCCTCCTCGTCCTTCGGCTGGCATATCGTAAGGTTGGGCAGGCACCTCAGCATCGCAATGTCAAAGACGCCCTGGTGGGTAGCGCCGTCGGCCCCCACCACACCGGCGCGGTCTACGCATATGACGACCGGCAGCCCGGGAAGGCAGACGTCGTGCATCATCTGATCGATCGAACGCTGCAGGAAGGTCGAGTAGACCGCGACGACCGGCCTCATGCCTCCGGCGGCGAGGCCCGCGGCGAAGGCGACCATATGCTCTTCGGCTATGCCCACGTCGAAGAACCTGCCAGGGAATTCCTTCGCGAAATCCACGAGGCCCGTGCCGTCCTTCATCGCCGCGGTAAGCGCGACAACACGTCGGTCGTCCTTCGCGGCGTCCACCAGCATGGAGCCGAACGCGTCAGACCAGGATTTCCCGGACGGCGCCGCGGCATCAGGGGCATTTGACGGGACAATGTCGAACGGGCCGACTCCGTGCCATTTCGTAGGGTTCTTCTCGGCCGGGGCGTAGCCATAGCCCTTCTTCGTGACCACATGGACGAGAACGGAGCGCTTATCCTCCTTGGCGACGGTAAACGCATCGCAAAGCGCTTCAAGATCGTGGCCGTCGATAGGCCCGATGTACCTGAGGCCAAACTGCTCGAAGAACCTGTTGCCGAGGAAGAGCGACTTTATGCGCGATTCAAGCCCGTGGTATATGCCGCGAAGGAAGGTAAGCTTCATGGCGTGGCCGGCCCTTTCGGCTGCCAGCTTCACGCGGTTGTACCTTACGCCCGATATGAGACGCCCCAGAAGGCGCGCGAAGCTGCCCGTAGGGCGGGATATGCTCATCTCGTTGTCGTTCAGGACGACGATCACCTTGCTTGTCGCGGTGGCGCAGTTGTTGAGCGCCTCAAGGCTCACGCCATTCGCCATCGACGCGTCGCCTATAACGGCGATCACGTTCTCGTCGGTTCCCTTGCGGTCGCGCGCGGCGGCGAGCCCGAGGGCCACCGAGAGCGCGACACCGGCGTGCCCCGCAACGGCGGCGTCGGCCTTGGACTCGGCGGGGTTGGGGAAGCCCGATATTCCGCCGAGCTTCCTGAGCGTATCGAAGCGGTCGTCACGCCCCGTAAGCATCTTCCACGCGTAGGCCTGGTGGCCGACATCCCATACGACGCGGTCCTTCTCGGGCTCGAAGACCTCGGCGAGGGACATTGCGATTTCGACGGCGCCAAGGGACGAGGCAAGATGGCCGCCGTTTTTGGAGACGACCTCAAGCATCCGGGCGCGGAGCTCCGCAGGGCTATTGTACGGATGATCCCCCATCGCCTTCCCGGGAGTCCTTTCTCATGAGCACAATAAGGGGCGTGGAGCCCTGACCGAAATCCTCTTCGGTGCAGACAAGATCGTAACGGCGCTTCAGCATATGCCAGTATTCCATCTGAAGGTCTATGGGGGTCTCCTCGCACTTCGGCGCGGTGATAGCGAACGAATAGCCGCTCATGGCGGCGACCCTGCACGGCGCGCCGTCGAGCAGAGCGCGCATCCGCGCATCGTCAAGAAGAACGTTCTCGGCTCCGCTGTAGGGGAGCTTGTCCCAGAAGCTGAACGGGCCCATCGCGAGCGCGCGCGGCACCTTTCTGCCGGTCTCGACGGCGAGGTAGAGGTCCTGGGTAAGGATATCCTTGCCGTCCGGATCGAGCGCTTCGATCATGCCGGCGACCTTCCTGAGCTGCGAAAGCTCGCTCTCGGCCCTGGTACGCACCCAGAAGCGATCCTTGCCGTTCGTCATCCAATCCTGTATGAGGGGGCTGCCGAACGACGAAGCCCAGGTCATACCGAGCGCGATCAGGGCGATTGCCGCATGCTTCCATTCGATCGAGTTGCCTGCGAGCACGGCGGCCCCTACGGCGAGAAGGCCGACTACAGGCACATTGTAGTCCTCGTAGGGCACCGGGGCCATCATCTGGACCGCAAACACGCAGGCAAAGCCGACAAGCGCGAGAACGAGCGCAAGCGTGCGGCGCGAATCGCCGCAGCCGCCCTTGACGCCTTTCTCGGCGCATACCGAATATATGCCGATGCCAAGAACGACCAGGACGGGCATGTACCACCTTACGAAACGGCTCAGGGAACCCACGGCAAGCGACACCTCAAAACCGCCGCGGGAAGCGTGGTACCCCTGGGCCGCCAAGAGCCCCGATAGCGCCGTCCCGTGAAGGAACGGACCGAAGACGATCGCCGCCGCGACAGTGGCGCCAAGGCCGAACCACAACCAGTCGAGACGAGCCCGGGCTGATTCGGCGCGGCAAAGGAGAAGCCCCATCGCCACTATCGGAAGGAGCGCCACCATGCTTATGCGGGTCGCGAAGGCAAATGCAATGCATACGCCGGAGGCGGCCGACAAGAGCGCCCCCTCGAACGACAGGAGGTAGAAGCCCATCGCGACAAAGAACGAAGCGAGGGCGTACGTCTTAGGGATGGCCAGGAAATAGAGATGGTATATGTTTCCGCAAAGGAGGATCGCCGCGAGGAGCGTCACCAGCGTGCGCCTTTCGGGCGAGGCCAGACGCCGCGCGAGCGCGACAAGGAACACAATCCCGGAAAGCCCTATCGCAAGCGTGAATACGCGCGCTCCGAGAAGCCCCCAGGCGTCCCATATCCATGCAAACGCCGAATACACGATCGGCATGAGCGGCGCCTGGGTGTAGAAGAAGTCCCTGTAGGGCATCTGACCGTCGGCGACGAGATTCGCCGCGTAGAGATACCAGCCCTCGTCCTGATTGAGCCCACCGAACCACACGGCTGCGGAGGCCAGGACGACGAGAGCGAATACCGTCAGATACCAGAAGGCCTTCATCGGCTATTTCTTCTCCCCTGCCGCCTTCATCTGGAGCCACGCCTCGATGAACGGCTGTATGTGGCCGTCCATCACGCCGTTGACGTCGCTGGTCTCGTACTCGGTACGGAGATCCTTCACCATCGTATACGGGCAGAACACATACGACCTTATCTGGCTGCCCCAGCCGTTCTCCGACTTGGCGCCGTAGAAGCGGTCCATCTCGGCCTTCTTCTGGTCCTCGTAGTATTCGTAGAGCTGGGCGCGCAGCATGTTCATGGCCTTCTCCTTGTTCATGTGCTGCGAACGCTCCTTCTGGCAGGCCACGACGATACCCGTGGGGATATGGGTAAGGCGGACCGCGGAGTCGGTCTTGTTGACGTGCTGGCCGCCTGCGCCGCCCGAACGGTAGGTGTCGATCCTGAGGTCCTCGTCCTTGATCTCGACGTCGATGTCCTCGTTTATCTCGGCGACGGTCTCCATCGACGCGAAGCTCGTCTGGCGGCGCTTGTTCGAGTCGAACGGCGAAATGCGCACGAGGCGGTGGATCCCCCTTTCCGCCTTGAGCATGCCGAACGCATACGGGCCCTCGACCCGGAAATAGACATCCTTGAGACCAGCCTCTTCACCGGGCTGCTGGTCGTATTCCTCGACCTTCCAGCCCTGGCTCTCGGAATAGCGGATGTACATGCGGTAGAGCATCTGCACCCAGTCGCAAGCCTCTGTGCCGCCCTGGCCGGCGTGGAGCTTCACGAAAACGTTGCAGGCGTCGAACTTGCCGCCGAGAAGCGACTGCATCCTGAGCTTGGAGAAGTACTCTTCGGCCTTGTCGCACTCTGAGATAGTGTCCTTTAGGGCGGACTGCTGGGCCGCGCCCTCCTCCATCTCCGCGAGCTCGAGCATCACCAGAGCGTCCTCGACAGACTTCAGGAGCATATCGTAAGGCCCCACATACGCACGCTCGGCGTTGGTCGCCGCGATCACTTCGCGCGCCTTGTTCTGGTTGTTCCAGAAATCCGCGCCGGCCTGCTGATCCTCGAGATCCTTCAGGCGCGCGCGGCGCTCGTCGATCTTGATGTAGTCGGCCATCTCGCCGATCCGGCGCTTGAGGCCGTCGATACGCTGGCGCACCTCCTCCACCTCGATCAGCTTTTCCTTAGCCTCTTCTGCCATTGAAGTCCTTTCCCCTTCTTACGCAAAAAAGAGAATCGTCCCCCCTTGGAGACGATTCATCTTTAGCGAAGACTGATTGTCACTTGTCTTCCTTGACCTCCGCCTCGAACTCCGGGCGCTTGCCGCGGTACCACCACATCATGATCGGGGTGGCGATGAAGATCGAGGAATACGTGCCGGAGACGACGCCGATGAGCATCACGAGCGCGAAGTCGAAGATCGATCCGTCGCCGAACGCGAAGAGCGCGGCAACCGCGAAGAACGTCGTGACGGACGTTATGACCGTACGGCCGAGGCAGGCGTTGATCGAGCTGTTGCAGAGCTCGACGAAGGTGGAGCGGCGGTCGTAGCGGAGCTTCTCGCGGATGCGGTCGAACACGACGACCGTATCGTTCACCGAGTAGCCGATGATCGTAAGGAGCGCCGTGATGACGATCAGCGAAACCTGACGCCCGCAGAGCGAGAAGAGCCCGAGCGAGATCAGCGCGTCATGCGCAAGGGCGACCAGGGCGCCGAGGCCGAAGCCGAACTGGAAGCGGAAGCCGACGTAGATGAGAATCGCGACGAGCGAGAAGAGGACGGCGTAGGTGCCGCTCTTCTTGAGGTCGGCGCCGACCATGGAGCCGACTTCGTCGACGGAGGCGAGGGTAATGCCGGACTCGGGGAACTTCTCCTGGAGAAGCTTCGTCACGTGGGCGCCGACGTCCTTGTCCTGGACCTGCGAACCCTTCTTCGTCTCGGAAGTCTCGCCGGTCTTGACGAGGAGAGTCGTCGCGCCAACGCCCTCCTGGTACTGGATCACGGTCGCGTTGTCGAAGGTGTTGAGCGCCGAGCGGATGTCGGCGACCGAAGGCCTGGCATCCTCATTGAGGTTGTAGACGATCGAGGTGCCGCCCGTAAGGTCGACCGCGAGGACGGACGCGGGGTTCGAGAGCCCGCGGATCGCGAAGACGGCAAGCGCGACGGCGATGATCGCGAACGAACCGCCGACCGTGTACTTCATGGGCTTGACGAAGTCGAACTTGGGCTCCTTGAAGAACTGGCGCATCTTGAAGGGAAGCGTACGCGCAGGGTCGACGAGGTGGTCGAACACAAGCCTCGTGACGACGACGGCGGTGAACATCGAGATCACGACGCCGGCTGTCAGGGTGATGGCGAAGCCGCGAACGGGGCCGGTTCCGACGACGAACAGTATGACGCCGGTGATGATCGTCGTGAGGTTCGAGTCGAAGATCGCGGTGAAGGCGCGGCCGTAGCCGTTCTTGACAGCATCACCCGCGTTCCTGCCGGCGGCGAACTCCTCGCGGATGCGCTCGAAGATGAGCACGTTCGCGTCGACGGCCATGCCGAGGGAGAGGACGAGACCGGCGATGCCGGGCATCGTCAGCACGGGAAGCTGCATCGAGCCGCCGCCGCCCATCGAGGGATCGTGGGCGAAGACGCCGAGGATGTTCGCGACGAACACGAGCGCCGTGGGAAGAAGCGCGATGTCGAGGAAAAGCGCGACGTCGGCGACAAGGCCCGTGTACCAGTAGTAGAAGAACATGAAGAGGGCGACGAGCGCGAACCCGAGGGCCGCGGCAACGACGCCGGCGTGCTTGGCATCTTCGCCGACCGTCGGGGAGACGGAGGTCTCGGCGAGGATCTTGAGCGGCGCGGGAAGCGCACCCGCGTTGAGCTCGGCGGCAAGCTTGTTCGCGCTCTTCGCGTCGAAGCGGCCGGTGATTTCGCCGCGCGAACCGATTTCGCTGTTGATCACGGGAGCAGAGATGAGCTGGTCGTCAAGCACGATCGCAAGCTGGCGGCCGCGGTCGCTGTTGGGGTTCTTGGGGCCGTGCGCCTTGTAGTTGCGCGTAAGGGTCGAGAAGATGCGGCCGCCCTCGACGTTGAGGGTGAAGCCGATCGAAAGCTGGCCCGAGGTCGGATCGCGCTGCACGGCGGCCGACTCGAGGTAATCGCCGGTAAGCTCGACGTGGCGGGCGATGAAGTTCGGCGAATAGGTGCCGTCGCCGTTGTCCTCAAGCATCATGCGGTAGCGCGCGTCGGGAGCCTCGAAGGCGGCGAGCCTCGCGGCATAGCCCTTGGTCTTGGAGACCTCGGCCCAGTTGTCGGCGCGGACATAGCCATTGCCGCCCTTCTTGTACCCTTCAGGGGCGATGTCCTTGGAGAGGAGCTTCGCGACGAGCTGGTCGTTCTTCGGATGGGCAAGGCGGAACTCGAGGAACGCGGCGCTCTGGAGGCTGGCCTTGGCGGCCTTGCGGACCTCTTCGTCGACACCGGGCAGCTGCACCAGGAGGCGATGGTCCTTCATGCCCTGGATGACCGGCTCATTGGTGCCCATTGCGTCGACACGGCGACGGATAACGGCAATTATCCTCTGGTCGCTGTCGTTCGCGAGGCGCTTGTCGATCTCCTCCTGGAGCTTGTCGGGATTCTCGGCGAGCTCGGGGCGAGCCGCAACGATCGTCTCGGCGAGCTTCTCGGTATCTACGCCAAGAGTGAAGGACGTGCCGCCCTTCAGATCAAGGCCGAAGCGGAGCTTCTCCGACGGCGGGTTGCAGACGTATATCGACACGACGGCGATAAGCGCCAATACGAGCCATTTCCAGATGTTGTTTCTGACCGTTGTTTCCTTAGCCATGTTTTTGTACCCTCTTGTGAGAAATTTAGTGGTGTATTTTATCAAAATCCGCGCCGGAAGTCCAGCGCGGAGGGTCGTCAGAAGTCGAGGTTGCGTACGTTGAGCGCATTATCCTCTATGAACTTGCGGCGGGGCTCGACATCGTCACCCATGAGAAGCGTGAACATTCGGTCGGCCGCGACCGCATCATCCAGCTTCACGCGCACCATATGGCGCTTTGAGGGATCCATCGTCGTGGCGTAGAGCTCCTTCGCGTCCATTTCGCCAAGACCTTTGAAGCGATAGACCGAAAGGCCCTGCTTGCCGTGGGCACGCACTTCGTCGAGAAGCTTCGCGAGGCTTCCGCCAAACCAGTCCTCCGGGCCGTACCCGTAGGCGGAAAGGGAGGAAAACTGCTTCCTGAGCATCGAAGCGCCGCTACCCGAGGCATTCTCGTCCCTTACGAGCTCTTCTGGCCTGAATCCGCGCTCCTCGACCATCTTGCAGGTCGCCTCGATCTCCGCGAGGAGTGTCATGAGGGCCTTGGCGCGCTCCTTGTCGAGGACTTCGCCGGCCCTGCCCTTCACCTCGAAGTCATCGAGGCCGAGAGTGAGGAGCTTCTGGGTCAGCTCGCCGTCTGTAAGGACGTACTCGCTCTTCTTCTTGCGCTCGACCTTGTAGAGCGGCGGCTGAGCGAGGTATACATAGCCCTTTTCTATGAGTTCCGGCATCTTTCTGTAGAAGAACGTCAGAAGGAGCGTACGGATGTGGGCGCCGTCGACATCGGCATCAGTCATTATGACGATCTTGTGGTAGCGGGCCTTGGAGATGTCCCACTCCTCGCCGAATCCGCATCCGATTGCCGTGATGAGAGTCCTGATCTCGGCGTTTGCGAGCATGCGGTCGATGCGGGCCTTCTCGACGTTGAGCACCTTGCCCCTGAGCGGAAGTATCGCCTGGGTTGCACGGTCGCGGCCAGACTGGGCCGAGCCGCCTGCGGAGTCGCCCTCGACGAGGAAGAGCTCGGTCTTCGAAGGATCCCTCTCTGAGCAGTCGCGCAGCTTGCCGGGGAGCGAAAGGCCGTCCATTATACCCTTGCGGCGCGTCGACTCGCGCGCGGCGCGCGCCGCTTCGCGCGCCCTGGCCGCGAGCAGGGTCTTCTCGATCACCGTCTTCGCGACAGAAGGATTCTCCTCGAAGAAGGTCATGAGCCTGTCCGCCACGATCGAGCCGACGATGCCCTCGACCTCGCCGTTGCCGAGCTTGGTCTTGGTCTGGCCCTCGAACTGGGGCTGGGGCACCTTCACGCTCACTATCACGGTAAGGCCCTCGCGCATGTCGTCGCCGGTCAGATTGTCCTTCTCCTTGAGGAGCTTGTTGTCGGCGCCGTACTTGTTGATCGTGCGCGTCAATGCGCCGCGGAAGCCCGTGAGGTGAGTTCCGCCCTCGACAGTATGGATGTTGTTGCAGTATGTCTGCTCGAGGGTCGAGTAGCTGTCGGTGTACTGCAGGCTTATCTCTGCCTGCACCATTCCCGTAAGGCCCTCCTTCTCGCCCTCGAAATGGATTATCGGTGAGAGGGGCTTCTTGTTGGCGTTGAGGAACTCGACGAACTCGTCGATGCCGCCCTCGTAGTGGAACGTCTCCTCGTGGTGCGCCTCGCCCTCGTCGTCGCGGAAGTGGATCGTAACACCCTTGTTGAGGAAGGCGAGCTCCCTCAGGCGCGCACACAGCGTCTCCCACTTGAAGGCGTGGCAGCTGAAGATCGTGTGGTCAGGGAAGAACGTGACCTTTGTGCCCGTCTCGGAGCCGCATTCGCCGACGATTTCAAGGCCTTTCGTGACGTGCCCGCGCGAGAATTCGATATTGTGCACCTTGCCGCCGCGCTTCACCTCGACCTTCATCCACTCCGAAAGAGCGTTTACGCAGCTTACGCCGACACCGTGAAGGCCGCCAGAGACCTTGTAGTTCGAGCCGTCGAACTTGCCGCCCGCGTGAAGCACGGTAAGGACGACCTCGATGGCGGGCCTGTGCTGGGTCGGGTGCATGTCGACCGGAATGCCGCGGCCGTCGTCCTGGACGGTCAGCGAGCCGTCGCGGTTTATGACTACGTCTATCTTCGTGCAGTATCCGGCGAGGGCTTCATCTATGGAGTTGTCGACCACTTCG